>Ga0114129_10004469_pt1 | contig 19721 bp, 15 predicted proteins | sample RhiMetdeltSRZDD1_FD_80071 | JGI IMG/M metagenome (GOLD analysis project Ga0114129, IMG submission 80071) | Populus rhizosphere microbial communities from Tennessee, USA - Rhizosphere MetaG P. deltoides SRZDD1 (version 2) (version 2) | ecosystem: Host-associated > Plants > Roots > Rhizosphere >...
GAGAGGATCTCGTCCGAAGCCTGATCCACGACCGGCAGGTCTCCGCGCTTGCCCCCGAGGAAGGCGAAGGCCGGCTGCAGGTGGAGCGGGATCGGGAAGTGGACGAGCGTACCGATGCCGCGCTTCTGCAGCGCTTCCATGAGCGCCGCCCGCCGCGGGTGGCGCACGACGTAGAGGTGGCGGACCGAGCGTGCGTAGGGCTGCTCGCCGAGCGGCTCGACACCCGAGCCCGCGAGCTCGCGGTCGTAGAACGCCGCGAGCGCGCGGCGCCTTTCGGTCCAGGCCTCGAGATGGGCGAGACCCACGCGCAGCAGAGCAGCCTGCAGCTCGTCGAGCCGGCTGTTGAAGCCCAGGCACTCGTGGCGATAGCGGTCGCGCTGGCCGCCGTTCCGGAGCTGGCGCAAGTGCTTTGCCGTGGCAAGGTCGTTGACGAGGATCGCGCCCCCGTCGCCGTAGGCGCCCAGGTTCTTGGTCGGATAGAAGGAGAGCGCGCCCAACCCCTGCTCGCCACCGAGCGTCCCGACCGGCCGGCCGCGGTAGCGGGCCGCGTGCGCCTGGCAGGCATCCTCGACGAGCACCAGCTCGTGTTCGCGCGCGAGGGCCAAGAGCGGATCCATGTCCGCCGGGTGGCCGTAGAGATGAACCGGCAAGAGCGCTCGCGTGCGTGGGGTGACGGCGCGGGCGGCCGCCGCCGGGTCGATGTTGAGCGTCTTCGGGTCGACGTCGACGAATACCGGCCGGGCTCCCGCGTGGAGGATGGCGAGCGCCGAAAACGCCGCCGAGATCGAGGTGGTGATCACCTCGTCTCCCGCGCCGATCCCGCGCGCGCGAAGCGCGAGGTGGAGCGCGTCCGTGCCGTTGCCCACCGCGACCGCGTCCCTGGCGCCAAGGGCTGCCGCGAGCTCGCGCTCGAACGCCTCGCCCTCGGGGCCGAGCACGAAGAAGCCCGAGTCGAGCACGCGCGCGAGCGCTGCGTCGAGCTCCGGCCGCAGTCGCGCGATCCGCGCACGAAAATCCACGAAGGGGATCGCGCGCTCACTCACAGGTAGTGCTCCTTGTGGCGGCGGTAGTACTCGAGCGTCCCGGCCAGGCCCTCGCGCAGGCCAAGCTTGGGCGACCATCCGAGGAGCGTCTTGGCGCGCGTGATGTCGGCGTAGAAATCGCCGATGTCGATAGCCTTGCGCTCGGGTGGGAACGGGACCAGCACGAAGGAGCCGCCACCCGCGACGTCGAGCAGCAGGCGTACCAGCTCCGCGAGCGAAACCGGTTGCTCGTGGCCCAGGTTGATCACCTGGCCGTCGGCGGCAGAGGTCGCCCCCGCGCGCAGGAATGCGTCCACCACGTCGTCGACGTGGTTGAAGTCGCGCTTCTGCTGCCCGTCGCCGAAGATCTGGATCTCTTCACCGAGTGCGGCCTGGCGCACGAACCAGCCGATGAAGCCCTGGCGGTTGTGCCGGATCAGCTGGCGCGGTCCGTAGGTGTTGGTGAGCCGCAGCGACGAAGCGCGAATCCCGTACACCTGGTTGTAGACCAGATGGTAGAACTCGCCCGAGATCTTGTTGATCCCATTCACGTCCACAGGCTGCAGCAGGTGCTTTTCGTCCACCGGCAGGTACAGCGGCCGGCCGTAGACCTGGCGCGTGCCGGCGTAGACGATCTTGAGCTCGGGGTTGCCCCGGCGCACCGCCTCCAAAAGCCGCAGCTGGCTGGTGCAGTTGATCTCGAGGTCGGTCACCGGGTCGTTCATCGAGTCGATGTGGCTCACCTGCCCCGCCAGGTTGAACAGCACCTGCTGGCCGCGGACCAGGTACTCCATACCGTGGCCGCGCACGTCGGCGATGTTGATGCGCACCCGCTCCTCGTAGCCCGCGAGGTTGAACAGGTTGCCGCCGTAATCGGGCAGCAGGCTGTCGACCGCGGTCACCTGCGCGCCCAGGTCCGAGAGCGTGCGGCACAGGTTCGAGCCGATGAAGCCGAGCCCGCCCGTGACCAGCACCTTGCGGCCGCGGTAGTAATCGCGCGGGTCGCTCACCGGCAGCAGGGTGTGGAAGAAGTGCGCCAGCCGACAGCCAAAGCAGGCTGGGCGCAGCGAACAGCCCTGGATGCAACCCTTGGGCTAGCGCCTGTTGCCACGGTCAGCCTCCCCCGCAGCAGTTCGAGAAGATGGCCACTGGGGTTTTTCCACACCCTGCTGGGCTTGGCTCGCGAGCGGCGCGTGCTCGCTGCCGGGCTCTTTGTGCAGTCGCTTCACCACCAGCTCGACCCAGAGCCGCGCGAGGTCGACGAGCGTGCGGCCCACCCGCGCGAAGTTGAAGAACTGGCTCTTGCCGTAGCTCCTGTGAAAATGGTGGACCGGGACCTCGGCGATCCGATAGTCGTGGTCTTGCACCTTCTTCATCAGCTCGACGCAGATGACGCCGGAGGAGCGCGTCAGGCGCACCTTCTCGAAGATGCTCCTGCGCATCAGCCGGAAGTCGCAGTCCACGTCCCGCATCCTGAGACCGAACGAGAGCTTCACGAACCAGTGGTAGAGCCGCCCGATCACGACGCGATGCAGCGGGTCGTTGCGCGAGATCTTGTAGCCGTTGACGAAGTCCACCTCCGGCGAGAAGGCCTGCCAGAGCTTCGCGAGCTCGCGCGGGTCGTACTGCGCGTCGCCGTCCGTGTAGAAGACGAGCTCCTTCGAAGCGGTCTCGAAGCCGGTCCGCAGCGCCCCGCCGTAGCCGCGGTTCCGCGGGTGATGCACCACCTTGAGCCAGGGAAAATGCCGCGCCATCTCGTCGAGCAGTGCCCCGGTGTGGTCGGGGCTGCCGTCGTCGACCACGATCACCTCGTGGTCTTCGGTGAGCGTGCGGGCGGTCATGTGGGCCGCGAGCGCCAGGCTCGCGATGGTGCCGGCGTCGTTGTAAGCCGGGAAGAAGATGCTGAGACCGGGTGCGGCTCTGCTCATGGCATTCTGACTCGCCCGAAACGGAGGACGCTAGCACGCACGCTTCGCAGGGGTCAAACCGCGCCCGCGGGCCACGCCGCAGAGGGCCCATCCGACGAGCGCCGTCGTGGTGAGCGCGGCGATCACCAGGCCCGCCACGAAACCGCGCGCGCGATGCGTGAGCACGACCCGGTGGGTCCCCTCCTGCAGCACGATACCGATGCGGTCGCCGTTCACCCGCAGCACGCGCGCTCCGACTCCGTCGACCTCGGCCGAGAAGCCGGGATCGTAGCCCTCGCCGATCACCAGCAGGCCCGGTCCCGCCGCCCGCACCACGATCCGCCCGCCCGTGGCGCGTGCGACGTCGCCCGCCTGGGAACGGCTGCCGCTCGGAAGCTCGACGCCTCGCACGTCGGCTTCGGCCGCGAGCGCCTCGCGTCGCGTGTCGACCCCGAGCCGGGTCGGTGCTTTGAGCACGTCGAACACGTGCGCCAGGTCGGGCAGCCGCCGCAACGACTCGACCACCCAAGCGGGGCCGATCCCGCGCCGCACTTCGAACAGGCTCACGAACGGCGTTCCCGCCGCCTCGGCGAGCCGCACCTCGTCGCCGACGAACGCCGCGGCCGTGGTGAGGCCGGTCGCGCGCGCCGTCTCTGCGTCGTAGAGCCCGGCGCGCACCAGGCGCAGCGGGGCGAGCGAGAGCGTGCGGAAGCGCAGCGAGCGGACCGCAAACCGCCCCGGCAGCCGCAGCACGGCGAGGTACTGATTGCCGGTCACGCCCTGGCCTGTGGTGAAGGACGCGTGCACCTTCGGCCGGGCGTGGCGAACCCGGCCGCGCAGATCCGGCCGGTCCCACGCCCATTCGGCCGTGTCGATACCCGCTCGGATCGGCAGCCAGATCTCGCGACCCGACGCGAGCCGGGCGACGCATTCGGCCACGATCTCGCCGTCCGGCACGTTGGCGGCGCCCGCGAGGAAGCTCAAGAGCCGCACCTCCGTGGCGTAGGTGATGGGAAGCGCGAACGAGTGCGGCCGCGGCGGCTCGACCACCACGTCGAGCGGCTCGCCCAGCCCATCCACGTCCCCCGGCACCGCGAGTGCGTTCGTCGGCACCTGCACCCAGCGCACGCCCAAAAGCTCGAGCCGCCCCGGGTCGCTCTCGAGCAGCTCCCGCGAGACCGTGCCGTCTGCGTGCATCCCGCCGAGCGCCAGCAGCCGCGCCGCGGGCACCATCGGGTCATAGCCGTTGGCGTTGCGGTGACCCGACAAGCTCGCGAGGTTGGCCCAGGCGAGGTCGAGCGCGCGCGCCCGCGGCCAGGCACTGCAGAGCGACAGCAGCCGTTCCTGACGCCTTTCCCCCATCACGCGGTCGAGAGCGGCCCGCGTCGGCGTCGGCTCGAGGAGCTCGGCAGCGGTGGGTGCCCCGGCCCAGGCTTGACGTCCGAGCGGCTGCAGCAGAAACGAGACGAAAAGCGGCAGCAGGAACACGTGAGCGTAGACCGTGTCGTGGGAGCCGGCGAGCGCGAAATGCAGGATGAGCGCGATCGCCAGCAAGCCCACCGGCGCCTGAAGCTCCGGCGCGAGCGGGCCGGTCACGGTGGTCGCGACCGACAATGCTGCCGCCGCGAAGAGCGCAGCCACGAGCGCGAGCCGCCGCACCCGGCGGCCGAGCGGCTCGCGTCGCGCCTGCCATTGGGCCGAAAGTGCCAAGCCCGCGAGCACCGCGAGCGCGAGGTCGAAGGCGAGCGGCAGCGGGCCGCCCGCGTCCGGCCCTCCGCGCAGCCCGAACAGCACCAGCACCAACGCCACGACCGCAGCCGCGGCCCGCAAGGCGGGCACGCTGCTGAGCAGCGGCACCGCGGACAAGGCGAAGATCGGCGCCGGCGAATGCGAGACGTAGCGCACCACGAAGCCGGCGACGCCCTGAAGCGGGGCGGCGGCGCGATCGGCAGCGCCGGTGGCGCCCGTTGCCGCCTCGCCGATGGCTATGAGCGTGGGAACGAGCTGCGGCGCCGCGAGCAGCGCGCCGGCGAGGACAGCCGCGGCGGTCGCGGCGACACGCAGGGCGCCCTCGCGGTCGCCGCGCAGCAGCCGCGGCAGGAACACCAGCCCCAGCCGGGCGCCGAGCAAAAGCGCCGCCGCGAGCACCGCCGCGGGAGAGCCGGAAGCCAGCAACAGGGCCGAAGCCGAGGCGAGTCCCAAGCTCGCGGCGAGTGCGTGACGCGGTCGTGCCAGGTGGTGCTCCGCGGCGAGCAACAGCAGCGGCAGCGCGGGCGCCGCCACGATCGTCGGCGTGTCCCCGAGATGGGCCACGAGATGCGGGCCGATTCCGAAGCCGAGCCCGGTCGTGAGCGCCCCCACCGGCCCGGCGCCGAGCCGGCGGGCGTAGAGATAGGCGATCGGGCCCGTGAGCGCGAGCGAGATCAGCACGAGCAGCTGGAACGCGGTGAGCGGCGGAAGCGGAGCGAGTGCCAGCATCAACGGGTGCAGCGCGCCCGGCCGGTAGGAGGCCACGAGTGGCGTCCCGGAGAACGCGGATTCGTTCCACGACGGCACCTCGCTGCGCTGCCACGCGCGGAACACCTCGCTGCGCAGCGGCAGGTGCAATGCGGCACCGTCACCCGGGGCGAGCATTCGGCCTTCACGCCAGGCGGGTGCGTAAGCGACGAGCGGCGCCGCGGCCAGAAGCAGGATCAGGAGAAGCTCGCGCCTCTCGCTCCGCATGGGCGTGACCCTAGCACGCCGCTCGTTGCCGGCGTGAGCCGGCGGCCCTCGAGCGCCCGGCGGAATCTAGTGATCGGGCCCGCCCGAGGCCGTGCGGCGCCGCGCGACGGCGGCGAGGCAACCCGAGTAGAAGCGGAACTGCGCAACGTTGTCGAGCACCAGCGGGCGGTTCTCGCCCGGGCCGGCGCGTGCCGTGGCGGTGAGCGCGCCCAGGGCCTTGAGCGGCCCTTGCGGCTCGGGCTCGGAGGGACCGAGCACCGGCCCGAGCTGCCTGAAGCCAAGGTCGTGCGGAGCATCAGCCGTCACCGTCTCGAGCCAGGCGCCGAGCTCGAGCCGGACCGAGCCGCTGACGGCGAAGCCGAGCTCGAAGTTGAGCGCGTCGATCTCCAGCGCACGCTCTTCGGCGCGGCGGTGGATGTGGACGCGGAGGCCCTCCTCGAGCCGCGTGGTCGTGATCCGAAGCCGCTCCGCCGTGGTCTGGTACTCGCGCGCGATCGCGCCGCGCACCACCAACAGCACATCGGCCGGCGTGAGCGACATCCCACCTTCCGTGGTGCTGAGCCAGAGCTCGCCACTCCGCCGTTCGCCGGCCAGACACGCGAGCGGCGGCGCACGCACCTCGGCTTCCGGAACGAGCCAGGGCTCGGCCCCCCGCGCGCGCAGGCGCTCGGCCTCGGCCGCGGCGTCCTCGGCGCTCGCCGATCGCACGAGGTGCAGGCCGCCGCGTCGCGCGAGCAAGCTCGCCTCGTAGCCCGAGACAGCGAGCGCCTCGGCGAGTGTGGCGGGCGCGGTTTGGGAGAGGTCAACGAGCACCAGCACCCGCTCCAGTGGCGGCGCCGCAGCCGGTGCCGGCGCCTCCGGCGTCACGGCAGCGGCCGCGCCTAGAGGGGCGCCGCAGTAGAGGCAGTCCGCGCGTTGCAGCGCCACGCTCCGGCCGCAAGCGGGACAGTTCGGCATGCTCGACCCTCAGACGTTGAACTTGAACTCGATCACGTCGCCGTCCTGGACCAGGTAGTCGCGCCCCTCGAGCCGCAAAGTGCCCTTCTCGCGGCAGGCCGCGAGCGAACCGGCCGCGACCAGATCGGAGAACGCCACCACCTGCGCGCGGATGAAGCCGCGCTCGATGTCCGAGTGGATCGTCCCGGCGGCGACCTGGGCGCGGGTCCCGCGCTTGATCGTCCAGGCGCGGCACTCGTCCTCGCCGGCGGTCAGGAACGAGACGAGCCCGAGCAGCTCGTAGGTCGAGCGGATCACGCGGTCGAGCCCCGGCTCGGCGAGCCCGAGGTCGTCGCGGAAGGCTTGGGCGTCCTCGGGCTGGAGCTCGGCCATCTCGGCCTCGATCGGTGCGGCCACAGCGCAGGCGGCGAGCCCCGGCTTGCTCGCGAAGGCTTGAAGTCCGGAGCGCTCGAGCCAGGCCGCGGCCTCTTTGATGTCCGGCTCTCCCAGGTTGGCGACGAGCAGCATCGGCTTGCCGGACAAGAGCGCGTAGCCGCGGAGCCGGCCGCGCTCTTCCTCGGAGAGCGAGAGCTCGCGAAGCGGCTGCTCCGCCTCGAGCGCCTGCTTCAGCCGCTGGAACAGGGCGCGCTCGCTCACGTCCTCGGGCTTGCTCGCCTTCTTGATGTTGGCCTCGAGCCGCTCGAGCCGGCGCTCGACGGTCGCGAGGTCGGCGAGGATCAGCTCGAGCTCGAGCATCTTCGCGTCGCGCAACGGGTCGATCGAGCCGTCGGGGTGCGCGACGCTGTCGGAGGCGAACGCCCGCACGACGTGGACGAGCGCGTCTGTGCCACGCAGCGCCGGCAGGTCGACGAGCGCCCCGCCCTCGCCCTTGGCGACTCCGGGTACGTCGACGTACTCGACGCTCGCGAGCGTGCGCTTCTTCGGCTGGAAGATCAGGGCGAGCCGCCCGACCCGGGGGTCGGGGACGCGCGCGATGCCGACGCGTGCTTCAGGGCGGCCTCCGGGCAAAGCGGCCGGGGTCCCGGTAAGGAGCTGGAAGAGCGTGCTCTTGCCGGCGAGGGAGAGGCCCAGGATGCCGGCTTTCATCCGCCGATTATAAGGCGGTGTAGAATCGCGCTTCGGCGATGCTGCCCGCCCTCGCGTGTCTCGCGGCCCTCTTGAGTCCTGCGCAGCCGGGCCAAGGCGCCCCCTCCTCCCCACCCCCGGGCGAAGCCCCGCTCATCCTGTTCCTGGTGGACAACTCCGCTTCACTCCCCCCGCTCGACCCCGCGGCCGAGCGCGTGACAGCCCTCGAGAAGATGTTCGGCTTCCTGAAAGGCTACCGCCATCGTCTGATCCTGTTCGGCGGCAAACGCGAGGTGTTTCTGGACGACGTCTCGCGCTACCGCAGCGACGGGCAGTGGACGGACTTCTACTTCGCCTTCGCGAAGGCGCGCGAGCTCAGCCAAGCGTACCCTGCCGGGACGGAGTTCAAGATGGTCCTGGTCACCGACGCGATCGTCGATCCCGACCCCGGGGACTGGCCCGAGCTAAGGCCGGGCTCCGACGTGCGCAGCCACTCGATGCGCGAGAGCGTCACGCTCGTGCGCGAGATGCGGATCCCGCTCTACGTCATGCTGATCGGCGATCCCTCGGGTGACGTCGCTGGCCGCGACCGCGAGCAGTCCCCCGGATTCGTGCTCGACCTGGTCCGGGCCGCGAACGGCGCCGCCGCGGCGCCGCTGGCGCAGACCGTGGCCGCGTTCTTCCAGGACGACGGTGTGCTGCTGCGCAAGTTCGTCTACCGTATAGCACCCGACGAGGGGCTCGCGAAGATCGAGCCGGTCGTGAAACGAATCATCGCGCCGCCGCGTGCCAGGATCGAGTTTCAGATCTTCGGCTACTTCGTGCTGCCGCTGCTCTTGATCCTGGTGGCGCTCCTGGGCCTGCTGGTGCGGTCGTTCCCCGGTCCCGGCGACCTGGAGCTCCTCGAGCTGGCGAGCGACAAGCCGGTGCACGTGACCACGGACCGCATCCACCGGGATTCCGACGGCAGCTGGTCGGCCCAGGGACTCTCGCTCGTGGAGGATCCGCGGGCGGCCGACGCCAGCTTCACCTTGCACGCGCGCGCGCCCGAGTTGACGGGCATCGGGCTCGACACGAGCGGGCTCGATCCCCGGGACGCGGCGCTCTTGCGCACGGACCTCGAGGGCGTGCGCCGGGCGCTCGAGGCCGCAACCGACTCCGGCAGCCGCGAGGACAAGATCCACGCGCTGAACCTGGACTACGCCGCGCGCGGCCTCGACTCGCGCGAGGCCGAACGGCTGTTGCTCTCGTCGAGTGCCGAGCGCGCACGCATCCCGGCGCTCGACTTTGTACGGGCCAAGACACACCTCGCGCTGGCCGAGGGCCTGCGCCAACGGCTGGTCGCGCCGCGCGTACAGCTCCTGAGCTACGGCAAGGACGCCACGCGCCGCGAGCTCGTCCCGGGCGACCTGCTGCGGATCGGCCGCTACGGCTTCGTGGTGCGTGAGCTCGCACGCGGCGGCCGCAAGGAGATGCGGCTCGTGCTCTACTACGACCGCGTGCCCTCCCTGTTCGGCCTGAAGACGATCCTGCCCGACCTGTTCCAGCGGGCGTTCCGCTTTCGCCGGAGCCGGCAGCGAGTCGTGAGCTAGGATGCTCATGATCGGTCGCATCCTCACGGCCGGAATCGACGCGCGCGAGCTGCTTCTCGAGGTACGCTTCCTGCAGCGCGATCCGGATCTGGTGCAGGAGCTGCCCACGGCCGAGGAGCTGCTCGAAGCGCTGGCCACTGACGCGGCGCAGCTGGTGGTACTGGGACCGCGGCTGCCCGACGTGCCGCTCGAGAAGACGATCCAAAGGATCCGCATGAGCAGCTCGAGCCGGCACGCCTCGATCCTGGTCATGATCCCCGCGGCCGAGCCTCCCGGCACCGAGGGCGTCGTGCTCGGCGCCGGGGCCAACGCGGCGCTGCGCCGACCGCTCGACCGCTTCGTGCTCGAGAGCTGGGTGTCGAAGCTCGTCCACGTGCCGAACCGCGTGCTCACGCGCATTCCGGTGCACGTTCAGGTGGTGGGCAGTCGCCACGGCGTTCCCGGCGAGCATTTCTACGGCCTGAGCCGCAATCTGAGCGTTCACGGCATGCTGCTCGCGAGCCCGGTACGCATCGAGGCACAGGACCTCGACCTGGAGATCGACTTGCCGGAGGCCGAGGGACGCGTGCGGGTGCTGGGGCGCATCGCGCGCGAGGCGCCCGAGGTCGGCTGGCCGTACGTAGGGTACGGGATCGAGTTCCTGTTTCTGCCCGAGACCGCTCAGCGCGTGATCGACCGCATGGTGAGGCGCGATGGCCCGCACGAACCGCCGCGCAGCCTGTGGGCGCCGGGCGCGATCCACTCCACCCTGCGCCGCGACGAATCGATCTACGAGGTCACCGAGCCGGCGCGCACCGAGAGCGGCTTCCTGGTCGAGATCCGCCGCGCCGACCACGACGGCTGGCGCCCCGGGCACGCGATCCCGTTCTACGTGGTCGAGAGCGCGTCCCCGGAAGGGGCGCTCGATGCCGCCCGCGACTTCGTGTGGCGCCACGGCTAGGCGCCGGCGGGCATTGGCCAACAGCGCCTCGCCCGAGGTATCCGTCCTGCTGCCGGTGCGTGACGCGGGACCGGAGCTGGGCGTCTGCCTCGACTCGCTCGCGGCGCAGACGCTCGCCGGCCACGAGGTGATCGCGGTCGACGACGGATCCACGGACGGCAGCGCGGAGCGGCTCCGCGCACGCGCGGCGCGCGATCCGAGGCTGCGCGTGATTCGCACTCCGGCCCGTGGCATCGTCGCCGCGCTGAACCTGGCGCTCGACCAGGCGCGCGCGCCGATCGTTGCGCGCATGGATGCAGACGACGCGGCTCATCCAAGGCGCCTCGCGGCTCAGCTTGCACGCCTGCGCGCCGAGCCTCGCGTCGACGTGCTCGGCTGCCTGGTTGCGACCGGCGCCACGGCGGGCGAAGAGTCCGGCGCCGGCATGCGTGCGTATGTCGAGTGGGTGAATGGCCTCGTCGACCACGACACGATGGCGCGGGCCCGCTTCGTCGAGTCGCCGATCGTCCACCCGTCGGTGGCGATGCGCGCCCGCGCGCTGCGCGAACTCGGAGGCTACCGCGATTTCGAGGGGCCGGAAGACTACGACCTGTGGCTCAGAGCCTTCGACGCCGGCCTGCGCTTCGCCAAGCTCCCCGAGATCCTGCTCGAGTGGCGCGACTCCCGCGCCAGGCTCACGCGTCGCCACGCGCGCTACTCGGCGCGTGCCTTCGTCGCTCTCAAGGTCGCAGCGCTCGGGCGCCGGCTGCTCGGCGGCCGTCCGGCCGTCGTCTGGGGGGCCGGCCCGGTCGGGAAGACCTTCGCGCAGGCGCTCCAGGGCGCCGGGCACACGCTCGCCGCGTTCGTCGAAGTCGACCGGCGCAAGATCGGCCAGCGCATCCACGGCGCGCCGGTGGTTGCAGTCGCTGAGGCGGGGCGCTTTCGGCACGCGCTGCACCTGGGAGCCGTCGGGCAGAAGGGTGCGCGGGACCCAATCCGCGACGAGGCCGTTCGCCTCGGCCTCGTCGACGGACAGGACTTCTTCGCCGTGGCTTGAGCCACCGCTCGGGCGGACACTTCCGGCGCGAGCCGCGGAGCGGCCCGCTATAATCGCTAGACGATGCGAGCTTCGCTCCGCCGTGCGCGCGTCTTCGCCGTCATGCTGGCCATGGCACTAGCGCTTTCGCCCCTGACGGCGGCGGCGAAGAAGGGCGCGCCCCCGCCTGCGTCCCGCATCGACAAGCTGGCGCGTCTCGTCGAGCTCGAGGACCAGCGCACGGCCGGCGGGGATGAGCTCGCGCGCAGCCTCAGGGATCCCGACCGCGGCTTGAGGCGCCGGGCGGCGCTCGCGGCCGGGCGGATCGCCGCTCCCGAGCTCGTGCCGGTGCTCGTCGAGCTGATGAACGACCAGGAGGTCGAGGTCCGCCGGATGGCCGCGTTTGCGCTCGGCCTCGCCGGGAACCCGCTCGCTGTCGAGCGCCTGCTGGCGTCGCTCAAGGACACGGACAGCCAGGTGCGTGGCCGCGCGGCCGAGGCGCTCGGCAGGATCGGAGACGCGCGCGCGGCGCTGCCGATCGCCCGGCTCGTCGTCGACTCGCTGCCCAAGACGATCGAGCGCATGACAGTCCGCGGCGACGATGCCGGCATCGCGGCCGGCGAGTGGAGCGAGCAGCGTCTCGGGCTCGTGGCTCTCGCCCGGCTCAAGGACGTGGCGGCCGCGCGGATGGCACTCCTCGACGGCGCCCGCCCGCGCTTCGACTGGTGGGCGTCCACCTGGCTGGCGATGCGGCTGGAGCGCCCCGAGCTCAAGCCGGTGCTCGCGGCGGCCGTCACGTCCGACGAGCCGCTGCAGCGCGCGCTCGCCGCGCGCGGCCTGGGGGCGCTCGCCGACGCGTCGGCCGTCGAGCTGCTGCTGCCGCTCACGCGCGATCGCGACGAGACCGTCGCGATGCACGCGCTGCGTGCGCTCGGCGCGATCGCTGACGCACGTTCCCGCGCCGCCGTCACAGCCGCACTCGACTCGACGAGCGACGTCGTGAGGCGCGAAGCGCTGCTGACGCTCGGGCGGCTCCCGCCCGACAGCAGCCTCGGCGAGCGGCTCGTGCGGCAGGTAGGCTCGCGCGACGCCTGGATCCGCGCCGCGGCGCTCGGAACGCTCGCGGCCAACGACCGCGAAAACTTCGCGCTGGTGCTCTCGGGCATGGATCCCGACCCGGACTTCGCAGTGCGCGCGTCGCTCGCCGCCGCCCTCGGACGCGGCGCCAACGAGATCAGCGTGGGGATCCTGCACGCGATGCTGCAGGACGACGATCCGCGCGTCGTGGCCGCCGCGCTCGGCGCTCTCGCCAGCGCGCGCGGAAAGGACTCGCTCGACACCTTGCGGCGACACCTGGAGCACGCGGACCTGGGCGTGCGCGTAGCCGCCGCCGAGGCCGTCGCGCGGCTCTCGCCGGCGGGAATGTCGGAGCCGCTCGTCGCGGCCTGGCGCCGCGGTCTGGCCGACGGCGACGGCGAGCTCGAGGCGCGGATCGCGGCGCTCCTGGCGCTCGCCGCACAGAAGGACGATCTTGCGCGGGCCGGGCTCGGCGAGGCCGCGCGGCGCGACCCCTCCCGCGCGGTGCGCGCGCGGGCGGCGCTGCTGCTGCGCGAGGCCGGGGGTGAGGCGATCGACCCCGGCCCGCAGCAGGTCTCGCGCGCGCCGCTCGACTATCGCGCGGCGATGGCGCCCTACGATCCGCGAGCTGGCGTGCCGCTCTACACCCCGCGCGCCTTCCTGAAGACGCGCCACGGCACGATCGAGATCCATTTCGACGTCGTGGAGGCGCCGCTCACCACGGCAGCCTTCCTGGCGCTCGCGCGCCGTGGCTTCTACGACGGGCTCCGCTTCCACCGCGTCGAGCCGGGCTTCGTAGTGCAGGGCGGCTCGCCGCGCGGTGACGGCAACGATGGACCCGGCTATAGCTTGCGCTGTGAGATCACGAGCCGCTCGTACGGCCGCGGTGCTTTAGGCATGGCGCTGTCAGGGAAGGACACGGGCGGCAGCCAGTTCTTCATCACGCTATCGCCGCAACCGCAGCTCGACGGGGGCTACACGCTCTTCGGTCAGGTGGTCGCCGGCATGGACCTCGTCGACCGGATCCGTCCGGGCGACGTGATCGAAGGGGTAACGGTGTGGACGGGAGAGTAGCCGCGTCGTCGCTCCCGAGCATTCGTCTCGTGGCGCTCGACATCGACGGTACCCTGCTGCGCAGCGACCGTACGCTGTCGCCGCGCACGCGCGCCACGGTCGCGCTGGCGCGCGCGCGCGGCGTCCGGATCGTGCTGGTGACCGGGCGCCGCCATCCTTCGGCGCGGCGTGTCGCCGACGAGCTCGGCGAGGGGCTGCCGCTCGTCCTCCACAACGGCGCCATCGTCGTGGAAGACGGGAGCATCATCCGCTGCCGGCCGCTCGCTCGCGAGGTGGCGGCACGCGCGATCCGCGGCGGCCGTGCGCGCGGGATGGAGCCGGTGGTTCACAGCGGCAACCGCGGTGAAGGCTGGCTCATCGTCGATGCCAACGCAGCTCCGGCAGGCCTCGTCGGCTACTACCTGGAGCGCGCGCAAAGTGAGCTGCGCGCGGTCGAAGACCTGCTCGACGCGCTCGCGCTCGAGGAACCGATCCAGGTCATGTTCGGCGGCACGCTCGCGGAGATGGAGGGTCTCCTGGAAGCGCTCTCCGCGGCGCTCGCGGGCACGGCCCGGATCGAGCGCACGGTCTACCCCGCAACCGGCTTCGCGCTCGTGGACGTGCTCGATCCGAGCGTCGGGAAGGCGGACGCGCTCGCCTTCCTGCAGCAGCGCTGGGGCATCCCGGCGGAGGCGACGCTGGCGATCGGCGACAACTGGAACGATCGCTCGATGTTGGAGGCCGCCGGCCGCGGGCTACTCATGGGCAACGCCCCGAGCGAGCTGTTGCGGCTCGGGCTGCCGGTGCTCCCCACCAACGACGAAGACGGCGTCGCTCACGCCCTGGAAGTCCACGTGCTGAGTTAACGAGCAACGGCCTCGGAGCGGAGCGCGATCAAAAACAGACAAAAAAGTGGGGGGCGAGAGTGACTCTCGACCCCCCCAACGTCCCCGGGGCTCTTACTTCTTCTTCTTCGAAGCCTTCTTCTTGGCAGCCTTCTTCTTCGCCGGCATTGATGTAATCCCCCCTTTCAGTCCAGGGATGGACGAGCGCGACTCTCAGCCCACCTATCGGGTCTCAGCGAGCCACGCATACTACCGGTAGGGTAGGAATGCCCTCGGGCCTTGTCAAGGAAATTCTGAGCGACGGCCACGCCGATACTCCACGCGTGGAGCACGTTAGGCTGTGCACGCTGATGTTGAAATCGCTGGAATAAGCTCCAGGAGCTGCTTTAAGCGCTCGTGCCTCGGGAAGCCACTGTCCGCGGGGGCCTTCCGTCGCAGGCGACGAAAATGTGGGAGGTAGCTCGCGGTGCCGGTCCTTGTATGCTATTTGGAATACTCGGTCGCACGCCGTGCCCTCGCGAGCCTCCTGCCGACCGCTCGTCAGCCGCCGTAGTGGGTGCTGAGAAGCGCGCGCGACTGGTGCCGTTCGATGCCGAGCGTGACGAGCCGGGCCAAGAGATCGGGATAGGAGACGCCGCTCGCCTGCCACAGCTTCGGATACATGCTGATCGAGGTGAAGCCGGGGATGGTATTGATCTCGTTGAGCAGCAGCCGTCCGCTCGCGCGCTCCAGGAAGCAATCGACGCGCGCGAGGCCCGCGGCGTCGACCGCCCGAAACGCCGCCGCAGCGAGGCTCTGTACCGCTGCGGCGAGCGATGCTTCGATCTGCGCCGGGATCACGAGCTCGGTCCGGCTGTCGGCGGCGTACTTGGAGTCGTAGTCGTAGAACTCGCGGTCCGGCACGATCTCGCCCGGCAGCGAGGCCAAAGGCTCGTCGTTGCCCAACACCGCGACTTCGATCTCGCGCACGTCGTGACCGCGCTCGACCACAACCTTGCGGTCGTAGGAGAAGGCGAGCGCCAGAGCGGGCGCGAGCGCCGGGCGCGTCTTGACCTTGCTCACCGCGACGCTCGAGCCGAGATTCGCGGGCTTCACGAAAACCGGCAGCCCGAGCTCGTCGACGAGGCGCTCTTCCGCGGCTTCGTCGCGTCGCGTGAGCACGCGGTACTCGACCTGCGGCAGCCCCGCCTGCGCGAAGAGCGACTTCATGATCGCCTTGTCCATCGAAGCCGCCGAGCCCAGCACCCCGGCGCCCACGTACGGCACGCTCGCGAGCTCGAAGAGGCCCTGGACCGTGCCGTCCTCGCCATAGGTCCCGTGCAGGACCGGAAAGTAAATCTCGGGCCGGGCGAGCTCGCGCGCGTCGGAGAGTCGCCGGAGCCGTCCGGCGTCCTCCGGAGTCGCGGCCAGGAACACGGGCTCGCCCCCGGCCGGGCGCGGAGTCGACCCCTCCTGCAGCAACCAGCCGCCCGCCTTGGACACCAGCACCGGCAGCACCTCGTACCGCTCGGCGAGTCCAAGGGCGACGGAGGCGGCCGAGCGCAGACTGACCTCGTGCTCGCCAGAGCGGCCTCCGAACAAGAGCGCCACCTTCGGCCGGGTGTTCACCGCGCCGAGTCTATACTCGCTTCCCGATGTCCGGGTTTTCGTTCACGCTCGAAGCGCGCGATGGGCGCGCGCGGGCCGCGCGGCTCGAGACGCCGCACGGCGTCGCTCTCACGCCCGTGTTCATGCCGGTGGGCACCGCCGGGGCGGTGAAGGCGGTGCTCAACCGCGACCTGCGCGAGATCGGCGCGAGCATCCTGCTCGCGAACACCTACCACCTGATGCTGCGCCCCGGCGATGCGCTCGTGGCCGGGCTCGGGGGGCTCCACGGCTTCACGGGCTGGGACGGTCCGTTTCTCACCGACAGCGGCGGCTACCAGGTGTTCTCGCTCGCGGCGCTGCGCCGGCTCGACGAGGAGGGCGTCCGCTTCCAGAGCCATCTCGACGGCTCTTCGCACCTGCTTTCGCCGGAACGCTCGATCGAGGTGCAGCAGAATCTCGGTGCCGACATCGTGATGGCCTTCGACGAGTGCCCGCCGGGCGACGCCCCGCGCGAGGCGGTGGCAGAGGCGACCGCGCGCAGCACGCGCTGGGCGAAACGCAGCCGCGAGGCGCACCAGCGCTCCGACCAGTGGCTGTTCGGCATCGTGCAGGGTGGCGTCCACCTGGATCTGCGGGAGGCGAGCGCCACGGCGCTGCTTGAGATCGGCTTCCCCGGCTACGCGATCGGCGGGCTGTCGGTCGGCGAACCCAAGTCCGGGCGCGACCGCGTGCTCGACGCGCTCGACCCGCTGCTGCCCGGCGACCGGCCTCGCTATCTGATGGGGGTCGGCACGCCGCAGGACCTGATCGAAGGCGTGGCGCGCGGCATCGACATGTTCGACTGCGTGTTGCCCACGCGCAACGCCAGGAACGGCCAGCTGTTCACGAGCCGGGGCCGGCTCTCGATCCGCAACGCCCGCTACCGCGACGACCCTCGCCCGCCGGACCCGGACTGCCGCTGCACCACTTGCCGGAGCGCGAGCCGCGCCTACCTGCGCCACCTCCACCAGGCCAGTGAGATGTCCGCCGCGACGCTGATGACGATCCACAACCTCTTCTACTATCTTGACATGATGAGTGCGATGCGGCAGAGTATCCGGTCTGGCCGTTTCGAAGAATGGCGCGGGGAAACGCTGCGCCGTCTCGAGACCGTCGATCAGGACGGGTCGTAGCGCGACGGTCCTCGTGATCCCCCGCCCTAGACCCTGAAGCGAGAGAATACCGGGACACCATGGCCGACACAGGAACCCTGCTTGCGCTCGCCGGGCCCGCCCGACCGGGCGAGCCCAATCCGTTCGCCAGCCTCGTGATGATGGGGCTGATCTTCGGCATCTTCTACTTCGTTCTGATCCTGCCGATGCGCCGCAAGCAGAAGAAGCTCGAGGAGCTCGTGAAGGGGCTGAAGAGCGGCGACCGAGTGGTGCTGAGCTCAGGCATCTTCGCCACCATCACGGGCAGCGAGGACGACGCGTTTCTCGTGCGCATCGACGACAAGACCAGGATCAAGGTCCTGAAGAGCGCCGTGGCCGGGCTGCAGGCGCCCTCGACCGATAAGACGGAGAAGTGATGCCCCCCGCCCTGCAGAACCCGATCACGTTGTGGCTCTTGCTCTCGGCCGCCCTCGCCGGCCTCGTCTACGCGTTCATGCGCCAGGAGCTGCGCGTGAAGGCGATCGCCTACGGCGCCTTCCTGCTCGCGTGCCTCGTCGCCGTCTGGCCGCCCTACGAGCAGGGCGGTACGCCCGGAAAGATCCACCTCGGCCTCGACCTGCGCGGCGGGATCCACCTGGTGCTGCAGGTTGTGGTGGAGGACGCGCTCAATGCCACGGTTGACGACGCGGTGACCACCGCGCGCGACCAGGCGACGCGCAAGGGCATCCAGATCGGGTCCGTAGAGCGCGCGACCCCCACCTCGTTCACGGTCGATGGCACAGAGCCCGCGCGGGTGAAGGACGTGCGCGACTTGTTGCGCGACTTCTTCCGCGGCGGCTGGGAGGTGCGCGAATCGGGCGAGGGCCGCTTCACGGTCGAGATGAGCGACCTCTACCAGCGCCAGCTCAAGGAACAGACGGTGCAAGAGGTGATCCGCACGCTCGAGCGCCGCGTCAACGCGCTCGGTGTTGCCGAGCCGCTGATCGCGGCGCAGGGCTCGCGCGGCGACCAGGTCCTGGTGCAGCTGCCGGGCGTCACCGATCCCGAGCAGGCGAAGCGGGTGATCAAGACGACCGCCCAGCTCTCGCTCAAGCTGGTCGAGACGTCGGCCGCGACGCGCGAGACCTTGCTCGCGGGCACCGCGGGCCGTGCGCCCGACAACATGGAAGTGGTCTCGGGCCCCGGCGACACGCCGGGCGAGCCGGTCTACTACCTGCTGCGCCGCGAGGCGCTCATCACCGGGCGTGACCTGAAGAACGCCCGTGTCGGGGTCGACGAGAACAACCGCCCGCAGATCAACTTCTCGCTGAACGCCACCGCGGCCGACAAGTTCTCGCGCGAGACCGGCCGCAACATCAACCGCCAGCTCGCGATCGTGCTCGACGGCACCGTCTACTCGGCGCCGGTGATCCAGAGCAAGCTCGGCGCCGACAACCGCATCACCGGCCGCTTCACCACCCAGGAGGCGGATGAGCTTTCGAAGATCCTAAAGGCGGGCGCGCTGCCGGCATCGCTGCGCTACTTGCAGGAGCTCACCGTGGGTGCTTCGCTCGGCCGCGACTCGATCCGCGACGGGCTGCGCGCCTCGCTCGCGGCGATGGCCTTCATCACGATTTTCATGCTCTTCTATTACCGCCTCTCCGGCGTGAACGCGGTGGTAGCGCTCGCGGCGAACCTCCTGATCCTGCTCGCGGCGATGGCCTACACGAACGCAACGCTCACCCTGCCCGGGATCGCTGGCATCATCCTGACCGTGGGCGTGGGCGTCGACACCAACGTGCTGGTCTTCGAGCGCATCCGCGAGGAGCTCAGGAACGGCAAGACGGTGCGGGCCGCGGTCCAGAACGGCTTCGACCGCGTCTGGATCACGATCCTCGACACCCACGCCACCGCGCTGATCGCGGCCGCCTTCTTGTTCCAGTTCGGGACCGGGCCGATCAAGGGTTTCGCGGTGACGCTCGTGATCGGGCTCGTGGCGAACGTGTTCGCCTCCTACTTCGTGAGCAAGTTCCTCTTCGAGTGGGTGCTCGGCAAGCGCCACTACGAGAGCCTGAGCATCTGAGGGGCGGCCATGGAGATCATCAAGAACCCGAACATCGACTTCCTGGGCAAGGCCAAGTACTTCATATGGCTCTCGGTGGCGCTGATCGTTACCGGCATCGCCTGGATCGGCATGGGCCACCTGCGCTACGGCGTCGAGTTCTCGGGCGGGACCCAGCTCGTGTTGCAGTTCCAGGCTGCGCCGGAGGTCGACAAGGTCCGAGACGCCGTGACCCGGGTCTCGGCGGGCTCCGTGATCCAGACCTACGGCGACCCCAAGACCAACAAGGTGCTGGTGCGGATCTCACAAGAGGCGCCGGAATCGGACCTCGACGCCCCCGCGCGGGCGGTGCGACAGGCGCTCGCCGACACCTATGCCCAGAACCCGGTCACCGAGTCCTCATCCGAGATCGTCGGCCCGCTGGTGGGGGCCGAGCTGCGGCAGAAGGCGCTCCTGCTCACCGGGCTCGGGCTCCTGTTCCAGCTCGTCTACATCGCCTGGCGTTTCAAGGGCGGCGTGTGGGGGGCGAGCGCCACGATCGCCGCGCTCCACGACCTGCTGGTGTGCCTGGCGTTTCTCGCTTTCTTCCGCTTCGAGATCACGCTCAACGTGATCGCGGCGCTGCTCACGCTCGTGGGCTACAGCGTGAACGACACGATCGTGATCTTCGACCGCGCTCGCGAGAACCTCCGCCAGAAACGCAAGGAGCCGCTTGCCAAGCTCCTGAACGACTCGCTCAACCAGA
>Ga0114129_10004470_pt1 | contig 19720 bp, 17 predicted proteins | sample RhiMetdeltSRZDD1_FD_80071 | JGI IMG/M metagenome (GOLD analysis project Ga0114129, IMG submission 80071) | Populus rhizosphere microbial communities from Tennessee, USA - Rhizosphere MetaG P. deltoides SRZDD1 (version 2) (version 2) | ecosystem: Host-associated > Plants > Roots > Rhizosphere >...
CTGGCCAGGACTGCGGGAGTCCGGGTTGAATTTGGACCGGCCATGCAAGAACCTTTGGATCTGTCATGGCTGCCGAGACATCTAGCTCATCTCAACGAGCGTCTGCTGGTGATGACCCGTGCGGCTATGATTGATCGCGGCGCCTCGATGATCGCATCGCTTTGCCGGGTTCCTGTCCTATTGACCGGGCCAGCCGGGCTTTCAAGTCCGGAGTCGGGCCAACGACCATAGACCGGGAACCGGAGTTCCGGCCTCGCCGCGGCCTCTGAGCATTGGATCAGCGCAAAGTCTGCCAAGGTCGCACATAGTGCGGACTGTGACGGACGTCCGGCATCGGCCCAGTCCGCCGGTTGCACCGCCGGACCAGTCACCTGAGGGCCGAATTTGATCCGCCTCAAAGTCCGATGGGGAGGGTCATGCAAGGATCACGGGGCGCACACCGCTACCACCCATGCCTCACTGATGTTTTACCGCACAGAGCTCTCGGAGGAGACCATGCAGACGCCCGTGGAGATCGATTTCCAGGATATGAGTGCAAGACCCGACGTCCACGCTTCGATTGAGAAGCATGTGGCCGACCTGGAACAACGATATGGCCGCGTGACGGCGTGTCGGGTCGTGCTGAAAGGGCCCGGCGGGCATCATCGGACCGGCGGTCTGTATGAGGTCAATATTCGTTTGGCCCTCCCGAACGGTCGCGAAGTCAATGTCGGACGCACGGCGCAGGCGGACGAGCGCCAGGCCGATCTGTCATTCGCCATCAATGACGCCTTCAAGCATGCGCGGCGAAGGCTGCAGGATCATGTCCGCCGGATGCAGGGACAGGTGAAGCAGCACGAGGGTCAGCCGATCGGAACCGTAAAGAGCCTCGATGCGTCCGGCGAGTTCGGATTCCTGGAGGCGGCCGATGGACACGAAGTCTATTTTCATCGGAACAGCGTGCTCCCTGACGCATATGATCGTCTCGCGGTGGGTACGCGCGTCACGTTCGCTGAAGAGATGGGCGAGAAAGGGCCGCAGGCCAGCACGGTGAAGCTGCTCGGAAAGCGCGGATTGCGGGTATGAACCATTCCGCCGTAGCGCCTCAGAACAAGGCCGGATGGGCGCATTTCCCGCACGATGCCGACGTCGGCGTGCAGGGATGGGGGGCGACGGTAGCGGAGGCCTTCGAGCAGGCGGCTCATGCGTTGACGGCTGTCATCACCCATGCGGAGGTCAGGCCGCAAGTCGCCGTCGAAGTAAAGTGCGAGGCGTCGGACATCGAGCTTTTGTTCGTCGAGTGGCTCAACGCCATCATCTATGAAATGGCGGTCCGGAGCATGCTGTTTGGACGTTTTGCGGTGCGTATCGACGGTGGGCGGCTGGATGGGACGCTATGGGGTGAGCCGGTCGACGTCGCTCGCCATGCCCCGGCCTGCGAGCCGAAGGGCGCGACCTATACCGCGCTGAAAGTGTCCAAGAACGTCGACGGCACGTGGTCCGCAGCCTGCATCGTGGACGTGTAACGGAGATCGGCCATGGATCCCGCTCGCTTCACCCGGGTCGACGCCACCACGTGGCGGATCGAGCCGCGCGGCGCAATGCGCGTGCCGGCGATCATTTATGCCGACGAGGATCTGATCCGGGGCATGGATGACAAGGTCTTTGAGCAGGCGGTGAATGTGGCAACGCTTCCCGGGATCGTGGCGGCTTCCTATGCCATGCCTGATGCCCATTGGGGTTACGGGTTCCCGATCGGCGGCGTCGCGGCGTTTGATCCCGATCAAGGGGGCATCGTGTCTGCAGGCGGCGTCGGATTCGACATCTCGTGCGGGGTGCGCACGATGCTGACCGGTCTCACCGTCGCCGACATTCTTCCGGTGCAGACATCGCTTGCCGACTCGCTCTTCCGCCAGATCCCGGCCGGAGTCGGCAGCAAGGGCGCAATCACCCTCGACGCGACCGAGATGAATGCGATGTTGTCCGGCGGTGCCCGTTGGTCGGTTGAGCGCGGCTGGGGCGAAGCGCGGGACCTCGGTCGGATCGAGGAGGGGGGCATGATGGCAGGTGCGAAGCCTGAGCTTGTTTCCGATCGCGCCAAGGAACGCCAGCGCCGGGAGATGGGCACCCTCGGCTCCGGCAACCACTATCTGGAGGTCCAGGCGGTTGCGGAAATCTTCGATGCATCGGCGGCCCAGGCGTTCGGGCTTGCGCAGGATCACGTCGTCGTCACCATCCATTGCGGATCGCGCGGGCTCGGTCACCAGATCGGCACCGAGTTCCTGAAGGAGATGGTGGTGACCGCGGAAGCCTCGGGCATCGAGCTTCCCGACCGCGAGCTCGCTTGCGCCCCGATCAACTCGGAAGTCGGCCAACGTTACCTGGGCGCGATGCGTGCGGGAATCAATTGCGCCCTCGCCAATCGCGAGATTCTCGGCCACTACGCACGGCGGGTTTTTGCCCACTTTTTTCCGAATTGCGACCTGCACCTGTTGTTCGACGTCTCGCACAATACCTGCAAGGCGGAAAAGCACGCGGTCGCGGGGAAACAGCGCGAGCTGTTTGTTCACCGCAAAGGTGCGACCCGCGCCTTCGGTCCCGGTCACGAGAGTCTGCCCGAGGCGCTGCGCCCCTTCGGTCAGCCGGTGCTCATCGGCGGCAGCATGGGAACGGGCTCATACATCCTGGTGGGCGAGGCAACCAGCGAGGAGAAAGCCTTCTCGTCGGCGTGTCATGGGGCCGGCCGCGCGTTGTCGCGCCACGCCGCGCTCAAGCGCTGGAGCGGTCGGAAGATCGTCGACGACCTCGCGTCGCAAGGGATCTTGATCCGCAGCCCGTCGACGCGCGGCATCGCCGAGGAGGCCCCCGGCGCCTACAAGGACGTGGGTGCCGTCGTCGCCGCAGCCGAGCATGCCGGCCTTGCCCGCAGGGTGGCGCGTCTGCGACCGCTGATCTGTATCAAGGGATAGGCGCGCCCGAGCGCACGCCTCGCATCGCCTTCAAGGGAGCTGCGACGACGAACGGGCCGGCTTCGGTATCGGCCGGAGAAGCAGGATCATGATCGCTCCCGCTGCAAGCGAGGCGCCTGCGACGAAGGTGCCGCTGGGGCCAGCGAGCATCCACAGCGTGCCGGCGCCGGCGCTCGCCACAAACGTGCTGGCGCCGACGGCCAGATCGTAAATCCCGAAGGCCGTGCCGCGCAGCCGTTCCGGCGCAGCATCCGCGATGGCGGCCGAAAGAAGCCCTTGCGTCATTCCCATCTGCAGGCCCCACAGTGCCGCCCCCAGCACGGTCATCCAGACGGTACGCGCGCCGGCAAGCGTCAGGTCGGCCGCGATGAGGGTAATCGCGCCGATGCCAAGCTGGAGGTGGCGATTTACGCGATCCGCGAGAATTCCAAACGGATAGGAGGCCGCGCAATAGGCGAGATACATGGCGACCAGAATGATCGGCACGAACGCCGCATCGACGTGAACATCGTGCGCTTTCAACGCCAGGAATGCGGGGCTGAAACGAGCCAGCGAGAAAATGGCCGCGATGGCGATTGCCCACCAGAAAGGTACCCTCAGCAGCGCGAGATCGCTGCGACGAATCCGCCAGCTGTCGTCGGGGTAGGGGTGCGCAGGCTCTTTGACGCCAACGAGGAGGACCACCAGGGATGCAAAACCGGGAATGAGCGCAACCCAGAACACCAATCGAAAATTGTCGCCGCTCAAGGTCATGAGCGCGATCGCCGTGAGCGGACCCAAGACGGCGCCGACCGTGTAGAGCGCCAGCCGCAGGCCGAACCCCGTGCCGCGAATTGCGGCGGGGGTCACATCGGCCAGCAGCGCATCGCGTGGAGCATCCCGCATGCCCTTGCCGAGCCGGTCGGCGATACGTGCCACCAGCACGGCCGATGCCGACTCGGCAAATGGAAACAGCAGTTTGTTCACCGCCGACAGCCCGTAACCCAGAGCCACAAGCGGCTTGCGGCGCCCGATCCAGTCGCTGACCACGCCCGAGAAAATCTTCACGAGGGAGGTCGTTGCCTCCGCAGTGCCCTCGATCAGGCCAACCGCGGCGGTGCTCGCCCCGAGCACCGTGACAAGAAAGACCGGAAGCACGCCATAGATCATGGCCGATGACATGCCCATCAGCAGGCTGACGACACCAAGCACCGCCACGTTGGGAGAGAGGGAGCGCTGCGCGGAGCGAGAGGGGTTGACGGGCTGCGTCATTGATCCACGACTGGCGCGACGGGTTTGATGAGCTCGCCAAGGTCCGGTTCTCCGCAGCCGGCGGCAATGACACTGCGCACCGCGTCCCGAAGTTGCACCACCGAGGCAAAATCGGTGCCCTTGGGCGCGATCGGGTTCTCGATCGTCACGCTGATCGGACTCCATCTCGGGAACCACTGCTCGCCCCGCAGCATCGAACGCGTGCCGCGAAGGATGGCCGGAATCACCGGCAGATTGGCCTCCGCCGCGACCCGAAACGCGCCGAGATAAAATCCGGACAGACCGACCCGGCGCGTGAACGTACCTTCGGGAAAGAACACGAGGAGGCGCTTCTCCCGCGCCGCCGCGGTTACGCTTTCGAGATCCGCCATGCTATCGCTGACGTCGAAGCGCTCGAGAAACAGGACTCCGAGGCGACGCAGCAGCGGACCGGCAAAAATCTGGCCGGCGAGTTCCTTCTTGACGACATAGGCCGGTTCACCGGGAAGCACGGCGGCCACGATCACCGCATCCATGTAACTGGAATGATTGAGCGCCAGGACGCCGCCGCCGCTTGGCAGGTGGTTGGCGCCGGTCACGGACACCGGGATTCCGAGCGCTGCCAGCGCGGTGCGAGCGAGCGCCCGGACCGCGCTCCATCGCCAGGTCGGGCGCGGGAGCATCATCACGGCGAGCCAGCCGAGGAGGAAGAAGGTCGGCATCACCGTCCACCACCAGGCGGCATAGAGCAGCGCCCCGATGATGCGGCCCGCCTGCGAGACGCGTGTGCCCAGCCCTGCGATGCTCAAGCGCGCGAGTTGCCACCAGAGCGCACGCTGCGGCAGTGCCAGATTCTTTCCCAAATAGAGGTCTCTCGCAGCGGCTCTCCTGATCTTGCCGCTCGCAGTCTTCGGAACAGTGCCGGGCTGCACGAGCACTATTTCGTCCGGCGGACCGCCGACAATTTGGGTTGCAACCTCCTGGGCGTGAACTTTCAAGGCCGCCTGCGCAGGAGGGTTGATCCCGTCGGTCTCCGCCAAGATTACGACGCGCTCGGTGCCGGAGGCCGGATCAGTGACGCCAAAGGCGGCGACGCCGTTCTTGCGCAAACCGGGAATGGCTCCGACGGCCTCTTCGATCTCGTGCGGCGCGATGTGTTGACCGGCGCGGATGATGACGTCCTTGATCCGGCCGGTGATGAAGAGGTCGCCGCCAGCCATATAGGCGCGATCGCCGGTATCGAGCCACCCGTCGTGGAACAGCTCACGGGTCTTGGCCGCATTCTCGAAATAACCCGACGTCGCCGATGGACCGCGAAATTCGAGGCGGCCCTCCCGGCGCTCTCCCAGTTCTCGGCCCATATCGTCGATGATGCGGATTTCGTGATCGGGGATCGGTTGCCCGCAAGCGACAATTTCGATGGCGTTGAGGTCATCCGGCCGTGCGGGTTCGGCGATCCCTCGCGTACTCAAAGCCGATCGATCCACCCGGTCGATCCGCGGCGGACGACCCGGCGGCGGCAAGGTGACGGCCACAGCATTTTCCGCAAGGCCATAGACCGGGGCCATGGCTCCGGGGCGAAATCCGTACGTGCCAAAACGAGTTATGAACCGGTGCAAAGTCGCGACGCTCACCGGCTCGGCGCCGTTTCCGATGAAACGGAGCGAGCTGAGGTCCAGACCCTTCAGGTCGGAGTCATCAATCTTATTGAGACACAGCTCGAATGCGAAATTGGGCGCGGCGGAAAGCGTGCCGTGAAAGCGATGGATCGCCCACAACCAGCTTTGCGGCCGTGCAAGAAAGCTCAGGGGCGACATGGCATAGAGGGGCGCCCCATAATAGAGACAGCCCAGCCACGCACCGATCAGTCCCATGTCGTGATAGAGCGGCAGCCAGCTCACGAAGACGTCCGCGGAGCTCGCCTCAACCGCGCGGCCGATCGCGCGGATATTCGCGAGCAGGTTGGCGTGAGACAGCACAACCCCCTTGGGATCTCCCGTGCTGCCCGACGTGTACTGAATCAGCGCGGTCGCGGACCCGTTCTGCAGGTTCGGCAACGCAATATCAGCCGAGGGGACCGAGAGCGTCGCTGCACTTTCGATCGACGACAATGTCGCGACCAGCCCGCGCAGAAGCGAACCAAGCCTGAGCCCTTCCGGCACCGTGATGAGCATGCGGGCACCGGCATTGCGAAGGATCCCAGCCTGCCGGCGCGCGTAATCCTCGATCTGGGCGCGTTGCATCGGCGGATAGATCGGCACCGGCACCGCACCGACATAGAGGATGCCGAAGAAGGCCGTGAAAAAGTCGGTTCCCGTCGGAAGCATGAGCGCCACCCGGTCACCCGGGAGAATGTCGCGGTCGATCAAGCCGGCCGCAATCGCGCGCGCCCCCTTGGCAAGGTCTCCGTAAGTCATCGAGGCGGCGGCGGTCGCATCCTCGTCCAGCACGGCCACGTGCAGGCGGTCGGGATGCTGATCGACATGCCATTCCAGGACGTCAAGTAACGTACGCGCCTCGCCGGCGGCCGGAACCGCAGCCAAGGGCGGCCCCGGCGACACGTCGGCAATCGTTGCCCCGGACTGGCGCCCTTGCTCTAGGGCGCGGAGAAGATCGCCAACGGTATCCGCTTCGACGACGAGCTTGATCGGTAGCTGAGCGCCGAACGCACGTTCAAGGCGCAGGACCAGCTCCGTTCGCCCGAGGCTGTCGATGCCAAGATTTTTCTCAAGCCGGCTGGACAAGGATATCTGGCCAGCCCCGCTGTGTCGGGGGTGAAGCTCGCGTGCCAGCTGCGCGACGACCGAAAGCAAACGGCGCTCACGGGCTGCAGGATCGGCCGCAGGTTTCTCCAGTTGATCGCCGAGGCTATTCATCCGCGAAAAAGTAGCGGCTGGCGCCCTGGGCCATGTTGATGCGGATCAACTTCGCTCCCGGAGCGGCCTCGATCGGGTGGTCCGGATCGGCCTCGCAGCGCCGACAAACGGGCGCCGGTGCTGGGGATTGATCTCGGCTAGCTTTCATGTGGTGGGCCCCGCGTCCTCGTGGTCGTGACAGCGACCATGGGATGTCATCGCTTCCTATCCGCTGTCCTGGGGACGTGGATTCACCGGCGATCATGAATTGACCTATCTCAATATTGCTGGCCCTGGCGCGCGTATCTTCGGCCGGCCCGCATCGATGGGCAGGAGCATGCGCCACGAGGCAGGGCGGTCCCGGTCTGCCGGTGGAAGCTTTTATTCTAATCTGGCGTTGAAAGGTCGGGAAAGACGATGTCGTACGCCGCCCTGATGGTGCATTTCGATGCACGACGAAGTGGCGAGCGACGAGTCCGGCTCGCCGTCGACCTGGCGCATCGTTTTCATGCCGTGCTGATCGGTATAGCCGGGCGCTCGTACCTGCCCCCGTTTCTGGCGGAAGACACTGTCGGCGATGCTGAACGGGATGACGGTGAGCGGAGGGAGATGACGCAGCTTCTTGCCGACATGGAAAAACAATTTCGCGCCGCCGCCAAGAACGCCAAGCAGGTGGAGTGGCGCGGAATTCTTGACGATGCCAACAACCTTGTTCCGCGCGAGGCGCGCGCGGCAGACCTTGTCATTATCGGACGTAAGCAAGATCCAAGAGATCTGTATTACTCCCTCGATCCAGGCATCACCATTCTCCGCGCCGGGCGTCCAGTCCTGCTGGTGCCCGATGCGATCGATTCGCTTCCGGCCCGGCGTGTCGTCGTGGCCTGGAAAGACACTCGTGAATGCCGTCGCGCCGTTCGCGATGCGCTTCCGTTTCTGAAGGAAGCGAGCGAAATCATGATCGCCACGGTCTCCGAGCATGGTACCGGGGCACAAGCCAAGCCCAGCATCGACGACCTTGAAAACTACCTGGTCCGCCACCAGAGCTCTGTCGGTGCAAAGGTCTATCTTCATGCCAAGCAATCGATCGCGACCGAACTCCTGCGGTTTGCCGAAGATGAACGAGCCGATCTGATTGTGGCCGGCGGCTACGGCCATAGCCGACTGGGCGAGTGGGCTCTCGGCGGGGTTACACGCGAGTTGCTGTCGGACAGCCCCATATGCTGCCTGTTCTCGCATTGAGCGCATCGGGCGTTTGCCCGACCGAGGCGCTGCCTGTTCCTGTGTTCTGTCTTCCGATTGGTGAGGTGGAGATCGGATATCGATCGGTTGCGGTCGCAATCGCCGGAGCAGAGCGATCTCGCCAAATTTGATCCGTCTCAAGGGCCTCTCGCTGGGCGTTTGCGAATGTTGATTAACATCATGGATAAGAGGAGCCAGCGATGGCGCACAAACGGGTTATGTTTCGTTCCGCGGCCCGGGAGAAGATCCTCCGAGGGGCGACGCAACTCGCCGATGCGATCCGCGTCACGTTGGGGCCAAAATCAAAATCGGTCCTCATTCAGAGGAAATGGGGCGCCCCGATCGTATGTAACGACGGGGTGACCATCGCCAAGGAATTCGACTTGACCGATAGCGAGGAAAATCTTGGCGCGCAGGTTCTCCGCCAGGCCGCCGAAAAGACCGGTGAAATTGTCGGTGACGGTACCAGCACATCCACGCTTCTCGCGCATGCGATTTTTGCTGACGGAGTGCGCAACGTCGTCGCCGGTGCCAGTGCAATCGACCTCAAGCGCGGCTTGGATCGCGGCGTCAAAGCAGCGATCGATGCGCTCAAGATCATGTCCCGCCCCGTCAAGACCCGCAAGGAGAAGGCCCAGGTTGGAACGATTTCAGCCCACAATGACGAAACCGTCGGCGAGCTGGTCGCGGAGGCGATGGAAAAAGTCGGGGGTGACGGCGTCATAACAGTTGAGGAGTCGAAGACGACCGAGACCATTCTCGACCTGGTCGAGGGGATGCAGTTCGATCGCGGGTTCGTTTCACCCTATTTCGTCACCGATGCTGAGCGGGTGGAGGCCGTGCTGGAAGACCCTTACATCCTGCTGTCCGACAAGAAGCTTGGCATTCTGAGGGACATGCTTCCGCTGCTCGAACAGATGGCAAAATCGGGTCGTCCGCTCCTCGTGATCGCGGAAGATGTGGAAGGCGAGGCTTTGGCAACGTTGATCGTCAACCAGATCCGCGGCGTCTTGAAGGCGTGCGCCGTCAAGGCGCCCGGATTTGGCGACCGGCGCAAGGCCATCTTGGAGGACATCGCGATTCTGACCGGCGGGCAGGTGGTGTCCGAGGAGCTTGGTTTGAAGCTCGAGACCGCGACGATCGAGCAGCTCGGACGCGCCAAGCGCGTCGTCGTCGACAAGGACCACACGACCATCATCGGAGGAGCGGGAGCTCGCTCGGCCATCGACGGCCGGATCCAGCAGATTCGGCACGAGATGGACAAGACCACGAGTGACTACGATCGCGAGAAGCTGGAGGAGCGGCTGGCGAAGCTGGCGGGCGGGGTCGCGGTGGTGCGGGTCGGGGCGCCGTCCGAGTCTGAGATGAAATCAAAAAAGGAAGCGCTGGACGACGCCATCAGCGCCACCAAGGCGGCAGTGGCCGAGGGGATCGTCCCCGGAGGGGGGCTTGCGCTGCTCCGTTGCACCGAAGCCGTGGCTGCCGAGGAGGCAAAATGTACCGGCGATGAGAGGACCGGGCTGCAGATACTCAGGCGTGCGCTCGAAGCGCCGGCGCGTCAGATCGCCGAGAATTCCTCCATCGATGGCGGCGTCGTGGTCGCCCGCATGCTGGAGGGCAAGGGCAACTATGGCTTCGACGCCGCTCGCAAGGAATATGTCGACCTCGTGGAGGCGGGCATCATTGATCCGTCCAAGGTCGTCCGTATCGCGCTCGAGAATGCGGTATCTGTGGCAAGCGTGTTGCTGCTCACCGAAGCGACCATGACGGAGGTTCCAGAAGAGAAGAAGGACTCGGCGCGCGAAGCGGAGATGGCCATGTAGGGGTCGGCGCGCGGCATCTCCCGATGAAGGTGGCTTTTGTCGCCTTTAATGATGCGGCTATGCGGATTTCGGCCTAGCGAAACGCGCGCTTTGACGGCGCAGCATCTCTCTCCTTCGGCTTCGTCTCGGCTCCCTGATGGCCGACCTTGTCGCCGTCAACCTCGACTTCGCGCGTGTCTGCGTGAAGCGTCCAGTCGGCCAGTTTACAAAGGCGCTCATAGCGGCGCTCCGCCGCCTGTATTGCCCGGTCAGCGCTTTTGGCGTGGCGAATTTCGATGCGTTGCTGAGGGCACTTGAATATGTGTCCGTCCGAGCTCGACACATTCTTAAAGAACGTGACCAGATACCGGTTCATGACCCGCACACCTGTTTTTGAAAGCATACCGCCAGCCGGTAGGGTGGATTTGATTTAGCGCAAAAGCATGTGTCCCTTGTCATCCCGCCGCGCAGCGTTGGCGAGGTTCGCAAAGCCGGTGGCGTGCCGGAGCGAGATTCAGCTTCTTAAGGAGGGGCCGCCGGCCCTTTTCCTGCGGCAAAAACCGCTTCCGAGCACGGAGAATCTGAAGCAGTTGCCGTGAGCTGCGCGGCTTGCGCCGAAGAGCGCCGGTTCTTCCGTTCGATCGAAGCTCGTCCGAGCCGGGATCGTACGCCCTCGGCGATCATTGCTCCAGGCAATACTCGTCGACCGCCATCCCCACGTGCCTGGCGCGTGCGGCGGCATATCCCATGATGATCGAGCCTGGCGTCAATTCCGTGATGTTGTGCACCGCGCCCGCGCGCCCGAGCATGCGGACGTGCCAATCATATTGCAGCATGAGGGACGCTTCGTCGCCGTCGGCGCTGCGCGCTTTGACCAGCAGCAGCGGACGCGTTTCGATCTTGGCCCGGCCGACCACCACGGGCCGGGTGTCGCCGTTGACCCTGACTGCGGTCACCGTGTGCCCCTGCCGCAATTCGCTCAGATAATTGGTGCGGTCGGGGGAGGACAGAATATACGAGCTCACCGCGCCGGCGTTGACGCGGAACGGACGCGTCGGCATGTACGGAAGCGGGTGGGTTTCGCTGCAGCAGAGCAAGAATCCGCCGCCGAACGCACCCACCAGAAGGCCCTCATCGAGGAAGAAATTGGAGCACGTATCGACGCAGACCCGGTCGCCCGTGCCCGCGTCGGCGATCTCCGTCACCGCGAATTCCTTCAACGCCAGTTGCCCGCGCACCGGGCTGCAAAGACGCCCGAGTGCTTCGACCTCGGCGGCGGAACGCGGCGTCATGATCACCCCGTCCGGGCCCGACTCCAGCACGCTCATGACCATTTTCGCTTCCGCCAAATTGGATACGAAGGTCATGATCTTTGCGCCGCGCCGGGAGCCCGCCGCCAGCACGATCTCGAGCGGGATTTTGGTCGGGTCCTTGAACCGGATGACGGTCAACAGCCCGGCGCGGACCGCCGCGCACGCCTCTTCCAGGCTTTCCCTGTTCTCGACGTCGACGAGAATGCCGTCTTTCTTGCTGTGCCGCAGATGCGACGCGGCGAGGCCGGAGCCATCGCCGTTATAGCAGTGAACGCATATGTCGGCCTCGGCGTTGCCTCCGCCGGCAGCGCTGCTTCCGTTCTTGAATGCCACCCACTGGAGGCCGGCCTGACGCGTCGCGAACGTGCTGTCGGCGTCGCTGTCGAACACCACGCCCTCGATGCGATGCTCGGCGGCCGCCGATATGATGTCGGATATCTCGTCGCGCTTGCAGCCCCGGATGTCGATCCATGCCGTCGTCATCGCACGCGCTCCTGGCTGTCCAGATCCAAGCTCGTTGAGAAACCCATTTGGCCGTTGCCTGAAGCGGCGAGGGGCGGGGTATCCGTACGATGGGCATCGTCGATGGACACAGACATGAGTCGTCTGACCTCGCGCACCTTGGCCGCGGGATCCGCCGCCATGAAGATGTTGCGTCCGGCCGCGAGTCCGCGCGCGCCGCTGGTCATGACATCGGCGACGAAAGCGCCGAACTGGTGATCCGACACCTGAGCCCCGCCGGCGGCAAGCACCGGAATCGGGCACGAATCGATGACGCGCTTCATCGCCGTGACCGGACCATGCAGCGGCAACTTGACGATATCCGCCCCCAGGTCGACGGCCAGCGACGCGGCATGCAGCAATGTGTTGAGCTCCGGGTGATCCTTGATCCCGGGGCCACGCGGATAGACCATCGCCAACAACGGAAGGCCGGCGCGCTCGCAGGCATCGGCCACGGCCGCCATGCTTTGGAGCTGCCGGTCTTCCGTGAGCGAGCCGATATTGACGTGAACGCTGACCGCGTCCGCGCCTCGGCGCAGACAATCCTCGACCTCCGCCACCTGATACTTGAACGTGGGGTCCGCGGCGTACTTGGTCGAGGCGCTGAGATGGACGACGATCGCAAGCTTGGCATAGACGGATGGCGGAAGCAGCCGCAGGCGCCCCTTGTGCACGACGATGGCGTCGGCGCCATTGTCGGCGAGGGTGCCGAGCAGTGCATCGTAGCCGCGCGCGTCGGTAAATGGCCCGTCGGTGACGGTGTGGTCCAAGGGAACGAGAAGCAGCGGGCTCTCATCTGCTTTGAACAGCCGCCCCAGACGCAGGGATCGTCCGGACTTGCTCATGCTAACCGACCTCTCGATAGCGCGCACACCGGCGGCATGATTTGTTCAGGGCTCGGGTCTAGCGGCCGCTCGCGGCCTTATCGAATTGCGCCCGGCAGCGCGGGCTGAGCTGGGACATCTTCGATGCCAGGCACGAAGCGATGCGGGCTCTGTTTGGTATCGCGGTAATGCAAAGGGTCATCGCATCGCCCATGCAGGCAGCGCGTTCCTCCGCGGTAGGCTTGCTGACGCTGGCAAGCGCCGCGGTCGAAACGCCGCCCAGCAGCAAGCCTACCGCGGCGAAGATCCCAGTGCGAGTCTTGATCATGGCCATCTCCCTCGGGCGCACGTCCCGCCATTGACATCGATGACGGATGTTGTGCCGTCCCCACCGGAGACAATCTGTGATGGCGATCACAGGAGCGCGCTTTTGCAACGCGCCGGTACAGCTATGGAAACTCGCTAGCGCGCAGCCGGGCCTGGGAAATATTTTCAACGCAGCGGATTCACGGCCGAGCAGTACAGCCGGCGCAAGCGGTCGCGATCCCACTCACCGCGCCAGCGCTCGTGATCAGTTCGGTCAGTGCTGATTCGCTGCGTCATAGGGCGCCGCTATCGCTTGATGAACAGGCCGCGCAAGGTTGGCTTGCGGCCCCAGTCGATGTCGGCGATCCGCCAACCCTCCCGCAGCTTGACGAGATCGAGCACTACGGTGGTCGGCTTGTCCAGGTTCTTGAATGAGACGATCGCGCTTGCCTTGCCGGCGCCGGTATCGCGGACCGCGACGTCGACCGTGCTGATGTCCCAATCCTGGGCATCGATGAAAGGATCCATGTCGAGGGTCCAGACCTCGCCGCGTTGGGCGGCCTTGTTGCGGTCCCTGCTGATCAGCGCCGCAAGCCTGGGGTCGAAATAACGCTTCACCGCGGCGTCGGTGTCGAGCGCAACTCCCTTTGCATCCTTTCCTTTGTAGGGCGCGTAGATCGCTTCCACGAACGCAGTGGCGGACGGTTCGGCCGCCAGCACCCCGCCAGCAGGGAAGACAGCGCCGATGCAAAGGGCGATGAGGAAGTCGCGTCGCCCGATCATGATGGTTCCCGGCGGCGTGAAGGGGGCCGTCAAGCCTGACGCGAGCCTATCACGTCGGGTGGCGAACATCCGCGGCTTCGCTGGGCGGTCGGCAAGGCCGGCGAACGCGTCAACGACTTCGTGCGCCGCGCAGCATTGGACCGTGGCGGCTGCCGGCTGCCCCCGCTCGGACGAGTGGCCGCCTACGTGCCGGCTCGGGCCGCTGGCGCGCGCCCGGCAGATCGATTCCCTCGCCCCTGACGATCGGAGGCGCCCGCGATCCTGGAGCGCCCGGATCGCGCCGGTGGTCCTGGCTATTTGCCGGCGGCGCTCTTGCTGCCCGCCGAGCTCCACTCCACCCGAGGCCGGTGCGGCCGGAAGGACTTGTGGACTGGAGTTGCGTTACGACCATTCGCTGTTATTGCGCCCACCCGCTCGCTGTCGGGGCGCTCGACGCAGCGGATGAGATCCCCGACCACATGGATCTGGTCCACATCGTCGTCCGTGATCTCCACGCCGGCGAACTGATCTTCGATCGCGATCACCAATTCCACGCGATCGAGCCAATCGGCACCGAAATCGTCGGCGAAGTGTGCGTCATCCGTGACGCGTTCGATGCCGACGCCCAAATGCTGGGCGATGAGCGCACGGAGCTTGCCCCACCCAAGGCCGTCCTTCATCGCCGTCGCCGGCTCGATCATAGGTATGCTGATATTCATGATGTGCCCCCAAGTACTAAGGCGGTCCCCCCGAATTCGGGTCACGTCGCCGCCCCGGCGCGACCCGTCGATTGCAGAACGTCCAGGCCAGCGTCCATCTCGGCCGCCTTGCTCTTGAACTCGCCGGCCATGCTGAACAACCGGCGCGCGACGACGAGATCCCTGCAGGACTGCCCGAGCCGCAGGCAGGTGGCCGCTTGGTGACGGAAATAGTCTGCGTCCGGTATGTGCATAGATGTCGCCCCCATTCTTGCCCCGCAATGACGCCGGGCTATCCCCAGCCGGCAAACGTTTCGTCAGTGCAATGGTTCCGCTGCGCCTTTGCATTTTTTTCGTCTCCATGCCGTTGCGGCGGCGCTGCGTCGGATGAGCATCGGCGCAGGCATCGCTATGGTGTCGGAGCGGTATGCGAGGATTGGCGAGCACAGAGATTCGCTATCATTTTACCCGAGTGGGTAGAGTTCAGCGCCAGAGAAAGTCGGTCATGATTCTTTTCGAATGGATTTTGGTTCTCCTGTTCGCAGCCGTGGTGCTGACGGCTGCGGCCGAGCGCTTGCGCGTGCCGTACCCCTCGCTGCTGGCCATCGCCGGCGCCGGTATCGCCTTCCTGCCGTTCGCACCCGATATCCGCATCGAGCCTGACCTCGCCCTGGCGCTGTTCGTGGCTCCGGCCCTGCTCGACGCGGCGTTCGACACCTCGCCCCAGGAGTTGCGGCGCAACGTGATACCGGTGGTCTCGCTCGCGGTATTCGCGGTCGTGCTCACCACTGCCGCGGTTGCGTTTCTGGGCTGGCGCTTCGCCGGGCTCCCGCTCGCCGCCGCAATCGCGCTCGGCGCGATCGTCGCCCCTCCCGACGCCGCCGCGGCGACCGCCGTGCTGAAGGAGTTGAGCCTGCCGCAACGCATCGGTGCCGTGCTCCAGGGCGAAAGTCTGCTTAACGATGCCACCGCGCTGCTGATCTACCGTGCAGCGGTCGCCATGGCGGTGGGCTCGTTCTCGCTGGCGAGCGACGGGCCGCTCATCCTGTTGTCGGCCGCCGGCAGCCTGGTTGCCGGCTATGTCCTGGCCCGGCTGTACCTCATCCTTACCTCGCGTATCCGCGAGGCGGCGAGCAGCACCGTTCTGCAATTCGTCAGCACCTTCGCCGTCTGGCTCGTCGCCGAGCGGCTGACGCTCTCGCCCATTATCACCGTGGTGATCTACGCCATGGCGCTCGCGCAAGCGGTGCCGCGACGGTCGAGCGCGCGCCTGCGGATCAGCTCCTATTCGGTTTGGGAAACCGCCATCTTCGTGGTGAACGTGCTCGCTTTCGTCCTGATGGGGCTGCAGGCGCGCCACATCATCGAGCGATTGTCCGAATCGCAACGCTGGGGCTCGCTGCTGTTCGGGTTGAGCGTGCTGGGAGTCGTGATCGCAACCCGGATCGCCTGGATTGCCGCCTATCGCGTCGTGATCGAGTCGGCGCGGCGCTGGTTTCATGCCGATCTGGGCGCGCGCGACCCGCGCGGCGCCATCTTGGTATCCTGGAGCGGCATGCGCGGCCTCGTGACCCTGGCTACCGCCTTTGCCTTGCCTTTGGACTTCCCCGGACGCGACCTGATCGTGCTGTGCGCCTTTTGCGTTGTGCTGGGAACGCTGGTCATCCAGGGCCTCACGCTGCGGCCGCTTTTGCATGTGCTGGATTTCAAGGACGACGGCAAGGTGGAGCGGGAGCTTTCGGCGGCGCGGGTTGCGATCATGCAGGCGGCGCTTGATTCGCTCGATGGCGATACCTCGCCGGCGGCGGCCGCGTTGCGCGACCAATACCAGGCCGCTCGCACCACGGCCGGCGACGAGAGCGCGCCGCAAGCGGCCACGGAATACGATCGGCTTCGGTTGCAGGCGATCAATGCCCAGCGGCAGGCGCTGCATCGTCTGCGCGCGCGGCGGGGCATCGGCGACGAAGTCTTTCATCGCCTCCAGGAAGAGCTCGATTGGTCCGAGCTGGACGCGTCGCCGCCGGGGCGCTTTCAACCACTCATCAGTTGAGACGGCGAGCAGGACGGGAGCGCTGTGTCGGTCGCCTGCGCCTGGTTCGGTTCAACGGGATACGACTCATCGCGGTAACGGTTTCGCGGCTGCGGCCATGGTCGGATGTGCTGCGTACGGCGGGGCAAACTCGCCGACACAGCGCGCGAGATCGTTGAGATTGCGGTGCATCTGCTCGAGCGCAAAACCGAGTGCGAAGATGCGCTCCACGCATTCCAACGGGAGGTTTCGCGTCAAACCCTCGTGGCGCAGCGCCGCCATTTCGGCAGCGAAGCCATCGAGCGCGGCCTCGACCGCAGCGAGTGGCGGCGGAGGGCGGCGCGCCAGCAACGCGGCGGCGCTCGCATGCAGAAATTCGTCGGTGTGCTCTGCGATACGCGTGAGCCAAGGCGCGAGCCGCGTCCGGAACGGCTCGGGCAACGGCTCGACCGCGGCCCGGCCGATCATCACCAGATCGTGCCGCAGCCGCAGCAACGTGCGCAGCAATGGTCCCTGGTCAGGCTCGGCGGCAAGGCGGGTCATCCGCTCATGCCGGGCTTCGGCCGCCACCGCGTCGAGTCGCACGAACGCCTCGCCGATGCTGATCTGCATGTGCCGCAGCGTCTGCTCGTCCAGTTCGCGGGAAAAGCCGGCGAACAGTTCGGGCAGCAACCGCCTGATCAGATCGAGCATATTGGCGGAGCCCTCGATCGCCAGATCATGCGCACGGGCCGGAAACACCACCAACGACACCACGAGACCGATGATGCCGCCGATCGCCACCTCGATGACGCGCTCGAAGGCGGAGGCGATCGGGCCGGTATGGGTGATGAACGGGGCCAGGAACACCATGACGGCAGTGAACGGCGTGGCGCTGAAGCGCGGATTTATCGCTGCCAGCAGGGCCGCCGGCGCGACGGCGAGGGCGAGAGCCCCCAACAACGCAACTTCGTTGCCGTGCGGAATGAGCGCTCCCACCGCGCCCGCATAGGCGGCGCCGCCGACGGTGGCGACGAAATAGTCGATCGTGGCCTTAAGCGATCTGCCGACGCTCATCTGCGTCAGAATCACCGCCGTCAGCACCGTCCACAGCGCAAGGGGAAGGTTCAGCAGGTGCGAGGCCGCCAGGCTCACCGTGGCTGCGATCGTCATGCGCAGGCACAGCCGCAGTTCGGCACCGCGCCCGTGCAGCGTCCCGCGCAGCCATTGCCAGGCGGTCGCGAAGGGAGTCATGGCGAAAGCTCCAGCTGGTGTCCCGATCGCGAAGTTCGCGTACCCTTGCGGCCGCCCTCTGATGCGAACTTCGGAATCAGAGGGACACTAGCAACTTTATGTTCTCGTGCGGTCTTTGGATGTGAAATTCCTAAACAGGCTTGCGGCTGCAATAGCAGGAACTTCAAATTCACCGCACCAGGTTATACCTCGAGGCTCCGGTTCAGCGGGTGCCGTCGCGTCGCAAGCCTTGCTCCCGCAACGAGTCGTAAATGGGGGGATTGCGCAGCAGCGTCGGCACCAGCATGGCCACGAAGCATGCCCCCAGCATCGGCAGCAGCAGGGTGACGTCGGCGGTCATCTCGACCACGAGCGTGATGCCGGTCAACGGGGCGCGCACCACGCCCGCAAAGAAGGCCGCCATCCCCACCACCGCAAATCCTTGCGGCGCGATGGCGAGCTCGGGAAACGCGATGCGGCACAGCAGGCCGAAGCATAGTCCGAGCTGCGCGCCGATGACCAGAAGCGGCGCGAACAGGCCGCCCGGCGTGCCCGCCGCATACGATACCGCACCCAGTCCGAACCGAAGCAGGAGAATGAGCGGCAGCACGGCGAGCGTGCCGCCGCCATTGAGCGCGCGCTGCGTGAGCGGGTCGCCGCCGCCGGCCAAGTCGGGTGCAAACCATGCCAACGCGCCGACCGCGGCCCCGATCGCTCCCGCGCGCAGCTCGAGCGGCCAACGCCGCAAGTCATTGGCCGCCGCGATCGCCCCGAGGATCGCGCGGTTGTAACCGACTGCCAACAGTCCGGCGACGGCGCCCAGCGCGACATAAAGGGGGATCGTGGCGGCGCTGGCGAAAGCCAACGGACCGACATGGAAGTCCGGCGCATCTCCGTACAGCATGCGCGACACGAAGATCGCACCGGTCGATGCCGCCAGCGCGGCGATCGCCATCCGGGGTTCAAATCGCCGCACCAGCTCCTCCAGGACGAACACTGCGCCGGCGGTCGGCGCGTTGAAGGCGGCCGCGAGGCCCGCCCCCGCGCCGGCCGCGATCAGCGACCTGGCATCCGGCCATTTGCGCTTTGCCAGCGTTCCCGTCATGTGGGCGACGATCGCACCCATCTGTACGCTCGGGCCTTCGCGGCCAAGCGCCAGCCCGGCCCCGATCGCGAGCAGCCCGCCGAAGAATTTCACCGGCAATACACTCAGGGGCGCGGGGGGCACATCCTGGCGCAATACCGCCTCGACGTGAGGAATTCCGCTGCCCGACGCTTCCGGCGAAAAGCGTCGCACCAGCCAGGCCGCCAGCGCCACGGCGCTCGCGCAGCCGGCGGTCACGAGCACGAAGCCCACGATGGGTGCGACGTGGGCCCAGCCGATCAGCGCGTCGCGCCACGCGTCCGCGTGCTCCAGGCAAAGGCGGAACAGCGTGCCGATCGCACCCGCGCCAGCACCCACGACGCATGCCAGCAGTACGAGCAGCAGCAGGCTGCCATGCTCTTCCCTGGGATCGGGAGCGCCTCCCTGCTCGGGATTCATCGGCTCTGGAATCCCACGTCGATCCCCCTCGGGCAGCTGTGATGACAAGGACAGCGCATGGAGCGCCCCGCCCGATCGCATGTTAGGCGAATACCACGGTCGACCAAACACTTTGCTTGGAGTCATCGCGGCCGGTTCGGCGCAGCTTTGACGGCATCAGGTCTGACAGGGCCCGGATGCTCGGTAGCGTTCCTGTCGGACTTGCCCCTCCGGCGGACCGCGTTCCAAATAGCGGTGCGGAACTGGGCAACGCTCGCTGATAGGATGAAAAACAACGACCAGAGGAGACGCATAATGCCGGGCGAAGTTACCGCGGACTATGTCCGCGCTCGATGGGCATACTCCGAGCTATTGTCGTGGGGCCATGGCCATCTGTACCAAGGGCCAGGTGTCCAGGACTTGAAAGAGAAACTGGCTCAGAGGGTGCCGTTCGACGAACTGGGTAAGGCGGAACACTA
>Ga0114129_10004471_pt1 | contig 19710 bp, 16 predicted proteins | sample RhiMetdeltSRZDD1_FD_80071 | JGI IMG/M metagenome (GOLD analysis project Ga0114129, IMG submission 80071) | Populus rhizosphere microbial communities from Tennessee, USA - Rhizosphere MetaG P. deltoides SRZDD1 (version 2) (version 2) | ecosystem: Host-associated > Plants > Roots > Rhizosphere >...
GGGACGGTCTCGACCCCCGGCCAGGCCCGCTGCGCGGCCATCTCGCTGTACGCCCCGGGCGCGCCCTGAAACGCGATTCGCATGGAGCTCTCCGTGAAAGCTCGGGGCTCGGGGCTCGGGGTTCGGGGCTCGGTGAAGCCGGTGCTACTCAGAGGCAACAGGCGAAAATCCAAGCTGGAGGTTGCCTCTGAGTTCCACCGGCTCCACCGAGCCCCGAGCCCCGAACCCCGAGCCCCGGCGTCCCTAGTACTTCGGCTGCTTCGGATCCACCTGATCGATCCACGCCAGGATCCCGCCCTTGAGGTTCTGGGCGCGCTCGAGGCCCTGCTGACGGAGCAGCTGCGTCGCCTTGGCGCTGCGGCCGCCCATCTTGCACTGGACCACGATCGGCCGCCCTTCCGCGCCCGCCTTGATCTCGGCGACGCGCGAAGCGACCTGGCCGAGCGGGATCAGCACCGAGCCCGGGATCCGGTTGATCTGGTATTCCTGCGGCTCGCGGACGTCGAGGATGTACGGATTCTTCCCCGAGTCGATCGCCCGCTTGAGATCGAGCACCGTGATCTCGAAGTCCTGCGGGACGGCCGCGGCCGGCGCGGCGGCCGGCGCCACGCCGCAGAACTGGTCGTAGTCGATCAGCTCGCGGACGGTCGGCTTGTCGCCGCAGACCGGGCACTCCGGATCGCGGCGCAGCTTGAGCTCGCGGAAGCGCATGCCCCAGGCGTCGTAGAGCAGCAGGCGTCCGATCAGCGTGCCGGGCGCACCGAGCAGGAGTTTGATGGACTCGGTCGCCTGAATGGTGCCGATGACGCCAGGCAACACGCCGAGCACACCCCCCTCCGCGCAGCTCGGGACCAGCCCGGGAGGCGGCGGCTCGGGATACAGGCAGCGGTAGCACGGTCCGCCCTTGGTCGCGAACACCGAGGCCTGTCCTTCGAACCGGAAGATGCTGCCGTAGGCGTTCGGCTTGCCGAGGATGACGCAGGCGTCGTTGACCAGGTAACGGGTCGAGAAGTTGTCGGTGCCGTCCAGGATGATGTCGTACTGCTTGAAGAGCTCGAGCGCGTTCTTGGACGTCAGCGCGGTCTCGTACGACTCGACCTTGACCGTGGGATTGAGCGCGTTCAGTCGCTCGCGCGCCGACTGCAGCTTCGATCGGCCGACATCCGGCGTGCCGTGCAGGATCTGACGCTGCAGGTTGCTGACGTCGACGGCGTCGAAGTCGATGATGCCGATGGTGCCGACGCCCGCCGCCGCGAGATACAGCGCGGCCGGCGATCCGAGCCCGCCGGCGCCAACGCAGAGCACGCGCCCCGCCTTGAGCTTCCGCTGCCCGTCCGGTCCGACCTCCGGAAGGATCAGATGCCGGCTGTAGCGCTGCACTTCGTCGTTGGTCAACTCCGGGAGCGTCTCGGTCGCGACCGGCGCGCCGCCGGCCACCGACGGCACGATGCTCACGACGTCGCCGGCCTTCAGCTGCGTCTTCTCGCGATCCAGGTACCGGATGTCATCGTCGTTGACGTAGACGTTCACGAAGCTGCGAAGCTTGCCTTCCTCCGAGTAGAGGTGGCGGCGCAGGTCGCCGTAGCGCGCGGTCAGCGAGGCGAGCAGCTCGCCCACGGTCGAGCCGTCGACTTCGACCGCGTCCTTCTGATCGGTGTACGGACGAAGCGGCGTCGGAATCAGAACTCGATAAGCCATTCAAATCTCCTCGAACCTCAACGGGTGCTTCGCCGCAGCCTCGTTCAAGACAGCAGCTTTCTGCTCCTGGAACAGTACCGTTAAATCTCCTCGAAACCCGAACGGTCCTCGAGCAGCCGCCAGAATTTGAGATCTTCAGGGGTGCCCTCGCGCACCGCCACGATTATGTATGTCAGATTCGGCCAGGCCTGCGCCAGATCGGTCTGCGACGGCCGGGCGGGATGATCCGGGTGGGAATGATAGAACCCGGCCAGCGTGCCGCTCCGCTCGCGGGCGCGCTTCTCCGCCATCCGGTAGTCGTCCGGCCCGATCATGAACCGGCGGCGCGCCCCTTCGACCGTGGTGTTCGGGAGGCGGAAGGCCTCGACGATCGTGTCACCGCTCGCGATCAGCGCACCACAGCATTCGTTCGGGTAGGTTTCCGCACCGTGCCGCCGGATCTCCGCTTCGACCTCGGCGTCGAGCTCCGCCATCAGCGCGCCTCCGCCTCCCAGAATCGTTCCGTCAGGTAGCGGGTGCCGCTGTCAGGAAAGATCATCACGACGACGCCCTCGCGGATCCGGGCGGCGAGATCGAGGGCGGCGGCGAGCGCGGCGCCGCTCGACACACCGACCAGCATGCCCTCCTCGGACGCGAGGCGCCGGGTGAACGCGTAGGCGCGCTCGGTTGTGATCCGGACGTCCTCGTCTGCCAGCCGGTCGTCGTAGATGCCGGGCTTGATCGCGGTCTCCATGTGCTTGAGGCCCTCGACGCCGTGGATCGGCGAATCGGGCTGGACCGAGATCAGCTGGATGTCGGGGTTGTACTCGCGCAGCCGGCGACCGACGCCCATGAACGTGCCGCTGGTGCCGAGGCCGGCCACGAAGTGCGTGATGCGGCCCTTCGTCTGCTCGATGATTTCCGGACCGGTCCCCTCGTAGTGCGCGCGCCAGTTCGCGTCGTTGTTGTACTGGTCGGCGTAGAAGTAGCGCTGCGGGTCGGCGGCGAACAGCCGTCGCGCCTCGCGGATCGCCCCGTCGGTCCCTTCCATCGGATCCGTGAGCACGAGCTCGGCGCCGTAGGCCTTCAGGGTACGGCTGCGCTCCGGCGTGACGTTGGCGGGCATGCACAGCTTCAGACGGTAGCCGTGGGCCGCGGCAATCATGGCGTAGGCGATGCCGGTGTTCCCCGATGTGGCGTCGAGGATCGTGACGCCACTGCGCAGCCGTCCGGTGCGCTCGGCCTCGCGGAGAATCGCCGCCCCGGCGCGGTCTTTCACCGAGCCGCCCGGATTCTGGAATTCGGCCTTGGCGTACAGCTCGACGTCGGGCGTGTCCGCGCCGAACGCGCGGAGCCGGATCAATGGCGTCCTGCCGATGAGATCGATCATCGACGCGGGGGCAAACGGGCGAACCGTGGTCAGACCGCTCACGCGGTCAGGCGCTGCACTCGCCATCCATCACTTCCGGGTTGAAGGCATGGTCTTCTGCCAGGTCGATGAAATCGTTATCGTTGGCTGCCGTGGGGTCGATCTTCTCGAGATCCGCCAACAGCGCCTTGACGCGCGGCACGTCCACGCGGCGGAAGAAGGCGATCGGCGCTTCGGAAGGGGCCGCCTCCTCCTGATAGAGGTGGATCAGCCGCTCGAGCGCGGTGAACGCGCGGCGCGCCGGCACGGTCGCGGCGAGACGGCCGAACGTCGTGAGGCCGTCCTGCACGCCGCCGCCGACCATCACGAAATAGTGCGGCGCGGGCCGGCCGCCGACCTTGCGGAGGCTGCCCTGGAAGCCGATGCCGGCGATGTGATGCTGGCCGCACCCGTTCGGGCAACCGCTGATCTTGATGTCGAGGCCGGGGACGGCCGCGACCAGATCGGGCCGCTCGTGCAGGCCATCTGAGAGCAGACGCCCGAGACCGCGCGACTGCGTCACCGCGAGCTTGCACGACTCGGCGCCGGGGCAGCTCGTGACGTCGGCGAGCGTCGACGCCCCGCCGCGCGAGAGCCCCGCCGCCGCGAGACGGTGGTACAGCGCCGCCAGCAGCTCGTTCGGCACCCAGCGAAAGACCACGTTCTGATCGGAGGTGATCCGCACGGTGCCGTCGGAGAACGCCAAGGCCAGCTGGCCGAGCATCCGGATCTGCGCCGAGGTCAGGTCGCCGAGCACGGTGGTCACCGTCACCATCGAGTAGCCCGCCTGCTTCTGGCGCCGGACGTTCGTGCCGGTCCAGTCGTCGTAGCCATCCGCCTGTATGACGGGCTCCACGCGCGGGACGATCCCGGGGCCGACGACCTTGCCGCTCAGAACGGCGGCCGCGATGTCCTGCGGCGACGGCGCGGTCGCGCGCGCGGCCGGCGCCTCTTCGACCGGCGGGTGCTCCGGATCGAACGGCAGCTTCGCGCCTCCTTCGAGCCGGAACGCCTCGAGCTCCTTGTCGAACTCCGCCTTGAACCCGTCCCAGCCGAGCGAGCGGACCAGGAACTTCAGACGATTCCGCTGCTTGTGCTTGTAGTCGCCGAGCCGGTGGAAGACCCGCACGATGGCTTCGGCGATGTTGAACATCTCGCCGACCGGCGCGAACGCGAACAGCTCGTTGCCCGACCGCGTCATCGTCGCGGTGCCGCCGGCGACCGTGACGCGGAACCCGCGCTCGGTGCGCCCGTCCACGGTGCGCGACCGCGCGGTCCAGCCGATGTCGTTGATCGAGGCGGCGATGTGATCGTGGGTGCAGCCTTCGAAGGCGATCTTGAACTTCCGCGGCAGTGTGGCGCTGAGACGATGCCGGAGCAGATAGCGGGTCAGCGCTTCCGCGTAGGGCGTGACGTCGAACGGTTCGTCGGCAGCCACCCCGGAGTAGGGGCACGCGGTGATGTTCCGCACCGAGTTGCCGCAGGCCTCGCGGGTGGTCAGGCCGGCGTCGGCCAGCCGCCGCATCGCGAGCTCGACGTCGTGCAGCTTCAGGAAGTGGAGCTGGATGTTCTGGCGAGTGGTGATGTGGCCGAACCCTCGCGAGTAGCGCTCGGCAACCTCCGCCATCGCCTCGAGCTGGGCGACGTCGAGGACGCCCTGCGGGATCTTCACCCGCAGCATCGACGCGTCGGTCAGCTGCCGCTGGCCGTAGGTGCCGCGAACGAGCCGGAACGCGCGCCATTCGTCTGGGCCGATGTCTCCCCGCTCGAACTTCGCGAGCACGTCGACGAACTCGTCGACGTCGCTCTGCTTCGCGAATGACAGCCGCGCGCGTCCCAGCGTGTCACGATCTTCGGTTGCTGCCATTAAAGTTCTCCCGACGCTCACCGGGCCGCCGCAAGGCCCGACTCGTCGTCCTGCTCCGATTCCACGAACTCCTCGAGCATCGCGCCCACGCGAACGACTTCGCCGATGACGATCGTGCCCGGCCGGTCGCTGTCGCTCTCGTCGACCGCGACGCCGAGCTCGGCGAGGGTGCCGATCCACTTCTCCGCGCCTTCGGTCGACGCGCCGCGAACGATCGCGGCCGGCGTGGACGGTTTCCATCCGTGCGCGATCAGCCGTTCCGCGATATCGGCGGCCGACGCGAGCCCCATCATCACGACCAGCGTGGCCGAGTGCGGCGCCAGCGTGTCGAGCACCGGCGCGTAAGCCGTCGCGGCATGACCCGAGAGCACGACGAATGCGGCCGACGTGCCGCGGTGGGTCACCGGAATGCCCGCCAGCCCCGCGGCGGCGACCGCCGACGTCACGCCCGGAACCACTTCGAAGGGAATCCCCGCCGCAACCAGCGCCAGCGCTTCTTCACCGCCGCGGCCGAACACGAAGGGATCGCCACCCTTGAGCCGGACGACGCGGCGCCCGCGGCGGGCGGCGCGCACCAGGAGACGGTTGATCAGCTCCTGACGCATCGCCGGGCGGCCGGCGCGCTTGCCGACGTAGATGCGCTGCGCCGAACCGGCGAGCGACAGCACCTCGGGATCGATCAGGGCGTCGTACAGTACGAGGTCGGCCTGCTCGAGCCGCTTCACCGCGCGGCGCGTCAGCAGGTCAGGATCCCCGGGGCCGGCGCCCACCAGCGCGACCCAGCCGCCCGCCAGTCCTTCGATCGATCGGGTCAACTCAGCGTCCCTCACCAGCGCCGATAGTCACACGGCGCTCTTCGTACAGCCTGTTCAACGCCTCGAGCAGCAGCGGCCGCCGCTCGCTCATCGGCACCTTCTGTTCGAGCCACTCCCGCCGCGCCTCGCGCGCGCACTCCATCCACCGATCGAGCTCCTCCGGCAGGAGCGCCTCGAGCGCCTCGCGAACCAACCCTGCGAGCGCCGGCGCCTCACCGTCCGTGGAGATCGCGATGGTCACGCCGGCCCGGCGGACCACCGCCCCGGCGTATGCACTCGCGCTCTCGATGTCGTCGACCGCGTTGACGAAAATCCCGCGGGCATGGGCCGCGGCTGCGACCTCGCGGTTGACCGCCGGGGGCGCCGCCGCCACGACGTAGAACACGCTCTCGACGTCCGAGGCCTGGAACGGCCGCTGGACCGCCGTCACCGGCGCCGCCGCGATTTCCGGCGCGATCTCCGGGGCAACGACCGTCACCTCCGCCCCCGCGTCGATCAGCCCCCGGAGCTTGCCGGCCGCGACCGGACCACCCCCGACCAGGAGCACCCGCCGCCCCTGCAGCTTCAAAAACGTCGGAAAGAGCATCGTCATGGGCCGAAAATGAAAAAGCCCGGAAGGCTCTGCGCCTGCCGGGCTTTGGTCTTTTGATTTGCTTATGCGCCTGTTAGTTCCGCATCCTCACCGAAGCAAGACCTCAGCCGCGACGGGCACAAAGGCCCTCACGCAACAACAGGCGCAGGTCTTGACCACGGAAATCATTCCCAGCAGCGTACAGGGGCCTTCCTGATGTGTCAAGAGCGGGCCGCCGTCACAGCGTCCCGAAGGCAGGCGCCGGCCAGCTGAACGTAATGGCCGATGGCCCTCTCCATCTCCCCTACATCGAGGTGTTCCTCAGAGGTGTGGGCCACCAGAAAGGACCCCGGACCGAAGAGCAGCGGGGCCCCCCAGGCGCCCAGCAGCGGGATATCGGTGGTGAACGGGAACACCGCGGTCTCGACCGGGCTGTCCTCCCACGTCTTGAGCCGGACGTGAGGGACTCGAAGGATCTCCTCGATCTCGACCAGCGGCGTGAGCTGCTGCAGAAGGGCGTGCAGGTCCTCGGGCGGCCCGATCGTCCGGAACATGACCTCGGCGCTGGCGTGCGGCGAGATGACGTTCGGCGCGACGCCACCCTCGATCAGGCCGATGCTGTAATAGGTTTTACCCAGATCCGGATCGGCCGGCAGATCGATCCGGCGGAGGCGCATCAGCGCATCCAGGAGCTTGTCGATCGCCGACACGCCGTGCTCCGGCGCCGCTGAGTGCGCGGCGCGGCCCGTGGCCTTCAGCCGCACCCGGAGGTTGCCGCGCGTGGCCAGCGCGAGGCGGCTGTCGGTGGGCTCGCCGTTGATCAGGAACTGCGACCCGATCGGGTTCGCGTTGGCGACATCCGCGCCGTCACTCCCCCGCTCTTCGCCGACGACGAACAGCAGGCCGACGCGGGTCTCTCCGCTTTCACGGAGCCGCTCGACCGCCGCCACCTGCGACGCGAGGATGCCCTTCGCGTCGCACGCGCCGCGGCCGTAGAGCCGGCCGTCGCGGACCGAGCTCGGGAAGTGCGGAGGCACGCAGTCGTAGTGCGTGGACAGCACGACCAGCGGATCGTCGAGCGTCGCGACGATGTTCTCGCGCCCGTTGGCGACCGGCTGCTGATCGACACGGTAGCCGAGCGAGCGCAGGTTGCGGGTCAGCCGCTCTCCTGCTTCCTGCTCCCGGCCGGTCGTCGAATCGATGTCAATCAGCTCGCGCGCGAAGTCGACCGCGTTCATCGCAGCCCTTCCTCGAGCGCCGCGCGCGCGTCCGTCTGCTCGTCGCGGTACTTGACGATCACGGGGGTCGCGAGCGACAGGCCCCATTCGGACCCGCGGCCGGAGGTCACCTGTCGCGAGCCCGGGACGACGACGGCGCCCTCGGGAATGATCAGCGGCGCCCCGGACTCCGCGCGGATGATGCGGCCGTTCGCCAGATCGTAGACGGGCGTGGATCCAGTGATGACCGTGCCCGCGGCGAGGACCGACCGGCGCTTCACGATCGCGCCCTCGTACACGCCGCAGTTGCCTCCGACCAGCACATCGTCCTCGATGATGACCGGCAGCGCGCCGACCGGCTCGAGCACGCCGCCGATCTGCGCGGCGGCGCTGAGGTGCACGCGGCGGCCGATCTGCGCGCACGACCCGACCAGCGCGTGCGAATCGACCAGCGTCTCGTCGCCGACGTAGGCGCCGATGTTGATGTACATCGGCGGCATACAGATGACTTTCTGACCGATGAAGGCGCCGTCGCGCACGCTCGAGCCACCGGGCACGATCCGCACCCCGGCCTCGACGTCGAGCGGCTTGAGAGGCAGCGTGTCCTTGTCGAAGAACGGCCAGCGGCCGTGATTGGCCGATACATCGACGACTTCACCGAACCGGAATCCGAGCAGGATGCCCTGCTTCACCCAGGCGTTGACACGCCAGCCACCCGGCGCGGACGCGTCGGGCTCGGCCGCCCGCACGTCGCCGCGCGACAGCGCCGCCCGGAGGTCGGCGAAGACGGTCCGGGCAAGCGCGGGCTCGATTGACGACGGGTTCGCGGTCAGCGCCGCAATCTGGTCCTGGAGCGTGGCCGTGGTCATCGGATCGAGGCGCCTGCGGTTTCGAGCACGCGTGACGCGGTCAGCGCGTCGTGGATGCGGCGGCGCGACGCGTCGGAAGGCGGCACCATCGGCAGCCGGTACACCTCCTCGAGCAGTCCCATTTCCGCCATCGCGGCCTTCACCGGGATCGGGTTCGACTCGACGAAGTTCGCGCTCATCAGCGGCATCAGCTGCCGGTGAATCTGCCGCGCGGCGGCGAAGTCCCCCGCCTCGGCCCGCTCGACCATGCGCGACATCTCGCCTGGCGCTTCATTGCCGATCACCGAGATGATGCCGTGGCCGCCGATCGCCATCAGCGGCAGCGTCAGCGCGTCGTCGCCCGACAGCACGAGGAAGTCCTCCGGCACCGCGCGGCAGATCTCGCACATCTGCGAGACGTTCCCCGACGCTTCCTTCACGCCCGCGATGTTGGCCACCTGACTCAGACGGGCCAGCGTGGCGACGTCCACGTTGACGCCGGTCCGGCCTGGCACGTTGTAGACGATGACCGGAAGCCCCACTTCGCCGGCGATGGCGCTGTAGTGCTGGAAGAGCCCCTCCTGCGTCGGCTTGTTGTAGTACGGCGTCACCGAGAGGATCCCGGCCGCGCCAAGGCGCTTCATCTGCTGCCCCGACCGGATCACCTCGCGGGTGTCGTAGCCGCCCGCGCCGGCGAGCACCGGGACACGACCCGCCGCTTCCTGCACGACGAGCTCCACGACCCGGAACCGCTCCTCGTCCGACAGCGTCGGGCTCTCGCCGGTCGTGCCGACGGGGACGAGGAAATGGATGCCGGCATCGATCTGCCGCTTCGCGAGGCGGCGCACGCCGGCGTCGTCGACCGATCCATCACGAGTGAATGGCGTTACCAGAGCCGTTCCGCATCCCGTCCAGAGCCTGCGCATGTCGTCTCCTAATCTCAAATCCCCAACACATCCCGCATCGTGAACCAGCCGCGCTTTCCCTGCAACCACTGCGCGGCGTGCAACGCGCCGCGCGCGAAGACGGCGCGATCCCGGGCCGTGTGCGTCAGCGTGATCGTTTCCGCAGCGGCATCGAACCCGACCGTGTGCGTGCCGGGGATCGATCCGGCCCGGGTCGACGACACGTCGATCTTGTGCTGATAGCCGTGCGCGCGCATCGCGGACTCCATCGCCAGCGCGGTCCCCGACGGCGCGTCCTTCTTCGCCGCGTGGTGCAGCTCGTGCAGCCAGGCCCCGAACGCCGGCTGATCCCTCCACAGCTCGGCGGCACGCTCGACCAGCGCCAGGAACAGGTTCACGCCGACCGCGAAGTTCGGCGCGGCCACGACTCCGATGCCACGGCTCTCGGCTTCGGCGCGGAGCCGAGGCTCTTGCGCCTGCCAGCCCGTCGCCCCGATCACGACGTTCATGCCGCGCGCGGCAAGCCGGGGGAAATTCTCCGGCACCGCGTCCGCCAGCGAGAAATCGATCGCCACGTCGGCCCGCGGCCACGACTCGTGGTCGGCCGCATTGTCGATATCCACGGTGCCCGCCACCGCGAAGCCGTACTCGGGCGCCAGCGCTTCGACGGTGCGGCCCATCCGGCCGCGCCCGACGATCAGGATCGATCCGCTCACGAGGCCAGCCCGCGCGCCGCCTTGTCGCGGGCGAAGAACGTGTCGTGCAGGTGGTTCATCGCCTGCCCCGCGACGGCGTCCTGCAGGACGACGGTGACGTTCCGGCGTGACGCCGCCTGCGAGACCATGCGCAGCGGGAAGTGTTCCAGCGATCCCAGGATGCGCGTCGCCAGCGTCGGATCGCGGCGGAGACCATCGCCGACCGCGCACAGGATGGCCATGTCGTGCTCGACCCGTACTTCCGCGAAGACGGACAACTCGTTCACCAGCTCCTCGAGCCGGCTCGCATCGTCGATCGTGACCGAAATGCTGACCTCGGAGGTGGTCACCACGTCGATCGCGGTGCGGCAACGCTCGAACACCTCGAAGACGCGGCGGAGGAAGCCGTGCGCCATCAGCATCCGCGTCGAGGTGATGTCGACGACGGTGATGTGGCGCTTGCACGCGAGCGCCGCCAGCGGCTCGTCCACCGGGGAGCTGGCGGTGATCAGCGTGCCGGCGCCGTCGAACTTGCGACTGTTCAGAATCTTGACCGGGATGTTCTTCGCGACGGCCGGAAGGATGGTGCTGGGATGGAGGACCTTGGCGCCGAAATACGCGAGCTCCGAGGCCTCTTCGAACGAGAGCCTCGGGACGACGTGGGTGGACTGCACGACGCGGGGATCGGCGGTCATCATGCCGTCGACGTCGGTCCAGATCTGAATCTCGCTCGCGTCGAGGGCGGCGCCGAGGATCGCGGCCGAGTAATCCGACCCGCCGCGGCCCAGTGTCGTCGTCACGCCGGCCGTCGTGGACCCGACGTAGCCGCCCACGATCGGGATGTCGCCACCTGCCACGACGGGCGCCAGGTGTTCGGCGACGGCCGCGGCGGTCTCGGGCCCGAGCGGCAGGGCGGCGCCGAACGAATCATTGGTGATGAGGGTCTTGCGGGCGTCGACCCAGACGGCTGGCAAGCCCGCCGCGCGGCAAGCCGCCACCGTCATCCGGCTGCTGAGGAGCTCGCCGAAGGACGCGACGGCGTCGCGCGCGCGAGGCGAGGCGTCCTTCAACGTGCCGATGGCATGGAGGAGATTGCGCAGCTCGGCGATCTCGGTGGCAATGACCGCGCACAGCGGATCCGAGTCCTTCACGATCAGCCGGGCCACCTGCTCGTGGCGCCGCTGGAGCTCGTCGACGCCCGCGAGCACGATCTTCTCGTCGGTGGCGGCCGCGGCCGCCGCCAGGTTGAACAGCCGATCGGTCACGCCCGACAACGCCGAGACCACCACGGCCGCGCCGGCGTTGGCATGGGCCGTCGACACGTGACGCACGAGCCTGCCAATCGCCTCCGCGTCGCCGACCGAGGTTCCGCCGAATTTCAACACCGCCGGGCGCGCACTCATCACACCTCCATCGGCCGGGTCTGAACACGTGCTACGTGCTACGTGCTGCGTGCGACGTGCTGCCGAGCATCTGGCATCCCGTACCTAGCACCTAGCACATAGCACGTAGCACGTAGCACGTGTTCAGACACCGGACAAACAAAAACGCCGGCTCTGAGTCCCAGAGCCGGCGTCGGGTATTGCTCGCGTTCGGAATTGTCAGATCACGCGCAAGTACACACCGCCGGCGAGCCGGGTTTCTTCACCCGCTTTCGAGTGGCGGCGATGGACGCGCATGTCCAGGAAATCATTTGCGCGAAAGTATACACATTCGCGCTCGGGGCGGTCAATAAGTCGCGGTCCGTTGTCCGCAGTCCGCGGTCCGCACATGCGGAATCCACGGGCCGCGGGCTACGGGCCGCGGACTGCGGTTCATCGAATTATGTGGAGGTTCGACGGAGACGGCGGATCGCCTGTCAGTCTGAAGATCATGCCGCGGCTGTGGCTGACGATGAACAGCTCGCCGTCGGCGTCGACGCCGAACGAGCTGATGTTGCCGGTCGTGGCGAAGCCGCCCATCTCGGCGGTGTGGTCGATGACGCCGTTCGGCTGGCCTTCGCCGCCGGCCACCACGTTGATGCCGAGCGACCACACGCGGCCGGTCACGTAGTCGGCGAAGAAGTAGCGGCCGCGGTACTCGTTCCCGAGCTGCCGGCCGCGATAGATCATGCCGCCGGTCACCGACTGGCCCAGGGTCCGGCCGTACTCGTGAATGGGATCGACCAGCGGCAGAAACGCCGCGGGCAGGGTCTGCACGTTCGGATGCGCGCCTTCGCGGTTCCGCCAGCCGTAGTTGCGGCCGGCAGCGCCGGCCGGCTCGTAGTCGATCTCCTCCCAGCTGTTCTGGCCGACATCGCCGATCACCAGCGCGCCGTTTCCTCCGAGCCGCGGATCGTCGAAGCTGTAGCGCCAGGGGTTGCGCAGGCCGATGCTCCAGATCTCCGGCCGCACCCCGCCTCCGCGCGACACGAACGGATTGTCCGGTGGAACCACGTAGCCCGATGGATGGTCGTCGCCGACGTTGACGTTGATCCGCAGCATCTTCCCGAGCAGCGAGGTCAAATCCTGCGCGCGATGCTCCGGATCGTTGCCGCTGCCTCCGTCGCCGAGGCCGATGTAGAGATACCCGTCCGATCCGAACGCGAGGTTGCCGCCGTTGTGATTCGCGTAGGGCTGCGCAATGACCGGCGACCGCTCCGGTCCCCACTTCAGATCGAAGCGGCCCGCGGGATCGACGGCGCCGCTGGCGCGGCGCTGGAAGCGCGCCACGACGGTGTCGCCGTTGCGATCCGTGAAGTTCACATAGAAGCGGCCGGTCGAGGTGAAGTTCGGCGCCAGCGCCAGTCCGAGCAGCCCGCGTTCGCCACCGCTCGCGATCGCGGCGCGCAGATCGAGCAGGTCCTCGGACACGACGCGGTTGCGGACGATGCGGATGCGGCCGCCCTGCTCGGCGGCGAAGAACACCGCGCGATCGGCAGGATCCTGCACGAACGCCACCGGCGACTGCAGGCCGGACGTGAACGCCGTCGCGCGCACCGCCGGCGGCGTGGTCTGAAAGGCCCCACCGGCCAGCAGCGCGAAAAACGAGTAGACGAGAGCCTTCATCTTTCCCCCGACGGACGAGCTGCCTCCCTGCGCTATGATCCGCTCGTCCCTGACGCCAATGGTCCGATTGTCGCGCACCTTGTTCGTCGTGTCATTGCTCGCCGCGGCGTCCTGCGGCGGCGGCGACGGCGAGACGCCCCCGCCCTCCTCTCCCCCGTCGTCCGGATCCGGCGAGACCGTGACGGGACGGGAGCGATTCGGATGGACGCAGATCGCGAGCGCGAGCGACGCCGCGCTCCTGCAGTTCGCCGCCTACGTCGACGGCGCGCGGCGGGTGCTCGAAGGCGCGACCTGCGCCGCCGGCTCGGGCGCGAACCTCGAATGCTCGGCGCCGCTGCCGCCGATGTCGGCCGGGCGTCACACGCTCGAGCTGGCCGCGTTCCTCCTCTCCGGCGACACCATCGTCGAGGGACCGAAGTCGCCGGCTTTGCAGCTCACTGTTGCAAGTGTGACTGCGGCAAGCGCTCCGCCCGCTCTCGCTCCACCCGCTCTCGACGCTGGCTCCATCCGTGGCTCCGACGGTCAGGAGATGACCGCAGACATCCTCAGCGGAGATCTGCTCGATCCGGCCGACGTCGCCGTCGACCTCGCCGGCCGCAGCTTCGTCGTCGAGCGCGCGGGACGCATCCGCATCCTCGATCGCGATGGCTCGACCAACGAGGGCGATTTCGAGGACGACCTCTCATCGCCACGGGACGCGGACGCGGTGCTGCTGTCCATCGCGCTCGCGCCCGACTTCGAGCAGTCGCATCAGTTGTATGTGCTGAAGGCCGTGCCGGGCACAGGCGAATGGCGCGCGCTCGTGGTCAGGTACCGCGAATCTCGGGGACGGCTCGGACAGGCGGCCGTCGTGGCGTCGGCAGTGATTGCAGGCGACGACCCGAGGGGCGTTGTGCGGTTCGGTCCGGACGGAGCGCTCTACGTCGGCGTGGGATCGCCATCGGCAGCCTCCGACGCAAGCCCCAACAGCTCCGAGTCCGGCCGGATCCTGAGGCTCCAGCCCGACGGACGGACTCCGCGGGACAACCCGGGGGCGTCCCCGGTCTACTCGAGCGGACATCGCGATCCGGTCGGCTTCGCCTGGAACATCGCGCGCCGCATGTTCTGCGAAGTCGAGAGCGGCGTCGATGGCGACGAAGTGAACGCCGTGCGCGCCGGCGCCGACTATGGCTGGCCGTCGGTGAGTGGCGCCGATCGATCCCCCTCCACAAGTGCACCAGTGGTGGTCCTGCCGGCGGGAACGATGCCGTCGGGCCTGACGATCGTGAACGACGAGAACAGCCGATTCGACGGCGCGCTGATCGTGTCGTCGATCGGGCTCGAGGATCTGCTTCGGATCGATCTCACTGCGGAGGGCGAGCCCGTGACGCGCGAGCCGATCCGGCTCCTCGGAGGCCGCTACGGCGCGATCGGCCAGGTCACGGCCGGTCCCGACGGCGCGCTCTACATCGTGACGCGCAACCGCGACACCTGGGGCGCGGGTCACGACGCGCTCGTGCGGCTCTCTGCGCCGGTCAGATAGCGCGCCGGATCACAAGTGCGGGCGCACACGCGAGCGAAGACGCACACCTCCGCACCGCCTCCCCACCCGATCACTCGAATTTCCTGAGGCTTTCGCTGGCAGCCGCCTTGCCTCATCCGTGGCATCCACCTCGAGGAGGGTGCACAGTGGTCTGGATGCTTCAGCGGAAGAACGACGTCCTCACCTGCGAGATCCGGCAGTCGGCAGATGCCTCGACCTACGAGTTCGAGGTCGCGTCCCAGCGTGGTCCCGCCCAGACGATGCGGTTCGAGACGCCGACGGATCTCATCAACGGCTACCTGCGCTGGCAAAGCGCGCTGCAGGCGCATGGCTGGGAGCCTCGGCCGGCTGTGTAGAGCTCGGCGTGCACTCCGCTCGCGTTGCGGACGCGAGTGAGAATCGGCTGACGCAGCCAGGCGGACGATCGGGTAGAAATTGCGTGCGTCGGCCGTGGCGCCGCGCGTAGCTCGACTGAAAAACCGCGCGCAATAACGCGTAGAGCTGGCCGTGGCACCCCCATTGCTCGGTCTCTTCCCAAGAGAAAACTTTCAGATTCGCTCATGGAGGAGCCTAGCAATGAAGCGTTCTACAGCGAGTTGGACTACAGCGATTGCAGCGGCGGCGTTGCTCGCGATGCCCATCGGCAGCTGGGCGCAGCAGCCCAGCCCGACACCGTCGCAGACATCTCGCCCCGCCGGCGCGCAGAGTGACCAGCAGGGATCGGCCAACGAGCATCTGCGGCAGGCCGAGGCGGCGTTGAACGATATCCCCGCGGCGTCGCTCACCGGCGCGAACAAGACGAAGGTCGCCGAGCTCAAGCGCCACATCGGGATGCTGAATCGCTCGGCATCCGCGACGGCCTCCGCCAGGACCGACAAGGCAGCCTGGAGCAAGGACGTCGCTGCCGCGGATCGCATCCTGACCGAGCTGCTCGGCGCGCAGAGCACAACCGGCGCCACCGAGCCGGGGATGACGGGCACGACCGGCAGCACTTCGACGAAGCCCGGCGCCCGCAGCAAGGCCTCGACCGCCACGACCGCGACCCTGGACGACGCCGCGCGCGCCAAGCTTCAGGAGGTCCGCACGCACCTGACGGCGTTCGCCGCGTCGATGAGCGGCACGGGCGCGGCCACGCCGAGCACCGACGATCCGGCATCGCCGGCGAGCGCATCGGCCGCGGCGCCGTCTTCGCCAGCGCCGGCTGCGTCCCCGTCATCGCCGACGGCTTCGAGCCCGTCGCAGGCCGCGCCGGCGCAGCCGGCTGCCACGCCGAGCGAGCCAACGCCCGCCGCCACGCCTTCGGCGCAGGGTCAGGCCGCACAGGCCGCGAGTCCCGCACAGTCGGTCGACACCGAGAACGTCAAGCGTCATCTCACCGCGGCGCGTGACAGTCTGAGCCAGCTGACGCAGCTGCCCGCCGCCGCCCAGTTGACGGGCGACGCGCGCACGCAGGTCTCGCAGCTGATCTCGAACTTCAACGAGCTGATCACCACGAACAGCAACTGGCGAGCGGCGTACGACAAGCTGCAGGCGAACCTGACGGCCCTTGTCGGCGAGCAGCGCGCCGACGAGTCGCCCACGCCGGCGGCCGGCACCGCGGGAGCGGTGGGCACCTCGGGCACGACCGCGCTCGACCCCGGAATCCGCGCCAAGCTCGTCGAGTTCCGCGCGCATCTGATGGACTTCGAGAAGGCCGCGGGCGGCGGCGCGAGCGCGTCGGCTTCGCCGGCGGCAGCGCCTGCGACACCGTCACCGGATACGGCGGCTGCGGCTGCCAGCGCGGCGGCCCCGGCGAGCACGACGACGCCAGCCGCAACCCCGTCTGAGCCACCGGCCGCAGCGCCGGCTTCTCCGGCCACGTCGCCTGCCCCGGCCACTCCGGAGCCGTCGCCGGCCACTCCTGAGCCGTCGCCTGCCACTCCGGAGCCGACGCCGACAGGAACCAGCGGCAAGGCGTCTTCGACGCCGGCGCCGGCGGGAACGAGCGGCAGGGCGGCTGCGCCGCCGGCCGAGGGCGAGGCTCAGGCCGCCCAGTCCTCCGCGGCCCAGGCGGGCGCGCACCAGGGACAGCATGGCATGTCGTCCGAGGCCATGCGCCACATCGAAGCGATCGAATCGATCCTGAACGGTTCGGCCACCGCCGGCACGACCGGATCGACCGCGAGCAAGACCACGAAGAGCAGCGTCAGCTCGCTGGACCGCGCGCAGATCGAAGAGATCCGCACGCACCTCACGGCCCTGCGAAAGGCGCTGAACGAGAGCAAGTAGGGACGCTCCAGCGCAGGCAAGGGAAAAGGCCGGTCCTTCGGGACCGGCCTTTTTCGTTTCAGCGCTGCCCGCCGGGTTCTGCGCGCCCGCGCGATCAGGACACAATAACGATCATGAGACGACTGACGGGAGCGGTGGTCATCATGCTCGCCACGGTCTGGATCGGCTTCGGCGAGGGCCGCGCGAACAGCCGGCTGGCCGACGCCGACGAGGCCTGGGATCGCGGCGACTATCCACGCGCGCTCACCGAATATCTCGCGCTGCTCGACGGCACGCCCACCGACGACGTGTTCGAGGCGATCGCATTGCAGACCGGAGAGCTGTTCAAGACCGTCGAGCTCACGGCCGACGGCGGCGCCCCACGCTTCTCGCCCGATGGCCGCTTCTTTAGCTATGAGATTGGTCGGGGCGTCGCGCGCAGAACGCGGCTCGCGTCGATCGACGCGCCGACGCGGACCGTGGCGGAGCTGCAAGGTTTCGGCGCGACCTTCTCCCCCGACAGCACGCACCTCGCGTACCTCCAGCTCACGGTGACTCCGGAGATGCAGAAGCTGGAGCGATCCGCCGAACAGGCCGACACCACCGAGCGGACCCGCCTGACCGCGGCCCTGACCGCCCTGACCGAAACCGCCGCGAGGATTACGGTGGTCGGGGTCGGAGCGGGGTCAGAGCGGGGCCGGAGCGGGGTCGGACCGGGGTCGGACCGGGGTCAGACCGGGGTCGGACCGGGGACGGACCTCGAAGCGACCCCGATTGATACCGGCACGCTTCGCAAGAGCGCGGTCCGTCTGGCGGCCGGCGGCGTCGTGCTCTTCACCGGCGGCGACGGCGCCGGCGCGGAACAGGTCTACGTCGTCCAGGCCGGCCGCGCCCCAGTCGTTATCACCAGCGGCGACCCCGCGAAGGTGCTGCAGGACGTGAACGCGGAAGGCACGGCGGCGCTCTTCACGCATCGAACCCAGGGCCGCCGCGGCGGAGGCCCGGCGGCCCCACAGAGATTCGGCGTGATCGCGGCGCCCGCCTCGACCGCCACGATCGTCACCGGCACGGCGCCGGCGTTTTCCGGTGACGGACGCGTGCTGGCCTACGTGTCGCGCACCGATCCCGCGACGCAGCTGCTGGTCGCGCCGGTGGCCACGCCGGATCGCGCGATCGCGATCCGCTCGGGCACCGAACGGCTCGACGCGCCGGCACTCTCGTTCGACGGCACGCGCATCGCCTACCAGAAGATGACGGACGAGGACTGGGAGCTCTACGTCGCGAAAAGCGACGGCCGCGGAGAACAGCGACTGACCCGGGAAATCCAGCACGACCTCACGCCGAAGTTCCTCGGCCCGGATCGCATCCTCGGCGAGATCGGCGAGGCGCGGCATCGCCGCTCGTACGTCTACGACACCGCGACCGGCCGGCGGATGCGGCTGTTCCACAACAACACCATCCGGACGATCGTCCCCGAATACGAGTGGGTGCCGGACCGCAGCGGCACGAAGATCCTGATCGTCGCGGAGCGCGACGGCGACACCGTCTCACTCGAGCGCGGCGTGTACCTGACGGACCTAACGCAGAAGGTGACACGCGACGAACTGCGCGCGCGTCTCAAGGACAATCTCGCGGCGGAGGAAGCGCTCCGCGCCAGGGGCAAGCGGCTCTTCGCGCCGATCGCCTCTGCCGTGGCCTCGGTCGTCTCGCAGGCCTCGACCAGCCGCATCTACGGCTACGAGCGCGCGCTGTTCGACTTCGACTCGAAGCACATCACACGGCCCGGCAACAAGCTCGCGTCGGAGTTCCTGTTCGAGACCTACAAGTCCTTCGGCTACTCGCCCGAGTACCAGTGGTTCCCGCGCACCGAGGCCGCCGGCGGCCAGACCGCGAACGTGGTCGCGAGGCTCGAGGGCACCACGAATCCCGAGCTGGTCTACGTGGTGAGCAGCCATTATGACTCGGTTGCGGTCGGGCCTGGCGCCGACGACGACAGCTCGGGGACGGCCGCGCTGCTCGAGACCGCGCGCATCCTCGCCCGCCATCCGCAGCCCGCCACGATCGTCTTCGCTTCGTTCACCGGCGAGGAAGCCGGCCTCCTCGGCAGCCGCGAGTTCGTCCGCCGCGCCGTCGCCGACAGGATCCGCATCGTCGGGGCGCTGAACAACGACATGGTCGGGTGGGCGAACGACGCCCGGCTCGACAACACCATCCGCTATTCCAACCCTGGGATCCGCGACGTCCAGCACGGCGCCGCGATTCAGTTCACCGGGTTGATCACCTACGACGCGCTCTACTACAAGAACACCGACGCTCACGCCTACTACGAGGCCTACGGCGACATCGTCGGCGGCATCGGCTCGTATCCGGTGCTGGGCAGTCCGCATTACCACCAGTCGCACGACACGCTCGACACGATCAACCACCAGCTCGTGACCGAAGTCGCGAAGACCACGGCGGCCACGCTGATGCTCCTGGCATCGAGCCCATCCCGGCTCGCAGACCTCGAGGTCGACAGCTACCAGAACGGCACCGCCACGCTGTCATGGTCGCCGTCACCGGAAAAAGGCGTCACCGGCTACATCGTCGCGTGGGGACCTCCGGACAAGCCGGAATCACAGCAGACCCGCGTCACGAAGCCGGCCGCGTCGATCAAGGTCGAGCCAGGCACGGTTGTCGCCGTGAAGGCGGTGAACCAACGCGGCCTGGAAGGGTGGGACTGGGCGAGAACAACGATACGCTGAGCCCGAGGGTCGCTTCGGGGGTCACACCGGGGTCTGACCCCGGTGCGGGGGTCAGACCGGGGTCAGACCGGGGTCTGACCCCGGGTTGACCCCGGTGTGACCCTGGTCTGACCCCGGTGTGACCCTGGTCTGACCCCGGTGTGACCC
>Ga0114129_10004473_pt1 | contig 19707 bp, 14 predicted proteins | sample RhiMetdeltSRZDD1_FD_80071 | JGI IMG/M metagenome (GOLD analysis project Ga0114129, IMG submission 80071) | Populus rhizosphere microbial communities from Tennessee, USA - Rhizosphere MetaG P. deltoides SRZDD1 (version 2) (version 2) | ecosystem: Host-associated > Plants > Roots > Rhizosphere >...
ACGTGCGATGGCCAAGGATCCCGCGACGCGGTATGCGTCCGCGTCGGAGTTGCACGACGCGCTCGTGCGCGTGCGCGAGACGATGACGGGCAGGTATCCAGAGCCACTGGACGACTCGCCGAAAGTCTCGCGGCGGATCGTTCTGATCGGCGCGGCCCTCGTCGCGGTGCTCGCGATCACCGGGTGGCTCATGTTTGGCCGCGGCCCTTCACCCCCGACGCCGATTGGGCTTGGAACACTGGCCATACAACCAGTCGTCAACGCAAGTGCCGATCAGGCTGATCTGCACGAGCTCGGGTCGCTGGTGCAGTCCGTCCTCTCACGCAATCTCGGTCTGGTCCCAGGTATCACGATCGTGTCGGCGCCTCTCCCGTCTCCGAGTGGGCAGCCCGCGTCAGGACAAGCACCGCCGCAACTTGCCGATTACACGGTATCCCTGGCGATCCGGCGCGCCGTGACGGGCCTCGCCGCGGACGTCGACATTCTGCGAAATGGCGAGACGCGTCGCGTGCCGCAGCGGTTCACGGGTGATGAGCTCACAGTCCTCAGCTCAGTCCTTGATTGGTTGGCGACTGCACTTCCGCTATCTCCTGCATCGGACTCACTCCGTAATCAATTGCGGGAGTTGCCAACACGTGATGTTCCTGCATTGGTTTCCTATTTGCGCGCGAGGAGCTTGCTCGATACCTCAGACGATCCCAAGACCGATAGGCAGGCAGTCACCGCATTTGAGGACGCCATTAAGCGCGACGGCTCGTTCTCATTCGCGCACGCCGGCCTCAGTCAGGCATATTGGTCAACCTGGAAGCACACCCGCGAGGCCTCGTGGCTGGATCGGGCGCAGGAAGCCGCGTCGCGAGCCGAAGCGATCGATCCCAAATGCGATCAGGCGCTCGTGGCGCTTTCGCTTGTTTCTCGCGCGCTCGTGCATAGGGACGACGCGCTATCCCAGGCGAAGCGCGCCGTCGCCCTCACGCCCGACAACGACGACGCCCGCCGCGTCCTGGGGCTGGCGCTCCTCGACGACAATCAGCTCGATGCGGGCTTCGTCGAGCTCCGGGCGGCGGTCGCGCGTCGACCGCATCGGGCAGTCAACCACTATTACCTCGGCACAGGGCTGCTCCAGAAAAACCGCAACCAGGAGGCTATTGCCCCGCTCAAAGAGGCGACCGACCTTCAACAGCGTTTTGGGAGTGCCTGGATCAATCTAGGCTTGGCGTACATTCGCATTCTCGACTGGGAAAAGGCGAGCGGGAGCCTTTCGAGAGCCCTCGAGCTCAACAAGGACGACTCTGTCTTACTCAACAATCTCGCGTTGGCCTATTACTGGGATGGAAAGTATGAGCTGGCGGTCCAACGATTCAAGGAGGCCGCCGACCTCAATCCGGACTTGCCCGTTCGACACATGAATCTTGGCGACGCGCTCGATGCCTTCGGCCGTCGCGCGGACGCCGAGAAAGCGTATGGGAAGGCCGTGGACCTCGCGAAGATTCAGTTGGCCAAGAAGTTCGATGCTCGCACGGCCGGAATCGCGGCCAAGTCCGAGGCCAAGCGCGGCCACAGGGCCGAAGCGGAACGATGGGCCACGCAGGCGTGGGAAGCCAATGACAAAGACGCAGAGGTCGTCTACAAGGTCGCGGTGGTCTACGCGCTGACCGGCCAGCCCGCGAAAGCACTCGAGAAGCTCGAACTGGCAGTCAAGCTGAACAAACCGCTCTGGGAAGTTCAGGCTGATCCAGACCTGAAGTCATTGCGGAACGAACCGCGATTCAAGAAACTCGCGGCTACGCCTGCTCGCTGAGCCGCGTCAGATTCACCACAGATAGGTCAACTGTAACGTCGGACGGTCTTCACTTCAGATCGCAGGGAACACGGAGTATTCCCGGCGGCCGGATCGATGTCTAGGACCTAATTGGATTCATGTCTGGTTGGGCGCTGTCTTCTGGATATGCCTTGGCGCTCGTTCCACCCAACAGGGATATCGCGTCGACAGCTCAGATGACGTCAATGCGCTCTGCAGCCCCGAGGTTTGCTGAGCAGCGGAGAAACTATGCTCACACATCCGGTACCCGAGAACCTGGCTCCACAGCCGGCACCCCAAGCCGCGCCCCCTCACCCGTCACCCAAGCCGCTGTTTCCACAGAACGTCGTAGGGTTTACCGTGCGGCCAGGCGGAGACATTGATCTGCCAAGGAATCCGGCGCGGTTCACCGTAGGCTCACATGAAATCGTCGTCTGGCTCATTGGCAACCAGAGCGGGCATGACATTACGGTGAGCCTGCAAGACTGGCTCCGAAACAATCAGCCGGTCGATCCCGAACCATTGCGATGGCTCGGCATGGGTACCGTCCAAGTCGGCAACAACAAGACGGGATTCATTGCTGCGACCAAGAACCTCGACTACGAACATGTCCAGCTCATCGATCGCGTGAAGTACACCATCCGCGTGCAAGCGGATGACGGCAGCTTTGCGAGGAACCACGATCCGGACGGCGATATCAAGCCGTAGCCTGCGAGCCGTCCCCACTAATCGGCCTCTCGTCCCACAGTCCCCTTCCCGAGACAGCCTTCGAGTACGATGGCTGATCTCGGGGAGGTCTTCGTGATCCGTAAGCACATCGCCGCCGCGCTCGCTGTCATCGCTCTTTCACTCGCCCCTGGTCTTCTCGCGGAACAGGCCGCGAAACCTGCGTCACCGGCGCAACAGGCGCCGGCTCCGGCGCCGAAGCCGCTGCATTTCGGAACCTGGGGTGTCGATCTCGCCGGGATGGACCGCAGTGTGAATCCGGCCGACGACTTCGATCGCTACGTCAACGGCGCCTGGAGCGGGAAGACGGAGATTCCTGCCGACCAGGCGTCGGCCGGCGTCGGCTACGACGTCTTCAACCGCACGCAGGACCAAATCCGCGCGCTCATCGAGAACGCGCCGGCGACGAGCCAGCTCGGCGGCATGTACCAGAGCTTCATGAACGAAGCGGCGGTCGAGGCGAGGGATGACAAACCGCTCCAGGACGATCTGCGCCGCGTCGCCGCCATCGCCGACAAGGCGGCCTTCACGAAGGACATGGGCGAGACGAACGGCCGGTTCGGGTTCGCGCTGTTCGGGCCTGGCGTGGCACCCGATCCCGCCAATCCGGCGGTGAACACGCTGTTTCTCGGACAGGCCGGGCTCGGGCTCCCCGATCGCGAGTACTACCTCGCCGACACGTTCAAGCCGCAGCGCGAGGCCTATCGCGCCTACATCGAGCGCGTGCTCACGATGACGCACGATTCCGCGCCGGCGAAGACGGCCGACGCCGTCATGGCCTTCGAGACGGCCGTCGCCAAGGCGAGCTGGCCGGCGGCGGATCGGCGCGACATCGACAAGGTCAACAACCCGATGCGCGTCGCCGAGTTGCAGACGTTCGCGCCCGGGCTCGACTGGGCCGCGTTCCTGACCGCGTCGGGCATCGTCTCGCGCGATCGCCTGATTGCGCTCGAGAAGACCGCGATTCGGGACATCGCGAAGATCTACGCCGACACGCCGCTCGAGACGCTGAAGGCCTGGCAAGTGTTCCACGTCACGGATCAGGGCGCGCCGTATCTCTCGAAGCGCTTCGTGGACAGCCGGTTCGCGTTCACGAAGACCCTGAGCGGCGTCTCCGAGCTTCGGCCGCGGTGGAAGCGCGGGGCGACGCTCATCGACACGACGCTCGGCGAGCTCCTCGGCCGGGCTTACGTCGAAACGTACTTCCCGGCCTCGTCGAAAACGAAGATGAACGAGCTCGTCGCGAATCTCAAGACCGCGATGGCCGCGCGCATTCAGAAGAGCGACTGGATGACCGCCGAGACGAAGAAGGCCGCGCTCGAGAAGCTGACGAAGATGGACTTGATGGTCGGCTATCCCGACAAATGGCGCGACTACTCGAAGCTCAAGGTGGACGTCGCGGACTTGTACGGCAACGTCGAGCGCTCGGCGCAATTCGAGTGGGACTATCAGCTGTCCGATCTCGGCAAGCCCGTCGATCGCAAGAAATGGGCGATGACGCCGCAGACGGTGAACGCCTACAACGGCGGCCTCGAAAACAAGATCGTCTTCCCCGCCGGCATCCTGCAGGCGCCGTTCTTCGATCCCACCGCGGACGCGGCGGTCAATTACGGCGCCATCGGCGCCGTCATCGGCCACGAGATCAGCCACGGGTTCGACGACCAGGGGCGAAAGATCGATTCCACGGGCGCCGTCCGTGACTGGTGGACGAAGGCCGACGCCGATCGATTCAACGCGCAGGCCAAGGGCTTCGGCGCGCAGTACGACACCTACGAGCCGGTGCCGGGGATGAAAGTGAACGGCCAGCTCACGATGGGCGAGAACATCGCCGACCTCGCCGGCGTGCTGATCGCGCTCGACGCGTATCACGCGTCGCTCGGCGGCAAGCCGGCGCCGGTCCTCGACGGGCTGACGGGCGATCAGCGGTTCTTTCTCGGCTACGCGCAGGCGTGGCGCACCAAGCAGCGCGACGACTCGATGCGGGCGCAGATGGCCTCCGACCCGCATTCGCCGAGCAAGTACCGCGTCATCGGCCCGCTGCGGAACGTCGACGCCTGGTACGACGCGTTCGACGTGTCCGGCGGGAAGTACTTCCTGAAGCCGGACGAGCGGACGAGGATCTGGTAGCGATCGCACGTCCGTAACGCCCGGCGGGTTTCACTTCAGATCACAGTCGACGCCCACTGCTCGATGCGTCGAGGACTGGAGGCCTGTCAGCTTGACGGCGGAGCCTTGTTCGGAAATCAACTGGCCTTCGCGAGAAATGACGCACGTCGTCGGTTCACGAGACTTCCATGCGCTCAGCACCAGGCGGGTGCCTGAGCAGCGGAGGCACTATGCCCGGAAACAACTTCCCGTCACCCCAGGGCGGAGATAAAACGACCGTCGTGGGCTTTACCGTGAAGCCAGGCGGACAGATCCAGGTGATGCCGACGAGGTTCTTCGTGAGGAAGCGTCAAATCGTACTCTGGATTGTCGGCAATGAGAGCACAGTACAGATTGACGTCAATCTCGAGGGCTTTACTCTTGGGAACCAGCCAATAGTGCCCGACCCATTCGACTGGATAACCGCCCTGCCTAAGGTTCGTGTTGATCCAGGTCAGATTGGGTTCATTGCCGGCATCTTGAGCGACAACTACAACAAACAGGCCTTCATCGGCCCCGATCGTGTTAATTACTCGATCCGCGTGCACGCGACTGGCGGGACCTTTCCTGATCAAGTCCACGATCCGGACGGCGACATCAAGCCGTAGTAACCGCCGCTGACACGACGACTTTTCAGGTCTTAACGCCGAAAGGCCACGTCGGGCTCAGTCAAAGGACGGTAATTTCATCTTGACTTATGCCCGCGACAATCCGTCGCGCTTCGGATATCCTCTGGCGCTCGTTCCAGTCGGTGCACTTGATTTCAATCAGCGCTCGGCGCTCCCCAGATGCGCGGCTGAGCAGCGGAGGAACCATGCCCCAAGGACAGTCTCCCAGAGCCCTGTTTCCACAGAGCGTCGTCGGCTTTACCGTCCAGGCCAATGGAAACATCCCAGTCATGCCGGCGAGGTTCGGCATGGGTTCGCATGAAATGGTCCTTTGGGTCGTCGGCAACACGAGCGGCCAGCTGGTCACGGTGAAGTTGCAGAACTTTCTCCGGGATGGCCAGGCAAACGATCCTGTCGAGCCTTGTGTCTGGCTCGTTTCGGACAGCGTTCAAGTTGCCAACGGTCAGACCGCGTTCATTGCCGGGATCAAGCACCCGAATTACCAACAGAGATTCCTCGTCGATCGTGTGAAGTACACGATTCACGTGGAGAGCGCTGGCTTTGCTGCAGTCGACTTCGATCCGGACGGCGACATCAAACCGTAAACAAAGTCAGCTATCATTCCCGCGCCGATGACCCAGCCATCAGGCGCGTCGATCGCCCCGGGAACGCGTATAGGTCTGTACGAAATCGTCGGCGCGCTCGGATCCGGAGGCATGGGCCAGGTCTACCGCGCGCGCGACACCAGGCTCGACCGCGACGTCGCCCTCAAGATCCTGCCGGAGACATTCGCGTCTGACGGCGATCGCGTCATGCGCTTCACGCGCGAAGCGAAGACGCTCGCGTCGCTGAATCATCCGCACATCGCGCACGTCTATGACGCCGGCCGCGAGGGCGCCAGGGCGTTCATCGCGATGGAACTGGTCGAGGGCGAGGATCTCTCGACCCGCATCCGGCGCGGCGCAATCCCCGTCAGCGAGGCGCTCCAGCTCGCGCGCCAGATCGCCGATGCCCTCGCCGCCGCTCACGACGCCGGCATCGTCCATCGCGATCTGAAACCCGGGAACATCAAGGTCACTGACGACGGCGACGTGAAGGTGCTCGACTTCGGCCTCGCCAAGGGCGCCGGCCCAGAGATGTCCTCCGCGGGCGATTCCGGCGCGACGATGACGTCGCCGGCGAAGACGGCGATCGGCCAGATTCTCGGCACCGCGTCGTACATGTCGCCGGAGCAGGCGAAGGGCAAAGCCGTCGATCGCCGCGCCGATGTCTGGGCGTTCGGCGTCGTCCTGTACGAAATGCTGACCGGCACGTTCCTCTTCGGCCGCGACGACGTCACGGACACGCTGGCCGCCGTGCTCACGTACGAACCAGACTTGTCGAAGCTGCCGGCCGCGACGCCGACCGGGGTCAGGCGATTGATCGAGCACTGCCTCGTCAAGGACAAGAAGCAGCGGCTGGATTCGATGGCCGCCGCGCGCATCGAGATCGACGACGTGCTCAGCGGCAGGACGATGCCCGCGGCCGCGCAGGCTCAGCCGGCGCCGCGCGGGCTGACGCCGGGCCTGGCTGCTGGTCTCGCGATCGCTGCCGCGATCGCCGGTGTCCTCGCGACATCCTTCTATTACTCGCGCGCCGCTGCGCCGACTGCCGAACCGTCGCGTCTGGTGGCGCAAATCGCAGCGCCGCCCGAAGTCATTTCCGCCTTTCATGATGGCTTTGCGCTGTCCCCGGACGGATCGACGCTGGCGTTCGCGGCCAGGAATGTCGCGGGCTTGCGCCAGCTCTGGACTCGTCGGCTCGATACGGCCGCCGCGCGGCTCATCCCGGGCACAGATGGAGGCCGTTATCCATTCTGGGCGCCCGACAGTCGCAGCTTTGCGTTCCATGCCGACGGAAAGCTCAAGCGCGTCGACGTCGACGGCGCACGACTCCAGACAATCTGCGACGCTTCCGGGGGTCTCCTCGGCGGATCCTGGAACGCGAGCGCCGAAATCCTCTTTGGGACGTCCGAGGGTGAGTCCTACCGCATCAGGAAGGTCTCAGCCGATGGCGGCGCGCCGACGACACTCGCTGGGTTGCGCTCCGCGGCAGGGCCGGTGTGGCTGACCAGCGGCCAGCGCTTTCTCTTTGTCGAGTTCACGAAGGAACGTACCGCCGAACTGAGGATGACGTCCGGAGACGGCGAGCGCTCGGACCTGATTGAGGTGATTCCGCGCGGCACGCCGGCCTTCGCATATGGCGGCGGCGTGCTGTTTCTGAACAAGAACGACGCGCTCGTGGCGCAGCGATTCGACGAACCCTCCGGCAAGCTCGTGGGTTCAGCCGCGCCCATCACGCCAGTCGCGGGAAACCCGAAGGACTGGTTTGCCGTCTCGAGCGACGGCGACCGAGTCGTCGCATTCGTGAGGCAAGCGCCCGGCGAGTCCGGCGAAGCTGGTGATCCCGTGGCTCGGCTGGTCTGGGTCGATCGTCAGGGGAATACGCTCGGCACTCTTGGCGATCCGGGACGCTACTGGATTATGCGCGTCTCACCCGACGGCACCAGTGCCGTCGTCAATCCGAGCTGGGACCTGTGGTGGCTTCGCCCTGATGGCCGGCACACACGGTTGACGACGGGTGCGCCGGTGCTGCTAAGCGCGAACGCGGTCTGGAAAAGCGATGGGTCCGAACTCGTCTTCGTGCAGGGCGGTGAACTCGTCCGGCGGCGCGTCGATCCGCAGAGCACCGTGACCAGACTGGGACAGCCCGGTGGTCCGCAGGACTGGTCGAGCGACGGACGATGGCTGCTGTTTGGCGGTCGCGCGACGACGCCGGACATCATGGTGTACGACTTTGCGACCAAGACCGCCCGCCCGTGGCTCGCGACGGATTTCACCGAGGGTGGGGCGCGCTTTTCACCGGACGGTAAATGGGTGGCCTATGCGTCGAACGTCAGCGGCCGGCAGGAAGTTTATCTGCGCCGGTTCGAGGGCGAGAGTCAGCCAATCGCCGTGTCGACGAACGGGGGCGCGTACCCATTCTGGCGGCGTGATGGAAACGAGCTGTTCTTTCTGGATCCAGGCGACGACGTGATGGCCGTGAGTCTCACGAGATCGGGCGCGGTGATCGCGCCCGGGAAGCCGCAGCGTTTGTTCCGGATCCCCCTGAACGACATCACGCGGAATTCGTATCCGCCGTACGGCATCTCACCCGACGGACAACGGTTCCTCCTGAACGTGCCGGACCGGCCGACGCCGTTGTTCTATCTGCAGGGCCTGCGCGGATTGATCAAGTAAGTCGCCGCGCGAGTCAGCAGCGCCGCGCAAAATTTCCGCCTGCGGCGCGGATTTTTCCGCGCCGTCTCGTGTTGCCCCTCACTCGTCCCCCCCGGCACTCAGCGTTACGCGTTGAGCAGAGAACTTGCATGCGCCTCCGCGGCCTGAGGTAGACACCCACGAGGAGGAACCCCTGCCTGGTTTTGAGATCAGCGCGCACATGACGATTCGACCGGGACAGGTCGAAGGGTTCAAACGACAGGCGGCCGAGTGCATCCGGATCACGAAGGAGAAGGACACCCACACGCTGCGGTACGACTGGTTCGTCAGCAAGGACGGCACTGAATGCGAAGTTCGCGAGGCATACACGGGTCCGGAAGGACTGATCGAGCACAACAAGAACATCCTCGAGGCTCGAACCAAGCTGTTCCAGGACTATGCCGACAATCACTTCATGACCGTCTACGGGGAGCCGACACGAGAGCCGATTGATCTGGTGAAGGCGCATCACATGGAAAACCAGTTCAAGTGGTTCTCGTTCATCAAAGGCCTCGATTTATGACGACCACAGCCCTCGACACGAAAGTGCACGACTTTCTCGCGCAATCGCGGATCGCGGTCGCGGGCGTGTCGCGCAACAAAAGCCAACACCCGGTCGGCAACCTGATCTATCAGCGGCTGAAGAAGACCGGGCACGACGTCTTCCCTGTGAACCCTCACATGCAGACCTTCGAGGGCGATCGCTGTTATCCGGATCTGAAATCGATTCCGGGCGGAGTCGACGCGGTCGTGATCATCACGCGGCCTGAGACGACGGAGAAGATCGTCACGGACTGCAACGATGCCGGCGTCCGCCGCGTGTGGATGCACCAATCCCTGGGGAAGGGATCGAGCGTCTCACCGTGGGCGGTCGAGTACTGCCGTCAGCACGACATCAGCGTCATCGCCGGCGCCTGTCCGATGATGTACGGCCCGGGCGTCGACTTCGGGCATGCGTGCATGCGCTGGATCCTGGGGCTCGCCGGCCGGCTACCCTCGTAGGGTTATGTGCGTGCTCGCCGCACGCCCCACGCAATAGGAAGGCCCACGCAACCCATGTGGATGTAGAGCTGCGGCCAGCTCATCGAGCCCGGCCAGCGCGGCGGCGTGCCGAGATAGAAACTGCGCAGCCATGACAGCAGCGGCAGTGTGCCGTAGTTCATGGCGCAGAAGACGATCACGCCGTAGAGCGGACCGACGATCCACAGCGGCGCCGTGCGAAGAAACGTGATGCGCCGGCTCAGCGCGTAGAACACGAGCGTCCACGTCAGCGCGACCGTGAAGTGCATGGCGAGCCCGATCGCCGCCATGCCAGCGCCCGCGTTGAGCGCGGCACGGCCCCAGAGCGCCGACGCCACCCCTTTCAACACGACCCAGGGAGTACGCCCAGCCTCAATCCACGCCTGGATGCAGGCGGCCGTGATGTCGAGCACCCCGCACAGCAGCCAGCCGGTAAGGATCGCTTGGCGGGTGGTGACGCGAGACGACGAAGACGACGAGTCGTGAACCGAGGAAACAGTCGCCATGTTGGATGGGGAGATTCTACCGATCCAAGCGACAAGGTGCGGCAAAACGCAAGAGCCCCAAAGAAGGACATGAAGCCGCTGTGTCAGCGCGAGCTCTTGACGAGGAACAGCTTGTCCTGCCGGCTCAGGGCCCAGCGAACTTTGCCGTCGGCGCCGACGATCGCGTCCTCCTCCTGCGCCATGCGCACGGGCTGTCCGCCCCACTCCGGGACCGGCGTCGTCGTCTGCAGTTCGATCGAGAACCACATCGACGGAATCACCGTCGCATCGCCGCGGCCGGGCACGCCCTCCTGGCGATCCCACAAGCCGATCAGCGGACCGGCGCCGTGGCCGTGCATGCCGATCGGATGCGAGTAGAGCGTGCCGTCGATGCCCTTCGCTTTCATCCGCGCGAGCACGGCCTGCAGAATCTCGTTGCCCGTCCGGCCCGCGCGAATCTCCTCCATCGTCATGTCCTGCATCGCGTTCGCGTTGGCGAGCGCCCGTTTCAGCCCCGCCGGCGCATCCGTCTCGCCGGGCTTGAGCACGTAGGCCAGATGCTGCGTGTCCGTGTTCAGACGCGCGACGGTGATGCCGACGTCGCAGTGCAGCACGTCACCGGGCTGGATGATCGGATCGTCCTCGAGCGCCGCAGTCCCCTGCCGCTGCACGTCCACGCTCGGCTGGAACCAGGTCCCGAGCCCCTGGTCGTTGACCCGCTGACGCCACCACCAGACGAGATCGCTCGTGCCCGTCTTGCCTGGGACGATGACTTTCTCGGAGAACATCGTCTGCGTCATCTGCCAGACGAGCGCGGTCATCTTCTGGAAGAACGCCTCTTCATCCGGCAGTCGCGACGCGATGAGATCGAGCGGCAGACGCTCGGCGTCTTTGAATTTGGAAGTCCACGCGGGCCCGAGCGCGCGTGACATGCCCTCCAGTTCGCCGCTCGACAGCCCGTCGGTGAACGCGAACACGGTCGATCGGTCGATGCCGATGACGCGTGGATTGCGTTCTTCGACGACCGTCTTCAAGAGCTGCCACTGCTCGTCGCCCCAGAGCTCGGCCTGTCGTCCACGAACTGCTCCGCCACCAGTGACCTGACGCGTGGAGGCGCGCGTTTCGAACACTCCGCCTTGCGACGTCCCGCCCAGCGCGAGTCGCTCGACGCAGGCGGCGCTCGCTTCCTTGTTTGCCGCCGCGCACTTGTCGAAGAACACGTAGATCGTCCGTCGTCTCGCGGCAAACGTTTCGGGGGCAATGATGGAGGTGAAGACGGGATCCTCGTTGTACTCGCGCATCGGCACGACCCAGAGATCGATGCCGTACTTGCGCATGAGCGGCGGCAGGAACGTGTCGAGCCGCTGCTTCAGCCAGGCCTGCTGCATCGCGGCCTGATCGCGCAGAGTGCCGAAGGGGCGCTCGGCGGCGGGCACGGCGCCTGGCGCGATTCGCGTCTCGGCGCTGGTGCCGCTTTGCCCGGCGGCCAGAGTTGTGCAGATCAGGAGCAGAAAGGCGAGCACCAAAGCAAGGTGGCGGTGAGACATGGCCACGTAGTGTACGTCGCGAGTGCCCCCGCACGCGTCAACCGGAGTATCCTCACGCCGGAGGCGCTCCATGACCGTCCATCGACGCGAAGTGCTGTGTGGACTTGGTGGACTCGCGGCCGCGACAGCACTTGTCAATCTCCGCACGCACGCAGCAGATCCGGACGTGACGCTGGCAGGGGGCGTCACATCACGCGCGGGCGACTTCCCGCGCAAGCCCGACTTCCTGATCGACCCGGGCTACACGTATCTCAACGCGGCCTATACGCACCCGATTCCGAAGGTCTCGCTGGAGGCTGTGCGACGGGCTGCGGAGGGTCGCGGCACATTGCCGCCTCCTGCCGGCGGCCAATCCGGCACGCCGAAGGCGCTCTTCGCGGATCTCATCAACGCGAAGCCGTCGGAGGTTGCGTACGTCTCGAGCACGAGCGCCGGCGAGAACCTCGTCGTGCAGGCGCTCGGCCTCGATCGGCGGTTCGACGGCAACGTCGTCACCGACGGCCTCCACTTCGAAGGCGCGCTCCTCCACCTCCTCGAACTGAAGAAGCAGGGGCTCGACGTCCGTGTGGTGAAGCCGACGAAGGAGTACCGAATCGACTTCAAGGATCTCGAGAAGGTCGTCGACAAGAAGACGAAGCTGATCGAGGTGTCGTCGGCGTCGATGTACAACGGGTTCCAGCACGATCTCAAGAAGGTGTGCGATCTGGCGCACGCGCACGGCGCGTATGTCTACGCGGACATCATTCACTCGGCGGGCGCCGAGCCGTTCGACGTCAAGGCGACCGGCGTCGACTTTGCCGCGTGCTCGACGTTCAAGTGGCTGATGGGCGACTTCGGCATCGGCTTTCTCTACGCGCGAGAGGATCTGCTCGACAGGATTCGCCGGCCCGTCATGGGCTACTACCAGGCGCCCAATCTGGAACAATTCTTTCCGCCGAATCTTCCGGAAGGCGAGTACGTGCCGGTGACGTACGGTTTCCAGAAGGGCGCGACAGGGATGTTCGAGAGTGGCACGCTGACGGGCGGCCCGGCCATGAACGTCGCCTTGCTCACGGCGTCACTGAATTACATCAAGTCGCTCGGGGTCGCGAGCATTCAGGCGCACCGCCAGCCGCTCATTAAGAGATTGCAGCAGGAAGTGCCCCGGCTTGGATTCACACCCGTGACACCGCCGGAGTCCACGGGTCCGAACGTCACGTTCGCCAAAACGAACCTCGCGAACACCGATCTCCCGCGCAAGCTCCAGGCGGGCAAGGTGAACGTGCGGCTGAGCACGCACTGGATGCGGCTCTCCCCGTCGGTCTACAACGACATGGCGGACATCGATCGGTTCCTCGAAGTGATTTCGTGATGTCGACGGCGAAGCCGGCTAACCATTGGCCGGGTTCATTCGTTTTAAGATACGCCACCCACAGGCAACCTCATGCTCAAAGACCTGATCCACGCCGCCCGTATGCTCCGCCAGTCGAAGGGCTGGACGATCGTCGTTCTGTTGTCGCTGGCGCTGGGGATTGGCGCGAATACGGCGCTGTTCACCGCGGTGAATGGTGTGCTGCTGCAAACGGTGACGGTGCCGGATCCCGGCTCGCTCGTACGCCTGAAATGGGCCGGCGAGAACGACATGGTTCGCGGCACGAGCGAGTACGGGTCGAATCAGCCGTACAACGGCAAGCGGGTCACGGCGACCTTCTCGTATCCGGGCTATCTCGAACTGCGCAAGGCGAACAAGACGCTTACCGACATCGCCGCGCTGAACCCGAACAACCGACTCAACGTGGTCATCAACGGCGACGCGGATCTAGCCAACGTCGCCACGGTCACTGGCAACTACTTCACGATGCTGCGCGCGACGCCGCTGACGGGCAGGCTGCTGCAGGAAGACGATGACCGGCCGGGGGCGCCACTGGTCGGCGTCGTCAGCCACGCCTTCTGGCGCAAGCGGTTCGCGGCCGATCCGTCGGTCGCCGGCAAGATCGTGACGGTCAACAACCTGTCGGTGACCGTCATCGGCGTCACACCCGAGGCGTTCGGCGGCGTCCAGAATCCCGGCGACCTCGGACCCGATATGACGATGCCGCTGTCGGCGGATCCGCAGCTCTTTCCGGGACAGAAGCGCATCAGCGAAGGTACGCAGTACTGGCTGCAGATGGTCGGCCGGCTGAAGCCGGGCGCCACGCTCGAGAACGTGAAAGGCAATCTCGACGGCGTGTTTCAGCAAGCGGCCCGCGACGGCATGACCAGCTACATGGCGGCGCTCACCGACGAGCAGCGCAATCTCTCGACGAACAAACGGGAGCGCACGCGCGTGCCGGAGCTGGCGCCCACATCGGCGGTCCACGGCATCTACGACTTCGACGACAACTCGCGCCGGACCGCCACGCTCCTGAGCGGCGTCGTCATCGCCGTGCTCCTGATCGTCTGTGCGAACGTCGCCAACCTGCTGCTGTCGCGCGCGACGTCTCGACGCAAGGAGATTTCGATACGGCTCTCGATGGGCGCGCCGCGATCGCGGTTGATCCGGCAGCTGCTGACCGAGAGCGTCCTGCTGTCTGCGATCGGCGGCGGCCTGGGGCTCGTGGTCGCCTACTGGCTGCGCGGGCTGCTGCCGTTCGGCGCGACGGCGCCGCTCGACTGGCGCGTCTTCGCCTTCGTGTTCGGGTTGAGCGTGTTCACCGGGATGCTGTTTGGCCTCATGCCGGCCTTCCGCGCCACGCGCGTCGATCTCGCCGACGCCATGAAGCTGGAGAGCCGCAGCGTCGCCGGTGGACGCAGCTGGCTCAGCATGGGACTGCTGGTCGTCCAGGTGGCCCTGTCGGTGGTGCTCGTGATCGGCGCGGGACTGTTTCTGCGGACGCTTCAGAACCTGCGCCACGTCGACATCGGCTTCAATCCCAACAATCTCCTGCTCTTCGCCGTCGATCCGTCGCTCAACGGCTATGACGCCGATCGCACGGCGACCTTCTACGGCGACCTCCAGCAGGCACTGAAGGCGCTGCCGGGCGTGCGCTCGGCCGCTCTGACCCGCGTCGCGTTTCTCTCCGGCAGCCGCAGCAGCAGCTCGATAAACATCCAGGGCAGGTCCGGCAGCAATAACGTGCACATGATGCAGGTCTCGCCCGAATTCTTCGCGACGCTCGAGATGCCCGTTCTGCAGGGGCGCGGCTTCACCGATCGCGACACGAGCCACGCGCCGAAAGTCGTGGTCATCAGCGAAGCCGCGGCCAAGCAGTACTTCCCGGGAGAGAGTCCAATCGGCAGGCGCGTCGGCTTTTCGCCGGAGACTACCAGCGAATTCGAAATCGTCGGCGTCGTCCGCGACGTGCGCTACGCGAGCGTGCGCGACAACCCGCCGCCGACGCTGTTCCAAGCGGCGTTGCAGGGACCGATGCGTCGGATGATCGCGGTCATGCGCACCGCCGGCGATCCGGCGCAGCTCATCGAGCCGGTACGCGGTGCGATCCGGCGCCTCGATCCGAATCTGCCGATCACGAACGTCGCCACGCAGACCGAGAACCTCGAGCGCCGCTTCGCGCAGGACCGGCTCTTCGCCAACGCCTTGTCGTTCTTCGGCGGCCTCGCGCTGCTCCTCGCGGCGATCGGGCTGTTCGGGCTGATGTCCTACAACGTCGGCCGCCGCAGCCAGGAGATCGGCATCCGCATGGCGCTGGGTGCCAAGCGGCTCGACGTCATCCGGATGATCCTCGGCGAATCCCTCGCGCTCGTCGCGGCCGGCCTCGTGCTCGGTCTCGGCGGCGCCTACTGGCTCGGCCGTCTGGTCTCCACGTTCCTCTTCGGTCTTGCGCCGACGGATGCCGCGACCATTACGGCGGCCGTTGCGCTCATCGCGGTTGTCTCGACGCTCGCGGGATACTTACCTGCGCGACGCGCCTCGATGGTGGACCCGAATATCGTGCTCAATCGAGGATAGGGGTCAGACCGGGGTCTGACCCCCCTACTCCATCCGCCGGTGGCTCGCGGACATCATCCCCGGATCGTCTCCCGACGGGCCGTAGATCGATGGCACCTTGCCGCCCATCGGACGGATGTACGTCGAGAGTTGGCCGCGGTGATGGATCGCGTCGAAGAAGAAGAGCCAGATGAAGCCGCTCGTCGGCATTTCCATGCGGACCTGGCCGTTCAGCACGAAGCGCCCGGTCTTGTTCCACGCGGCTTCGTCCATGGCTTCGATCTTCGCGACCAGTGTGTCCCAGGCCTTCCCGAACTCTTCGACCAGGTGCGCCGGTGATTGCTGCGGCGGCGCGCCGAAGGTGAACTCGCCCTTGTCGATGAGATCGATCAGCGCGTACGTCTCGCCGACAAGCGTCCAGACGATCTTGTCCGCGGGCTGGGACTTTTCGTGTGGCGTGTACTGCCACTTGTCATGCGGCATGGCGTTCAGCACGCGGTGAAACGCATTGGTTTCGTTCTTTCGACACTGTAGATGAAATTCCCGGTTGGTCATGACGTCCTCCGACGCGAAGCAAAGGAGCATTCTTACACTGAACCCACCTGCGGCGCGCCTTCGTCGAATGAAGGATTTGGATTGATCCGTTCATGGTTCAAGTCGCCAGCCGCAGACGGGTGAGGGCGGCGATCTTCACGAAGATTCGATCGCGCGACAGCAGCGGCGCATCCAGCTCGAGCGCGCACTGTGCGATGTGAGCGTCCAGGGTTGACACGTGAAGACCGCGGGCGCGCAGGGTCGCGCGGAGTGCGCCGACGCGGACCCAGTGCTCGAACGGGTCCACCGTCAGGGCGACGTCGCGGAGAACGGCTTCGAGACTGTCTCGATCCTTTGCGGCGCGGGCACCGCTGACCAGCTCGGCGACCACGATGGGAGGGGCGACCGCCAAGCCGGCGGCCAGCGCATGATCGAGCAGCGGAGCTGGCCGTCCGGCGAAGTACTCCACCCACTCGGACGTGTCAACGACGATCGCGCTCACGAGACCGCTCGAGATCGACGTCCAGCGTGAGCTTTCCCCGGAGCGCCTCAGCCCGCGTCCGGACCTTTGAACGGCGCACCAGCTCGAGACCCGCGATGATCGTCTCCGTGATGCCTTTGCCGGTGACTGCGGTGGCGTCCTGCAGCAAGTCCTTTGGCAGGTTCGCCGTGATGCGGCGTGTCATGACGTCGATCATGACGGCTATATGAACACCTGTCAATACAGACGGGCGGCGCGATCATCAAAGGACTTTCGGCCCGACGCGCCGTCAAGGCATCTATACTCTCCAGCAGGACACCGGGCTCGCTGATACCCGCGCCAGCAGTAGAGGCAACAGATGATCGGCAAGTCCCCCGCGGCGATGCTGACCGTGCTGGTCAGCCTGCTGTTCTGCGCGAGTGTGTCAGCCCAGTCGCCACGTGCGGCGGCCGTTGCCGACCCCTATCTGCAAACGGTCTGGACCACCGAAGACGGCCTGCCGCAGAACTCTGTGACCGCCATCGTGCAGTCACGCGACGGGTATCTGTGGCTGAGCACATTCGGCGGTCTCGCACGGTTCGACGGGGTTCGGTTCACCATCTTCAACTCGGCCAACACACCGGGACTGAAGAGCAATCGGATCACCGCGCTGCTCGAAGACCGTCGCGGAATCCTGTGGCTCGGCACCGAAACCGGCGAGTTGATGAGCTTGCAGGCGGGCGTGGGCACGACCTATCCGCTGAGCGGCGCTCTGGAAGGCGCCATTGTCTCGTCGATCACTGGGGATGAAGCTGGAATACTCTGGCTGGGAACAACGAAGGGATTGGCGCGCTTTCAGGGCGGAACGTTCACCGCCTATACGACTGCCGACGGCCTGCCGAGCAATCTGATCTACACGGGAGCACTGGATCAAGCCGGTCGGCTCTGGATGATGGCCAACCGAGATCTCATCCAGTTTGACGGGAGACAGTTTGTCACCTACCCGTTTCGAGAAGGCCTGCTCGCGGGTGTCTTAACCTCGCGACGGCAGGGCGGATTCTGGGTTCCGGCCACGACTGGCGTCGCGCAGTTCGTCGATGGGAAGTTCGTCTTGTATCCACATGTGGTGCGCTCGGGCCAGTACATGCACACCCTTTTCGAAGACCGTGGGGGAACAGTCTGGACCAGTTACCTCTCTCCCCCCATGGTCCAGCGATTTCGCAGCGGGAGCTTCTCCTCATATGCGATGAAATCCGGCGGATACGAGATCCGCGCATTCTATGAGGACCGGGAGGGGAACCTGTGGATCGGCTCGATTGGCGGTGGCCTCATCCGGCTCAAGAAACGCGCGGTCACGACGTATACGACCGATAACGGTTTGCCAAGTAATAACGTGTTCGCAATCACGGACGATGGCGTCGGGGGCACCTGGATCGCGACAGCTTTGGGCCTGGCACATCTACAAGCGGGGAAATCCACGGTCTATACGGACAAAGACGGCATGCTGTCGTCCTACGCGACTGCACTCCTTCGTGACCGCGCCGGCAGCCTGTGGATCGGCAGTAATCTCGGGCTGACTCGGCTCAAGGATCAACGGTTCATCAACTACACGCCGGCGCAGGGATTATCCGGTCTCGTCGTGATGTCGCTTGCCGAAGATCGTGATGGCAACGTCTGGATCGGCACCATGGACGGATTGTCCCGTTGGCGGGACGGCACGTTCACCAGCTACAACCGGGCCGCGGGTCTGGTCAGCAACGACGTCCGCTCGATTGTGCAGGCCCGTGACGGCGCACTCTGGGTGGGTACTACAGGCGGCTTGAGTCGCTTCAACCAGGGAACGTTCACCAACTACACGACACGGGACGGGCTGAGCAACGGCTACGTCCGCGCAATCATCGAAGAGCCGGACGGAACGCTTTGGCTCGGGACATACGGCGGCGGATTGAATCGCTTCAAGAACGGGCGGTTCACGCCGGTGACGACCAGGGACGGTCTGTTCGACGATTTCGTCTCACGCATTCTGGAAGACGATCGCGGCAACTTCTGGATGCTGGGCAATCGCGGAATCTTCCGCATCAGCCGCGCGGAGTTGACTGATTTCGCCGATGGCCGCGTCGGCTCGATCACGTCGATTGCATACGGGATTGACGACGGCATGATTTCGAGCGAAGGCGAGGGCAACGCGCAGCCGGCCGGCTGGCGGGCCGCCGATGGGAAGATGTGGTTTCCGACGATCAAAGGCGTTGCGGTCCTGGATCCTTCACCGGTCAACAGTCTGCCGTCGCCGGTCGTGATTCAGGGAGTCACCGTGGACCGGGTCGCGCAGGAGGCCGCGCATCGCGTGCAGATTCATCCAGGGCAGCAGAACCTGGAGATTTACTACGCCGGACTCACGTTCAGCCGTCCGGAGCAGGTCAAATTCAAGTACCAGCTCGTGAATTTCGATCGGGGTTGGGTGGATGCCGGCACGCGCCGGACCGCGTATTATCCGCAGCTTCCGCCCGGCAGCTACACATTCAAAGTCGTGGCCGACAACGGCTTCGGCGTCTGGAACATGGAGGGGCAGAGCCTGAGCGTGATCGTGCTGCCGCCCTTCTACCAGACATGGTGGTTTGTGGCGCTCGTGTCGCTCGCCGTGGCGGGAATGATCGCGCTCGTCTGGCGCCAGCGCGTCTCGCGATTCGAGCGGGCCCACGCCGCCCAGCAGGCATTCTCACGTCAGCTAATCGCCTCGCAGGAGAACGAACGGAAACGCATCGCCGCGGAGCTGCACGACAGTCTGGGCCAGCGGCTCGTCATCATCAAGAACCTGGCGCTGATCCTGTTGAACGGGTCCGCGCCGGCGGGCGCCCGCGCGCAAATCGACGAGATTTCCACCGAGGCCTCGCACGCCCTCGGCGAAGTCAGGGAGATCTCCTACAACCTGCGCCCTCACCAGTTGGATCGCCTCGGCCTGACCAAGGCCGTCGAAGCGCTCGTCAAAAAGGCTGCCTCGGCTTCTCCGATCGCGTTCACATCCGAGATCGACGACATCGACGGCGTCTTTCCGAAGGAGGCTGAAATCAACTTCTACCGGGTCGCGCAGGAAAGCGTCAACAACGTCATCAAGCACTCGGCAGCCACCAACGCCAGCGTGACCGTCCGGCGCGAAAACGGGCGGGTCGCGCTGACGGTC
>Ga0114129_10004474_pt1 | contig 19707 bp, 18 predicted proteins | sample RhiMetdeltSRZDD1_FD_80071 | JGI IMG/M metagenome (GOLD analysis project Ga0114129, IMG submission 80071) | Populus rhizosphere microbial communities from Tennessee, USA - Rhizosphere MetaG P. deltoides SRZDD1 (version 2) (version 2) | ecosystem: Host-associated > Plants > Roots > Rhizosphere >...
CCGGCGCCATCCTGATCGTTACCCACGACCGCTACTTCCTCGACAACGTCACCGGCTGGATCCTCGAGCTCGATCGCGGACGCGGCATTCCCTACGAGGGGAATTACTCGGCTTGGCTCTCGCAGAAGCAGAAACGGCTCGCCCAGGAAGGCCGCGAGGAGGAGGCACGCCAACGCACGCTCGCGCGCGAGCAGGAATGGATCGCGGCCTCTCCGCGCGCACGGCAGGCGAAGTCCAAGGCGCGCTATCAGCGCTACGAAGAACTGGTGAAGCAGGCCGCGGAGAAGACGACCCAGACAGCGCAGATCATCATCCCGGTGACCGAACGGCTCGGGCAAAACGTCGTGGATTTCGAGGGGCTCACCAAGGCGTTCGGCAACAATCTGCTGATCGACAATCTCACTTTCAAGCTGCCGCCCGGCGGCATCGTCGGCGTGATCGGCCCGAACGGGGCCGGCAAGACAACGCTGTTCCGCATGATCGTCGGGCAGGAAAAGCCGGACAAAGGCACGATCAAGATCGGCGAATCCGTGCATCTTGGCTACGTCGATCAGTCCCGCGACGCGCTCGACGGCAAGAAGAACGTGTGGGAGGAAATTTCCGGCGGCCAGGACATCATTCTGCTGGGCAAGCGCGAGGTGAATTCGCGCGCCTATTGCTCGAACTTCAACTTCAAGGGTGCCGATCAGCAGAAGAAGGTGGGCTCGCTCTCGGGCGGCGAGCGCAACCGCGTGCATCTCGCCAAGATGCTGAAGTCAGGCGCCAATCTTCTCCTGCTCGACGAGCCCACCAACGATCTCGACGTCGACACGTTGCGCGCACTGGAAGAGGCGCTGGAAGATTTCGCCGGTTGCGCGGTGATCATCAGCCACGATCGCTGGTTCCTGGATCGCATCGCCACCCACATCCTGGCGTTCGAGGGCGACAGCCACGTCGAGTGGTTCGAGGGCAACTTCCAGGATTACGAGCAGGACAAGATGCGCCGGCTGGGGACGGATTCGACCATTCCCCATCGCATCAAGTACAAGAAGTTCTCGCGCTAGAGCCAGATCGCTCCGGATTGGACCGCGATTCTCTCCAAGTATTATTCGATCGCATGATCTCATCGAAAAAGCCTGCAGCTTTTCGGGATCATGCTCTTGTCGACGTCGGCGGCTGTTTCCGATGGGCGATGATTGCGGGCTCGCGCCCGCCTGTGGCCTGCGCCAGGCCAGTCCATCTTGCGTCAGGCTTAACACGTAATGGGATGTTCTGATGGCCGAAGACTGGAACGCGCGTCAGTATCTCAAGTTCGAAGACGAGCGCACGCGCCCGCCGCGCGACCTGCTCGCGCAGGTGCCGTTGCAGTCGCCTCGCCGCGTGATCGATCTCGGCTGCGGACCCGGCAATTCCACCGAGCTGTTGATTGCACGCTATCCGCAGGCCGAGATCGTCGGAGTGGATTCCTCGTCCGACATGCTGCGGCAGGCGCGTGAGCGGCTACCCTATTGCGCCTTCGCCGAAGCCGATCTCGCCACCTGGATTCCGCAGGAGAATACCGACCTCTTGTTCGCCAACGCGGTGTTTCAATGGGTTCCCGATCACCCCGCGGTGCTGCGGCGCCTGCTCGAACGGCTGCCCGAAGGCGGCGTGCTCGCGCTGCAGATGCCGGACAACACCGACGAGCCGGCCCTTGCCCTAATGCGCGAGGTGGCCAAGAGCGGGCCGTGGGCCGCCGAGGTCGGGCTGGCGGCCGCGGCACGCGACGACTTGCCGGGGCCGGCGGACTATTACGATCTACTCAAGCCGCTCTGCGGTCACCTCGACATCTGGCACACGGTCTACAACCACGTCATGGCCGGACCCGACGCTATTGTGGAATGGTTCAGGGGCTCCGCCCTGCGCCCGTTCCTGTCCGTCCTCAATGCGGACATGCGCCGCGGTTTCGTGGCTGAGTACAGCGCGCGCGTCGCGCGCGCCTATCCCGCGCGCTTCGACGGTCGCGTCCTGCTGCGATTCCCCCGGTTGTTCATCGTCGCCACGCGATAACAGCATATGCTGGCCACGCGGCAGCGCCGCCCTCGTCTACTCGGCCGCCAGGCTTTTTGCCTTGACGCGCACCTTGGTCGCGATCGGGCCGGTGTCGCCCACGTCCTCGTTGTAATAGACGTCGTCGCCGCGCTTGAGATCGTCGAAGTCGCCGGTAAGCAGCGAGTTGCGGTGGAAGTAGAGCAGGCCGCCCTCCTTGGTCATCAGGAATCCGAAATCCTGCCCGGGCGTGATCTCGGCAACCTGACCGAGGAACTGGTTCTCGGTATCGTGGTCGCCGACCTTGGTGCGGCCATCGCGCTGCTTCTTGAGCGCCAGCAACTGTCGCTCGGCGATGCGGAACGCCTCGTGGATGGCCTTGCGCAGGTCGGGGTGCTGGTACTTTCGCAAGAGGTGCTCGGGCTCGTGGCTGACCACGAGGTCGGGCCGGCCGGGAATGCCGAGTTCGATGTGGACGACCGGCGGAATGGTGCCGGTGAGATCCTTGGCGCGCTGGTCGATGCGGACCCGGCAGGAGACGAGCCGGTCGTACAGCTTTTCGAGATCGGCCGCCCGCTCTCGGATCTCCTGCTCGGCCCACTCCGAGCTTTCAATATTGTGAAACGCGATTTCCAGCGGCACTTGCAGCATCCGGAACTCCATATCTTGGGCGCTTTTTGGCGCTAGGGTCCCAATTCCGAAATTCGCATCAGAGGCGCCGCAGGTTGCGAACTTCGGAACCGGACAGTAGCAAGCTGATGAGTCTAGTGCGGTCGCGAGCGCGGCTAAGATGATAGGAACAGCAAATCTGCCGCGCTAGCGTTAACGCCCGGTCAGGTCGAATCGTTGCAGGCAATGGCGGCAACGGAACTGCGCCGGGTTTCCTGAGCGGTCGAAAGGGTAGGCAGGCCATGGATCGATCTGGCAGATATGCTGCAGTTTTTCTGGGTGCGTGTCTTGCGGTATTCACCGCCACGTCCGCGCCCGCCGCCGATCCCGGCTTTCAAAAATGGCTTGCCGACCTCTGGCCGCAGGCCCAGGCGCTGGGTATCTCGCGCAAGACCTTCGACGCCGCGACGCGCGGGGTCGAGCCGGACTTGACCCTCCCCGACCTAGACCTGCCGGGCCGCGAGGGCGCGCCCCCGCGCGGACAGGCCGAGTTCGTGCAGACGCCGGCCGACTACATCAAGGAAGCGAACATCGCGCGCATGGCGGGGCAGGCAAAGAAACTCGCGGCCGAGCACGCCCGCACGCTCGCCGCGATCGAGCAGCAATCGGGCGTGCCGGGCAACGTGCTGCTCGCGATCTGGGGGCGCGAGACCGATTTCGGCACCTATAAGCTGCCCAAGAACGGCATCACCGTGCTCGCTACCCAAGGCTATTACGGGCGACGCAAGGACATGTTCAAGCAGGAATTGCTCTACTCGCTCAAGATGGTGGACGAGGGTCACGTCAAGCTCGCGGATCTGCGCAGCTCATGGGGCGGCGCCATGGGGCTGACCCAGTTTCTGCCCTCCGAGTTCTACAAATACGCGGTCGACTTCGACGGCGACGGCAAGAAAGACATCTGGACGTCGATTCCAGACGCGCTCGCGTCGGCCGCGCAGCAATTGGCCGGAAAAGGCTGGCAACGCGGCATCCACTGGGCCTATGAGGTGCGCGTGCCGCAGAGCGTGGACTGCACCATCGGCGTCCCCGAGGTCACGCGCCCGCTCGGCGAATGGCTCAAGCAGGGCTACGTGCTGGCCCACGGCCGCAAGCCCGATCCCGCCGAGCTCAACGAGCCGGCGTCGCTGCTGCTTCCCGAGGGCACCTACGGGCCGGCGTTCCTCACGCTTAAGAACTATTACGTCATCAAGGAATACAATTTCTCCGATCTCTACGTGTTGTTCGTGGGACATCTCAGCGATCGCATCCGCGATCCGCGTCCGTTCGAGACGCCGTGGAGCAAGAACACGCAATTGCGCACCGCGCAGGTGGAGACGATGCAACGTACGCTGACCAAGCTCGGCCTCTACAAGGACAAGATCGACGGCAAAGCCGGCATGCTCACGCGCTCAGCGCTTGGCGCCTATCAGAAGGCCAATCGGCTCAAAGTCGATTGCTGGCCGACCTCGGCCGTGCTCGACGACATGCAGAAGCGCGCGGCGAAAAACTAGAGAACCATAAGTCAGGTCTGCGTGTGCACGAAATGAAAATGGCCGGCGCACGAGCCGGCCATGATCGCGAATTCTAGCGTGGATCGCGGTTGTCCGGACCGACGAACCCGTCGGCCCGATTCGCGAAAGACTGGATGCGCCCGGTCGGCCGCTCAGCAGGCGACGCGCACCGGCCGCATCACCCATGCCTGGTAACGCGGCGACCACACCTGCTGTTCGACGAGGCAGGTGCGCACTGGCGCCGCGTAGACCGGCGCAGGCTCGACATAGACCGGCGCCGGCCGGGCGTTCGCGACGGCGCCGCCGATGAGGGCGCCCGCGACCAAGCCGCCGACGACGCCGGCTCCGATCGCGCAACCGTCGCAGCGGGCGTCTGCCGCTGTCGGCATGGCGGCGATCGCACTTGCCATGGTCGCGGCCGCAACGAAGGCAGTCAGAGTCTTCTTCATCAGAGATTCTCCTTGAGCGCCGGCAAAGCCGGACGCGGGAACAGGTTGCGATGTTCGAATAAGCCCCAGCTGAGCCATTTCCCCGATTCAGCTATTCATACATAAGCGGGGTAATTTGTCGGAATTTTGGTCGGTCCGCGGCGGCCGACAGCAGCATCTGAGGCAAAAAAAGCCGGCGATCCCATGAGAGAGCGCCGGCGTCAGGTCCGCGGTCCGCGGGAGGAAGCGTCGTCGTCAGCACGCGCGATAGCGATGAGCTACCAACGGCGCCAGCGATAGTATGGCCGTCCGTAATAGCCGTAATAGGCCGGTCGATAGCCGCCGTAGTAGGCGGGCGCGTAGCCGCCGCCGTAGTAGTAAGTCGGCGCATAGCCGCCGTAGTAGTACGTGGGCGCGTAGCCCCCGTAGTAGCCGTATCCCCCGTAATACCCGCCGTAATAAGGCCTTGCGAGCGCACTTCCGATGATGGCTCCGGCGGCCAAGCCGCCGATGACGGCCGGGCCCCACCAGCCGCCGCGGGCATCCGCCGTGGTCGGCGCAGCGACTGCCGCGGCGGCGATCGTCGCGGCCATGGCAACAGCGGTCAGGGTTTTCCTCATGACGTTACCTCGTTGTGCACACGCAAGCGCAAAGGCTAAGCGCGAGTCTTTCACGCCGACACTGAACGGAATCTGAACGCATTCGGCTGCGGTTGCCCGAATGTCGCCACGTTTGCGCGCGCGGCGGGATGCCGGACAGCGCGCCCTTCGCGACGAACCGGCGCCCGCCGTCGATAACGGGGGTCACGCCGGCGGATCACCCCGACTCCAGCCCGGGCAAATGCGCTACCATTTCCGTCCCGGTCTTGACCGCAGGAGACGCCCGTGCCGACCCGACGTGAGATTATAGCGGCTGCGGGCCTTGCGCTGATTGCCGGGCCGGCGCACGCGCAAGTGGGCTATTCCGATCGGCCGATCCGCATCCTCGTGGGCTATCCCGCCGGCGGCGGCGTCGATATCGTGGCGCGACTCTTCGCCGAGCCGATGAAGGCCGCGCTCGGGCAATCCGTCATCGTCGAGAACCGTGCCGGCGCAAGCGCCATGATTGCCGCAAGCGCGGTCGCGAAGTCCCCGCCCGACGGCCTGACGCTGCTGATGGCGGCCTCGGGCGAAGTCGCAATCAATCAGCATCTTTACAAGGACAAGATGAGCTACGACCCCTTGCGCGAGTTGGCGCCGGTCGCGCTCGTGGGCATCGTGCCCTGCGTGGTGGTGGTCGCGGCGCAGACGCCGGTGCGCACCGCCGCCGAGCTCATCGCTTATGCGCGGGCCAACCGCGGCAAGCTGTCGTTTTCCTCGTCCGGCATCGGCAATCCGCAGCAGCTTGCGGGCGAACTGATGAACAGCATGGCGGGCACCGATGTGCTGCACGTGCCGTATCGCGGCTCGGCACCGGCGGTCACCGACGTTGCGACCGGCGCCGTCACCATGAGCTTTTCGAGCCTGGCCGCCGCGCTGCCACTCATTCAGGATGGCAGACTGCGCGCCGTCGCGGTGACGTCGCGCGAGCGCATGCCGCAACTGCCCGACGTCGCGCCGCTGGCCGAAGCCGCCCCCGAGCTCAAGAGCTACGAGCTTCTCAACTGGTTCGGACTGTTCGCGACCGCCGCAACGCCGGAGCCCATCGTTGCGCGTCTCAACGAGATCGTGGCGACGGGGTTGCGCGACAAGGCGACCGCCGAGAAGCTCGAAGTCCAGGGCATCGTGCCGCGAATCATGAGCCCCGCGCAGTATCGCGACTTCGTCACGTCGGAAGCCGAGAAGTTCGGCAGGATCGTCGCGCAAGCCAATATCAAGGCCGAAAATTGACGCGCATCGTCGGCGCGTAACGCAGCCGCATGTCCGCGAAAAGCGATAGGCCGCGAGTCGCGCCCGCTCCGCGCGAGCGCCGCCGGGCAAAAAATCAGCGACGATCAGTAAATGATGGTAACGAGCTCATTCCCAGGGCGTTACGTGAAAGGCCCCGCTCCGTGCGCCCATCGTGACCTTGAATTTGAGCTCGTTGTCGCAGCTCACCTGAATCACCTGCCCGTAGGGATCCTCACCCCGGAACGCGCCATCGGTGACGGCGGGGCAGCTGAGGCCCTGCGCTTGAATGATATCCCGAAGTGCGCCCATTGCTTGCGGCGAGAGACTCCCCGTCTGGCGATCTTCCCCGGGCGGCTGCATTGCTTGCGAGGGGGACGCTACCTTTGTCTCCGGGTGTACCATGAACAGGATGACGAGAACGGTAGCGGCGACCAGCGCGATGATGCCGGCCGCGATAGGGAGGATTGCTCCCTTGAGTAATTTGCTCATCTGGGCCCCCGTAGTGCTCCGACTAAGCATTCGGAAAATTGCGGCGAGATGGAGTGTTGCGCGCGCGCCCTTTTGACGCGCCAACACGAAGATACCGCTCCACCGCTCTTGGCCGAAGCTCGCTCCGGTTCCGTCCGCGACGTGGACGTCCATGAGACGTGAAGCCGATCACGAGGTTCGGAGCGGGGCGTCCGAGTTCCTATTCCAAGATGGGGGCTTGCCTAAAAGATACGTCTCCTGGTGCGCTCAACGATCGCTTCTTCCTCCGATTGCAGGAGGAGCTATTGTGAGGACAGTTTGCGGGCGTTCTGGGGCAGCGACGCCGGCACGGCGTGCAGTGGCGTGGCGCAGGCGGTGGGGAAGTGGGTCGCCGGCAGCCGTGCGCTTGCAGGTCCTCGACGCGACGTAGCGGCGCATCTATTGCTGCGGGATCGGCACCTCGTGGACCTTCATCGCCAGTGCCACCGAGGTGTAGTACCCGAGCAGAACAAGCACCTCGGCGATGCCCTCGCGGCCGAGCGCCCGCTCGATCTCGGCGAACTCCGCGTCCGGCAGTTTCGCGCCGCTCACCAGCGCCGCGGCAAACCGGTGGACCGCGTGCTCGTGGGCGTCGACGAGCTTGGGATCGGTCCCGGCAAGGATCGCGTCGATCGTCTGCTGCGACAGGCCGGCGGCCGTGCCTTCGCGGATATGCGCCTGCCTGACGTAATCGCCCTGCCAATGCTGCGCGATCACCAGGATCCCGATCTCCACTTCGCGCTTCGACAGCGACGAGAATTTGTTGAGAAATGTCCCTATCCGCTCCATGCCGCTGGCGACGGTCGGACTGTGAATCCAGATCTTGTACGGGCCGAGGATGCGGCCGCGGCCGGCGGTGAGCTGTTCGAAGACTTTGCTCTGCTCGGCTGTAAGCTTTTCCGGCGGGATTTCGAGAATGCGGTTCATGACGATGCTCTGCCTCGGGCTGACCAAGATGGGATCGTGCAGCGTATCGCACCCCGCCGCGGCGCGGAACGCCAGCGGCGAATAGCGTCCACCGCTGCATCCGCGCCTGGCGTCCGGCGCGCCGTCCCTGCCGATCATTGCGAAGTCAGAAGAACCGGTTCGCCGGCCGCGGCAGGCCGAGATTCTCGCGCAGCGTCTTGCCTTCATATTCGCGCCGGAACAGACCGCGGCGCTGCAGTTCCGGCACCACGCGTTCGACGAAATCGTCGAGCCCGCCCGGCAAGTAGGGAAACATCACGGTGAAGCCGTCGGACCCTTCGGTGAGGAGCCATTCCTCCATTTCGTCGGCGATGGTCTTGGGCGTGCCGACCATGGCGAGGCCGGAATAGCCGCCGAGGCGCTGGGCGAGCTGGCGCACGGTCAGGTTCTCCTGACGGGCCAGATCGATCGCCCGCTGGCGACCGCTCTTGCTGGCATTGCTTTCGGGAATATCGGGCAGGGGACCGTCGGGGTCGAACTTGGAGGCGTCGTGGCCGAGCGCGATCGAAAGCGAGGCAATGGCGTTGGCGTAATGCACGAGACTGTCCAGCTTGGCGCGCTTGGCGCGTGCCTCCTCCACGGTCTCACCGACCACAACGAAGCAGGCCGGCAGAATCTTGAGGTGATCGCGGTCGCGCCCGGCCTTTTCCGCCCGGCCTTTCACGTCGGCATAGAATGCGCGCCCCACTGCGAGGTTGGCCTGTGCTGTGAACACCGCCTCCGCGGTCTCGGCCGCAAGCTGGCGGCCGGCGTCGGACGCGCCAGCCTGCACGATCACCGGCCATCCCTGGATTGGCCGCGCGATGTTGAGCGGCCCGTGCACGGAGAGGTACTTCCCCTTGTGATCGAGCACATGCAGCTTGTCGGGGTCGAAAAAGATGCCGTGCTCGACATCGCGGATGAAGGCATCGTCGGCCCAGCTGTCCCACAGCCCCGTCACCACGTCGTAGAACTCGCGCGCGCGGGCGTAGCGCTCGGCGTGCTCCATGTGATCGGTGAGGCCGAAATTGAGCGCGGCGTCGGGATTGGAGGTGGTGACGATGTTCCAGCCGGCGCGACCGCCGCTGATATGGTCGAGCGAGGCGAAACGCCGGGCCACGTGATAGGGCGCATCGAACGTGGTCGAGCCGGTGGCGACGAGTCCGATATGCTGGGTTGCGCCCGCAAGTGCCGACAGCAGGGTAAATGGCTCGAACGACGTCGCCGTGTGGCTGCGTTTAAGCGCGTCGATCGGCATGTTCAGCACGGCGAGGTGATCCGCCATGAAGAAGGCGTCGAACTTGCCGCGCTCCAGGGTCTGCGCGAAGCGTTTGATGTGTGCGAAGTTGAAATTGGCATCCGGGAAGGCGCCGGGATAACGCCAGGCGCCGGTATGGATGGTTGCCGGCCGCATGAATGCACCCAGCCGAAGTTGACGCGACGGCGCCATGAGAACCTCTTGTGCTGATCGCGGACCTATGCGCGGGCGTTGCCGTTTATACGCGCGCCGCCATGCCGGGGGAACCGGTACGCGAATCCCGGTACTTGCCGGGCCGCTCAGCCCATTCGGGGTCCCGAGCGCCCGGAATTCCTACTGCCGTTGCAAATGGAGATCTGGGCTCGCGCCCTCGGCACCCCCGCAATGACGGCGTCGATAGGGCATTAGGCGCGAGTGTGATCCCAGGCCCTACCGACCGGCAGGATGCAAATGTCGGCCAGACCGCCGACGCGCAACGCGTTGATTGGGGGGAATTAGTCGGGCCGCCGATCGGAAACCTGCGTGCGCCGCACCATCGGCCAGTAGGACAAATTCACGGACTAAGCCGCAGGCGGGATACGATCGGGACCCGCCGCCGTGGACCCTGCGCTAGAACGCAAAGGCGTTCAACACCAGCCCGAATGTGAATAGACCGCCCAGGATCAGTCCGAATAACTGGGTAATCCGTCGCTCGCTCATGTCACCCTCCAGCACCCGAATAATTAGTCGGTTGAGGGAGCCGGCTGGTTCAAAGGCGCGATTGAAATGGTTGATCATCGGTCCGAAATGCCCGGTCTGTTCGCCGTGACGCTCGGCCATATCCGCGGCCACGGCTGCCGGGACTTGCTGGTCTACTGCGCCTCCGGATGGTGCCATCACAGCGCGACCATGAATGCGGACTGGCTTCCCGACGAGACGCCGGTGCGGTCGTTGTGTCCGCGGATGGTCTGCACCAGGTGTGGATTGATCGGGGCGGAGGTGCGGCCGGACTGGTCGCCACACACCCGCTCAAGGCCCCGTCAGCCGGCATTGAAGCGGTCATAGACGGGAGCAGGAACGGCGCTCGTGGTCGACGCGCATCAAACCCCGCCGCGGGGGGCGGCGGGGTTTGTGGTAGATGCTGCCACGGAAGGAGCTTGCGAAGCGTTCCGTCCGCTGGTCGGGTAAATACACCGGGCGTGGATTGGTTCCCTCCCGATCATCCCCGAGCGGTCCTGGAGGGCGGTCCGAGGCCTGATTCCGGGCCCGTGCCGGGGCGCGCGTCCTGGCATAACAAGCACAAGGAAGCGCCAGCAGGATCGCTGGAGCTAACCGACCTCGACGTCCTTCCAGAACCCGAACCGGTTGGCGACCTGCTGCATCGCCGGACGCGGCGCTTCGTAGGACCAGGCCGCGCGCGCGTGGCGAGCGCCGTCGATAACAACGTCGTAGAACTGGACGCCGTGCGGACAGGCGCGATCCGACGCGGTCTTATCCGCCTTCTCCAGCCATTCGGTGCGCACCGCCGCGGTCGGAAAATATTGGTAACCGTCGCATTCGATGATGTCGTCGCTCTCGGCGACGATTTTACCTTCCACGCTTGCCCGCATGCCGTCCTCCGTCAGCCACAAAAATCACGGTAGTTCATATGGTGCGGCCTGGCCGATCCTTCGACGGCGCGATTGCACGCGATATCACGACCGTGTGCCACGGTGGGGCCGGCTCGCTCCCCGCCGTCCGCCGTCTCGATGAGCGTCCGCGCGCTCAGTAGCAGACGTTGATCCAATTATATCCGTTCCAGGCGAGGCAAGGGTCGGAGTAGCCGTAATAACCGGCATAATAAGGATAATTGTAATATCCCCAGCCCAGGCCGAGGCCCAGGCCTGCCGCCACCGGCCAACCCCAACCGCCCCAGCCGCCCCAACCCCTGCGCCAGCCCCAGCCGCCACCTCGGAAGGCGGCTACGCGCGCACCGCCGCCGACCACCGGCCCCCGGAATCCGCCGCCGCCAGCGTATCCGAGTCCGCCCCGGCCGATCGCTCCGCCGCGGAAGCCACCGCCGATGGCGGCTCCGCGAAAACCACCGCCGCCAATCGCGCCGCCGCGAAAGCCTCCGCCGCCGATCGCACCGCCGCGAAAGCCCCCGCCACCGCCGCCGGCATAGCCGAGGCCGCGTTGGGCGAATGCATCGGCCGGCGCCAAAGTCATCAACACCAGCGCTCCAGCGCCAATAAGCAAAAACTTCTTCATGGACGCCTCCTTATCCTTGGTGCCGTTACCGAACGGCGTGCGTGTTACTCCGCAACCCTATATGCCCCAAATTGGCGAAAAGGTTCCGGGGCGGCAATGCGCGGACGCGCGATCGTGATCCGCTCGGTTGCGCTTCATCGAGCCGGCGGCTGGTGATTTATGGCTGCACAGACGGAGCGTGCTGCACGGCAGCGGGGCGCGGCCGCTGCAATGATCCCAACCCCACGCGGCGGACATGGAAGCGGGCGAACCGCTGCAGCGCCGGCGGTTCGAACTGTCCGTCGCCCGCGTCGGCCACCGGCGCGGTGATCTTGTAGAGCATGAACCGGTTGCCGGCATAGACCGGAGTCAGGCGCGCCGGATCCGGATTGGGGTATTCGGCGCCCGTGAACAGGACGTAGAGGTAATCGAAATCCGCGTTCCAGTTGGACCAGTAGGGCGGCTCGTCGTCATCGGTCTGGATCGTGGGCTGCAGCAGTTGCCTCACGGACGGCGGCGTCCCGTCCTCGGTGTCGACGCGGTCGCGATAATTGCGGCGCACATGCATCACCTGCTTGCCGAGCACGGTAAAGGCGGTGGTGACCAAGGCTGAGCGCTCGATGATAGCGAGACAGGCGGCATGCATCAGCCAGAGTTCGCGCGCATTGTCACCGTTATCGGGATCGGCATAGGCGACCAGTACTTTCGAGCCGCGGTCGATCTGCCGGACCGAGTCGCGAAACGCGGTGGTCCCGCGCGAAACCTCGTGCCACACGCTCTGCACCTCGAACGCGCGGACCGCGAGCATCAGCACCAGCACCGTGGCGAAGCCCCGGCGGACGAAATCGTCGCGCAGATCGAGGTGCGCGCAGGCGATGATCATGAAGGCCAGCGCGATCGGCAGGCGCTGATCCGCCATATAGGTGTCGAACATCACGCGCGGCATCACGAAATAGGTTACGCCGCCCACCACCAGCAGCACCCAGCCGAAAGGATGAAACTGCAAGGCACGGTGGCGAATGCTCCAGGCGGCCGCGGCAGCGACGATCGCCGCGAGGAAGAAGGTCGCCGAGCGCGAATAGACCTCGATGACAAAGATGAGACCGCTGAGCTTGCCATTGAGCTCCCAGTTGAAGTCCCACCGCAATGTCCAGGTCGGGCTCATCAGCATGAGCGGAACCACCGGCAGGAAGGGCAGCCCGCAGGCGACAAAATCGAGCACCGCCGAAGGTCGGCCGTCCGTCCGACGCGCGAGCAGAAACGACAGCGGCTGGCTTCCGCGCAAGGTCCGCAGTCGTTGCAGCTCGAACGCGAACAGGCCGAGCGCATAGACCCCGACCGAGAACAGATGACAGAAAAACAGCGCCAGCACGAACAGGGTCGACACCGCGAGACGCAGCGCCATCGCGCGCTCGCGCAGCGCCGCCCACGCTGCGAGCGCCCACAGCGAAAGGCCGATGCCGAAAAGATAGTTCATCGTGCCGACGAGAAAGACCGAGTTGTAGAGCAGCGGAAAAGCGATCAGCGGCAACACCGACCATCGGCCATAGAGCTGGCGGTTGAGCGCCATGGTGCCCGAAAGGATCACCACGAAGCACATGATCGTGTAGGTCTGGCCCGCCAGGTAGACGTTCATCACCCGCTGCAGGACCGGGACGATCAGGTCCATCATCAGATTCGGAATGACCTGCCACTCGACCTGATAGAAACGCGCCAGATCCGGATCGCTGCGGATGGTGGCGATCACGTGCATGCGCGAGAGGTGATTGATGTAGTCGCCCAGCGGCGGCCACGGATAGAGCAGGACCGGAACCGATGCGATGGCGGCCAGTACCACGAACAACGCCGCGATCTGCCCGTTGCTGAAATGCCCGGCGCGCACGGCGGGCTGCGGTTTATCGGTGAGGATAGTCGGCTGCGCGCCCGCCGGGACTGGCTGACTGGCCCGCTTCCCCGCGCGGAATCCGCGGAAATGAGTGACATCAACCATTCGGGCTACACGCTGAGGAGCCGCTTCCAGACGACAAGTCGAACGAGTGCCGAGCGTGGGGCCCGCTGGCGGCGTTAACCAAGCCGACGTATCACGTCGTCTGCTCGTAGTCCACCATGGCACACATCCATCCGCGCGCATATCAAACAAATGGCCCCGGGCAAGCCCGGGGCCATTCAGGTTCTATTCATGTTGGTTCGTGATCGTTAATGGCACACGCGTTGTGTCCGGTAGATCACGCGTCCGTCCGGCGTCACGATACGCTCCCGGACGACGGGACAATCTGCGCCATACGCATAATAATCGTCGCCACGCCATCCGTAGCGCGGCCCCACGCCAAACCCGAACGGGCCAACCTGAACGCCCGCACCGCCGGGATCTGCGCCCAAATAGACTTGCGCCGAGGCCGGAACCGCCGCAACCAGCGTGCCCGCGGCTGCCGCGGCCATCAGGAGTTTCCTCATCATCACGTCCTCCTTTCGCATGCTTGCTGCATCTGCCCCCGTCAACGCCGCAGTTGGGGGTATGTTGCGCGTCAGAAAAAATACTAAGTGCATGGAACCAGGGCTCTTTTTACCGCAGACCCGGGCAGGCTCGGTTCCGAGCGCAGCGCACCGAATCTGCCTCCGCGATCACGCCACATTCATGATCCTTTTCCAGGCTGCCGCTGGCGCCGACGCGCCGTGTGGCGCGCGCATGAGGTGCCTGCGATCGGTCCGCGGTGACTTCTCGCGTGCTGGCGGGTCACCTCGGGGTGGAGAAGCAGTATGATCAGCAGGCGCCGGTTTGCGATGGGCGTGGGCGCGGCCGTGGTGAGTTGCGCAGGGAGCAGCGGGCCCAATGGCGCGCGCGCAGCGTCCGGTCTATCGCCGGCACTCGCGGGCGACCTGGACAAGATCGAGGTCGAGAGCGGCGGCCGGCTTGGCGTCGCCGTGCTCGACACATTCAACGGCGAACGGGCCGGCCGTCGCGTCGACGAGCGTTTCCCGATGTGCAGCACCTTCAAACTCCTGGCGGCTGCCGCCGTCCTCGCGCGCGTCGACGCGGAGCGGGAGCGCCTCGATCGTCGCATCCGCTTCGACGCGGGCGACGTGGTGGTGAACTCGCCGACCACGAAGGACCGCCATGGCGAGCCCGGCATGTCGCTCGCCGAGCTTTGTGAGGCGGCAATGACGGTAAGCGACAACACCGCGGGCAATCTGCTGCTCGCCAGCCTGGGCGGGCCGGCGGGATTGACCGCCTACGCGCGCTCGCTCGGCGATACGGTGACCCGGCTTGACCGGATCGAGCCGGAGCTCAACGAAGCGTTGCCCGGGGACCCGCGCGATACCACCACGCCGGCCGCCATGCTCGCGAACCTGCATAGGCTTGCGCTGGCCAATACCCTGTCCGCCAAATCGCGGGACCAACTCGTGCAGTGGCTGGTTGGCAACAAGACCGGCGATACGCGGCTGCGGGCAGGCTTGCCCGCCGGCTGGCGCGTGGGCGACAAGACCGGCGCCGGGGAGAATGGCACGACCAACGACGTCGGGGTGATCTGGCCGCCGGGCCGTGCGCCGGTCATCGTGACGATCTATCTCACCGGAACGTCGGCAACGAGCGACCGGCGGAACGCCACGCTCGCCGCGGTCGGCCGTGCCGTCACCTCGGCGTTGGGTTGACGGTGGATGGCTGGCGGGGTGGCGGGAAAGGGCATGGCAAGCGACACGGATCTGCGCCGAATGGCGCTCGCGCTCGCGGGCACCATCGAAGCCCCGCATTTCGACCGGGCCGCCTTCAAGGTAGCGCGCATCTACGCGACCTTGGCGGCCGACGGCCGCACCGCCAATTTCAAGTTCACTCCCGACGAGCAGGAGTTCAAATGCATGCTGGCGCCGGACGCGTTTGCGCCGGTGCCGGGTGGCTGGGGCACACAGGGTTGGACCACCGCCACGCTGGCGGCGATGAGCGCGGCGCAACTGCAGGACGCGCTGGAGACGGCGTGGCGACACGCCGTGCAAAAGAAGAAGCCGCGACGGTAACGGGATCACCGACCGGCGCCGCAGGTGCGATGGATGCCTCGACAGGAGCATAGTAGGCATTCACGGGACTAAGCTCGCTAAAGCGCGATACCGCAGGAGGAAGCGATGTGTCGGAATATCCGCACACTGTTCAACTTCGACCCGCCCGCGACGGAAGAGGAGATTCGCGCTTCGGCGCTGCAGTTCGTTCGCAAGCTCAGCGGGTTCACCGCACCGTCGAAAGCCAACGAGCCGGCATTCAGCCGCGCGGTGGACGAGGTGTCCGCTGCGGCGCGCAGGCTTCTGGACGCACTGGATACGACGAGACCGCCGCGCAACCGCGAAGAAGAAGCGACGAAGGCGCGGGCGCGGGCACGCGAAAGGTTCGCATAGCGCGCGGCGGCCGTTCGCAGCACGCGATCGCCGGCTCGCGAAGCGCTAGGCCCAGCCCGGCGCTATCCGGGCCGGCGGCAGCTCGCGGGAAAGTTTGTGCGGGTGGGCGCGAGCCGTGATGGCGCAATTCCAGCTACGCGCTGCGTGCCGACCGCTCTACCGCGGCGCGATCACGGTCGATGAAGGCCACGAGCTCCTTGGTCGGCTCGGTGAACAGCTGAAGCTTGCCGGTGTCGAGCGGTTCGCTCAGCCATTGCAGCAGGAAAGTGTCGGCGCCATGGGCAAAGCACGGCCCTAGGCCGCAGAAGAAAAAGCCGAGCGCGCGGGCGGCATCGGCGAGCAAGGGAAGACGGGGATCGCCGACCGGTGCGGAGAGCTGAACGGAAACGGCGCCCAGCGCCCGTACGTCACGCAATGCCTGGGCGACTTCGATGGCACAGTTGGGGCCGATCCGTTCGAATGAGATCAGGCCGTAGCCGCGATCGTTGACCTTGATGCTGGTGCGTGATTCCGTTGCGGCCTGTGCCGGCGCGGCATCCGCTACGGTTACGCCCAGGCTGGCATAGAGCTTGAGCAGCGTCTCCCGATAGGGAGCGGGCGCGCAGATGGTGCGTGGCGCGGGCGGCTGCACGAAACGGAAGGTGCGCAGATAGCTCTGGCGCTGTCCGGCGGTCGGGGAGGGGATGCCTTTGGGTCGAAAGTCTTCAGGGTTGGCGCCGAGCAGCACCGCGCAGACCGGCATGCCGGCGCGCGCGTCGTTTCGTTGCGAGAAGGTGTGGATGGTCAGCGGCTCGGCATAGATGCCGTGCAGATCGTGTTTGGGCGCTTCCTCGCGCAGGCGGGCAGTCATGCGCTCGAGCAGGCCGTGTCCCCGATGCGCCGTGCGGACGACGGCTTCGCCGCGTTCGGCCACTTGCATTCCGGGATCACGCGCGAGCGCGACGTGGCCGATGACCTCGCCCTCGCTGTCGCGCGCCACCGCCGGAATGAGTTCGCCGCCCTCGACCTTGTCCCAGTACCGGCGGGTCGAGAACACCTCGGCATGGACGTAATGGTGGCCGTAGACTTCGAGGAAGCAGCGCGCGATCGCCGCGGCATCGCTTTTCTTCGGCAGGTCGACGACGTAGTCGCGCGCACCTGCGGCCACAGCGGGTGCGGTCACCGGCTCCTCCACCGCTGGCGGGGGCGGTTCCGCGTTCACGCTCAAGCTCCGGTGAACGCTGACCTCCCAGCCGTCGATGCCGTGCTCGTGCCAGGAGACTCCGGCCTCACGCCGGATGCGGCCGGCGAGCGACGCCACCACGTGTGAAAATCGCGAATGACCCTGCAGCAGGATGCGCGTTCGCACGTCGCCGCGCGAACAGCGCAGCTCGACGCGGACGCGTTCGCGGCCCGCGTCTGGAATGCAGAGCGCCTGCCATGCGTCCACCGCGTCGTTCGCGATCAGGCTCGCCACCGACGCCGGCACGCTCTCGGCGAGCGCGGCCTCGCGCACAAAGGCGCGCACCAGTTCGCCGTGTTCGGGCTCGAGCGTGAGTTGCAGTTCGGAAAAGCGGGCCATGGAGGAAGATGTCATCGTTGAATCCGCACACGTTGCTACGGTCGAAGCCCCGCCCCGACCAAGAGGGAATACCGCTGAATGCCACGCCTTGTCAGCGGCCTTGGGTTATCGCGGCACAGCCGCACGAACGTCCCCCTGGATACGGGCTTCGATGGTTCAATCACGCGACATTTGATGATAAGCTTTTCTCGCGCTCGCGAGTCGGCTGGTACGAAAATTCAAGAAACCAAATCCGGCTGTTGTCGGAAGGCCATGGCGAGCCACGCGGTCGCGCGACACTATTCTTGCACGAGAGCCGCGGGTCGCCGGCGTCGGTACGACGCCCGAGTCAAGGTGTGTCGGCCAGGAAGGCACTAGTCCGTACTGCCAACGTCCAAGGAGGCAACATGGACAACACCACGCTTCTAATCATTCTGATCGTCGTGATCATCGTTCTCGGCGGCGGCTGGTACGGCCGGGGACGCTGGTACTAGCTCTCCCGTTCTTGGGACAGCGCGGTTGACTAAAGATTGGCGGCGCGCGCCAACGGCTTTGCGTCGGGCGCGGCAATAGGGTTCTGCTGACCGGTTGCCGCGGCCCGGACTTGTGCGACGGTCTCATCAAGAGACTGCACGAGGCCGCTGTTCGGGAAACCCTGCAGGGCTTCACGCACGTCGGTGTCGATCGAGGCACCCAGCATCGTGACCAGGATGTAAGCGTCAGGGGCTTTGCGCCGCAATCGCCGCATGGCGTATCGAATCTGCGCCGAGGTGGCGTTCTCCACGTAACACAGGCACACGAGTGCAACGTCCTTCGTATCGAGGGTAAAGATGCGCGATATCGACAAGGCGTCGGCGCGCTCTGCCCGGACGCCAATCCCGTTTCGCTCGATGAGCTGCGCGACCATCAACGCGACGGCTTCGTCGAGCAGACCGAGCCCTGGGATACACAATACCGGCTGCTTCGTTCGCCATTGTTCCGGGAACGTTGGCTGCTCTTCCCGCAGCGACTCCTCGGTCTTGTGGATTTGCGCCAGCGGCGTCTCCTCGTCGGCCGCCGTCTCCTCGGCAGGTGCCGGCTCGGATTTATCCTCATGTGTGCTGAGATCGTCGATGATTTCCGCCGCGGCGTCGCGGATGCCAAGCACGCGCTCGTCGTCGAGCAATCCCCGCTCGGCGTCCAACTGCGCGAGCCGCAGGCCGGGCACCAGAACTTCATCGTAATATGCGAGCAGCGGCTTCTGCTTCAGCACATTGCGGGCCTGTTCGGTCGCCTCCACCGGATCGCGCGCCAGCATGCGTTGATAAGCGAGTTCAGCCGGTGTCAGCGCCGGCTCATCGCCGAACATCACATCGAGGAATTTGAGGCGATCCACGTATCGACCGAGCACCACCAGGCAGATCGTCAGGGGTGTGGCCAGTACCAGGCCGATCGGTCCCCAGAGCCAGGTCCAGAACGTCGCCGAGGCGATGACCGCGACTGGCGAGAGGCCGGTGCCATGCCCGTACAGCAGCGGCTCGAGAATGTGCCCGACCACCGGCTCCACCAACAGGAACAGCGCGGCGGTCCACAGCACCAGCGTCCAATCCGGTCCGACCGCGGCGGCCAGAATGAGCGGAAGAATCGCGGAGATTGCAGCGCCGATATAGGGGACGAAACGCAGGATCATCGCGAGCATTCCCCACAAGGGGGCGCTTGGCACGCCGATCAGCCACAGCCCCGCACCGATCACCACACCGAAGCCGGCGTTGAGGCCGAGTTGGGTGAGAAAGAGCCGGCTGAGCCTCTGACCGGCATCGTCGATCGCCGCCGTGGTGCGCTGGAGATCCTGCGAGCCCGCAAGCCGCACCAGGCGGTTGCGGAGATCCTGCATCTGCATGAGAATGAAGATGACGAAGATCACAACAATTCCCGTGGTCGCGAGCGGGTGAATCAACGGCGTGATGAGCGCGACCAGGGTTTGCAGCGCGCCCGGATCCGGCTGCCTGACCTCGACCGGGATCGGCTTGGGAATCGTCGTGCTGGTGCCGGTCAGCGGAGGCGTGGTGCCGCGATTGGGCTTGTCGAGCTCACTGCTCAGGTCTTGCAGAACCTCGGACGCGCGTTCGAGCGTGCCGGTTGCGGCGGCCGCGGCACGCAGGCTGTGGATCTTTTCGCGCAGCGTCGATTGATACTGAGGCAGATCACTTGCAAGCTCGTTGACCTGCGAGACCATCAGGCTGCCCAGAGCAAAGATCGCAGCGAACGCGATGAGAACGACGATCGCCACCGCGACAATGCGTGGCAGGTACAGGCGTTGCAGCAGCCGCACCAGCGGCGCCAGAACGAAGCTCAGCAGCACCGCAAGCGCGATCGGCACCAGGACCTCGCGGCCGAAATAGAGGGCCGCAACTACCACCACCGC
>Ga0114129_10004475_pt1 | contig 19706 bp, 23 predicted proteins | sample RhiMetdeltSRZDD1_FD_80071 | JGI IMG/M metagenome (GOLD analysis project Ga0114129, IMG submission 80071) | Populus rhizosphere microbial communities from Tennessee, USA - Rhizosphere MetaG P. deltoides SRZDD1 (version 2) (version 2) | ecosystem: Host-associated > Plants > Roots > Rhizosphere >...
ATCTGGCTCTCAAGCCGGCGGCCATCGCAAGGAAACCATCCAACCTCTCCTTTGAGGAGGCGGCATCAGTGCCGGTGGCCTCCCAAACTGCGTGGCAGGGAGTCTTCACCCACGGTCACCTGGAAAGGGGACAAACGATCCTGATCCATGGTGGTGCCGGCGCTGTGGGCGCCTATGCGGTGCAATTGGCATCGCACGCCGGTGCCACCGTCATTGCCACGGCAAGCGGCGACGATGAGGTGTACCTCAACTCCATCGGAGCCAGCCGGGTTATCGATTATCGAGAGGCGCAGTTCGAGAAGGTTCTGGGCGAGAAGGTCGATGTGGTGTTCGACTTGATCGGTGGCGATACACAGAAGCGGTCGTTCCTCGTCTTGAAGGAAGGCGGCCATCTCGTGGCGGCCACCCAGCCCGTATCGCAGGAAGAGAGCGCGAGGCACCGTGTGTCGGGCGTGATGATGAGGCTCGCGCCGTCAGCGGACGGGCTCGGCAAAATCGCACGACTGCTGGAAGAGGGGACGATACGACCAGACGTCGCGACCGTGTACGCACTCGAGGATGCGGCCCAGGCCTGGAAGGACATGGCCGGGAACCTGTCGCCCAGTGGGCCGGGAGCGGCAAGACGCAGGTCACACGGCAAGATCGTGCTTCGTGTGGCCTAGACATCTCCAACGAGTGACATACCTCTTGGCTTACGTGCTTAGATGCTCCGTTCCTGGAGCCAGGCAGGAACATGGATCAGCAAATAGTCAATCAGACTCCTAACCGACGGAAGCATTCCGCGCGGAGTCGGATAGACGAGGTGGAGAATGTTTTCCGACCCCGACCATTCCGACAACACTCGTTCAATACGCCCCTCTCTTAACGGCGCGGACACCACTTGTTCTGGCAATAAGGCGATGCCAATGCCGTGTATCGCAGCCTGAAGTCTCACGCGCAGATCGCTTGTGACGAGCCTCGGCTTCAACTCAATATGCTGCGTCCGAGTCCCAAGATCTGTTAAGTTCCATCGCGCCCCGCCGTCGAGTGTATCGTCGCTGCTGGTGACCGTGTTGAACCTCGGCAAGTCGGCTGGACTTTCAGGACGCCCATAGTGGTCGAGAAAGGCGGGACTGGCGACCAGAACGCGTTGGGAAGTGCCGAGAGTCTTCGCCACCAGCCCGGCGACGTCCTCGATCTCGGGCTTCGCTCGAATGGCGATATCAAACCGCTCCTCAATCACATTGACGGTTCGGTCTGTGGGCTCGACGAACACAGAAACCTTTGGATGTACCGTCATATAGCCGGGGAGTACATGAGCCAGGCACCTTTGGGTCAGCAGGACGGGGCTGCTCAGGCGAACGAGTCCCGCAGGTTCCCGGCGCAATTCCGCCACACTGTCATAGGCCGCCTGTGCTCCTTCGACTGTCGCGACGCATCGTTCAAAGAAGCGCTGTCCGGCTTCGGTCAGAGCCACGGCCCGAGTGGTGCGTTGGAGTAAACGGACACCGAGCCGCTTCTCCAAGGCAGCGATGCGCCGGCTCAGGCGCGTTTTCTCAACGCCGATTTTGCGCGCCGCCGCAGAAAACCCGCCGTATTGGCCGACCGAGGCAAAGAAGTAGATGTCGTTGAGATCTTCCATGTCGATTGTTGCCTGTGCGCATCAATCTGTTGCCAACAGCTCATCTATTGCCGATACTGTTGCTCAATTATAGTCAACGCATGACTAATCAAACCCGCTTCGAACCGCTGACTTCTGAAAACGCGGCGCTCGTGCTCGTCGATCACCAGGTCGGTCTCATGACGGGCGTCCGCGACTATTCGATCGGCGAGCTGAAACACAATGTGGTGGCGCTTGCCAAAGCTGCTAAAGCGCTGAAGCTCCCGATCATCGTGACCACCACGGCACGTGACAGCATGTGGGGGCCGACGTTCCCCGAACTCGTGGAAGCGCTGCCAGGCATCGAGATCATTGACCGTTCATCGGTCAATGCCCTCGACGACGTTCGCGTGACTCGCGCCATCGAGGCGACCGGCCGCAAGAAGCTGATCTTCGCCGGCATCTCGCTCGAGGTCTGCGCGGCTCTTCCAGCCATGACGGCCGTGGGCAAGGGGCTCGACGCCTATGTGGCGGTTGACGCTTCCGGAACATTCAGCGAGACCAAGCGGCAAGTTGGGCTCCTGCGCATGCTGCAGGCGGGCGTCATCGTCTCGGATTACACGACCTTGATGGTCGAGATTCTCAAAGACAATGCGCGACCGGAGGCCGGCGAGGTCTACGGGGCCATGGACATGGCCTGGGCCAAGCTCGTCGGCCAGGTCGCCCAAGGCTACGGAAAGTAAAGGGGGACGGGCAACTGTCAGCGAGTCCCTTCGTCCCTAATCGGCGGACGCACGATTCCGAGTTTTTTCATCCGGAACTGGAGCGTACTCCGGTTGATGCCGAGTCGATTCGCGGCCCCGCGCGGCCCGGACAAGACCCAGCGTGTCTCTTTCAGCGTCATCAGGATATGAGCCCGTTCGGCTTCCTCAAGCGTCTGCCGCGGACCGCGTCTATGCGAGACGCCGATTCCCTCGTCGATCTCCGACACCGGCACTTGCAACTCGTTGCCAGGGGACCGAATCAGGGCGCGCTCGATCAGGTTCTGAAGCTCCCGAATGTTGCCAGGCCAGGAATAGCGGACCAGCGCGTCCACCGCCGCCAAGGGGATGAGCGTAATCTTCCGGTTCAAGCGCCGGGCACCGAGAAAGGTGAAGTGCCGGACGAGCAGCGGGATGTCTTCCGGTCGTTCGCGCAATGGCGGGATATGAATCGGAAAGACATTCAATCGGTAGTAGAGATCGGCTCGAAAGCGCTTCGCCTCGACCATGTCGGGGAGATTGACGTTGGTGGCCGCGACGACCCGGGCATCGGTGTGCAGCGTGCGAGAGTTTCCCAATCGTTCGAACTCCCGATCCTGGAGCACGCGAAGGAGCTTCGGCTGCAACTCGAGCGGCGCCTCGCCGATCTCGTCGAGGAAGATCGTTCCACGATTGGCGAGCTCGAATCGACCGATGCGCTGGCCGACCGCTCCGGTGAAGGCGCCTCTTTCGTGGCCGAACAGCTCGGCCTCGAGGAGCCCAGTGGGAATCGCGGCGCAATTGCATTTCACAAAAGGCTGCGTCCGGCGGGCGCTCAGTTTGTGCACGGCGCGGGCGATCAACTCTTTCCCCGTCCCTGTCTCGCCGCAGATGAGGACTGTCGAATCGGTTGGCGCCACCATTTCGAGCTGCTCGAGGACGTTTCGCAGGGCAACGCTGCGTCCGACAATCCCATCGCCGATCAGATTGTCAGGACCCAGGGCCTCGAGAGACGAGGCGCCGATCGCAGCCCGCCTGCGGGGAAACGGCATGGGCGGAACCACGAGCGAGTCGACTTGATCAATTTCGGCAAGGTTGACGACGTTCGCGCTCATAGTCATCCCCTCGGTCTCTGCGTGGGTCTCTTGCGTTCTCAGTCATGCGAGTCGCTCAAGCGTGACTTTGTGACTGACTTCTCGTGTATCGATGCGGCGAATCATGGCAGCGATTGTCAGCCCGATCTGGCACATCTCTGCCGTGACCAGAACGTTCTTGCCGGAATTCCGGCGCTACCGACCTGAAGACGAAATCGAGCGGACGGTACGGTATTGGCGGGCAGATCGCCTATGAGTGGTGCGATTACCTGCATTCTCGCCGGGGAGACGGCGATCTTGCGCCGCATCAAGCACTTGCCGCCGCCTTCGCGACATTGAACGCGCGCTGCCTGCAGACATGGTCACGCCTCGGGCGTAAGATCACAGGTTGACGAGCACGGGTTCCATGATCCTATCGCTCGAGCCCCAGATCCGCCGTCCCCAAGCAGGATCGGCCCACGCCGATCGGAGCGCGCTCGTCGTCGACGAAACGGCTGATCAGGACGGCGGCGCCTTCGAGATGCTTCCTTCGTGGCGCCGATGCATCGCCGAACATCATCTCGATGCGAGTGTCGCCTCAGCGCCGAACATCCTCTCGGAGCGTGAGATCGCAGGCCGTCGCGAAGCCTTCAACACGATCCCCCTGCTCGCACAGGAGGAGATCGATCGTCTCTATGCGATTGTGCGCCAACTCGGCTATGTCGTCTTGCTGTGCAACACAGAGGGAATCGCGCTCCACCATCGCGGCAATCGGACGATGGCGGACCAGTTCAAGTACTGGGGCGTGTGGCTTGGAGGGGTGTGGTCAGAGCACATCGAAGGAACGAACGGGATTGGCACGTGCCTCGTCGAACAGCGCCCGATCAGCGTTCATCGCGACCAGCACTTCAGGTCGCGACATGCCGGATTGAGTTGCGCTGGTGCGCCAGTGTTCGACGCGGCCGCTCGACTCGTCGCGGTGTTGGACTGTTCATCGATAGCCCCTGAGGTATCAGATCATGCCCATGCGCTGACGCTCGCGGCGACGATCACCGCGGCTCGTGAGATCGAAGAACGGCTCTTTCGTGACGCCTTTCATCGATCGTGGATCATCGCCGCGGTTTCCCGCGACGACAGTACTCCCGCGTGGCTCGTTGCGCTTGATGATGATCGGCGCATCATCGGTGCTGACCGCGTCGCCCGCTCGGTCCTCGACCTCGGTGATGATGATGTGGCCCGTGGAGTGGCCTTCGGGACGCTGTTCGACGGCGAGCTGCCTTTGCGGCGCGGTCCAGAAGACGATGTCCCCGTGCATCTCACGCGCGGCCGCGGCGAGTCGATGTGGCACGCGTTGATGACGGCGCCCGACAGCACCGTGCGACGAAGGGGTGCGTCGTTACACACGCGACCCCGTATTGCCCTGCTCGACGATTTGCCTCAGCCGCCACCAGCGACGCGTAGCCTGGGCGGCCTGCCGCCGGCGGTCACGCGACGGCTTCGCGAATACATCGATTCGCACCTTGACGAGAACATCGGACTCGACACGTTAGCTGGAACTGCCGGCCTGTCGGTCCACCATTTTGCGCGAGCATTCCGTCAGTCATTCGGCGAGCCGCCACATAGCTATGTACTCAGGCGGCGCATCGAGCGTGCCCAGGAGATGCTGAAACAGACCGCTCAACCGTTATCGGAAATTGCACTGGCCGTCGGGTTTTCCGACCACAGTCATTTCGCCAGGCACTTTCGCCGGCTCGTGGGTGTTACGCCGAGCGCAGCACGCTGGCACGAACGGTAGCGGCCCTTCTTCACACCTTCGGGCCGTTTGACTGTCGTTTGCGCTCTGCCGACCAGCCGTGAAACCGTTTCCCCGAATCTCAGCGCTTAGTCATACCTGGTTAAGGCGATCGCACAGGAAGAGATTTTCGAGCCATGAGCACACACGTCACCATCTCCCCCACAGAAGCAGCCGACCGCCTCGCGATTCGAGAACTCGTCGAGGCGTACGCACACTGCGCCGACCGCCGTGATGCGAAAGGTCAGATGTCGCTCTTTACGACGGATACCCACTTCGTGGTGTACATGAACGCGAAGGACCCAACACCCTCTCAGGAACTGCACTCGCGCGAGGCGCTCGCTTCGGTCTTCGCAGACCTGAACAAGTACGACGCCACCACACACTTCGTCGGGCAGAGCACGGTCTTCACCCTGACGAATGACCGAGCCACCGGCGAAGCCTACTGCCTGGCGCATCACGTCACGGTCGATGGCGGCAAGCGCCGTTTGATGGTCGCGTCGCTCCGCTACCTTGACGCGTTCGCGAAGATCGATGGCGCGTGGCTGTTCTCGGAGCGGCTGCTGTACGTCGACTGGGTGGACGAACACACACTGTCATGACTTACGGGGAGGTCTTTCGGTATTAGAACGATGGAGTCCGGCATCGGCGTCATTCGCCACGACTCGCGGCGCATCGCGGCTCTCTCCGGCGTCGACGTCGTCAGGTGCCTCGTCATCCTCATGCTCGCGCCCGCGGTCACGGTTGTGGGCTCCGAAGTACGGGTGGCGAGAGCGTCGTCACCCTAGCCGTGGCGTAGCCGTGATTCACGCACCGGCAGCGCGCATCGCGGCGTGCGGACGCTTCAGGAACGATGGCGCACCGGCGAGGAACCACGGCAGGCGAAGCGGAGCCTTGATCGTGCTCGGCATCTGCGACATCGTGTGGCTATGGAAGGAGATCGACCGCTCGAAACAGACGACAGCCAGGAGATTTACATGAGCGACCTCGCGACACTTGCCATCAATGCGCATGGTGGTCTCGATCGATGGCGCCGGTTCAAGACGCTGTCCGCGCATCTTCTGCAAGGCGGCGTTCTGTGGAAACTGAAGGGTCAGGACGGCGTTCTCGATGATGTTCACTTGACTGTCGACCTGCGCAAGGAACGGACGTCTCATCGGCCGTTTGGACAGCAGAACCGACACTCCTCCTTTCAACCCGATCGAGTCGCGATTGAGACGAGCGACGGTCAGGTTGTCGAGGAACGGGCCAATCCACGCGAATCCTTCAGAGATCACAAGTTCGAGTCTCCCTGGGACAGGCTGCAACTAGCGTACTTCGCAGGGTATGCGATGTGGACCTACATCAATACGCCGTTTCTCATTGCGCTGCCCGACGTCAAGACGGAAGAACTTGAATCGTGGCAGGAAAACGGTGAGGCGTGGCGCCGCCTGAAAGTCACGTTCCCGGAACGCATCGCGACGCACTCTGCCGTGCAGACGTTCTACTTCGATCGGCAGGGCCTTCTCACGCGGCACGACTACGACGTCGACATCGCGGGTGGAACGCCGGCGGCGCACTATGTGTCTGCCCCCACGGACGTCTCAGGAATCGTCGTGCCGACGAAGCACAGGATATTTCCGCGTCAGCCGGACGGAAGTTCGGCGCCCGCGCCGCTCGTGGTGTCGATCGACATCAACGAGATCGAATTTCAGTGAGGGCGCGCGCGCGAATGTTCCGATCCGGGCCGCCTAGTCCTCGTGCAGCGTTCTCTGCGGACATCGAACACGCCTGGTCCAGCGCCTCGGAAGTCGCGAGGATGCTGATGAATCGCCCAATGGATCATGCCGCCGATGGACAGAACTACCCCTGAACCGGAACGACCAGCCGCGCGCCGTCCAGGCCCGGATGCCGGGGCCTCTTCGTCCCGAAACATTGCATGGGTCATCCTCTGGGTTGGACTAGGGCTTGCGCTGGGGCTGTGGATTGCTGCAACTCACGATAGAACGGCCGCGACGGAGTACTTCGCGGCGTACTTGCTCGAAGAGTCGCTGTCGGTCGACAACATCTTCGTCTTCGTCGTCATCTTCTCCGAGCTCCACATTCCCGCCGAGCATCAGCGTCGCGTGCTGTTGTTTGGCGTCGCAGGCGCCCTCGTGTTCAGGGCGCTGGCGATCGCCGCCGGGCTCACGCTCATCGAACGCTTTCAGTGGATTACTTATCCATTCGCCGCCCTCATCCTGTTCGCCGCCTGGCGGCTGCTGTTCGGTGCGGAACGCCAGCGAAAGGTCGTCAAGGAGGCGTGTGATGTGTGCGGCACCTGGATCGCTCGAGTCGTGCGCGTCACTCCCGTGTTGCACGGACATGACTTCTGGGGACGCGAGGGCGGGCGGCTCGTCGCGACGCCGCTGCTCGTGGCACTTGTCGTCATCGAAACGACCGACATCGTGTTTGCGCTTGATTCCATTCCCGCTGTGTTAGCCGTGACTCGGAATCCGCTCATCGTCTACAGCTCGAATATCATGGCGATGCTGGGACTCCGCTCGCTGTATTTCGTGCTGTCGGACGCGGTCTATCGGTTGCGATATCTGCCCATTGGCCTGGCGGCGCTCCTCGTGTTCACGGCCGCGAAGATGCTGGCGAGTGAATGGGTGCATGTCAGCGCTGGCGTGTCCGTGGCGGTCATCGGCGTGGTGCTTCTCGCGACGATTGCCGCATCCGTATGGCAGAAGAGCACTCCGGTCCCGGCACAAAAGCGAAGCAATAACTGACAAGCTTGGCTAAATCGCGCAAGAAACGCTCGATCGTCGTTGACGCACGAATTAACTTGACATCAAGTTACTTGATGTGAAGATAATGTGGCCGTGGGACAGCGGCCAGCCGACAGCTCCGGCGTTCACGTCTGGCTCGTGCTCATGAAAGCCCACCGATCGCTGGTCCGCCACGCGGAGCGGAGCATCGTCGCCCTCGACATGTGCATCTCGGACTTCGGGGTCCTGGAAGTGCTGCTGCACAAGGGCCCGCAGTCGGTCGGGGAGATCGGCCGACGGGTCGAGCTCACGAGCGGCTCGATTACCACGGCTATCGATCGGCTCGAGCAGCGGGGTCTCGTGGCGCGGGCCGCCCACGCGAGCGACCGGCGTGCGCGGGTGGTCCATCTCACACCCGGCGGGAAGGCGCACATCACGAAAGAGTTCGCCAGGCACAAGGACGCCATGGATCGCGCGGCCCATGGCTTGTCGAAGACCGAACGCAACACGCTCGTCGAATTGCTCAAGAAGCTCGGCACGACGGCCGAGCGTCAGCTGACTGAAGGAGACACGGAATCATGACAACCATCCAGAGAACTCATCACGCCCTCGTCACCGCGACGCCTGGGAAGGCCTTGAGCGCCGCTTTGTGGACGCTCCAAGTCCTGGTCGCACTGCTGTTCGTCGCTGCCGGGTCCGGAAAGCTCGTGGGGACGGCAGACATGATCGCCCTCTTCGACGCCGTCGGCATCGGCCAGTGGTTCCGATACGTCACCGGATCGCTTGAGCTGCTGGGCGCGCTCCTGCTCATCGTTCCAGGCAAAACCGTGTTCGGTGCGGTGTTGCTCGCGTGTGTCATGACGGGAGCCGTCGTGTCGCACCTCACCGTCCTCCATACCGCTCCAACCGTACCTCTCGTGCTGTTTGCGATGACCGTTCTGATTGCGTGGGGACGACGCTCGCAGCTGGCGGGTCTTCTCGATTCATAAGTTGCGCGACGCGATGACCATCGCCTCTTGTGGCGCAGAAGGGAGTTCACAGTGACTGAAGCACGCGCGCTCCAACCGTCCACCCTGACCCAGACGCGGCCGCGGAAGATCGTCCTTCGGACCCGGGGGAACCGCCACGGTCCGATCACACGGCTGATGAGCCCCGGCGATCTTGGTCAGGTGCTGAAACCGTTCGTCTTCCTGGACCTCTTCGACATGGAGAAGGCTTCGTTTCCGGGGATGGGTCTCCATCCACACTCCGGCATCGCTACCGTGACGTACCTGTTCGAGGGAACCGTGCGTTACGAAGATTCGACGGGTGCGACGGGCGTCTTGCCAGAAGGCGGCGTGGAATGGTTCAAAGCAGGCCACGGAGCGTGGCACGGTGGCGGACCCGGCGATACGGGCCGTAGTCGTGGTTTCCAACTCTGGCTTGCGTTGCCGCCCGGGCAGGAACTGGGACCGGTGGAAAACGTCTACCTGTCGGCCGACGCCGTTGCGCGCGACGGTCCGGCGCGCGTTCTCGTGGGGACCCACGGCGGAGCGACGAGCCCACTCCAGGCTCCGACCTCGCTGAACTACGTGGCGGTGCGCCTGCGAGCAGGCGAGTCCTGGCGGTACCAGCCGGCCATCGATCAGACGGTTGGCTGGGTCGCACTGAGCACCGGACGGATTCGTGTTCCTGAGACTGTGGACGCCGGCGAGCTTGTGATCTTCGAGCCGTCGACAGACGCGATCGAAGTCGACGCGGACGCCGATACGGAGTTCGTTCTCGGGTCGGCGGTTCCGCACGGGGAGGAGCTCGTGCTCGGACAGTACTCGGTGCACAGCAGTCCGGCGATGCTGCGAGCCGGTGAAGAGCGGCTCAGGGAGATCCGGCGTCGGTTGCAGAACGAAGGCCGGCTCTGATTCTCCCAATCCGACGGGTTCACAAATATTAGGAGAGTTGCATGAGCGCGCTTGAGAGCAATGACAAACGGATCGCCGTGATCGGCGCCGCGGGGCAGCAGGGCGGCGCAGTGGTCCGCGCCGTGCCGGCAGACGGCCAATTCAAGGTACGCGCGTTGACCCGCCATCCAGACAAACATCGCGGCCTCGCCGACGAAGTTGTCGAAGCAGATCTGGACCGCCCGGAAACCCTCAAAGCGGCATTTGAAGGGGCCTATGGCGTCTTTCTGGTCACCAATTTCTGGGAAAAAGGGACGGACGAGATCAAGCAGGCCACCGCGGCGGTACGCGCGGCCAAGTATGCCGGTGTCAAACACTTTGTCTGGTCAACGCTGCCTGATGTCGAAGCGATCAGCGGCGGCAGGTTTCACGCGGCCCACTTCACCGGCAAGGCCAAGGTCGATCAAATCGTCAGGGACGCGGGCTTCGTGAATCACACGTTCGTCATTGCGCCGTTCTTCTACCAGAATCTCGTCGGCGCGCTTGCGCCGCAAAAGCAGCCAGACGGGTCCCTCGGCTTTGCTCTTCCGCTCGATCCAACTGTGCGTTGCATTCACATGGGAGACATTCGCGAACTTGGCAACATCGTAGCCGGCGCATTCGCACACCCGGATCAGGCCGGCCATGGCGAGTATCTGCCGCTCGTCGGTGACTTCATGAGCTTCAATGACATCGTCAACACCCTGAATCGGCAAGGTCATGATCTCTCGTTCACACGAGTCCCACGCGAGGTGTTCGCGACGCTCTTTCCTGGTGCCGCGGAGGTGGCAGAGACGTTTGCCTACTTCGAAGCTCATACATACCTGGGCTCGGATTCGTCCGACCGGATCGCTCTCGCCAACAAGGTGGCGGGCGGGCAACCCACCAACTTTGCGACCTGGGCTCGACTGAATGTGCCGGTTCAGGCACGGCCACGAGCGTCTTGAAGACGCAGGTAGATCTGACATGTAAGATCGGAGGCCGCATGGTGATTTGGGCGTACGTCTTCATTTCGTCGAGACAGCCGAAAAAGGCCCTCCGTGCCGTCCGCAAGATCGACGGCGTCATACACGCCGACGCGCTCTTCGGCACCCCGGATGTCATCGCGATCGTGACAGGTGTCGACGTCGCCTCAATGGACGCCGTGATCGACCGGATTGCGGAGGTGCCGGATGTCCTTGCGACCGACTCCAAGGTTGCGCGGTGGTTGGACGGGGTCGGTCCTCCCCGCTCAGCCTGAACAGGCGGCACCGGCTATGGCCTGACTGTCAGCGCAATGACGGTCAGGCCGAAAATCTCCTTTTCATTTGCAGGCCCGAGTCCAGCCGTCATTCAGGACGGGATCTTTGTGCAAACTGTTCTTGAAGGGACAGCCGTTCGTACGAAGAGTCGGGAATAGGCCAGCGATTCCGCCGAATCCACCTTGGCAAGCAATTCGCAATACAGACGGTCAGGGTGGTTGACTCCGGAAAGGAGCTCCCGATGCGCACGAAGCGCTCCGGCGTTCATTCGTTGACTACGTCCACTGCTGATCGGGCCGAGTTGGCCCCGATCGTCGCAGTTCTCGCCAGGGAGCCGATCTTCGCGGAGCTCGCCCTTGAGACACACGCGCGCTTTCTGGCGCAGGGCTACCCCGACAACACCGATCCCATGGGATTTCAGCAGTGGATCGCGCGCGACGACGTGATTCGATAGACATCAAGCCCTCGCACAACCGGCGGCCGGCTAAGGCCCGCTCCACGGGCGCGGAACGCTGATCGTCTTTCTTTCGACAGTTCAGTAGCAACGAGGCCGCGATGCCTCCGTGCATCACGGCCGCGAAATGTCGCGGTGCTTAGTCGTCAAGCAAGGGCCCCGCGTGCATTTGTAATGGCAGTTGCATTGCAACCTAGGCGCGGATGCGATCTCCCTCGCGATTCCTCGCAGTCTTCATCGTCGCAACGAGCCTGTTCGTCGTCATTCCGCCGGCCGCGGCCCAGACTCCAGGCACCCAGCAGCAGCCACCGACCGCCGTGGTCGTCCCGTGCACGTCGAAGGTTGGCGAGCGCCAGGAGTGTCCGGCGGACACGTCGAGGGGTGTCGTCCTCGCGCGTTCGTACGGCGACGCCGCGTGCCTGCTCGGAAAGACGTGGGGGTACTCCGACAAAGGCGTGTGGGTCTCAGACGGCTGCTCCGCGGATTTCCTCGTCGCCAAAAGCACGGCCGTCGGGCCGGCGACCGCGCCCGAGAAAGGGGCGCCGCGGTACATCCCGAACGCCGGCTTCCTGATCGTCGAACACGATCTGGGAGAGATGTACGTGCGGCTGTTCAGCTACGCGCGCTATCTCAACCAGCTGGGCATCGACGACACTTATACCGACGCATTCGGGAACCCGCACGATGTGGTGCGACGGCAGGACGCACAGCTGCAGAAGTTCTTCCTGCCTTTCTCCGGGTGGTTTCTGACGCCGAAGTTCCGGTATTACCTCTACGTCTGGTCGTCGAATCCCTCGCAGGGTGATCCGGCGCAGGTCGTGGGCGCCGGAAACATCAGCTACGCCTTCAACAGGTACGTCACGTTCGGCGCCGGCATCACGTCTCTCCCCGCCGTGCGCAGCACCGAGGGCCAGTTTCCGTACTGGCTGGGTGTCGACGATCGGCTCATCGCCGATGAGTTCTTCCGCGGGTCCTACACGACCGGCTTCTGGCTCAAGGGCGAAGCCGCCACGAAGTTCAAGTACATGGCGATGATTGCGAACAATCTCAGCACTCTGGGCGTGAGCGCTGCGCAGCTCGACAACACATTCGACACGCAGTCGTACATGCTGCAGTGGCTGCCCACCACCGGCGAGTTCGGGCTGTACGGGACGTTCGGTGACTTCGACTATCACGAGAAGCTCGCGACCCGGCTGGCGATCCATTACACGTCGAGCACCGAAGACAAACAGAGTCAGCCCGGTTCGAACGCGATCGAGAACAGTCAGATTCGCCTCACGGACGGGAGCCAGATCTTCACGCCGGACCTTTTCGGCCCGGGCATCACCGTCAACCGGGTGAAGTACCGCATGTCGAGCGTGGATGGCGGCGTGAAATTCAAAGGGATTTCGGTCGAGGCCGAGCAGTACTGGCGCTGGCTGAGCGACTACGAGGGCACCAACGTCGCGAGCCTCGCCAACATCAACGATCACGGCTACCAACTGCAGGCGTCAGCGATGCTGATGCCGAAGATCCTTCAGGTGTACTTCGGTAACTCAGGGATTTACGGCCAGTTTGGCGACGCGTCGGAGATCCGGCTCGGCGCGAGCTGGTATCCCGTCAAGCAGCGTGGCTTCCGCGTGAACGGCGAGTACATCCACATCAACCACTCACCGGTCGGCTATACCGCGTACCCAATGCCCGTCGGCGCGAACGGCAACATCTTCCACATCAACTGGGAAATCAATTTCTGACGGCACGCGCCGACACGGCCGGAGTGCCGGGCGTCAAAAGGAGATAGCTGGTCTTGCCGGTCATGCCACGGCTCGTCACAATCGGCTTGCCAGAGCCTCGAACGGCGCATTAGGGTTGCGCCATGGTCAGGCACCTTTCCGCCGTCGCGCTGACATTGGCCGCATTGAGCACCGTTCTCGTCTCGGCGCAGCCGTCCCAGCGCGTGAACCTCACGGGCACGGTCGTCGCCGTGAACCAGCAGTCAGACTCGGTGACGCTGATCGATTTGAAGACGATGACGGCGTACCGCCACGTGCCTGTCGTCGGTGGACCGCACGAGGCGGCGGCCTCACCGGACGGCCGCACCGTCGTCGTGACCAACTACAACAAGCAGGGCACCGGCCCGCAGAAGACGCTGAGCGTGTTGTCGCTGCCGGGCGGCGACACCATCAAGACGATTGATCTCGGCGAGTACCGCGCGCCCCACGATGTGCGGTGGGTGGATCCCACGCACGTCGTGGTGACATCAGAGGCGAACCAGGCCCTGCTGGTCGTGAACATCACGTCGGGCGCCGTCGAGCGCGTGTTCCGGACTGAAGCGGGCGTCTCGCACATGCTCGCGCTCTCGACCGATCGCACGCGGCTGTACTGCTCGAACATTCGCGATGGCAGCGTGAGTGCCTTCGATTTCAAGACAGGCAACAAGATTGCGGACATCAAGACCGGCAACGAGTCCGAAGGCGTCGGCGTGACGCCCGATGGCCGCTGGGTGTGGACCGGGAATCGCGCGGAAGACACAATCTCGATCATCGACACCCGGACGCTGCAGGTGGTGAAGCGGCTCGAATCGCCAGGCTTTCCGTACCGCGTGCAGTTCACGCCGGACGGCAAGTACGCGCTCCTGCCGCACGCGAAGGCCTCGTCGCTCGTTGTCGCGGACGTCGCGTCGCAAACGATCGTGAAGTCGATCAAGCTCGGACTTACGAAGGTCGCCGATCCGTCGACCGCAGGCGTGTTTCCACATCCCGACAACCGGCACGCGTTCGTGACCGTCCGCAACGACAACTCGATGCTGGTGCTCGACTTGACGACGGGCGAGACGCTGGCGCGCGTCGAGGTGCAGAACAGTCCCGACGGCGTGACGTATTCGGCGGTCCAAAGGTAAGTGCTGTCAAAGGAGAGAATGATGGACAAAGTCGTACACTTCGAAATTCCCTTCGAGAACAAGCAGCGCGCCATGACGTTCTACACGCAGTGCTTCGGCTGGCAGCTCACGGAGATGCCGGAGATGCAGTACGTGATGGCCAACACCGTCGCGACCGGCGAGGACTACCGGCCGAAGGAACCGGGCGCCATCAACGGCGGGTTGTTCGCGCGACCCAAGGAAGCGCCGTCGCCGACGATCTACGTGGGTGTGTCATCGGTCGAAGCCGCACTCAAGAAGGTGCAGGCCGCCGGCGGCAAGGTCGTGACACCGCACACGCCGATCCCGGGCATGGGCGCGTACGCGCGGATCTCGGATACCGAAGGCAACGTGATCGGTCTCTTCGAAAGTCAGCAGTGAATTGCGCGCGGTTGTTCTGAACGCCGGCACGCTGACGCTCCGGGATCGCCCCGTCCCGGCGGGCCCGGGCGAATGTCTCGTCCGCGTGACCGCCGCGGGCATCTGCGGCACCGATCTCGAACTGCTTCGAGGTTACGCCGGATTCTCAGGTGTGCCCGGGCACGAGTTCGTCGGCGTCGTGGAGCGCGTCGACGCCGCCGACAGCGCGTGGATGGGCAGGCGGGTGGTCGGCGAGATCACCGTCGGCTGCGGCCGATGTGATGGATGCCGTCGGGCCGGCCGCGGACATTGCGACGTCCGCACGGTCCTCGGCATCCGCGGCCGCGACGGCGCGTTTGCCGAATATCTCTCGCTGCCCGCCGCGAATCTTCACGCGGTTCCCGACGCGATCGACGACCGGACCGCGGTGTTCGTCGAACCGGCGGCCGCCGCATGCCGGATCCTCGAGCAGGTCGAGGTCAATCGCGATACGCGCGCGGCCGTTGTCGGCGCCGGCCGGCTCGGTCTGCTGGTGGCGCAGGTGCTCCGCCACGCGGGCGCGCACGTGACGGTGGTCGTTCGAAGTGCGCGCGGCCTGGCGACCGCAAACGCCCTGCAACTCGAGACGGTTCCGCTCGACAAGGCGTCGACGTCGCTGACGCGTCAATTCGATCTTGCGGTGGATACGACCGGAAATCCCGCTGGATTCGCGGTCACGACGTCGCTGGTCCGTCCGCGCGGGACGCTCGTCGTCAAGTCGACGTTCCACGGCGAGACGCCGGTCGCGTTCTCGCCGCTCGTCGTCGACGAGATCACCATCGTCGGGTCCAGATGCGGACCATTCGGCCGCGCGATCGATCTGCTCGCGGCTGGCGCGATCGCCGTCATGCCTCTGATTGCCGCAACGTATCCGCTCGAGCAGTATGCCGAGGCGTTCGATCACGCACGCGAAGGCCTGAAGGTGATGCTCACGACATGAGGCGCCGGGACGTGTCATGCTCTCCGTAGCGCGGGTCCGGAGTGGGACGATCCAACCGCGATATTCCGTGATCGGGAAGAAATGTGAGGGTGAACATGACCAGATCGATGCTCGTTCTGGCGATTGCATCGGTGCTCTTTGCGGGTTGTTCTCAACCTGGCAATCAGCAGTCAGCTGGCGCGGCAAACCAGTCGCCGGCTGCGACCACTCCGCCGGCGGCATCTTCAGCCGCGGCCCCAGTCACGCCGCCGGCCGCGCCGGCCGATCAGACACGACCCGACAGCGCGCGCGCAACACCTGCGAGTGGCGCGACAGCCTCGCCGGCTGCGGCCGCGCCCGCTGGCACACCGCCTGCCGCAGCGCCGGCCACGACACCGGCAGCTGCGCCCGCGCCGCCGCCTCCGGCTCCGCCAGCCGCGCCGCCACCGCCGCCGGAACCCAAGTTCCGTGAAGTGTCGATTCCTGCGGAAACGATCATGATGATCACACTGACGACGCCGCTCGCGTCCAACACGAGCAAGGTCGAGGACCAGGTCAAAGGGACCTTGACCAAGCCCGTCGTCGTGTCCGGGACGACGGTCGTGCCGGCGGGCGCTGAAGTGTTCGGCGCGGTGACCGACGTCAAGCAATCAGGGCGGGTGAAAGGGAAGGCCTCGATCACGTTCAGATTCAATCGGCTCAGCGCCCGCAACGAGAGTCACCGGATTCAGACCGCCCAGATCGCGATCGAAGCGGGGTCGAGCACGAAAAGCGACGCGAAGAAAGGCGCCGTCGGCGCCGGCGCCGGCGCGATTGTCGGCGGCATCGCCGGAGGTGGCGGCGGCGCGGCCATCGGCGGGATCGTCGGCGGAGCAGGCACCGTTCTCGCGACGAAGGGCAAAGAGGTCGAGCTGCCCGCCGGGACGATGGTCAGCACCCGGTTCCTCGAGTCGCTGAAAGTGTTGGTGCCGATCGAAAGATGAGCGACGCGCTACGCCGCGACATCACACTGCCGTGCCGGTAGCGCGGCGTAGAGCGCGTCTCTGAGCGCGATGTCTCGCGGATCTCCCGTGAGCGTCGCGCCCATCTGGCTCGTCACGTAGCCGTATCCGACACCCGCGTCGGGATCGGCAAAGCCGAGCGATCCGCCCGCGCCCGGCGACCCGAAGGAGCGTGCGCTGCCGAACGGCCACGAGGCGCACGGTTTCATGAATCCCAGCGAGAACTGCACCTCTCCCTTGAGGCACTCGTCGAAGAATCCGTGCGTGGGAGGAATTGCCGGCGCGGCCAGCAGGTCCAGCGTCTCCTTGCGCAGACCCAGCTCTCGTCCCCCCGTCGCGAAGACGCTGTAGGCGCGCGCGATTGCCCGCGCGGTGCCGACGGCGCCGCCGGCCGGTACTTCGAAGTTGCGCGCATACACGCGTTTCTCGTCGAGGCAGATCCCGGTGCCGGGATTCGCAATCAGCGCCCGGTAGATGTTCGAGCGGTGACTCATGGCATCCAAGGTCAGTCGAATCGGAAATTTCAAGAGCATGTCGAGCCGGCGTGGCGGCGCCATCTGCGCCAGCTTCGAGTTCGGCACCGTTTCGGGCAGACGAATGAACAGATCCAATCCGAGCGCCGCGGCGACCTCGTCCTCGAAGAACTGCCCGAGACTGCGGCGTCGTGGATCGATCCGCCTGAGGAGCTCGCCCTCGTAAAAGCCGAGCGTGAGCGCGTGATAGGCCTGTCGCGTGCCCGGTTCCCAGGCCGGTTTCTGACGCGCGAGCACGACGGCCAGCCGATCGAGATCGGCGATCACGTGCCGGTCGACCGGCTCGTCGAAGGCGAACAACCCGGCCTGATGCGCGAGGAGTTGCCGGACAGTGATCTGCTCCTTGCCTTGTTGCGCGAACTCTGGCCAGTAAGTGGCCACACGCTCTTCGTAGTTCAGCCACCCGCGAGAGTGGGCCATCGCCAGCGTCATGGCTGCGAGCCCCTTGGTGGCCGAGTGGACGATCACCATCGTGTCTCGTTCCCAGGGTTCCCCGGTCTCCTTGTTTCGGATGCCGCCCCACAGATCGACGACCTTCGCGCCCTGGAGATACGCGCAGCAGGCGCCACCAAGCTCGTGACGGCGGGCGAAGTTCTCGACGAAGGCCTCTCGCACCGCCGCAAATGGGCGGCTCACCGACCCCTCGACGTTGTTGACATGCAATGCGGCGGACATCGTCTGCTCCGATCCGGCGCGTGGTGCGCCAATCGGAGTTGTGCATAGCGCGTGCCGCTGACGCCCTGTCCCCGTCTGGCAGGAAATCGCAAGGAAGATCACGGTGCCGCGGAATTGTCCGCAAGCACCGAGGGGAATTTTCGACGGTTACGCGATGCGCGCGTCGGCGTCGGCTCGCCGCATCGCGTGCGTGAGCACGACCACGGCCGCAGGGATGGACAGCGCCAGCATCGAGGCGAGTTGGACGCCTGGCGCACGCACAAGATGACGCACGCGACGACGCGGTGGTGTGCCCGCTCCTTGCAGCCCCGGCACGTGATCAGCTTGATCGCTCACGAGCAGCCGGTTGTCGATCTCGCGCACGCCCTCGACGCTCGTGATGGCTTCGAAGAGCGCCTTCAGCTCGTGCGAAAGAATCGCGCCGTCCAGCCGCACGACGCCGCCGCGAACCATGACGTGCACCGCGCCCGGATGCGAGATCACGCGTCCCATTGCCGTCTTCACACGGTCTCGGAGTGCGTCATCGGAAATGACATCGAGGCGCCGCCTCGTGGCGACGTGCCGTACTCCCGACGCCCGGTTCGAGATGTCGCGCGCGGCGGCGAGGCCGAACCGGCGCGTCCGGTTCATGCCGCGGACGAGCCGATCGCGCGCCACCGCTCGCCGACGCCGGCCGGTGGCCGGATCGAGGAAGAACATGACGGCCGCGCCGGTGATCGCCCCCATGAGCATCGTCATTCGTGGCATGGTCCCTCCACTCTATCGCAAGCTACGCCCGCTTCCGGGTCGCCACGCTCCTCCGGCGATCCGGCGCCGTCTTCGCGGAGTCGCCGAACGCGACATGCAGCCCCGCGACAGACAGCTCGAGGGTCTCAATCAGCGGCTGGGTGCCGAGGGCATTGAGCGGCGACACGCAATATCCAGAAGGCAATGCCGCGGAGAAAGACCATCGCGTCGCGTCCTCGTGTAACGCGTCCATCAGCACGACGCTGACGTTTCGCCGGTCGGGGTTCGACGCCGTTCGGGCCCGGTCCCACCACTGATACCACTCCGGCGATCTGGTCATCCCTCGCCTCAGGATGAGCGGACCGTACGTCACGACGCGCGTCTTTCGCGGGCCCGTGACGATTCGCGCCTCAGGAAAGATGACTTCAGTGGCGCCCGCTGCGGGGAATCCGTCGATCTCGACCCGAAAACGCGCGTTGATGAACGGGTCAGCTCGATCGACGCTCATCGCGGTCACTCGTCTACGCCACGCGCTCGATGCCCTCGTTCGCGAGCTCGAGCGTTTCGATGAAGACGTCGTTTCCCTTGGCGTTGAGGTCGGCGGCGTCGTATTTGACGGGCCACGCGTCGGTCACGACGAACCGGGCCTTGTCCGCGCCTGCCTCGTCCTGCACGACGATGGTGACGGTCTTGCGGCTCGTGGCGACCTGTCCGGTGACAATTCGCTTGTGCCAGTCGAACAGCTCGAGCGAATCGGTCACCCCGCGCTTGAGCGTCACGACGCCATACTTCGTCAGTCCGGGCAGCTTGCGGATGCGCGCGGGATCGGTTCCCTCGCGATAGTCGATCACATCCGTCGTGGTTGCGCCAATGTCGACTTCGGCGAAGCCGGCGATCTGCAGATTGTCGATCTCGAGCCGAAACCGGAAATTCCGAAGCGGGTCCTGGCGTGTCATCGATGCGAATCCCCGTCAACACGATACAGATCTTTTGAGCCTCATCAACGCAGAAAAATCATGTGGCAATTCTGTGG
>Ga0114129_10004476_pt1 | contig 19703 bp, 23 predicted proteins | sample RhiMetdeltSRZDD1_FD_80071 | JGI IMG/M metagenome (GOLD analysis project Ga0114129, IMG submission 80071) | Populus rhizosphere microbial communities from Tennessee, USA - Rhizosphere MetaG P. deltoides SRZDD1 (version 2) (version 2) | ecosystem: Host-associated > Plants > Roots > Rhizosphere >...
AGAGGATCACCCGCGCCCTGCTGGTCGTAATTCATGGTCAGGTTGTTGGCTGTCACGGTGGGCATAAGCGCTCCCTTCGAATGCAGCGTGATCATCGAGCGCGCGGTACTTGTCCCGGTGGCTCGAATCTACCGTCGCTACCGAAAGCCGCTTGCCGATTGTGTCGAACTCGGCAATCCGCGTCGGTCGAAGCTGTGATTGCTTCAGGAGCCGGCCTTCCAGCGATTCTCCGTTGCGCGTTTGATAGCCGGCAACAGTATTCGGCGAATGCCCACGATGCCGAACCTGGCCCAACGCCAGTAATGGCGGAACTTCTCTCGGGACGCCGCATCGGTGGCGACCACGCGAGTCTCGCTGGCCAAACGCGTGAGCGTGGGCTCGAGCGGCTCGGTCTCGAAGGTCCACGCGATCTTCACCAAACCCGGCTCGGCGTAGCTCGCAAACCGGGCCGGCTCGATTGGGGTGAACACGACGTCGGCCTGCCAAGGCCGGCAAACTGCCCCCGCGGCGAACACTCGGCTCGGCTCGTCGGCCAACACGCCCCAGCCCGACCGGAGCAACCCTGCTAGGTCGACCGGCTGCCGGGTTGCCCGTGCCCGGCTGCCCATGAGTCGAGCACGGAGCCAGAAGGCTGCTCGCACGAGCGGAAGCGAACTCATGTCGAAGTGCCGAGCGACGTGGGCGACCAGATCGGCCGGGGCGTGCACCAGAACCGCATGGCGCTCCCGGACGTCCGGGTTGGGAATAAACGAATCCAGCCAGGTACCATCCATGGCTTACGTTCTATGGCTTACGTCATCAATGAGGGCTCTCTCAAACCTGGAGGTGGGTCATGCGCTTGAGTGCGCGAAATCAGCTACCCGGTCGCGTCACCGCCGTTCGCCTCGGCGCAGTCATGGCCGAGGTCAGCATCGACCTGGGCGGCCCCAAAGTCGTGGCGGCTATTACCCGCCAGTCGGCAGAATCGCTGGGACTGCGAGAAGGCGACCAGGTCATGGCAGTCATCAAGGCCACCGAGATCATGGTAGCCAAGGAGTGAAGCTCTTGTGATCAGTGCTTGCTCCATGTCCAGGCGGTGACCCGCCAGCCGGCGCTCTCTTTCTGCAGGGCCATGGTCAGCGTCGAGCCGGTCTCTTCGACCGGCTTTCCCTTCTGCTTGAACTTGTAGTTCGCGGGAACGACGACGTAGGCGTGGTCTCCGGTGACATCGATGTGGCGCGGAGTGCCCAGGGTAACTATTCCATCCTTGATGTCGTTCTTCTTCGCGTCGGCGTCGTAGGCATCGGCCCACTTCCCGCAGGCTCCCGCACCGCGCCACTGATACGGCGGAAATTCGTCGATAATGGAGGTCTCATCGGCGCAGGCTCCCAGTGCGCTCTTCACATCACCCTTGTTGAAGCCATCCACGAATTGGTGCACCGGAACCATCACATCCTCTTTCTCCTGCTTCTGCTGCGCCGTGGCCGGCGACATAGTGGCCAGGGCGAGAGCGACGACGGCGAAGAGCATCCTTTGCATATTCGCGTGCTCCTTTCCGCTGGGATGTGCGAACACAGCTCCGAGAAGCTTGCCTTGCTACTTTGACGTACGCCGGTATCCCGGTCCCCGCAGCACCTTACCTGGCAGCATCTTCGTCGCCTTGCCGTCGGCGATCACCGGAACACCGTTCACCAGCACGTACTTCATTCCCACGGACAGCTGATTGGGCTCTCCGAACGTTGCGAGATCACGAATGCTGTCGGGATCGAACACCACGACGTCCGCCCACATGCCACGCTTCAGTACACCACGGTCAGTCAGGCCAAGTCTCTGGGCCGGCAACGAGCTGAATTTCCGGATGGCTTCCTCGAGGGAGAGCTTGTGCTCTTCCCGCACATACTTTCGGAGAATGCGCGGGAAGGTGCCGTAGGCGCGTGGATGAGGGTGCTCCTTTCCCAACAGCCCGTCCGGTGACGTGCCCTGAGAGTCGTTGTCGATCGACACCCATGGTTGCGTGAGGGCGAGCGCGATATCCGGCTCCGCCATGCCGAACACTGCGACATAGGTGTATGCCTCGTCTTCGATCAGGATGTCGAATAGGACCTCGATGGGGTCCTTGCCCCTTTGCTTGGCGATCTCGGCCAGGTTCTTTCCCTGAACGGGGAGCAACCTGGGATTCTGGACGACACCCACGAGCACGGCTTCGGGCCCCGGAATCTCCTGCCACTCGTTGTCCCAGTCTCCGCTCGGCGTTTCCATGTCCTTCCTGATTCGGGCGCGGATCGCGGGATCCTTCAGCCGCTCAATCATTTTTGCGTCGCCGCCATCGTGAGCCCACGGCGGCACGAAGGCAGACATCGAGTTGAACCAGGCCGGATAGGCGTAGGTATCGGCGGTGAGATCCACCCCGCTGCGCCGAGCCTCTTCGATCCGGGCGACGATCTCTTTCATGCGTCCCCAATTCGACTTGCCCGCTGCCTTCAGGTGCCAGATCTCGACGGGAACTCGCGCTTCCCGCCCGATCCGAATGGCTTCGTCGAGCGCGGTCAGGACCGCGGCCTGCTCGGAGCGCATGTGGGTGGCATAGATCCCACCGAACTTCCCGGCCTCCGCAGCGAGGGCGATCAACTCGTCGGTGGTCGCGTAAGGGGCCGGTGCGTACTGCAATGAGGTCGAAACTCCGACAGCACCCTGCTGCATTGCCTGTCGAACCAGCGCTTTCATGCTGTCCAGCTGCGCCACATTCGGCGTTCGATTTTCGTCGCCCAGAACCATTCGCCGTACCTGCGTGGCGCCGACAAACGTCGCGAAGTTGATCCCGATGCCCTGCCTTTCCAGTCGCGCGAAATACTGGCTCAGGGTGCGCCACTCGGGCGTGATCTGGAAATGAGCGTACGACACCCGGTCGGCTTGAATGATCCGGTCGTTGAGCGGGGCAACGGACGTTCCCTCGCCGGTGACTTCGGTGGTGATACCCTGGAAGATCTTGGAGGGAACGTGCGGGTTCACCAGGATAGTCAGCTCGGACTGACCCAGCATGTCGATGAATCCGGGTGCCACGATGAGCCCGTGCGCGTCGATCACCTTTCCGCTCTTTACCGTGCCCAGACGGCCGATCGCGGCGATGCGACCGGCCGTAATCGCTACGTCGCCAGAGTACCAGGGAGAGCCAGTGCCATCCACGATGCGCCCGTTTCGGATCAGGAGATCGAACCGGCTGGGAGTGGCTTGGGCCAACAGCGCCGGTGCCGCCGACAGCCAGGCAACGACGGCAACTGCGCGGCAGAGGTGGCTTGATCGGGGGCGGGCGAGCCGGTAATCAGACATGAGCCGAATGGAACCAGGTTGAGGCGAGATAGTAGCCGAAAACTGCCGTCTCGATCAGGCCCGCTGTCAGGAGTGCGTTTCGCGCCGAGCGATTGGGTGCGAAGAGCCAGGACAGCAGAAAGAAAAGGGCGAACAGCGGCGCGACCAGAATTCTCAGCGACGCGAAGGCAGACCAGGAATTGGCCATGGGTCTTTGCGAGAGCACCATGGGCGCCAGATAGATAAGGAAAGCGGCCACGCTGGTGCACGCGATCGCAAGCGCGGTGATTGAGAGGATCTTCCAGAACGCAGGGCGCCCTCTGAGAAAGAAGAGCGCGGCGCCGGTGGCAGGGACAGCGGCCAGCCCGAGGGTGCCAAGGAACAGAAGGCTATCGCCAAAGTCGTACATCGCACCGTAGACCTGCCTGTCGGGGACGTTAGTCGCTGCGATGTACATGCGAACGACCAGCCAGGCGATCGCAAACGCGGCCACATATCCGCCCGCAACGAGGCCAGCTCTAGCGACCGGTCTCATCCCGCCCGAATAGACAATGCGTGGCAGAACACATTGCGCGGGTCCCATCGTCGCTTGATCCGCTGAAGGCGGGGGTAGTGCGTCGGCGGTTGAGTTCGCATCGGCGGATCAAACACCCAGCTGCTCGGCCAATTCCAGGAAGTTCGCGGCCTCGTGGTCGAACTGGTTCTTCGCAGGCTGGGGCGGCGCTTTCCCAGCTCCCCACTCCAGTGGGCGATGGATGAAGGCCGTGCGGAGCCCTGATTGACGAGCCGCGTTCAGGTCATTTGCGTGGGCCGCCACCATGAGCACCTGATCCGGCCGGACGTCGAGCAATCGGGGCACCTGAAGGTACGCCTCGGGGTCGGGCTTGTAATGCTGCACCAGCTCGGCAGACAGGATGCAGTCCCAGGGAAGGCCGGCGTTCCGGGCCATGTCAGTGAGCAGGGAGACATTGCCATTGGAAAGCGTCGTGATGGTGAATCGGCTTCGGAGCCGCCTCAGCCCCTCGACGGCATCCGGCCATGGCGGTAGCGCATGCCAGGCGCGGTTCAGCTCGTCGCGGTCGGCTTCGGGGAAAGCCTCGAGACCGAAACGAGGAATGAGCGCATCGAGCGTGCGGCGGTGCAGCTCATCCAGCTTGGTCCAGGGCAGCTCACCTCTGCGCACTCGGTCCATGCCCGGTGAGTACGCGTTACGCCAGGCATCGGCGAACGCCGCCCAGTCCACGCGGAGTCCATGCCGTGCTGCCAGGCGTTCTCCAGCAGCGATGACGCCCGAGCGCCAGTCAACTACAGTGCCGAACACGTCGAACGCGAGGACTCTGTATCCAATCTCGAGGGTCATCCGTTGGTGGGCCTGTGCCGCGGCGGGCCGTGAGCTCAATGCAGGGTCGAGGCTCGCCGCGGTAGGGTAAGGATCTTACTTCTCGTCTCGGATAGCGGCTTTCACCTTCGCCATCAATTCCGGAGTTGCCTCCCGGATCCCGTGCTGTTTCGCGTGCTCCATCGCGTTCTTCATGACCTCATCGTCGGTCTTTCCGCGGATGATATGCTTGCATCCGGATGAAGGGTCGACCTTGGCACATTCTACCATCTTGCCCATAAGCTGCTCCTTCTGAGCGATTGCCTGGAGACTGGGGACACGGACCTGCTGAACTTACCTCTCCTTTAAGGCGCCGGAGGAGGCCGCCTGAGGCGCCGGGGGAGGGCCGCCGGCTAGCCCCAGATGCGCGGCAGATTCCCCGCGGCGGTCGCCTCGAGCACGCTCTGTGTGTTCGGATCGATGGCGGTGGGCGGAACGTGATCGAGAGCGGCGCGGGCAAAGCTCGGAAGGCCGACGAGCATGGCCGACACTCGCACCACCCGTCCGTCGGCAAGCTCGATGCGAAACCACTTGGCCGACTCGGAGTACGCGAGACGGCGCACCTCGTTCCATCGCAAGGCGCCGGTCTGCCCGATCATCCTGCCGTACTGAAGACCATCCTTAGTCAGCGTATGGCGTCCGTTGCGAAACTCCAGGATCATCAACAGCCCGAGCGCCGCGAACCCTACGAAGAAGAGAGTTATGCCCGGCGACCCGCTCTTTCCAGGGAACAGCGCCGAGAGGAGAGCGATGGTAAGGAAGAGACCGGCGCAGACCAGGCCGATGATGAGCGTGCTCCGGGGGTGCACCAGGGCCTGGCCGCCTTGCGTCGTTGTCGACGGCAGCCGACCTCGGGCCACCCAGGCCATCACCAGACTCATGATGACGAGCCATACACCCCACTGGATGGCCGGGGCCCACCAGGGTCGGTCGCTCATGCGGCCTGAAGCCGGCTGGGCCTTCGTGCCACGGCCAGGAGGTGGGCGCTGATGCCGAGGATCGACGACTCGGTCTCGAGCTGCCCGGCGAGACGCAGCAGATCGGAGCGCTGGCGCGGGTCGGCCCATCGCGCGGCGAGATCCGGCAGGAGCCATCCCGGGCCCTCGAGTCCGTAGACGCCCTCGACATCGAAACCGGCGCCTAGCGCCTCCGCCCGAAGGTCCTCGGGCCGGTGAAAGTAGGCGGTGGTGAAATAGTCGAGCCGCTCCGTGGGATTTCGATGCTGGCCCTCGGCCAGATCGGCTTCCACAATGGATCTGAAGCGTGGATCCTGAAAAAGATCGCGGCTCATGCCGTTCAGCGCAGAGGCGTAGCGAGAAATGACTGCAGCGAAGAGAAGACCTCCGGGCTTGAGCACACGAAACGTTTCACCCAGCGCAAGAGCCCTGTCCGGGGCGTCGGTCAGGTGGTAGAGCGGACCGAGCAGCAGGACGATATCGGCGCAGGAGTCCGCGAAGTCGAGCCGGCGGGCGTCGCCAACCTGGCAAGACGCGAGCGGACGGGGCAGGGAAGCGGCCCGACGACGTGCCTCGGCGACCAATCGAGGTGATGCGTCGAGGAGATGGACAGCATAGCCGACTTCGGTCAGCCACATGGCATACGCCCCGGCGCCTCCACCAACGTCAAGCACCGTTGCGGGCGGCGCGGGCGCGTGGCGTTGAATCAGCTCACGAGTGCGGATCTCTTCGAGCACAAACGGGAGCTGCTCGAGTCGAGTCTCCTCCGGTGCCTGGTCGTAATAGGCGGCGATCGACCGGTCGAAGCTCGGTGGAATCTGGTTCACGGGCGATCAGCGGCGGTAGGCCAGCAGCAGGCCGTCGCGAATGGGTACAACCGACGCCAGCCAATCCTGGCCGGTTGTCACTAGACGAGTGAACTCTCGGACGCCCGCCGTCGCCTCTGAATGATCCTTCGGGTCGATCACCTGGCCATGCCACAACAGGTTGTCGGCGATGAGAACGCCGCCCGGGCGAAGCCTCTCGCGAATGACCGGCAGTGCGGCCGGGTAGCCGTCTTTGTCGATGTCGAGAAACACAAGGTCGAAAGAGCCTCGGACCTCACGCAATGTTTGGACGGCTTCTCCAACGTGATACTGAACGATATCGGCAAAGCCCAGAGTCCCGAGACGGGTGCGGGCCTCCTTGGAGAGCTCAGCGTCCCACACCGTGTGATGGACGACGCCGCCCCCATTTTCCCGGACCGCGCGGGCAAACCAGGCGGTCGAATAGCCGAATCCGGAGCCGAGCTCGAAGACGGAGCGGGCCCCGATCAAGCGGGAGACCGCGTAGCAGAAATGTCCGGCGGCAGGGCCGATGATGGGGAACTTGGCTCGCTCCGCCTCGGCCTCCATTGCCGCGAGCTCGGGTGCTCGCGGGGGGACCAGCGAGTCGAGATAGCGCCTGATTTCGGGATGAACAGGCTCAAGTGTCATCGGGGCCCCGGCCTGACCAGCACACCCCTCACACCGTTCGCCGCCAGAAGGCGCTGAGGTCGGAACGTGGGCGTCGGCCTGTGTGGAGTCTGCCGGCCACGTCAGGTCATTGAATTCCGGTCGCGTGCGACCAGACAACCTGCCACTGCTCCCCGCGCCGCTCATACACATCGGTGTGCCAGTAACGTTGGCGGGGGATATGGCGGCCCTGCACGACGATCTCGAGTTGCGATTGATAGCGGATGACCGCCACCTCGCCGTAGACCCTGACAGCGATCGCATCAGGTTCCCAGACCAGATACTGGAGCTGTCCCGAACCGATGCTGCCGAGGTATTGGTCCTTCGAGAGCACTCCACCAAGGGGGTTGATCAGCTCGAAATCGTCCGTATGGAACTGGCTTGCCCGCGTTACGTCTCCCGAGATTAGGGCGCGGAGGCGCTCGCGCTCCGTGGCCCGGAGAGTCTCCGCGGTCGCCTGATCGTCACCACCCGGGGGTCGGTCTCTGCCGGTCATGGACGCCTCTACGGACACACAAAGATGCTCAGGTAGCGCGAAGTCGTATTAGAGACGACTTGTCCAACAAACTGACGTTGCCCCATCAAGCTGGAGGCGTTGAGGCGGTCGAGCAGGGGCCTGGCCTGAGCCTCCTCTGACGGCTCATATCGAACCTGAAAGCCGGAAACCCGATAGCCTGGCGACGCATTGATCCAGCTGGTCAGTGCTCTCGTTCGTACGGTTGCCTCACCCCGCAGGCGAGTGGCGATCGAGTCGGCCAAAGGCTTTGCTGCCGGGCCGGAGCTCTCACAGTAAAAGACGTCGTATCGCCATTTCGAGGTCCCACCGGGTGTCCTAAGTCTCTCGTTATCCAATTTGAATTGCTGTTCCTGGGCCAGTTTCTCTGCCGCGGCGACGCGAACAGGGGCGGTCCCGCCTCGTTGCAATGCGTCTCGCAAGGCGTCGCGCAAGGTGGAATCATTCATTCTCGCTACCAGACTCAACGCAGCGTACTGCTGTGCCGAATCCTTACTGCTGACCGAGGCCATGACGACTTTGAATGTCTCCATGTCGTACTCGCGGTCGGCGCGCTTGGCGAGTTGCTGGGCATCCAGCTCCGCCTTGCGACTGCTCACCTTCCATTGAACGACCGAGAAAAAGATTGTGGCAATGGAAATGAGCGCGGTCGCCAGCGTGGCAAAGTTCCGTCTCACGAAACGATCTTCGGATGCCGCTTTGCGCTCTTCCAACGCAACTCTTCGTTCCTCGACCGCCACTCGCCGTTCGTCCACCGGAAGGCGCTTGGGTTCGAGTTCCTGGTTGCTCATAACGTGTGCTCGATCAGCAGCTGGGAAGGTGGCGCCTAAGTAGCTCCTGCCACCGCTCCTCGTTCATGGCGATGCCCTGCCGTTTGAGCCCGTGCTCCTCGAGCCATTTGGGTTCTGCTGCCGCTGGAGCTTCCGGGCGACCTTCACTCCACGGATGGTGGCCCGAAGGCTGCCGACGACCAGCACTGCCAGGCAGATCGTGACGTAGCCCAGCTCGGGTAAACCACGCAGAAACTGGAGCCCCAACGCAACCACGAGGAGTACCGCACCCAGACGGACGAGGTCATCGCCGCACACGGCGTTCGCCTCGTACCAGATCCTCGGGTCGGCGAATGTAGCGGGCACGCGCAGCCCGTACCATCGGTTGGGCGGCACCCACCGGTGCGCGAGAGGCCATCCCACGATGAGCGTGGCGAGCCCGAGCGCCGGAAATGCTATTCGCGATACGATCACGACCGATGGGGCTATTCAGCTACCCCCCACCTAACGAGCAGATGAAGCCGGCTGCGCGGCAGCTGAGCGGCGCAGCATCCACCCGTACAACCATACGATCACCCCCACAAAGCCGATCAGCCCAAGCCAGGGCGCGGGCCCGAAGGTCTCGGGCACGAGTGCGATCGGCGCCTCCTTCGACAGGCCGACAATCAAGCCGGCATTGATGACGCCCCAGAGGCTCTCGCCGACAATCAGTCCCGATGCTACCAGTGTGCCCAGTCGATCAGCGCGCTCGGGGTTGGGCGACTGGCGAGCGCGGCGGTCGTACCAATGGGAGAGCACCGCGCCAACGACCACGGCAAAGGTCGCCGACATGGGGAGATAGATCCCGATGCCGACCGCAAGGGGCGGAATGCGCAGTTTCTTCATCGCCCCGAGGGTGGCGTCGAGCAGGATGAGTCCTACGCCAATCAGCCCGCCGATGCCGATCATCTTCCATTCGAGTTTTCCGCCGATCACGCCTTGCGCGAGTGCCGAGATGAGCGTGGCCTGGGGGGCTGGAAGCGGATTGGGGGCGACGACGCCGACGTTCGCGGCGCCGGCGAATCCGTAGGCCTTGGCGAGCAAGTTAAGTACGAACGGGATGACCGCCGCTCCGGCGCCGACCCCGACGATGAGCGCGATCTGCTGCCGCATGGGAGAGGCTCCCACCAGCTGCCCGGTCTTGAGATCCTGCAGGTTGTCGTTCGAGATCGTCGCGCAGGCAAAGACGATGGCCGTCACGAAGAGTGCGAACGCGACCAGTGCCGGCCTCGTGTCCTGAGTCGGCGACACAGTGAGCGCGAGCACCGATGCGCAGACGACGATCGACAGGATGCCGACGCCGGAGATCGGGCTGTTCGATGCGCCGATGAGTCCCGCCATGTAACCGCAGATCCCGGCAATGATGAACCCGACGATCAGCACGAACGGCACCGCGACCAGGGTGAGCGCCAGCGCGCTCGACGCCAGCACGGTCGACTTCGCGAATGTGAACGCCAGCCAGGCGGAGATGACGAGGCACGCGACGGTGAGCCCGATGATCCAGGAGGGCGAGAGATCGCGATCGCGATCATCCGCCACCTTCTTGGCGCGCGAGGCAGCAAGGGTGCTTACGAGTCCGCCGACGACCGGCTTGGCGAGCGTCGCCAGCGTATAGATCGCGGCGACCGCGATCGTGCCGGCGCCGATGAACCGCACTTGGGTGCGCCAGATGGTAAGGGTGTGTGCCGCGAGCGTTGTGTCGGCGGCGGCGGGTTGCATCGACGTCAGGATCGGGACGGCGATGGCCCACGAGATCACCAGGCCGGTCAGCATGGCCATGCCGACCGAGAGGCCGACCAGGTGGCCCGCGCCCAGGAGCGCGAGCGACCACGCGATGTTGTAGCCACTCGAGGCCGTGGCGCCCAGGCGAAAGAAGCCCACAACTTCTGCCGCGGCGATGCGGGTACCGGTGATGATGGCCAGGCCTGCCGACGCGACGGAGCCCAGCATCACAGCTACGAGCCCTTCTCTCGCCTCGCCGGTCTCGTCCTTGGTCTCGCCCCGGGTCCCCGACCCGACCTTTAGTACCTCGGCGGCGGCAACGCCTTCGGGGTAGGGGAGGTCGGAAGTGGTGACGAGAGCGCGCCGGAGCGGGATCGTGAAGAGGACCCCGAGCACGCCGCCGCTCACGCAAATGAGAAACGATTGCCAGAATGGGAATCCGGTCCACCAGCCCACGATCACGAGTCCTGGCAACACGAAGATGATTGCGGAGAGCGTGCCGGCGGCGGACGCGACGGTCTGAACGATGTTGTTCTCGAGGATCGACGAGTCCTTGAAGGCGCTCAGGATCGCCATCGAGATCACGGCCGCGGGGATGGACGACGCGACGGTAAGTCCGACCTTGAGGCCGAGGTAAATGTTGGCGGCGGTGAACGCAGTAGTGATGAGGGCCCCGAGGAGGAGGCCCCGCAGCGTAAGCTCTCTTGGTCGCATGGGTGGCAATTCTACAGGTTTCCGGAGGTTCTGACGAGTGCTGATGGGGTCATCGCGCGTACCTCACTCATTGGGGCGATTTGGCTGCTGGGCGCACAGCGGATCAGAGTTGGCAATCACCGCCGCCAGGGCGATGAGGAAGGGGCGAGCCATGGCAAACCCCGGGTTAGGTCAAAACCGCTTAGGCACTGACCACGGGTAGGACCGTCGTTGGGAGGCTTGGAATCTGGAGTGGGGCAGGGACCAGCGCCAGCGTGGCAACCATTCACCCCGCGCCCCGGTGCGGGTAACAGATTCCCGCACCGGCGCGGCAGTGATACCTACTTCAGCGGCTTGCCCTCGTTCGCCATCTCCACCGCGACCGCCGCCCCGAGCCGAGTGCCCCAGCGCATCCCCATCTGCTGGCTTTCCTGAGCGATCGATCCCTGCTCGGCCAGGACGTGCCGCCCCACCGGGCTCTTATAGAAGGTGAGAAGCTGCTCCAGCTCCGCCTTGGTGAAGCGCTTCGCATAGATCGGAGCAAGGCTGTCCACCAGACCTCCGATATCGGCCCGCGCCCTGGCCGCGATGCGATCCCAAAACTCCGCAGGAACCGATGGGTTCTTCTCACGCTGGGTCGGGAGGTTTGCGTCGATGCTCGAGACCATGAGCGCCTCGGCCCCGCTCGCCTTGATGACCTGCCGCGCCAACGCCATTCGATCCTGGTCGGGTGCCTGTGCCTGGAGACCCAATGGCAGCGCGACCGTCGCGAAGAGAATGAGCCAGCATCTGCGTAAGACTGAACCATGGGCCTGCATGAGGTCCTCGTGGGTAAAGGGTGACTTGGTCAAGCGGTGCGCGTCTTGTCCACCGTCGTCACCAGGTCACGCGCAGCAGCCCCCAGCTCCGGCAGCTCGGGATGCCGGGGGCTCAGCTTGCCCGCACGCAGGTCCACGTCGAGCGACCGGCACATCTCCTTGCCGCGCCGGATCCGGAATCGCTGCTGAAAGCCCTGGTAGTCGTCGGCGCTGGTCGCCATCAGCAAACCCCACGCCCGCAAGCGCAGGTCGTCCAGCGCGCTCTTGAAGTCGGCCAGGCCGGGCGCCGAGACGTCGCCTTGAGCTACCTGCTCTTCCAGGGCGTGCAGCGCCGCGCTGATGTTGGCCACCTGGTCGGTCCAGGCGAACCGTGACATGGTCACTCCTCCTGTTCCGTGTTAGTGAGACCCCGCTTTAACTCCTAGACCTGGAGCCTGGTTGGGATGCGAATCGTCGCGCATATCCGTATTTGATGGTCCGAACTGCGAGAGTTCAGAGCCCGTACCGCGCATATGACTGCAGTGTGGATGATCCAGAAGGATTTGCCGCGACGATTCCGACTTCCTGGCAGAGGTCCGCCGCCGCATCTCTACAACGATGGTGGACCGGGTCCCTCGGCGCGAGGCTGGTTTTGCGTCAGGTATGGTCCCTTCTGCGACAGCACCCCCGCCCAGCGAACCTCAGACGACACCAGAGGCGACCAGGCCTAACCCCCGGTTTCATATGAACCTCTGGACTTCAGACCGTTTCCTTCTATTATCCTGGCGTGTCGGACACGGCACGCCCGTTGCCCTAGTCGGCAACCGGTGCGTGAGCCGCCGCGCCTCGACACGGCGTCGGTTTGCCGGCGCCCCTGGTCGGACCCGATAGATAGCCATTCAATCGAGCACAACCGTCACGTTTCCCGACGCCGTTCGCGTCGGCAAGCCAGACGTTGCACCAGTTGCGTGCTGCTTTTGCTCTGGTCAGGCGCCCGACGTCCTGCAATAGGCGAGAGCGATGATCCGTTTCGCGAGTCTGTTCCTCCTGTCGGTAATGCTCGTGCCCGGGGCGACTGCGCAGGCACAAGCCGTTGCTCACGACTCGGCGCTCTCCAGCGTCGGCGCCGCCGCGCTGCACGATTCCGTCGCCTCGGTTTCCCGCTCCCAGTTGGGCACTCGCTATCGGCTGGGTGCCGCGCAGCCCGGTCGCCGTTTCGATTGCAGCGGGCTCGTGCAGTACGTGATGTCGGTCTTTCACGTGCTGCTCCCCCGGACAGCAGCCGCGCAGGCCCAGCTCGGCGTCGCCGTCCCCCGTGACGCCACTCAACTCCTTCCCGGCGACATCCTGACCTTCGGCCGCGGCCGGCGCATCACACACGTCGGCATCTATGTAGGCGACGGTCGGTACATCCACGCCAGCAGTCGGCGCCGTACAGTCGTCGAGGTGCCGCTCCCGGATCCCGACACTCGGCAGGGTCGGCTCTGGAAGGGAGCTCGACGGGTACTGAACGCCAGTACTCGCGCCGATACTGACAGCGTCCCGCGGCCCATCGTCGAGTCGCCAGCATCATGAACCGACCCATGGATTACGCTCGTGCAGCAGGAGACGTAAACTCTTTCCGGGTTCCTATGCGACGCTCGTTCCGGATCCTCGCGTTCCTGTCTGCCGTGTGCGGTCTTTCGGCGCCTGGTGCCAGCGCACAGACAATCTCGCCCGACCTTGCCCGCTCGATGGACGAGTGGTTCGCCCGCTCCCAACGCATAGCACCGGGACAGTGGGGCGTGGCGGTCGCGACGTCGACCGGCCGGGTGCTCTGGACTGCCAACCCTGAAACCCAGCTCATCCCCGCCTCCACGGCCAAGATCTTCACCACCGGATTTGTCCGTGGAATCGTGGGACCCGATGCGCGAATCGCCACGCGCGTGGTGGGCCGGGGGCATCTGGATTCCGCGGGCGTCTGGATCGGCGCCTGGGGCCTCGAGTTGAATGGCGATCCCACGCTCGAGCGCACGGTTCGTTCAGGACCGATGCTGCGCGACCTCGCCAGGAAGCTGAGCGCTGTCGGGGTACGTGAGCTGCGCGGCCCGATGGACCTGACCAGTACTACCGGCACCACCGATACGCGCATACCCGCGGTGTGGGGCGACCGTTATGTCGGCCAGCTGTACGCGCCGCCGGTGGGTTGCGTGACACTGCACGAGAATCGGGTCGGCTGGAGTCTCAGGCCCGCCGGTCTGATCGGCGCTCCACCTACCATCGTCTATGCGATTCCCGCTGGTTCCGAGGCGCTGGTGAAGGTCACCGCCCGAACCGTGCCCGGCAGCGGGCGGAAGCTCACGCTGACCGCGCTGGCCGGCGGGACCTGGGAGCTGAGCGGAACGCTCGGGATCTATTCCCGAATCGCCGGCGTCTCGACCATCTCGCAAAGGCCCGACCTGGTGCTGCGCGAAGCCTGGGGTGCGGCCCTCTCTCGCGCCGGTATCCGCTGGGTACGCGACGGCAAACCGACCCGACCGGGACTCCTCGAGCGTGCCGACATGCTCGCCGAAGTCACCTCCGCGCCGTTCGACTCACTCGCCATGATGGTGAACCGCCGGAGCCTCAATATCGGCGCCGAGGCGCTGCTCCGGTGGGCCGACGGCTCGAGTAACGCCGCCGAGCGCTTGACGCGGCACGTGCAGGAGGTCGTGGGCGCGGGCGCCGCGGTGAAGCTGGTGGACGGGAGTGGACTCTCGCCGCTCGACCGGGTATCGCCGCTCACGCAGGCCCTTTACCTGGCTCGCCTCCCGCGAACGCCCGGGCTCGAGGCCTTCCCGACGCTGCTCCCCGCAAATGGGCACGGAACGCTGCGCCACTTCGGCCGCGGTGTGCTCCCGGCCGGCGTGATGCGCGCCAAGACCGGTACGCTCGACAGCGTCTCGGCGCTCGCTGGCTATCTCGGCCGGCGCGACGGAGTGCTCGTGATCAGCACGATCTACAACGGTCCCCGCTCCCGCACTGCGAAGCGGCAGCAATGGAACCTGTTCCGGTTGCTCGGGGCGGGCGGGGTGGATCTCGCTACCGCGGCTGAAGAGTCGGACACCCAGCTGGGTGGGGACGAGGAGGGTGGCGTCCGGCACTAGCGTCTTGGTGTCTTCTGAATCGAAGGAGGCGAGAACTCCCCAGGGCGTTCTCGCCTCCTTCGACATCAAACACCAGAACGCGTTGGCTTCAGTCTGAAAACCTCATTCGGCCAACTGGCCAAGGCCGGTAACCCCAGCCTTGCCGGCGGTGCCCGGGCCTCCCTCAGCCAATGACGAGCCCCAGGTTCAGCGCGCGAGGCCAGTGAAGAGACCCTGCGCGAACCCGATTTGATAGATGAGGAAACAGCCGAACCCAACGCTGATCAGTCCCGCGGCGAGCCGGAGCCGGCCGGCGAACCGCGGCTGCCGGCCGCCATACGCGAAGGGCACCGCGATGGCGAGCGTAATCAGCATCATCCCCACGATGGTCCCCACGCCGAAGATCAGCAGGTAAAGCATCGCCCAGCGCGGATTGGCCACCGCGGCCATCACGAGTAGCGCCACAGCCGCCGACCCCGCCAGGCCATGGACGATACCGATCACGAGCGGGCGGCTGAGCTGGTATGCGCGAATCCCGCCGAAGTGGCGGTCGAGCCACGCGAGCGGGGTCTGCTCCGGCTTGTGAGGATGTGATTCGGGATCGTGCCGATGAGGATGGGTATGCACGTACTCGCCGTGCTGATGCGCGTGCGAATGGACCTGCTCGTGCTCGTGTGAATGGGTGTGTTCGTTCCCCGGGGCGATCGCGGGAACGCTGCGATTGAATGCACTGAGAAGGTCGCGCAGGTTCGCCAGGCCCAGCACTACCAGCATCACGCCTACCGCCAGCTCCATGGACAACCCCAGCCGGGTCGGAATCACCCAGCCAAACAGCACGATGCCGGCGCCCACCAGCAGAATCGTGAGCGAGTGTCCCAGCCCCCACGCGATCCCCACGGCAGCGGCGCCGCGGGTGGTGCGATGGCGACTCACTATGGTCGAGATGGCGATGACGTGGTCGGGATCGGTCGCGTGTCGCATCCCGAGGAAAAACCCCAGCGCCAGAATCGGGAGCAGGCTCGTCACGAGACTGTCGCGCCCCGCAGCTCGGCGAGCCGCGCGTCGAGCATCGCGATGAACTCAGGTATACCATCGCCGCTTTTCGCCGACACCCGCACGGTCTCCATGCCGGGCCGAACCGCCTGGATGTTGGCGAAGGCGGCCTCCCAGTCGAACTCCACGGCCTGGGCGAGGTCGGTCTTGGTGATCAACGCGACGTCGGCGCTGTTGAAGATGGTGGGGTACTTGAGCGGCTTGTCCTCGCCTTCGGTGACCGACATGAGCACCAGCCGGAGATTCTCGCCCAAATCATACGAAGCAGGGCAGACCAGGTTGCCCACGTTTTCCACGAAGAGGAAATCGAGCCGGCCCAGCTCCCAGCCCTCGAGGCTGGTGCGGATCATCGCGGCCTCGAGATGGCACATGGTCCCGGTTGTAATCTGCCGGACGGGCGCCCCGCTGCGGGCCAGCCGCGCGGCATCATTTTCCGTCGCGAGATCGCCGACCAGGGCCGCAATCCGATAGCGCGGATGGAGCAGGGTGAGCATGCGCTCGAGGAACGCGGTCTTGCCGGCACCCGGGCTCGAGACCAGGCTCACCACGAAGACGCCCGCCTCACCGAACGCGGTACGCAGCTCACGCGCGACCACGTCGTTCTGCTTCAGGATGTTGCGCCTCACCTCGACCAATCTTGGCTCTCGGCTCATTGCTCGATCTCCAGGGCGACCAGGTCCAACTCCTTGCCTTGGCGGACATCGCCGGTTGGAGTGCCGCATTCCGAGCAGCAGAACAGCTGGATCGAATCCAGCTCCCGTGGCGTCTCGCAGGTGGGGCAGTACACGATTACGGGCACCTTCTCGATCACGAGCCGCGATCCCGCAAGCGGCGTGTCGGCGCAGGCCATCTCGTACGATGCGAGCAGCGCTTCCGGAACGACGCCGGACAACGCACCCACCCGGAGGTGCACCGCGCTCACCCGCGCATGCAGCCGGTCGGCCTCTTCCTGCGCAGCCTCGACGATGCCGAGTGCGATCGAAAGCTCGTGCATTCAGCGCTCGCTCGGTCGAGAGGAGAACTGCTGCCCGGTGCGTGGCGCAAGCCCGGCGAGCGCCGCCTGTCCCAGGCTGATCCCGCCGTCATTGGGCGGCACTGCGCGATTCGCCCAGACCTCAAGCCGCTCCGACGAAACGCGGGACGCGAAGTCCTCGAGGAGCAGTCGATTCTGGAAGACCCCTCCGGAAATCACGACGGTCTCCAGCTCATGGACCTCGCAGAGCTGCGCGGTTGCCTCGGCGAGGCCCTGAGCAATGCCGGCGTGAAACGCGCGGGCAATCTCCGCGACACTGCGCCCGTCCAACCGATCCTGTGCCAGCGAACGCAGCAGGGGACGGAAGTCCAGCTCGCGTCCGTCGAACGGAAATGGGTACGGATCCGCAAGCGGAGCGCCGCGGGCCTGCTGCTCCAGCCAGATCGCGGCCTGCCCCTCGAAGGTCACCCCACGGGTAAATCCGGCCAAAGCGGCTGCCGCGTCGAACAGTCGACCCATGGAGGTAGTTCGGAAGACACGGACGCCCTGTCGCAGAAGTTGCAGCGAATTGGCAAAACGATCCGGGAACTCGAACGGTGGCAAGGCAAGGTCCGCGAGCCCGTGCACCTGGTCGAGAAAGCCTGCGGCGGCCTGGACCGGTTGGTAGGCCGCGGCGTCGCCACCCACGAGCGCGGCCTGCCTCACATGAGCGACTCGCTCGAATCCCTGTCGCACGCTGCCGACGAAGAGCTCGCCGCCCCAGATCGTGCCGTCGTCGCCCCAGCCCGTCCCGTCGAGGCTGATGCCGAGCACAAGCTTGTCCCATGCGCTTCGCTCGGCCAGGACCGATGCAATGTGAGCGCGATGGTGCTGAACGGCGCAGCGCTCCGACCCCTCGAATCCGGCCGTATACTGGGTGGATCGGTACTGCGGATGGGCATCGTGCGCGACGAGGAGCTGGTCTCGCCTCACCTCGTACATCGAGAGCAGGTCTTCGATCGTCTCCTGAAATGCGCGAAGAGCAGCATAGTCGGCCAGATCACCGATGTGCTGACTCACGAACGCCTGTCGGTCAACCACCAGCGTGATCGCGTTCTTGAGATCGGCACCAAGGGCCAGGACCGGTCGCTCGACCGGAATCGTGGCGACGGCTCCTGGAGCATAGCCTCGGCTCCGCCGCAGGATGACCGGACCCAAGGCCCCGCTCCGGACCACCGAATCTTCGACTCGCCGAGCGATCGGCCTCGCTCCCACCAGAAAAGCGTCCGCCATTCCGGCCAGGCGCTCGAACGCGTCGTCGTCCTCGTAGGCGATCGGCTCGCTCGAGCGGTTGGCGCTAGTCATTACCAGGATCTCCGGTGCGCCGGCCGCAAACACCAGATGATGAAGCGGTGTGTAGGCCAGCATGACGCCGAGATCGCCGTTCTCGGGCGCGACGCCGGAGAGCGTGACCTTGGCCTCCGCCAGCACGATGGGTCGGGCGACACTCGTGAGCAGCGACTCGGCATCGGCCGAAAGGTTAACCAGAAGACGGGCACGCTCGAGATCCGGTACCATCAACGCGAACGGCTTCTCTTTGCGGAATTTTCGCTCGCGGAGGGCCATCACAGCCGCGGAGTTCAGCGCATCGCAGGCAAGGTGATAGCCACCCAATCCCTTCACGGCGACAATCCGGCCCTCGCGGAGCAACGCTACGGCTTGGGCTATCGCCTCGACACTGGCGGCCAGTCGTCCCGGCGCATCCCCGCGAAGAGGCGCCGCTTCAGGTGAACCTGCTTCTAATCGGTTTGTCGCATCGAAAGCCGGGACGAGCCGATATCCCGGCCCGCACTCGGCGCACGCGACCGGCTGCGCATGGAACCGACGGCTTGCCGGGTCGTGATACTCGGCCGCGCAGCGCTGGTCCATCGGCCAGCTGCGCATGGTGGTGTTCGGACGGTCGTAGGGCAGCGCGAGGATGATCGAGTAACGCGGACCGCAGTCGGTGCAGTTGATGTAGGGATATCCGAACCGCGGGTCGGCCGGGTCGAACATTTCGGCCAGGCAGCGATCGCAGACAGCGAGATCGGGAGAGACACGCGCGGTGAGCCGGTCACGCTTGCGGCTCTCGCGGATGGTAAAGTTCTGAAGCCCGGTGACCGCGCGCGACTCGACATCGATGGCCACGATCTCCGCCGCCCCCGGCGCTTCGGTCTCGAGTGCCTGGAGAAACGCGTTCACCCGCTCCTCGGCACCCTCGAGGTGGATCTCCACACCCTCGCCCGCATTCAGGACCCAGCCGGCGAGCGTGTTGGCCCGGGCCAGTCGGTACACGAACGGGCGGAAGCCGACGCCCTGCACCACGCCGCGAACCCGGACCGCGCAGGCGCTCGTCATGTGCGCTACTCGCTCACCGTGCAGCCGCGTCCCTGCCAGCCGATCTGAACGACCTTGCCGCCATCGACGAGAACCGGGACGGTCCGCTGAGAACCTGCCAGTTCACGAAGCCGCTGCCGCGCGGCAGGGTCGGTCTCGACGTCATACTCGGCAAAGTCGGCGCGACGAAGCTCGAGCCACTCGCGCATGTCCCTGGTATACGGGCAGGAGGACGTGCCGTAGAGCTCATACTTGGTCACGGCCTTGAGCCTCCAGACTTTCCCGAATCACGTGATAGATCGAGGCCTGCACTTCCTGAATTCGGGGGATGTAGTCCGAGCGCACTACGATGGTGATGTCGGCGAGGCCGCGCCGCTTGATCTCGCCGCCGTCGTAACCCAGCAACGCTATGGTCAGCAGGTCACGCTTGCGGGCTTCTTCCAAGGCCGCGATCACATTCTTCGAGCCGCCGCTGGTCGAGATGCCCACGGCCACGTCCCGGGGCTGAGTCTGGGCGATCAGCTGCCGCAGAAAGACCACGTCGGTGCCGACGTCGTTTGCAATGGCGGAG
>Ga0114129_10004477_pt1 | contig 19698 bp, 27 predicted proteins | sample RhiMetdeltSRZDD1_FD_80071 | JGI IMG/M metagenome (GOLD analysis project Ga0114129, IMG submission 80071) | Populus rhizosphere microbial communities from Tennessee, USA - Rhizosphere MetaG P. deltoides SRZDD1 (version 2) (version 2) | ecosystem: Host-associated > Plants > Roots > Rhizosphere >...
AGTCCTGGACCGAGTTCGTGAAACACGTCAGCGATGATAGTCACGCTTGAACGACGAGTTGTTGTTTCCAGGGAGCCGGGAAAGTCCAGATCATCAGCAGAACCTTCCGGAAACTGACTGGCGAGGGTGCTCAAGTTGCTGTACCCTGCTGGTACTCGATAGATACTAGAGGTGTGCGCTCGGCAATGTGTGAGCATCAACGCGAGTGCTGTTTCGCCAAGGCGGGGAGGGTCATTGGAATCCAGCTCGAATCGAGCCAGCGAGCACGTGCCTCACATCCTGCGATGTTATGAACTTGCCGACGAAGCCGTGGCACGCGGAAATCATCCTTTCGGCGCTCTGCTCGTCGTCGATGGGGAGGTCGTTGCCGCCGCACGCAATGAGGCAGTGGTCTCACGCGATCCCACGAGACATGCTGAAATGGTGTTGCTCTCCAAGGCCCTCGCACTCCTGACGCCAGAGGTCAGGATTCGTGCCGTGCTGTATTCGAGCACCGAACCGTGCACCATGTGCTCGGGTGCCATCTACTGGTCCGGCATCGCGACGGTGGTTTTCGGCTGTTCAGCGGCAGCACTTGCGAGCGCGGCAGGCAGCGACTTCCTCGTCCCTTGCCCGGAGATATTCGCGCGTGGACAACGGAGGGTTGACGTTATCGGTCCGGTCCTCGAGGCGGAAGGACGAGCCAAGCATCTCTCGTACTGGAACGGCTCGATGTGAGACCAGGGCCGACTGGAGTCTAACCGCGGCAGAACGGTAGGCGCGGGCGGCATGATGCTAGAGGCGGATCGCGTCAGGGCACAGTAGTGGAGCCATCACTCAAGGCCTGGGTTCGAGTGACGCTGCTCGTGGGCGTCGTCTACCTCCTCGTCGGCAGGTTGTTCGCGCTGCCCGCGACTCACGTGCAGCTATGGCGATTAGCGGCGTGGGTGCTGAGCGCGGCTGCATTCGGTGCACACATCGGCTACGAGCTCTTCAGGCTGGGAAATTCACCGCGCACAGTCGCGCTTCACACAGCACTCGCCGTCGCGCTCGGAGCCTTCGCACTCGCAGTTGCAGGCGCGCTTCATTCACTCGTCGCCTCATCATCAATTCGACTCGCCTGGCTCGTTGCGTTCGTCGTCTGGCCGGTGGCCACCGGTGTTCCGGCGTTTCTTCTTGCCCTCGTGGCGAGTACTGTTCTGGGACGCCTGCCGACGAGGCGCCGCGACACCCTTCAGACTTCGAATCACTGAGCACATCACATGTTGCGATGTCGTGTTCGGACCTGCGGGCGAGGCTGCTCGTGAACTTCTCATCCATCTCGAAGGGCCGGGGTCAGGAAGTGCCCTACGCTTCGAGACCCAAATCCGTCCGCATCTGACGGCAGGCACCCGATTGCAGCCGCTCCAGTTCCCGCTTGACGAGGTTCAACCCGAACACGCACAGTTCGAATTGATCTGAAAGCCTCCGGAAGAGGGGGGCCTCATGGCGGTACTCGAACACGTCGAAGGCGGCGACGACGGCGTAGGACTGCTTGCCAGTTGCCACGTAGTCGATGAGTGTGTCCGGGGAGAATCGATGGAGGCGGGGCCACGCCGCTATCGCTTCGGGAAACAGACCCGTGAAAAAAAGCGTGAAATCACCAATGTGCCTGCGGACTTCGCGCTCGCGATCGAAGCTCGAGGCGTCGAGCAATGGATTGGAGGCGACGAGCATCTCGACAACGTCTTGTAATCGACGCCCGCGCGAATTCCTGATCCGATAGAGATTGTCCACGTGCGTGAAATCCACGAGGACGTTGGCCACGTACTCGGCCACAGCGCTGTCGTGGAGCTGGGCGCCGTGACTGAAATGCCGGCGGACCAGAGCTCGAAACATCTCCCGAAGCGGGTGTTGACGGCTGATTCTCATTGACCGATGCTCGTACGCGCGGATACCTGCAGTCTGTCACTGGAGAGCACAGACCGTGGTCCCTCGATTTGATCTATGTACCACTTAACCCTACCCCGCAGCTCACTTGAGTTGACGATTCACGCGGGTGGCGCACGGTGGGGCGCCCCGCGCGCCGCGCAGGCACCCTGTCCCGTTGCGCGGGTTTTTGGGCGCCGAGGACGCGTGGGGCTGCCGGGCGCCAGGACCCGCTCCATTGTCAACTCAAGTCAGCTTGGAATTTAGGTACGACGACAACAAGTGATGTGGCGGTTCGTGTCGGTGAACCACCGCGCATCCTCGGATGTCCACCTGTCCACGGGCTTGTTGTTGAACGTGTTCGCTGCCAGTGTTGTGGTATCCTGCCCGGCCGCATTTCTTCCTGGAGACGTTCATGGTCCTCACGAAGCCGGAGCTCATTTCGTCCCTTCAAAACGAAGTCCGCATTCTGCTTCACCTCACGAGCAAGATCGAACGCCCGAAGCTCGACTACCGGCCCACGCCGAAGCAGCGGAGCACGATGGAACTTCTCAAGTACCTTTCGATCACGGGGCCGGAGCTCGTCAAAGCGGCGAAGGCCGGCAAGTTCGACCCCGCCGCGTGGACCGTGGCCGACAGCGCGGCGCAGGCCCGCGACTTCGAGCAGACGCTCGCGGCGATTGCCGCGCAGACCGACGGCTACGCGCGTCTCCTTGCCGACGTCTCCGACGAAGACCTGCGCGCCGAAATCGATATGTTCGGCAGCAGGACGACGCGCGGCACGTTCCTGGTCAATCTCGTGCTCTGCGGCTGTGCGGCGTATCGCACGCAGCTATTTGTGTACCTCAAGGCCTGTGGCCGTGAAGAGCTGAGCACGATGAACCTGTGGGCCGGCATGGACGCGCCGGCGGCGGTCAAATCGTAGACGATACGACGCAGCTTCAGCGTTTCTCGTGGCTTTCGTGGCAGCCAGCATCTGGCGCGACTGCCGCGAAGACATCTGCCCGACAACGTTGGGACTTCATCTGATCACATGCCTTACATGGCGGAGGGAACTATGATCATCAACCGCTCCGCGCCAACAGCTACGGTTGTGCCCGTCCTTGTCTACGAGGACGTGAACAGGGCGATCGAGTGGCTCTGCGGCACCTTTGGTTTCGGCGAACGGCTTCGTGCAGCCGGGTCGGGTGGCAGGATCACGCACGCGCAGCTCGAGATGGCAGACGGCGCCGTGATGCTCGGTCAACAGGGCGGCGAGTTTCGGTCACCTCGGCCGAACGAAGTAACCCAATACATAATCGTGCACATCAAGAATGTCGACGAGCATTTCGAGCATGCCCGCCAATGTGGCGCTCGCATCTTGAAGTCACCAGCGAATATGCCCTTCGGCGAGCGCCAATATACAGCCGAGGATCTTGAAGGACACCGCTGGACGTTCTCTCAGTCCATTGCCGACGTGGCCCCTGAAGAGTGGGGTGCGACGCCCGCCAAGAGCACTTGAATATCCCTTACACCGCTTGCTTCCAAACGGAGCGCGAGAACCCGGCGCTTCTTTCACCGCAATGAGAGGTGTCGATTCCGGCGATTTTCGTCCGACGTATTGATGAAAGCGCGATTACGTTGCCACGCTGAGGATTGCACCCGGCGCGGGATCGAATGGAGTACGCCCCGGCGACTGCTCCCGGCCCGGGTGGATCGCCGAAGGCGCGGTGGGCGCATGCGCCCCACAATTTGGACAATTTTGGGCGGTCGGGTGGTATTCGAGGCGCCCGACCGTGTATCATCGCACCACTCCAATCGGCATCTCTGACTTCTTCGCAGAAACAGATTGGAATCACCCGATCCTGCTGTCGGTTTCGCCTGGCCACCACTCGGCACGCAGGTGAGATGGTCGCGACACCGACATCCGAAAGAGACAGAATCGCAGCCGGCGTCGGGAAAGCTCCGGCTCGTGGCAGCGACTTGTAACAGCTTCAGGGGAGGTTCAGTATGGCAGAAGAGACAGTCGTGAATGCGGCGAAGGCATCGGTGATTGCGTACAACCAGAAAGACTGGGCCGCGGTCAGAGCCACGGTCACCCCCGCGATCGTGTACGACGAGGTGGCCACACAGCGGACCTTACATGGGATCGACGACGTCCTGACCGCCTGGAAGGGTTGGGCGACCGCCTTACCGGACTCGAAGGCTACGTTCGACAACGTTCACGTCAGCGGTAACACCGTAGTACTCGAGTTGACCTGGCGTGGCACCCACACGGGAACACTGCAGACGCCAACGGGAGAGACTCCCGCGACAGGCAGACGCATCGAAGTGCGAGCCTGCCAGATCATCGAAGTTGCCGATGGCAAGACCCAGCGCATCCGACACTACTTCGACATGGCGACGTTGATGGCGCAGCTTGCCGTTAGCGCAAAAGCCTCTGGCGCGTGATTCGGCTGGCGAGGTCGTTTGCCGGGTAGCACCGTCCAACTCGCAGCGCACCCGACGGCCGCATCTTACGGATGCGGCCGCGGGTGAGCCGCAAGTCTGGCGCGGGTTGACGACACCGATCACTAACCTTAGTTCTTGTCGTTGCCTTTCAGCTTTGCGATTTTCTGCTCGGCGCTTGCGCGAATCGCTTTCTTGAAGTCGTCGGGCGCTGTGTCGGCGGCCAGCAGCTCGAGCGACTTTCGCGCGGCCTGCAAGGCCAGATCGTTCTGACCGTCGGCGAGGTAGGCATCGCCGAGGCTGTCGTACGTGTTCGCTGATGCCGGGTACGCTTCCGTATTCAGCTTGAAAAGTGCGACGGCTTCTTTGGTCCTCCCGGCCTGCAGGTGCTGATAGCCCATCAGATTGAGCGGTGCCTCCGGGAACAGCATCACGTGCGGATCCCGTGCGCGCTCCGCGTGGAACACCTTGACGGCGTCCTCGACGCGCGCGGGCGTTTGCGCCAGCTGCCAGAACTCGCGGACCGCCGAGGTCTGTGGCGTCATAGCGGCCGCGCGATCGACGGGATGCGCTACCAGCGTATCGACGTACCACGCGACGATTTGCGTTGGCAATTCCGGATGTGGCCCGAAGATCTCGGTTCCGTGTTTCCCATCCTTGAAACCGGAGAACCTGTTCCGCGGATTGCCCGACAGCGCGAGCAGCCATTCCATCAGCTGCGGCGCGCGGGCGTCGTATTGATCGTCCGCCGCGGCTGCAGCAAAGATCGGCAGCCAGTGCGTCTGCTCGATGAACCTGAAGCCCTCGGCGTCGGTCGAGCCGGCGAGCAGCACGAGCGAGGTCGCCTCGGGATGCCGTCGTGCGAACCTCACCGCCTGGTTCACGCCGCAACTTCCGCCGGCCACGCCGGTGCGGGTCTTGTCAACGCCGGGCTGTGCGAGCAGGAACGCGTAGGCTGCATCGACATCGCCGGGCCACTTCTCGTTCACCGTCGTCTGTGCGTCCTGGAACGCCAGCCCGTCGTACCGATCGCCACCGCTCTCACCGAAGCCTCGATAATCCATGGCCAACGCATGGATGCCCGCGGCGGCCAGCTGCAGACCCAGCGGCGCCCATGAGGTCCGGGTGGTGTTGCACATGTGCAGCAGCAGGACGGCCGGGCCGGGTTTCGCGGCCGCGTAGTACGTGGCTTTCAATGACGTGCCGTCGGGTGCCGTGATCGTGATGTCGCGCGCCGCCGGTGGACTCTGGGCCGGCGCCGACACGCCGTGGAGGAGGAAAACCAGCGGAAACGTGCGAAGAACGCGCATCGTCATCTCCCGGGTGAGAATCTCAGAAAATCAGAAGATCGTGGCGCGCTCCGCTGCATTCCGGCATAAGCGTCACAATCAATGTGTGCCAGCGGAGCAACAACGGCATCGTTCAATCAGCATGGCCCGACGGAGTATGTCCTCGCGTCGACGAGGATCAGCGCGCCGCGATGGTCGAATCTACACGCGCTGCGGGACGATTGATCCTACGCCTGAGCGGCGGGGCCGCGGCCGGAAAATGTTCAGCGTTCAAGTTGGTAATCATTCGCTCGACGGGCGCACTTCCCATGCTCGAAAAACTTGACACCACCGCGATGATTGGCATCTTCGTTGTGCCAGCCGTCCTCTTTGCGCTCGTGTATTCAACGATCGTAACGAAGCTCTCCAGGGGATTGCTGTCGCCGTAAGCGAAGGCCAACGTCCGGCGGCGACTGTGTGCCGCAGCGATCGACAGCCTGATCGTCGTCACGGCGTGTTTCCTGTCCTCAACTTCGAGGGCCGTCTTGTATCTCGCGGCTGGGGCTGGCTACCTGCTCTTTCGAGATGCAATCAGAGGACAAAGTGTAGGAAAACTTCTCTTTGGGCTCGTCGTGATCAGCCTCGAAACCCATCGTCCGTCTTCGCTCGCTGATTCGGTGCGGCGTAATCTTCTCCTCCTTCTTCCGGGAGCGAATGTCGTTGCCATCTTCCTCGAGGTGCGAACGGTTCTACACGATGGGCAGGGTCAGCGATTGGGCGACAAGCTCGCCCAGACGCAAGTCGTCGAAGGTCTTGGAGCCAGGGAGCTCGTCAAGTCGTTTCAGGATTGGCTCATGGGTTTCGGCGGCGAGTTCACTCGGGCCGCGGGTGGGCGTGGACGCGCGCCAGTGCGACAGGATCGCGCTGCCTGACTCAGCGGATTCATGCTATGAGCGCGTTGTTTCTCGTTCTACACTTCATCGTGTTCAAACCGACACGCGCTTGTGAGCGTTGGGCGACATACGTTTGGCGATGCCCCTACTCTTCTCCTACGGCACGCTTCAGCAGGACGACGTGCAGCTGTCTACGTTCGGAAGGCTCCTGAAGCGCGGCGGCCGATAACTTCGTGAGATCCACACCTTCGTGTCCGGGCGCAGCTACGCCAATCGAAGGTACAATCGAGGCCCGAGTGAGTGCTTCGGGCACAAGCCGCATCACCGTGTTGCTCGGTCGGCGTCAGCCGCGCAGGTGAGTCGTTCCAAGCCACATGTACTGGGCAACGAGCACTCAGGTCGAGGCTTCGCTGGCTGGAGTGCACTTCTACTCGGCCAACGGAATCACTGAATCGGGTCGCGGCGAGACTCGCTTGATGTCTGGATGGCCGATTGCGTGCGTGTTCATGCGCCAAGAGCTCGGAGTCTCGTAGGCTGCATCCGGGAAGGAAGTCCAATGAAAGCCGTGCTCGAGAAAGCATTTGGCTACCAGGGCGACAACATGAATCTTCCTGTGCGGGACCTCGAGGCGGCGCTGCCCTTCTATGAGAAAGTGTTGGGCTTTCGGGTCGTGTCACGCAGCATGACGCCTCACAACTCGGCCGTGCTCGCTCGCGACCAGGTACAAATAGGGCTCGCGGAAAATGGCGGTGATTCTACCCAGGACGGTTGTGCGTTCCACGTGAAGGACCTCACGTCGCTGTTCGCGGAGTTCAAAGCCAACGGTCTTCAGAAGGAACTGTCGGAGCTCGACACCGAACAGCACGGCGGCGTCGCATGGAAGGTGTTCTACGCGGTCGCGCCTGACGGCCTTTGCTACTGGTTCGGTGAACGTCAGCCAGGGTAGACCGCCCAGCTTTCGATCGACGGCGCAGCCGTCGATCGCGGCAATTGCTTCGTCATCATGAGCGCTGTCGCACACGTGATTACGTTCCGGTCGTCGAAGTTCGACGTCACGAAGGAACGCCCGAATCTCATCAACCCGATTGCTGGCGAAAGCGTACTCGCGTGGCTGCGCGAACAGTTGAAGAGTAGTTCGTACGAGGTGACCACCCCCGACACCGAAGATTGGGGCTGGTACGTTTACGTGAAAGCTGCTGAAGCCACGTATCTCGTCGGCGCGAGTGCCGATGCCACGGAATACACAGATTCCGATATCGACTGGACCATCCAAATCCACCGCGAGAGGTCCTTGAAGGACAGGATCACCGGCGCGAACAAGCTGACGGCTGACGATCGATTGTCGAGGCTGATTGAGAACATCGTCCGCGCCGAACCCGCGATTCAGGGCGTGGAAGTCGATAGGGATGCCTGAGATTTCGCGCTTGGTTACACGTTTCGACTACGCTGTTCGAGTCGGCCGATTGCGCCCGTTTACGTGAATGATGGCCCGAGAAGTTCCGTTCGAGAGCCGCTCGAGCTCTGAGGCCGAAGTTCATGGACGTCGATGACATTCGCACGCTCTATTCATTCAACCAGTGGGCCACGAATCGTCTCGTCGAGGCCGCGCGGCGGCTCGACGCAGGCGAGTTCGTGAGAGATCTCGGCACGAGTTACGGATCGGTCCGCGGGACGCTCGTCCACACGATGTGGGCAGAGTGGATCTGGCTACGCCGGTGGCGGGGAGAATCGCCGAGGCGCCAGTTCGACGAGCGCGACTATCCCGATCTGGATACGGTTCAATCACGCTGGCAGGAGATTGACGACGATCGGCGGGACTTCATTGGCGCGTTGACGCCTGAGCGTCTGCGGACGCGACTCGCTTACGAGAACCTCCAGGGTCAACGTTGGGAGTACCCGCTCGTGCTGATGATGCAGCACGTGGTGAATCATTCATCCTACCATCGGGGCCAGGTCGTGACGCTCCTCCGACAACTTGGGCAAAAGCCGCCATCGACCGACTTCCTCGTGTACTTCGACGAGGGCGGGAAATAGTCAGTCGCCCGGCCACCGGTCGACATGGCCGCGCCGCACCTGCGGCGCGACGGCCGCTGGCAGATCATCGCCGCCGTCGGGAGCGCGGTGCGTTGGGTCACGCCGGCAGCGGCTCGGTTGTTTCGCTGTCGGAGCGATCTGATGAAGGATCCATCTCATCACGAGTGATGAGCGGCAGGTCGACGATGAACGAGCTGCCCAGGCCTGGGCCTGCGCTCTCCGCCCTGACGTCCCCGCCGTGTTGTTCGACGAGACTTCGGACGATGGCGAGGCCAAGGCCCAGTCCATCGGCTCCGCCCCCCGATTCACGCACGAACGGTTCGAAGATTCGCTCGAGCATGTCGCTCCGAATCCCCACGCCTGTGTCGCGGATGACGACCAGCGCGTGATCGTTCACCCTGTGCGCTGAAACGAAGATCTCGGCCCCTTCGGGTGAGTACCGCGATGCGTTCGACAGGAGGTTCGCGAAGACCTGCTGAAGCCGTCCCGCGTCGCCGTTGGTCCACATCGGCGGCACGACGGCAATGTCCGTGCTGAGGCACTGCTGCTTCTGCGCGAACATCAGTGCGGCCGCATCCAGTGCGGCCACGAGCGAATCCTCGAGACGCAGTTTCGCGGTCTCGATTCGCAACCCCTGCGCGTGAACGCGAGCCACGTCCACGAGATCGTCGATGACGCGACCGAGGCGGGAGGCCGATCCAAGAATCAACTTCGCCGCGCGCTCACGCGTTTCTTCCGACCTGTCCCGTTCGAGCAGCGACGCGGCGAGTTGGACGGTTGCCAGTGGGCTGCGCAGTTCGTGTGCCACGAACTGAAGGGCGCTGTTCCTTTCGTCGTGCGTCGCGGTCGTGGTCTCGTGTTCGGTCTTGTGGCGATAGATCAACCAGCAGAGGAACATCGAGCTGCCGAACATCAGCAACGTATCCGCACGGATATGGTCTGGGCGACGGGCGAGTGGGGCCAGCGGCTGAATGAACAACATGTTGCCGACTGTCGTCCCCAACGAGCTCGCGAGCACGCCCGAGCCAAGTCCGCGCCATGAAGTCAGCGCCGCCGCGACGGACACGAATAGCAGCAGCGGCATTCGTTCGCCGAGCCACGGCACGATCGCCCATAGCACGATTGCCGTCACGCCAACGGTTCCAACGGCAACACTCAGGTCGGGGACGAGATCGTAACGTGTGAGGCTGGCGCGGGGTCGACGAACTGGTACGTGCGCGAACATGCAACGACTCCCCTCGTGGAGTAGAAGCCGCAAATTGACGAGTATGAAACCATACAATGCGCCACAAGCTCAAGTATTGCAAGCTGAGCCGTTCAGGTATCGTCCTGCTCACGAAACTGGCGTGTTTCCAGGCTGCTGTCCCGTCAACCGAGTGACCCGACCTGCACGCGGCCGGAGGTGCCGAACATGTTCCAGATGATGCCCATTGGCTTCGTGCGCGGTGGGCGCAGCAGTCTTCGGGACGATTTCTGGGGGACGTCACGGCCTCGATCGAGCTGCGGCCGGAGATTCCCTCGGAAGCTTGATCGGCCTCGGCGCATTCTCGCATGTGGAAGTGATTTTCGTCTTCGACCGGGACGCCGCGGATCAGCCGATCGAATGGATCCGTCGTCCACGCGGGGATTCGCGCTGGCCGATCGTTGGAGTTTTTGCCCAGCGCGGCCGGCGGCGGCCGAATCTCCTCGGCGCAACGATCGTCCGCGTGATCGGTCTCCAGAATCGGGGCATCGACCTCATCGGACTGGACGCTCTTTAGGGTACGCCTGTCCTCGACATCAAGCCGGTGATCGCGCAGTTCCTTCCGCGCGAGCCTGTCGGTCAGCCGACGTGGGCAACGGAGTTGATGGTGGATTACTGGAAGCCGGAGCACGAGCGACGCGAGTGAGAGACGCGATTGAGCTAGCCAAATACAGGAGCAGTTACCAGTGGCAGACTCGGACTTCGATCTGAGAGCGTTGTACGACGCGATTGATGAACAGCGTCGCGCACGACATCTGTGGCTTGGCCAACCCGTCCCGTCTTTCACCCGGCCGATCCCGCGTCGCCTGCGTGAGCGGTGAAGGACGGGGAGACAGTCCTGGCGACAGAACGTCAGATAGACTAGATCCATACGGCGAATAGAAAGGAGACTCCGTGGTTCGTTTCCATCTGGCGCAGGTGAACATCGGACGAATTCGGGCGCCGCTCGAACACCCGGTCATGGATGGATTCCGGTCTCAGCTGGACGTCATCAACGCCCTCGCCGATCGCAGTCCTGGATTTGTCTGGCGACTGCAGACGGAGGAAGGCAATGCCATGGCGATTCGGCCGTTTGCTGACGAGCGTATGGCCATCAACATGTCCGTCTGGGAATCGCTCGACGCGCTTCAGCACTTCGTGTATCGGAGCGCGCACGTCGGGCCGCTTCGAGATCGGAAACAGTGGTTCGAGCCGATCGAGGGGCCGATCCTGGCCCTGTGGTGGATTCCTGCGGGACACATACCGACAGTCACCGAGGCGCTCGAGCGTCTTCAGCACCTCAAGGAACACGGACCTTGCCCCGAAGCGTTCACGTTCAGGAAGTCATTCCCATCTCCGGGTGATGCGAGCGTTGAACTGGTGCGCTTCAACACAGACCTGTGCGAATGGGCCACTTAAGGTCATTCATCGCGTTAGGTCTCGCGGCGCCCCCCTATGACGGCACCAGGCAAACACGTCATCGTTTTCACTGACGGCGCATGTTCTGGAAATCCTGGCCCTGGCGGTTACGGTGCCATTCTGCAGTACGGCGAGCATCGTCGCGAGCTGTCAGGCGGTTTCAGGCGGACGACAAACAACCGCATGGAATTGACCGCCGCGATAAAAGCCCTCGAGGCTCTGAAAGAGCCTTGCTCCGTTGTGCTCTTTACCGACTCCGAGTACGTGGCCAACGGCATCTCGAAGGGTTGGGCCCGCACGTGGCGCGCGAAGGCATGGCGTCGTGAAGGAAGGACGGTTCCCAATTGGGAGCTGTGGCACAGACTGCTCGCGCTTTGCGAGCACCATCGTGTTCGGATCGAGTGGGTCGAAGGACATGCCGGTCATGCGGAGAACGAACGCTGCGATAGCCTCGCGGTGTGCGCCGCTGCCGAACCCGGGCTGCCGATCGACGAAGGATACGAACGACCACCATCGCCGGGTGAGGCGTGATCGCGGTCGGAAGTTGAGCGGATCTGCGAGATGAACCAGAGCATATGGACTCGTTTCAAAGATGCACTCGCGGATCTCGCTGACGAAGAACTTGATTGGCGTCCGCCTGGAAAAGTGAACGCGGTGGTCGCCTCCGTGCTTGCTGCGTCGGGAAGAGGTCGTCTCCTGGGATCATTCTCATCCCCTGGCCCCTCGCGGCGGCACTCGTAGCCATCGCTCAAGGAGACGGATGTGGTTGGAACACGGAAGACAATGCGCATCGTGCAATTTCTGGGATTGGCGCTGCTGGTCTTCTCTTCATCAACGGCCATGGTGCAGCAGCCAGCATCGGCCGAGGCTCGGCTCAAGTCGTTGGGTATCCAGCTGCCGCCACCTCCGGCGCCGATTGCCTCGTACGTTCCGGCCGTGCGCACGGGCAATCTCGTTTTTCTCGCGGGTCAAGGGCCGCTCGCGAGCGGGAAGCCAACCGTGACGGGAAAAGTCGGGGCCGAATTGACGGAAGAAGAAGGATACAAGGCCGCGCGGGCAACTATTCTCGTATCCCTCGCAGCGTTGCGTGCCGAGATTGGCTCGCTGGATCGCGTGCGCCGCGTGGTAAAGCTCGTGGGATTCGTGAACAGCGCGCCCGGCTTCACACGACAGCCGTGGGTGATCAATGGTGCGTCCGACCTGCTCGTCGAGATTTTTGGTGACGCGGGTAAACACGCCCGAAGCTCCATTGGCGTGAACGAACTGCCGCTCAACATTCCAGTTGAAATCGAGCTCATCGTCGAGGTTGCGGACACGCAGGCACGATAACCATGCACGAGGACCGCATCCGCGCTCAACTCGCGCTCGTCGAGGAACACGTGCGTCGTGAAAACGCTCACGACCTGCCCGGGATCATGGCAACCTTTGGTCACCATGCGTGGTATGACGATGAGCCATGGGGTGAGCATCACGAGGGGCTTGAGGCGGTCTCAGCGTATTATCAGGACCTTTTGACCGCTTTGCCGGATCTGCGGATCGATATTACCCACTGCCTGGCAGCTGAAGACGGCGTGGTGCTCGAAGTACGTATCAGCGGAACGCATCTAGGATCGTGGCGCGGCCTGCCGCCGACGGGTCGACGAGTGACATTTCCCCTTTGTGGAGTCTTCTCCTTCGATCAGGGCGGACGACTCGCGGGTGAACGCATTTACTACGATCGTGCCAGCGTCCTGCAGCAAGTAGGGCTCTACCACGATCCTCAAACGGTCCTCGGACGGCTCGAGACCGTGGTTGCACATCCCGTCACTATCGCTCGAGCCTTCGCGCGCAAGCTCACCAGGCGTGCCACGACATAAGCAGATTCATCGAGTACCCGCATCCGGTCGGTGTCGTCCCTGGAGTGGGTCAGAGGTCCGGCTGCTTTCCCGAGGGCTGGTGGGTCCAGTTGGTGGGTCACTTCCCCTTCGTTGGAATACCGATTGTTACGACGCTCGCGAGGCTTTCGCGAACCAAAGCCGGACAGGTGTGATCAGTTGTGCAAATTCGCACTCTCGAGAGCGGTGATTTCGACGCTGCTGCTCGGCTCCTGGTGGAAGCGTACCCGTACAGGGCCCACGAACCATCGTCATGGACGCGGCCTGCTCCACACGAACAGCCGGAACGCTGGGGTATCTTTTGTGCGTCGTCCGACAAGGGTCGCTCATCAACAGCAGAAATTGTCGGCTACGCTGCCCTCTGGATAGTGGAGCAGCAGAAATTCCGGTTCGATGTCATCGTCAGCTCGGGCCATGTACGCCGTGGTTTGGGGACGCAGTTGTTCGAGATCGTCCTTCAGCAGGCGCGCCGGCGTGGCGCCGCCACGCTCCAGGCCCGCGCGTGTCACGACGCGGCCCACGCGCTCGCGTTTCTCGCTCGACGTGAGTTCGTGGAGACCATGAGGATGCGACGGTTTGTGCTCCAGCTGGCCGATGTCGACCTGCGATCACTCGTCGCCAGCACAGATCTAACTAACGACCCCGATGTCTCCATCGCGGCCGTCTCGCCCGAGCAAACCGCTGATGGCCGGATCCCGATCCTGGCGGCCCTATCTCGGCATGCGCGCCCGACGCAATCCGGTCGATGCTGATACCGTCGCCTGAACCGCCCCTCGGCTTTTTCGTGGCGTCGTCTCACAACCGGTTTGCCGGATATAGCGTGTTGGTCCGAAGACGTCACACGGGCGAAGCGCAGTTCGCCGCGACTGCTGTTCGCCCCGACGCACGAGGCCGTGGCATCGCGACGGCATTGCGAGCGCATTGTCTTCTTGTCGCGCAACGCACCGGATACAGTACCGTGCACAGCGCTTCCGGTAGCGACGCCCTGATCCGCATCAACAGGCGATTCGGGTTCAAAGAGACCTACTGCGAGGTTCGACTTGTCCGGCGACTGGTACCGGCATGAGAGTTCTCTGGCCCGAGGCTTGCGATCAGGTCGATCGAAGAGCTCGGCGAGATACGCATGGCCGCTACGACGCGTTTCCTGGACGATTACGAGGGCGGACGGTCCGCAGGTCGCTACATCCAGGCCGAGGTGCCGACGCTGCCATTTCGCGATAAGTCCTTCGACCTGGCGCTCTGCTCACACTTCCTGTTTCTGTACACCACTCAATTGGGAGCAGAGTTCCATCGACTCTCGATTCGCGAGATGTGCCGGGTGGCGACTGAAGTACGAATCTTCCCGTTGCTGACGCCTGCCGGTGGACGATCGCCTTACGTGGACCAGACGATAGACGACCTCGACCGGCTTGGCCACGACGTCTCGATTGAGAGAGTGCCGTATGAGTTTCAGAAGGGTGGCAACGAGATGCTGCGGATTCGTCGGCGTCGGTGGCCGCGGGATTGACGGCTCCAGCGAGAGGTCATGAATGATCAAGCTCGTGTACTGTTTTGGCAAGAGGGCAGATTTGAGCTTCGACGAGTTCTCGCGCCATTGGCGCGACGTCCACGCACCGATCGGACGCCGGATTCCGGGCATCCGGCGATTCGTCCAGAGCGTTGCGATCCGCGACGGCAGGGACGCTCATCAACCGAGCTTCGACGGGATGGTCGAACTGTGGTTCGACGATGTCGACGCCGTGCTGAGAGCACGAGAGAGCCCCGAATGGAAGGCATCCACCGCGGACGAACAGCACTTCATCGATCAGAGTCGAACGGCGTACTTCCTGAGTCACGAGCGGACGATCATCGATGGCGAGCGTGGGGATGTGGAGAGAGACTCGGGCGATGGACGCCGCAGCTCGACGGCATGAAGGCATTCAAGCGCACGAGGCCTCACGACCGTGTTGTTCCACGTGAATGAGGAGCGCGACATCGCGCGATTCGAGCCGCGAGTGCCTGCAGGCGGTGGGCCTGCGGTCGTATGGGCGATCGATGCCGGTCACCTGCGCAACTGCAGTTCTCTATTATCCGCATGCGCAACGCGCTGCCCAGAGCGGACGCTGACGTCGCCATCGACGCGACGTAAGGCGCGATACAAGTGATCAATCTCATGTCAAAGTCGCCACGAACGCGCAGCATCGCTGCGCGGACCGACAATTCAGCTGCCGGGCGCAAGCCGTCGACTGTGCGACAGACACAAGAGGCGCTCGATTGGCTGAAACGCCATGGCACCAGGGCAAACCGGGACGGGATGGCACGATACGCGATCCCGTCGGCCAACGCCTTCGGCGTATCCATGTCCGACATCCAGGCCCTCGCGAGACGGCTTGGACGAAGTCACGACCTTGCCGCCGCACTCTGGAACAACGGCTGGTACGAAGCGCGGACGCTCGCGGCGTACGTGGACGAACCAGCTGCCGTGACGCCCGCACAGATGGACCGCTGGTGCCGCGACTTCGATAACTGGGCGATCTGCGACACGGTCTGCTTTGCCCTCTTCGATCGCACGCCCCACGCGTGGCGGAAGGTCGAACAGTGGTCGCACCGTCGCGAAGCGTTCGTCAAGCGAGCGGCGTTTGCGCTGCTGTGGGGCCTCACCGTCCATGACAAGAGTGCAACCGACGAGCCGTTCCGGCGGAGTCTCGTATTCGTCGAGCGCGCCGCGACCGATGGCCGCCACTTCGTCAAAAAAGCCGTCAACATGGCGCTGCGTGCGATCGGCAAACGCAATCGCGCGCTCAATGCCGCCGCGCTGGAGGTGGCAAAGCGTCTTGCGGCGTCTGCAGAGCCGGCCGCACGCTGGGTCGGATTGGACGCGGCGAGGGAGCTGACCAGTCTCTCGGTCACGCGGCGGCTTGCAAAGCATCGCGCGACAAAACTGGAACGATGAGCCGTGCTCGAGAACAGTGTTCGCCTGAAGCTCTTGACACGGCTGCTTCGACTCGCAGGCGTCGTGACCATCGCCGCATTTCCGGCCATGCTGCTGCCGACCGACTGGATGGCGTCCACGCACCGCTGGCTCGGGCTTGGCGAGTTCCCCGCAACTCCGGTCGTCGATTACCTGACGAGATCCGTCGCCGCGTTGTACGGCTTCCATGGCGCGCTCGTGCTGCTGGTCTCACGAGATCCGGTGAGATTCCGGCCGATCGTGACGTACATTGGCATGATGAACATCGTGTTCGGGATCCTGATGATCCTCGTGGATCTCCATGCGCGTCTTCCGATGTCCTGGGTGCTCGGCGAGGGTCCTCCGATAATCGCGTTCGGGATCTGTGTGTTCCTGCTGAACAAACCCGCGCGGTCACCCGTCACCACTGAGAGGGCGCGGTCTGATCGTCGTGCCCGGTAGACCAATCGTGAAGACCTACCTCGTCTCGTTGCCGGAGCGCCTGATCAGGTCCGCGTTGGGTCTGAGCGCAGGTCTCGCTCGCGAAGTGGGCGAGGTGGCGCTGCCCAAGGGCGTCCGCGAGACGCAGCTGTACCAGAACCTCGTCGACGGCACATTGCGATTCCTGATCGAGCAGGTCGGCGGTGTCGAAGGCGTGTATTCCGCCGACGAAGCGCTGCCCGATGATTTTCTCGCCAGGCGCACAGCTGGGAATGCAGTGGAAGCGCTGGGTATCGTCGCGTTTCGCGTCTCCCCGGTCTGGGTCCTCGCAGCGCTTGCCGATCTCTGCGGGATGGGCCGGCAGCTGATTCCCGAGATCGCGGAAGCACTCAAGGCGAAGAGTCTGCTGGACGCGGACGCTGAATTCACCAGCGTCGATCAGATCCTCGACGGGCTCGAGCGAACGTCGGCACGCCTCGCCGCCACCATCAATGCGCCTCCGCTCGATGTAGCGGCGTTGCGAGACGAGTGGAACAGTCTTCGACAGGAGTTTCGGTCCCTGGGACCGGACCTTGCGCCCCCGGCGGAATCGATCGCAGGACTGTGGTCGCAGCTCAAGGACGAATCTGCACACCAGCAACGGTCGATCTTCGAAACGTCGTCGATGTTGGCGCTATCGGCCGTGCGGGCGCTGCCCGAGGGTGTGCGCTGGCTCTCCGCGTCTGCGCGCGCCGGCGCAACCCACACCAGCCGCCTGGTCGCGTCAGCTCTCCTCGAGCAGTACAAGCGAACCCTGAACGACATCCGGCAGGTTGGTTATCTGCATTACGCGCGACGGCAGCTTCGACCATACGTGCGCGCGGCAGTAGCCCAGTTCGCGCCACGTCGGCTCACGCTCACGGAACGAGTGCTCGAGAAAATCCGGTCGATGCGGAGATCCGATGTGTGACGGACCTTTCGTTCGCAGGATGAAACGATCTCCACTGTCACGCGCCGACGGCGATTCCACCGATGACCACGAAGGCACGATGATCACGCCATCTGCCATTCAGGATGCGTTTTTCAGCATCCTGCTGATCGCATTCGCGTGGCAACGTCATCGCAAAACTCGGTGTGTGCCGTTCCGTATTGGCGTCGCTCGTCCTGTTGTACGATCCTGTCGGCGGATGGACCGAATTGAACCGGGCCCTTCCCGTTCCCATGTCCAGTGCCCGTCCTCGGGCGGCGCTCTCTCGTATCCGTGGAGGTTGCATGGCATCTCGAGCCGATACGATCTTCGTGGGACTAAAAGGAACCGTCGTCGCGATCGATCGGTCGACTGGCGTGACACAGTGGAGCACCGACCTGAAGGGCTCCGATTTCGTCAACGTCACGCTGCAGAACGGCGACTTGTTTGCCGCGTGTCGCGGCCGCCTCTATCGACTCGATCCGGATAGCGGCACGATCCAGTGGTGCAACCAGCTGCCTGGACTGGGTTACGGCATTGTGACGATTGCAGGCGCGTCACAGGTCGCGGCAGGGGAGGAGAAAAGACGGCGCGATGCTCGCGCGGCCGCGGCTGCCGCGTCGTCTTGAATCCGATGAATAATCCTCGGGCGTGAAAAGTAAGCATCACGATGGCTCGTGACCAAAGCCGCAAGCAAAAGCTCCCGGAGCAGGTCGCGGTCATCGCGCTTCGCCGCACCGACGATCTCGTGCACATGTGCCTGATTCGCAGGAAGGGATCCCGAAAGTGGGGAATCCCGAAGGGTTTTGTCGACGCCAGCGATACTCCGGAGGAGGCGGCGTTGAACGAGGCCTGTGAAGAGGCGGGGCTGACGGGGCACCTGATCGGCGACAGCATCGGCAGCTACGACTATGAGAAGCGCGGCATCGAATACACCGTCGCTGTGTACTTGATGGAGGTGCTCAACGAGCAGCCGATCTGGCAGGAAATGACCTTTCGCGAGCGCCGATGGTCGGCGCTGCAGGAGGCGAACGCGCTGTTGTCGGCGCATCCTGTTCGACCTCTGCTCGATCGTGCAGCCGCAAAGATCGTCGAGCGATGAAAGCAGTGAACGTGGGGCACGTCGACGTCGTCGTCATTGGCGCGGGTCCGGCCGGAGCGGCAATCGGCAAGGTGCTCGCGTCTTGGGGCCACACGGTCTGTATCCTGAGCAAGCAGAGCGACCAATCGCGCGGTCTCGCCGAGTCGCTGCCGCCGAGCACGAAAAAGCTGCTCGAGGCGGTTGGCGTCCTGGACGAGGTCGCCCGTGCAGGGTTTACGCGCACGACGGGGAATACGGTGTGGTGGGCGTCGCGCGATCCACGCGTCGAGAAATTCGATCCGTCGGGCCGCACCTACGGCTATCAGGTCTTTCGTCCCGATTTCGATCGCGTGCTGCTCGAATCGGCGGCCGCGGCCGGAGCACACATCTGCGTTTGCACGGTTCGCCGTGCCTACATCGATCCTGCTGGAGCGACGCCGCTCGTCGAATACGAACACGATGTCCGTCGCGAGTCCATCTCCAGTCGCTTCGTCATCGATTGCTCGGGCCGCGCCGGCGTGATCGCCAGACCGTATCGACGGTTCGAACCGAACCATCGCACGTACGCGCTCGTTGGTGTTTGGGACGGACCGTTCTCATCGGGACGCTCGAGTTCTTCGGTGCGTACCGAGATCGCGGTTGTCGCAGACCGCATCACCGTTTCGCACGAACAGGCGCACACCATCGTCGAAACCTACGAGGACGGCTGGGCATGGTCAGTGCCGCTCTCCCATTCGACGCGGCACGTCGGCACGATGGTGGATGTCAGCTCGCCCCGCGTGACCAGCGGACGCGACCTCGCCTGTGCCTATCGTGCCGAGATCGCCAAAACCGATCGAGTGGCGCAGATGCTCGACGGTGCGTCACTGCGGCATGTGTTTGCGTGCGACGCGTCGTTGTACTCGTCGGAGATGTACGCCGGACCGTCGTTTCTCCTGGTTGGCGATGCCGGATCTTTCATCGACCCGTTATCGTCATTCGGTGTGAAGAAGGCGCTCGCGTCGGCGTGGATCGGCGCGGTGGCCGTCCACACGTCGCTCACGCATCCCGATCGTGCGCAGATCGCGCTGGAATTCTTCTCGCACTGGGAACGCGATCTCTATACGACGCACCTGGGGCGCTCGCGCGAATTCGCACGGACCGCTCACGACACACATCCGCATCGGTTTTGGGCCACTCGCGCGTCGGTGGAAGTTCCCGATCAGCCCTCCGATGACGCTTCTCTGGTGCGTGATCCCGATGTACAACGCGCGTTCGAGATGCTGAGGCAATCTGCG
>Ga0114129_10004478_pt1 | contig 19697 bp, 16 predicted proteins | sample RhiMetdeltSRZDD1_FD_80071 | JGI IMG/M metagenome (GOLD analysis project Ga0114129, IMG submission 80071) | Populus rhizosphere microbial communities from Tennessee, USA - Rhizosphere MetaG P. deltoides SRZDD1 (version 2) (version 2) | ecosystem: Host-associated > Plants > Roots > Rhizosphere >...
CCGTTCATCGACTTCGTCCACCCTGATGATCGGACCGCGACGGTCGACGCCGTGTCGGTACTGACGACCGGCACACGACTCATCAACTTCGAGAACCGATACCGTGCGCGCGATGGGTCGTATCGATGGCTCGAGTGGACGGCCGCGCCGTTCGTCGATCAGGGCGTCATCTATGCCGCGGCACGCGACGTCACGGACCGCAAGCGCGCCGACGAGGCCTTGAAGGAATCCACGGAGAACCTGAAGCATCTCGTCGCGGAGCTCGACGTGGCCCGGAAGACCGCGGAAGCGGCCGCCGTCGCCAAGGGCGAGTTTCTCGCCAACATGAGCCACGAGATCCGCACGCCCATGAACGCCGTGATCGGCATGACCGATCTCGCGCTGCGCACGCGGCTCACGCCGCCACAGCGGGAATACATCCGGACCGCCAACGAGTCGGCCGAGGCGCTGCTTACGATCCTCAACGACATCCTCGATCTCTCGAAGATCGAGGCCGGACGGCTCACGCTCGACCAGGCGCCGTTCGGCCTCCGCGACACAGTCGAGGACGCCGTGAAGCTGTTCGCACCGCGAGCGGACGGTAAGCGGCTCGAGCTGGCGTGCCACATTCCGCCCGACGTGCCGGAGGCGCTGATTGGCGATCCCGGGCGTCTCCGTCAGGTGCTGATCAATCTCGTGGGCAACGCGATCAAGTTCACCGACGCCGGCGACGTCATTGTCGAAGTGCAGGCGAAGAGCGTCACCGAGGCGGAAGCGGTCCTCGAGTTCACGATTTCCGACACCGGCATCGGGATCGCGCCGGAGAAGCAGTGGCAGATCTTCGGGGCGTTCGTGCAGGCCGATTCGTCGACGACGCGCCGCTTTGGCGGCACGGGGCTCGGGTTAACCATTTCGGCGGATCTCGTGGAGCGCATGGGCGGCCGGATCTGGGTCACGAGCGAGGAGGGCCGCGGGAGCCAGTTCCGCTTCGTGGCGAAGTTCGGAATCCAGCCCGAGCGGCGCACGGCATCGCGACCGTCTGCCGCGAACCTCCGCGATCTCCGAGTACTCGTGGTGGACGACAACGCGACGAACCGCATCATTCTCGAGGAGCTGCTCACGAACTGGCGGATGGACCCCACGGCGGTTGACAGCGCCGCCGCCGCCCTCGCGGCGCTTGAGGAGGGCATTCGCCTGGAGCGTCCGTTCGATCTGGTGCTCACCGACGCGCTCATGCCTGACGTCGACGGCTTCGCACTCGCCAGGCAGATCGCGGCGGACGCTCAGTTGGCCAGCGCCAAGGTCATCATGCTCACGTCGTCCGGTGCCCCGTCGGCTCGCCAGCGAGACGGCGATCGAACCATCGCGTCGCAGCTGACGAAGCCCGTGAAGCAGTCGGATCTCCTGGATGCGATCCTCACGGCTTTCGGCGAGCCGGTGGCGCCGCGACCGGGCAGAGGCGACGTCACGCGGGTGAAACGGGGGAACCGTCGGAGGCCGCTCATCCTCGTGGCCGAGGACAACCCGACGAACCAGAAGCTCGTCCTGCTCCTGCTCGAACAAGATGGGCATCGCGCGACGATCGTGCCCAACGGACGCGCGGCGGTCGAGACATCGGCCGAGCAGACCTTCGACCTGATTCTCATGGACGTCCAGATGCCAGAGATGGATGGCTTCGAAGCAACCGCCGCCATCCGGCAGCGCGAGCACAAAACCGGCGCTCACACGCCGATCGTCGCGATGACCGCTCACGCGATGACCGGCGACCGGGAGCGGTGTCTGGCCGCAGGCATGGACGCGTATGTCGCGAAGCCGCTCAGGCCCGACGATCTGCTCGCCACGATCGACGCGCTGTTGCCCGCCGCATTCGCACTGCCAGCGCGTCCGCAGGCCGTTGCCGCCTCTTCGCCGTTTGTGCTGCAGGACGAGGCCGCCCCGGAGTCGTCCTCCAACACACGCGCAGTCGCGCCGTCGATCGATGGCCCGGCGTTGCTGGCCGATTTCGGTGGCAACCCGACGCTACTGGCCGAAGTGATTCGCGTATTCCTGTCCGATGCACCGGCGCAGGCAAAGGCGCTCCGCGCAGCCACGGAAGCCGGCGATGCTGGAGCGGTGGCGACGGCAGCCCACGCGCTGAAAGGCTCCGTGGGATTGTTTTCGAAGGGGACCGCGTACGAAGCCGCGCGCGCGCTCGAACAAACGGCGCGCGCCGGTGATCTCAGCCGCGTCGAGGCGGGCTACCCAGGGGTCCTGGACGAGCTGTCGCGCGTAACCGGAGAACTCGAAGCGCTGTTGACGACGCTCCGCTGATGGATCGCTAAGTAGAGGTTGCCGAACGGTGCTCAGCGTGCGAGCGCGTTGACCAGAAAGATTCCGAGCTCTACACACCCCAGAAACACCGCGCCGACGACAATCTGCTTTCTGTCGAAAAAGGAATCCATTGATGCACCTCGCCAGTACCAACTACGGCAAGGGTCATGCCCTGACGAGTCAGACGCTATCTCGTTCGTAACGTGTTATTTAGCGCGATAGTCGCACGTGGACCCCCGCGAACGAATAACAGAATCCGTACGAATATTTCGCTTCTGCTGACTAGGGGCGCGCTTCGGTGAGCATCTGATACGCGCGCTCGATCGACTGGGCTTTCGCCTTGAAGTGCGCCTGCGCCTCGTCCCCGAGGTACGAGACCAGGTCTGGATCGTACTTCGTGATCGCCTTGTGGTACGCGGTGCGGATGTCGTCCAGGCCGGCTTCGGAGGGCACGCCGAGGACGACGTACGGATCGAAGACGTTGTTGTCTTCAACACGCACGGGCGCCGGTGTTGCGGGCACAGCCATTCTATGGGCCTGCGGCTGCAGCTCCTCTCCCGCCTGTCGCTGGCGCGCCAACTCCTGTTCGCGCACGCGCGCTTCTCCATCATCCCGCGCCTTCTTCTCGCGCTCCTCGGCCTCGCATTCACGCTGGCGGCGCTCCTCTTCTTCCTGCGCTTTCTGATTCTGTGCGCGTTCCACGGCCGCGCGCCTCAGCGCCTCAGCGGCTTCATGACGACAAGTCGCACAGAGGTCCGAGTCTGGCACGGCGACGCCGCAGACGCGGCAAGGATGCGTCGCCCGACGTGATCTGAGCGCCGCGAACGCGACGCCGCCGGCGACGAGGAGGGCCGCAGCGATGCCGCCGACGAGCCCGACGGCGCGCCACGAAGATTCCTGGCGTGCTGCGAGTGTCGCTGGAACGGGAGTGAGCTCGGGCGAAGCGGCAGCCGCGACGGCAGCCTCTTCCGCGACGGTCGGCTTACCGCGATTCTGCCGGTTTTGTACGGCTGCAAGCTGTCCGCTGAGACAATCGAGATAGGCTTCGCGCTGGTCCGCCGCACGCAGGCGACTGCATGCCGCGTCGATGCGTCGCCGATCCGCGCCGGACAGCCGGCTCAAATCCCGGCCGAAGTCGGAGCGCAGCGACAGGAGTTTGGCATCCAGGCAGCGCTGGTGGGCATAGCTCTCGGCCGAAACGGTCTCCGTGGCGCTGCACGCGTGGTCCATCAGCGCACGTTCGATCGCTGTCGGCACCTGAGAATCCGGCCGATCGACCTGCAGCCCTGTCCCAAGGGCAACGACGATGACCGGGGCCATCAACGTACAAAGCAGTGACGACATGACGCGGGGAGAGGTTGAGCAAGGCAGGTGCCGGACCGCGAGGCGCGCGCGACTGGAAGCCACCTGCAGTGTCGTGCAGCAGTGATGAGCGGCTGACGAAGCGCGTCAGCGAGGGCCGACAGAGATTGTCATTTCTTGTCTAGGCAATCCGGAGCTTCTCGACGTCAGCAACCGGGAGGGCCACTGCGGATTGACGATCGTGGGCACCGGCGTCTGGACCAAACCAGTGGTCCACGATGGCAGTCGCTCGCCGTCGCATCAACTCCGCTTCGTGATGCTTGCCCTGTCCGTCGAGAAGCGCGGCGATCATAGCGAGATCGGCCGCCAGCTGCGGATGATCGGGGCCGACAGTCTTCAGTCGGATATCCGCGGATCGACGGGCGAAGCGTTCGCCGGCTGCGAACTCTCCACGGGCATGCTCGAGAACGCCGAGCTGATGAAGGATCGTGGCCGTCTGCGGGTCGTCGGTGCCGAGCGCCTGCTCCGCAATCGCCAGCGCGCGATGGTGGAGGTACGACGCCTTCTCGTAGGAGCCCGTGTGGCGGTAGTGGACGGCGAGGTCGTTCAACGCTCCCGCCACGTCACCGCGTGCGCCGGCGGACGGCTCTGCGGTCGTCATGTCGCCGTGCTTGCTGCCGAAGGTCTGCTCGGCGAGGGTCAGCGCCTCCTTCAGCATCGCCTCGGCCTGCAGGTGCCGGCCGAGCGCGCGCGTGATGCTGGCCAGCCCGCGGATGGTCCGGATGCGCAGCCGCTGCGCCTCGAGGTCGTGCGAATCTTCCGCGTGCTGAAGGATATCGTCCGCTCGGCGGTAATCCGCCCCGGCCCGCGCGTAGTCCGCCAGGTCTTCACGAGCGCCCGCCAGACACAGCAGTACGGGCACGATGTCTCGATGGTAGGCGCCGCATTCCCGCTCGACGATGGCAAGCGCCCGCTGAGCGAAGCGCTTGGCTTTGACGGGCCATCCGCTTTCGCGGAAGTTGGTGGCGATGTCCAGAAGCCGCCGGGCTTCCTCGATTCGAATTGCGTGCTGAGCGCTTTCCATCAGCAAGACCGTTTTCCTCCCGTGGCTGCGTCAGGAGCAATTGCGGTACCCGGTGGCCACACGACTGGACGGTACGCGGTCGTCTGCACAAACACGGAGAATTGGGCCGAAATTTACCCCGGCCGAGGCGATCAAGGTCCGCAGGAGGGACACACACACTATCTGATCGGATAGGCGCACGCCATTCGGATAGTGAGCCTGATGTATAACAGGTTGGATGTTTGCCACTCTGAGGGCCATCGGCGGCGCGCTTGCCGGCGTTGCACTTCCGCTCGCCGAGCACAACGTGTCGATTGGACGGGACGAGACGAACCGGATTACGCTGGCGGACTCGACCGTTTCGCTACGGCACTGCGTACTCAGCTGCACCCCGACTCAGATCGCCATTCGCGATCTCGACCCCACCAATCCCAGCTTCGTCAACGGATTGCCGGCAGGAGAGCGCGTCTTAAACGATGGCGATCAGATCCAGATTGGCGGGTCGCTCTTCGTGCTGAGGCTGAGCACCGGCGACGAGGCGGCAGCCGCAGAGTTCGTCGGCGTCGGGGCGTCGGCCGCCGCGGCGTACTCATACATCCTCCATCGCGAAGATGTCTTCGCGAGTCCTCGGAACGGCCAGGAGGATTCAGCCGGCCGGTTGTCTCGCGATCTCGAGGCCCTGATTCGGATCAGCGGCGCGATCAACGCGATTCACGGTCTCGTGGCGCTCGAGCGACCGCTGCTCGCACTTATTGCCGACGTCGTGCCGGCCAGCCGCGGGGCGCTGGTGCTCTCCGGCGAGCGCCCGACCGAGATCGCCTCGGCCGCGGCGTGGCGCGGTGTGCCCGATCAGGGAGGCGCGGTGCAGGTCAGCCGGCCGGTCGTCGAGCACGTGCTGCGCGAGGCGATCGGGATCCTCACCTACGAGTTTCCAGAGGGGAGCGCCGTGGAACGGTCGGTGCTGGCGGCACCGCTCGTCGCTTTCGACAAGGTGCTCGGCGCGATTGTGCTCGAGAAGGATGGCGCGGACGAGCGGTTTGATGAGGGCCATCTGCGGCTGTTGATGACCATTGCCGCCATCGCCGCGACGGCACTCGAGCACGCCCGCCACGTGGAGTCGCTCGAGCGCGCCAATCGTGGCCTCCTGGCGCAGCTCAACCTCGATCACAACATGGTGGGAGAGAGCCCCGCGATGCGCGATGTGTACCGGCGAATTGCGAGGGTGGCACCCACGGACTCGACCGTCCTGATCACCGGCGAGAGCGGCACGGGCAAGGAGCTCGTCGCCCGGGCCATCCATCGCAACAGCCCGCGGGCCGAGAGGCCGTTTGTCGCGATCAACTGCGCGGCCATCACCGAGACGCTGCTCGAAAGCGAGCTGTTCGGCCACGAGAAAGGCGCGTTCACTGGTGCAGTCGCCCTGAAAAAAGGCAAGCTCGAAATCGCTGAGGGCGGCACGGTGTTCCTCGACGAGATCGGAGAGCTGTCGCCGGCGCTGCAGGCCAAACTGCTCCGCGTCCTGCAGGAGCGCGAGTTCGACCGCGTCGGCGGCACCAAGGGAGTGAAGGTCGACTTCCGTCTCGTCGCGGCGACGAACCGGGACCTCCTGGAGGCGATCGCGACCAGCGCATTCCGTCGCGACCTCTACTATCGGCTGAACGTGGTCTCGCTTGCCCTGCCGCCCCTCCGGGAGCGGCGCGCCGACATCCCGCTGCTTGCGAGCTGGTTCATCCGGCGGTACGCCGGCAAAGCGAAGCGTGCGGTAGCCGGCTTTTCACCCGATGCGCTGGCGTGCCTGGCGACGTACGAGTGGCCGGGAAACGTGCGCGAGCTCGAGAACGCGATCGAACACGCCGTGGTCCTTGGCCTGGATCCGATGATCGCCCGGGACGACCTGCCCGATGCCGTCGCGGAGGCCGGTTCGCCCACGACGGCGGCCGCCCGTCCGGCGGCGGTGCGGTTTCACGACACGATTAAGCAAACCAAGAAGGATCTGATCATTCGCGCCGTCGAGGAAGCAAACGGCAACTACAACGCCGCCGCGCGGCTTCTCGGGCTGCACCCGAACTACTTGCATCGGCTGATCAAGAACTTCCACCTGAAGGCGACGCTCGAAAACACTTCGTGAGCGGCGCGCGCCACGCCGGTACGTCTATTCCGCCCTCAACGTCAGCGATGGATCGACTCGCGCCGCGCGCCACGCCGGCAGTCCGCAGGCGATTCCGGACACGCCGGCCAGCAGACCGATCACGCCAAGATAGGTCACCGGGTCCAGGCGCGAGACGCCAAAGAGCAACGTCACCAGTGCCTGGCTTGCCGCGGCGGCGCCGGCGAGTCCAACGACGACGCCCGTAGCTGTCAGCATCAGACCCTGACGCATGACGAGCGCGAGAATGTCGGCGCGCGACGCGCCTAGTGCGGAGCGGACGCCGATCTCCCGCATACGCTCGGTGACTCCGCCTGAGAGCACGCCGTAGATGCCGGTCGCCGCAAGCGCCAGGGCGACGAAGGCGAACGCCTCGAACAGGATCAGCGCGAAGCGCCGCTCGGCAGCCGACGCCGCGACGAGGCCGTCCATCGTCGACATGCGCGCGATGGGCTGATCCTTGTCGACGGACCAGATCGCGGCGCGGACCGCCGCGGGCAGCGTATTCGCGCCCGCGGGTGTGCGCCAGGGCGAGGGACCGCCAGCAGACTCGCGTACGACGAGCGAGAGCGGATTGTCGGGCTGCGGCCACTGCGCCATCGTCGTGTAGACGGCGTCGGCCTGCGCGAGCGCCAGCGACGTGTGCTTTACGTCGCCCACGACCCCGACAATCGTGAACCACGGCCCGCTCGGGTCGCCGACGTGCATCCGCTGGCCGAGCGGTTCCTGGCCGGGAAACTTGCGCTTCGCCAACGACTCGCTGATCACCACGGCAGGCAGCGCCGCGGCGGTGTCGTGAGTGTCGAGCAAGCGGCCTCGGCGAAGCGAGATGCCGAGCGCTTCGAAATAGCCGGGGCTGACCGCGTAGCGCAGCGCGCTGCTGTCTTCGTTGGGGTTGTCGTTCGGGATCGACTCGAACCTCACACCGTATTTCTCCAGATCGCCGCTGAGCGGCAGCTGATTCGTGAAGGCGGCGGCGGACACGCCAGGCAGAGTACGGACAGCATCGAGTGCGCTCTCGAAAAAGCGATGGAGCGTCGGGAGATCGCGGAACCGGCGCCCTGTCGGCTGCACCTGCATGGTCAGCACCCGCGCCGGCTCAAAGCCCGGGTCGACGGCAAACAGCCGGTTGAGGCTTCGGAAGAGCAGCCCGGCGCTGACGAGCAGCACGAGCGCCAGCGCCACCTCGGCGACGACCAGCACTCGGCGCGTCAGACGGTGGCCGCCGGTGGCGCGCGGAGAGCCGCGTTGGATTCCGGCGTGCACGTCGCTGCGCGAGGCCTGCAACGCCGGGACCAGGCCAAACACCAGCCCGACGATAGTGGTGAGGGCGATCCCGAAAGCGAAGACCGCGCCGTCCAGCCGGATGGCGCCCACGCGTGGAAGTCCGGGCGGGCTGACCGCCACGAGCGCGCGTACGCCGAGCTCCGCAACCACCATGCCGAGAGCGCCGCCAAGCGCGGCGAGGAGGAGACACTCGGTGAGCAGCTGCCGGATCATCCGCGCTCGTCCCGCACCGAGCGCGGCACGCATCGCGAATTCGCCGCGTCGCTGCGCTCCCCGCGCCAACAGAAGATTCGTGACGTTGACGCAGGCGATGGCGAGCAGCAGGACGACCGAGCCGAGAATCGCGACCAGCGCGGGTTTGACGGCGCGCGTGATCTCGCTCTGTAATGAGTTGACGGTCAACCCGTTTCCGAGGGAAGCCCAGCGCGGGCGAGAGAATTCCGGAACGGGAGCGCGTGCGATCGTGTCGAGCTCGCGCTTGGCCTGACCGATCTCGACGCCGGGCCGGAGCCGCCCCACCAGCCGCAGGTGATGCCCCCATTCGCGACCGTCAGGCGGCAGCGCGGCGTCGTACTGGAGCGGCGCCCAGATCTCGGCGGACGGCGAGAGGACGTTTTCCAGCTCGCGCGGCGTGACGCCAACGACCGTGTAGCTCGCGTCGTTGAGCGTCACCGATCTCCCGACGATGGCGCCGTCGCTTTCGAAGCGCCGCTGCCAGAGTCCGTGGCTCAGGATGACGACGTTGGGCCCGTTGCGCCGATCGTCGGATGCCTGGAAGTCGCGTCCGATTGCGGGCAAGACGCCGAGCGCACGAAAGTAGTCGGCGCTTACGCGCTGTCCGTCCAGCCGCTCCGGCTGCCCCGCGCCGACGGTGGTCGGCTGCCAGGGCTTCATGACCGCGATGGCCTCGAACGAACGGCTGCGCTCGAAGAGCTCGCGGTACGTGCCGAACGTGGGGTCGAGGCGGCCGCCGTCGACGGCGAAGTCCCACAGCATGGCGACCCGTTCGGCGTGGGGATAGGGGAGGGGCTCGAACAGAATCGGGTTGACCGCGCTGAAGATCGCCGTGCTGGCGCCGATGCCGAGCGCGAGCGTCAACACGGCGACAGCCGTGAATCCCGGCGTGCTGCGGAGCCGGCGCGCGGCAAAGCGCAGATCCGCAATCGTCGTCGACACGACGTTCTCCCAGCCGTACGCGCGCACCTGTTCGCTCATGACCGTGGCGTTGCCAATCTCGAGCAGCGCGGCTCGACGGGCCTGCTCGGGCAGAAGGCCGTGTGCGACCCATGCGGCCGTCGATTCCTCGAGGTAGTGCTGCACTTCGTCGGCCACGTCGCGGTCCGCGGCTTCGCGACACGTGAGCACGCGCAACCCGCGCGTGAACTGCCGCCACCACGAACGAGGTGTTGGTGACAGCTCCGGTCGCCGCCGGGGCTCGGGGTTAGGGGCTGGCTGTAGCGGGCCATCGGTGGTGGTCATGTCACGCCTCGGCTTTCAGCAGACGCGCGATGGCCGACGCGCGGCGCGTCCAGTCGGCCGTCGCCGCCTCGAGCTGCCTCTTCCCAGTGCGCGTGAGCTTGTAGATCCTCGCGCGTCGCGAGTTCTCCGTGTGGCGCCACTCGGCGTCCAGCCAACCGGCGCGCTCGAGACGTTGAAGGGCGGTGAGGAGGGAGCCGGGGTTGACCTTGAACACGCCACGCGAGATCTGTTCGACCCGCCGAGCGATGCCGAAGCCGTGCATCGGCTCCAGGCTCAGCGTTTTCAGAATGAGCATATCGAGCGTGCCCTGGATCACGTCGGTCTTGGGTTCGGTCACGAGGATCACCCTAGCGCGGTCTCATCTTGATTGTCAAGATGTGGACGTCAGCGCCCTGAGCGGGGCGCAGCAGCGGTGTGCCGCCACCTACTACGTGGGCCGCAGAAGCTCACGCGGGAGACCTGGCCATGTGGCAGTCGGCACCGCACGTCAACTCCATCATCGACGGCAGGACGTGGGACAACACCGACTACTCGCTGACCGCAGGCGTGTTCTCGGAGGGGTTTGGCGACCCGGGTTTCGTCCCGAGCGACTTGAAGGACGCCGTCACTCAGATTCTCGCCTTCGTCCGGATGCGCAGGATCGTCATCGTGCAGAACTACTTCGCGAGCCCGTCCGATCTCGCCAGGCGACGCTACGTTCTCGACGCTCAAGCGCGTCGAGCCTCAGGGCGGTGGCGCGATCCCCGCCGACGGTTCGGAGCCGGGTCGGATCGTCACGTCCGATGTCTCACGCATCGAGTTGTCCGCCAAATCAGCGGAGATTCTCTTGCGCTAGGCGCGCCCTGCGCCCCGCCGGCGCGCATGGTGTTTTCGGCTGGACCGGCGTAATCTAGCTCCTCCGAATCGATCACCACGAACCTGTTGGTTCGGCTGGCCACCAACGTTAACGCAATGGTGGTCTACGGGAGCCTGACGCGAACGTGGAAGCCGGACACGACGTCCCGACACCGTTGGTCTGGCCAACGCTTGGCATGCGCACGAGTGACACCAGTGGATCCAGCGTCCTGGGACAAAGCGAAGGACGTCATCTTCGAGGCGCTCGAGCGTGCCGCCGAGGATCGCGAGGCGTTCGTGCGGCAGCGGTGTCCCGATCCCGCGACCTGCGCTGAAATCCTGTCATTGCTCTCGAGCGCCGCGACGCGGGACGACCTGGCGGCGGGCCAGCCGGCGGGGGAGCGCTCTTTGGAGCGCCCGACGGGACCCTGGGTGACGCGGATGCGCTGGACCCGGGGAGCAAAGTCGGGCCGTACCTGATCATCGATCGAATCGGCAGCGGGGGAATGGGCCGGGTGTTTCTCGGAACCGATCCCCGACTGCAACGCCGCGTGGCGCTGAAGTGCCTGCTCGATTCGCGGGCGACCGGCCCCGACGTCCGGTCCCAGATCCTTCACGAGGCGCGTGCCGCCGCGCGCATCACCAACCAGCACGTCGCCGCCATCCACGATGTCATCGAGCACGAGGCGCGCGCCTTCATCGTGATGGAGTACGTCGAGGGCGAGAGCCTGGCCGTCCGCCTGAAGCGCGGTCGCCTGCCCGTCGAGGACGTGGTGCGCTTCGGGCGCCAGCTCGTGTCGGCGCTGGCAGCCGCGCACGCAAAGGGAATCGTTCACCGCGATCTGAAGCCGGGAAACATACACGTGACGCCCGGCGGGCAGCTCAAAGTGCTCGATTTCGGGATCGCGAGCGCGACCCGCGCGACGCCGACCGCGGCATCAGGGATGGCGACCACGAAGAGAGACGTCTCGGCGCCGCTGGTCCACCAGGCCCAGGCGGGCACACCGCCGTACATGTCGCCTGAACAGCTCCTCGGACGTCCTGTCGATGAGCGCTCGGATGTGTTCAGCCTCGGCATCGTTCTGTTCGAGATGTGCACCGGCCGCCGCCCCTTCCCTGAGAAGGAAGTGCTGCGGATCGCCCAGGCGCAGGCCCGGGGCGTGCCCAGGGCCGACGCCACCGATCGAACGATCCCGCGAGCCCTCGCTGACGTGATTGCACGCGCGATGACGTTGAACGTGGACGAGCGCTATCAGTCGGTCGTCGAGGTGGGAGCCGCGCTGGAGGAGATCGAGCTGACGCTGAAGAGAGTGCCGGTCAGCCGGCGCGAACAGGTGCGTCGATGGCTGGTGTGTCTTGCGGTTGCCGTGCCGACGGCGACTCTGGCGCTCGGTCTGATCGGATTCATCACGAGCTTGCAGTTCAACTTCGTGTTTGGTCGGGATGGAGAATTCGCGAGATTCGGAATCGAACCGTGGCCGAGGTACATCGTCTGGGGTCTGATGGCAGTCACGCCGGTGGCTTTCATCATGACTGTGTCAGCCGCCGGTGCAATGGGAGCGAAGTTTCTCCTCACGTTGCTGGAGCTTATCGGTCCCGTCGGACGCCTCGCGCGGCATGTCCGCGACTGGCGGCACGATCTCGCCGTCGCCGCGGGTCTCGATCGCTCCGTGGTTCTCGCGCAGGCCCTGACCGGCCTTGCGATCGCGACGCTGGTGGGGCTGCTCTGGTACTACGCCGACCTGGTTCGCGCGCTCTCGTCCTTCTTCAACAGCGCGCCGATCGAGCAGCTGATGCCGATGACGGACAGCGCCCCGGCGAGATGGCGGTATCACATAGCGCTCAGCATCGCTACCCTGGCGTTCGGCTTCGGGCTCTACAAGGTGCTGAAGCTTCGGGCTCGCGAGAAGACTCGCGAGGGGCGGATCAATGTGGCGATGCTCACGGCGGTCGTGGCGGTGATCTTCGTGATGAATGAAGCGCCGTACCGGACGTTTCACCAGCGCGACCTGCAGCGTGTCGACCTCGCCGGCGCGCACTGCTACGTGAACGGAGAGAGCGGCGACGAAGTGCTGGTGCTCTGTCCCGGGCGCGAGCCACCGCGCAACCGCGTGGTTCGTCGAGACGATGTGCAGCTGGAGTGGCGTCAGAACAAAGAGAACGTGTTCAAGGGCGTCAACCGTGTCGTTGGGCGCTAGCGGCCGTGCGTCCGACGCATCGCCGTGGCGACCGGTGAGGTGCGCATGAAGAAGACTCTGTTTTGCCTGACGGTGTGTGTCTGCATTCTCAATCCCGCGGCGGCACGCGCCAACGACGGCGGCTTCTGGGACATGCTTTTTCACTGGGATCCGAAGTTCTCCGAGTACGGCACGGAGTTCCACCTGGCATGTTTGGACGCGTCGGGCAAGCGGATTTCGGGATGCGAGGAATGGTTCAGGAACTTCTGGTTACTGTTCAACCCCCGCGCCGGCGAGCTCGCCACGCATCCGTTCGACTTCAAGGAGATCAAGCACGAGATCGATTTTCGGCTCTCGCTCATGCACACATACGGGGACGTCGTCTCCGACCTTCCGTCGACCGATCCGGATCCGTCGAAAAAGGTCTGGGCGATGAAGCTCATGGGTGTGTATCACTACCACGTCAATCCGCAGTTGGAATTCGGTGTCGCCGCCGGCGCGATTCCGATCTTCGGCGGCGGCAGTGAGGCGTTCTGGCGCGGCATCTTGACGCCCATCAGCGTGATCGTCTCGCCATCGAGCGACACGCGGTTCTATTTTCGATTCGAGGAGAGCTACATCACGAACAGGATCACCGCCGCGTCCCTAGGCCACCCGCTGTCGTCGTTTGCAAAAGACGGCGAGTGGAACTTTTCGGCGACGTTCGGGATCGACTTGCGCCGCATCGGTCAGATGAAAGTCGCGAGGCCCTAGGGCGCGGCTTTCGTCTGTTCGCAGGCGGTGCCGACGAGCGTCGACAGGACGACCAGCGGATTCTTGCCCCGACGCTCGAATGCGTGGCCGGCGCCGTGCGGCACCACGACCAGCGAGCCCGGACGGACCGCGATCGACTCGTCGCCGATCCGGACCGCGCCTTCACCGGCGACGACGTAGACGACCTCGTCCACGCGGTCGTGCGCGTGGCGGGCGACCGCATCGCGCATCTGGAGCAGGCGGACCGTCTCGAGCGGCTTGCAGGCGATGATCGACTCCTTCAGCGGCTCGCGCCCGATGTAGTTCTTGTCGACGAAATCAGGAATCGACACGGTGATGGCCGGACCGCCTGGAGCCAGGGGCGGTGGAGGCGGCAGCTCCGGTGCCGGTGGCGGCGGTGGAGGGGGTGGAGCGGGATCCAGCACGATGTCGATCGGGTTCCACGTCGCGCCGTGCAGCGAGAACTCCCGTTCGAGTGTGATGAAGCCTTCGCGCTCACACCGTACGCGATACGTGCCGTCCTTCAGGTCGGGGACGATGGCGGTCCCGGCCGCGCCGGTCGTGAACTCCCCGGTGGCGGCGCCCGACAGGAGGAGACGGACGCCGCTGAGCCCCGCACCGGCCTGATCCTTCACGAGAACCCGCGCGGAGGTTGTTTTAGGTGCCGTCGTCACCGGACGCTTCGGTGCCGTCGGTGCGGGTCCACGCCCCGTCGTCCCTTGAGCCTGACCCGCAGGGTGAGCGACTGCTGCGACAATCCCAGCCACCGCCAACGCCAACATTCCTCGCCTCATCGGCACACTCCCACTTCTGTAATGAAGCAAAGAGCATGCGCCACCTTGGCTCAAAATCTCCAAGAAAATTTGTGAGGTGTCGGTTGGTCTCGTCGGCGGGTCAACAGAGCGCGTGTAACGGTGCCAACTCAGCGGCAGCGCCATTAATCGCGCTGAACGGACGAGGTCGCCTCCGTTCGCAGAATCGTCGAAACTCAACCGCAAATCAACTATAGTGAAGCCTTCCAAACGCTCACAGGAGGGCTCGATGAACGGATCAAGCACGACCCATCGCCGCGGGTTCCTCGGCCGCATGTTCGGCGTCGCCGCCGCCGCCGGTGTTTCGATCGGTCGCTCGGAGGAGGTCTTCGCCCAGGCGTCGGGTCCCGACGACTGGATCAAGGAAGTCAAAGGCACGCACCGCACGCTGTTCGACTTCCCGCAGCACAAGTACTTCTTCCCTCAGCTGCACATCCTCAACTACATCAACACGTACACGCAGGGCTACAAGGCTGTCGCTGGGACGGTGGGCACCGCCGGGACCTTCTACGGGATTGGAAACCAGGCGAGCATTTCTCTCGCCTTCAATGATGCAACGTGGGCCAAGTACGGGCTGGGCGAGTATCTCGGATTGAAGGACGCGTCGGGGAAGTTCTACACCCGGAACGTGTTCAACAAGGCGACGAAAGACGATGCGCATCTTGTGTTCCAGGCGCTGCAGGTGCCGGCGATTCCGGCATTCGCGGATTTCATGCCGCTGATGAGCATCGAGAGCCTGCAGAAGATGGGAACGAAGTTCATACTGTGCAACAACGCGCTCGAAGCGTGGTGTCTGGAGCTGGAGGCCCGCGGCAAGGGGAAGATGGCCGACACTCTTGCAGACCTGAAGGCCAACACGCTACCGGGCGTCACGATCGTGCCCGCCATGGTGATCGCGATCGAAAAGGCACAGGTCGCCGGCATCAAGTACAACCGTCAATGATCATGAAGCCGATCGTTTGTGTTTCGGCGGCGGTTGTCCTGTCTGCACCCCTGATGGCATCCGCGCAACAAGGATCGGCGACGGCGCGGCAGATTGCCGAAGCCGTCCAGATCCTGCCGGAGGACCTTCGCGCCGGCGCGACCGTTGTGACCTACGACGCGTCGGGCGCACGGAAGGTCCTGCGGCAGGGCACGAACTTCCTGGAGTGCCAGCCGCGGATGGCCGACGGCTTCTCGCGCTGCTACAGCAAGACACTCGGACCGCGTCGCGATCTCGAGGCGAAGCTTCGCGCCGAGAAGAAGACGGACGAGGAGATCCAGGGCGCGGTCGCCGCGGCGGTGAAGGCGGGAACGCTGCCGCCGCCGTCCAAGGGGATGATGTCGTACCGGGAGTACGACAAACGCGATCGGATTCAGCACCTCTGGGTGATGTCGCTGCCCAACGCCACGCCCGAATCGGTCGGCGTGTCGACGACGAGCCAGCGCGACGCGGCGCTGGAGGGCAAGGGGCTCCCGTGGATGATGCTGCCCGGCACGCCGGGCGCTCACATCATGATCCCGATCAATCCGCCCGCGACGTCGTCGACGATTACCGATCAGGCCGCGGACGAGGTCTCGCAGGCGGTCCTGCCGCTGCCCGACGACCTGCGCGCTGGCGCGACGGTCTACAAGTACGACCCGAAGACCGGCGAGCGCATCGTCCTGCGAAAAGGGACGAATTTCGCGGAGTGCATGCCGCGCGGCGCCGACGGGTTCACCTGGTGCTACAACTCGGTCACCGGTCCCCGCCGCGATTTCAGCGCGAAGCTGCGCGCGCAGGGGAAGACCGACAAAGAAATGCAGGAGGCCGTGGCGGCTGCGACGAGCGCCGGCACGATCAAGCCGTCGCCGTTCGGGACGATGTCGTATCGGCTGTATGGGAAGAAGGATCGCATTCAGCTGCTCTGGGTGCTGTCAGTGCCTGGCGCCACGCCAGAATCGATTGGCGTCTCCGACGGCAGTCAGCGCGATGAGGCGATCGGCGGCGACGGGCGGCCGTGGCTGATGCTCGCCGGAACGCCGGGCGCGCACATCATGATCCCGATCAACAAGTAGCGACCCGCCTCCGCCCGTTGCTGATGCGACGGGCTTCGGCGAGCGGACGCAAGTCCGTAATCCAACGCCGAAAGGTGTGAGCGCCGGGCGCCCGATTCCGGGCGTTCCCGCGCTCGCACGCCGCGTTCCCCCGCGGTATGCGTCTTGCGACTCTCTGACCTCGCAGGCGTCCGCCTGCTCAGGAGCCAGCAATGAATCGAGCAACCGCAATGCGGCAGTCCGCGTGTGCGATATCTCTGCTGTTTGTCATCGGTGTGTTCACGCCGGATGGCGCGTCTGCCCAGCAGCGAATTGGCGGCTGTTCGGTGCTTCCGCCAGACAACATCTGGAACACGCCGGTCGATCAGCTGCCAGGCTCTCGAATTCCTCGTCGATGGTGACGACCATCGGCGCCGGCACCGGCTTTCATGCTGATTTTGGCTCTGGCACGTGGGATGGCGGGCCGATCGGGATTCCGTTCATCACGGTCGCGGGAACGCAGACAAAATACCCCGCGACGTTTCTCTACGCCGACGAAAGCGACAGCGGACCCTATGCGATCCCGCTGACTGCGCCGATCGAAGGTGGCAGCAACTCCACGGGCGACCGACATGCGATCGCCATCGACACGAGCAACTGCCTCCTCTACGAGCTCTTCAGCGCGTATCCGCAGGCCGCAAGCTGGAACGCGGACTCGGGGGCGATTTTCGATCTCAGGTCCAACGCGCTCCGGCCGTCGACGTGGACCTCCGGCGATGCCGCCGGTCTACCCATCCTGCCCGGTCTCGTCACGTACGACGAGGTGTTGAGCGGCGAGATCAGACACGCGATCCGTTTCACGGCGCCGCGAACACGTCGAGAGTTCGTCTGGCCGGCGCGTCACTACGCCTCGTCGCTGACCGGCAGCCAGTACCCGCGGATGGGCGAACGCTTCCGCCTGAAGGCGAGCTTCGATATCTCCCCTATCCGACCGACGTGCAGGTCATGCTTCGTGCCATGAAGAAGTACGGGATCATGCTCGCCGACAACGGATCGGCCTGGTACATTTCCGGTCAGCCGGACGAACGCTGGAACAACGACCACCTCCACACGCTCGGGCAACTGCTCGGGTCGAACTTCGAGGCGGTCGATGCGACGCTCCTTCGCGTCGACGCGAACTCGGGAGCGGCGACCCAGAGCGGTGTGAGCGTCACGGTCACTCCTTCTTCGGCCGCGGTGCGAACGGGGCGCGGGAAGACCTTCAGCGCGACGGTCACCGGCGCGCCCAACACGGTGGCGTGGAGCGTCAACGGCATTGCCGGCGGCGATCTCATTGTCGGGACGGTCGACGCGAGCGGGCAGTACCTCGCCCCGACCGCTGCTCCCGGTCCTTCAACGGTGACGCTGGTGGCCTCCAGCACGGCGTCCCCGACATCCACCGGCAGTGCTTCCGTCTCAATTCTTCCGTTGCCCGCCGTCTCGTCGGTCAGTCCATCACCGGTCCCCACCGGCAGCTTCACGTTGACCGTGAACGGCGTCGGGTTCACGGCGGGATCGGCCGTCTCGTTCGATGGCGTGGCGCTTTCGACCAGCTTCCTGTCGTCCACGCAACTGAGCGCGACCGGCAGTGCCGCTGCGGCGAAGCCATCGGTGCCGATCGTCGTGACCACGCCTGACGGCGAACTGTCCAACACGTTCTACGTGAACGTCGCGGCGCCGCCATCGGTCATCGTCGCGATCTCGCCGACGGCTGCAACGGTCCGCGTGAATCGCTCGAGACAATTCACGGCCACCGTCCAGGACAGCTCGAACGCATCGGTGGTCTGGAACGTGAACGGCGTCACGGGCGTTACTAGCGCGGTCGGCACGATCACAGCGTCCGGCGTGTACCGGGCACCGAGCACGGTGCCGAACCCGAACGTTGTCACGGTCAGCGCGACCGCGGTCGCAGATCCTACGAAGACGGCGAGCGCATCGGTGATCATTGTGCGACGCTGATCCGTAACATTGAGCGCCCGCGGGCGCCTCCGCCTGTAGTTGTGCGCATCGCACGCCGAGAAGATAATGCGAGGGCGCGCGCGAGGAGGCCATGCAGGCGGAAGAGAGCCGACCACAAGCCGTTCCGACGGCGGGAGCCAGCACCTGGACGCCACAAGTCGAGGCGCTGCTCGAAGACTGGCATCACAGGGTCTATGCCGCGCAGACCGCGCACTACAAGTCGGCCGATCTCTTCCGCACGCTGAACTACTTCGTCGGCGTTCCGGCCGTCATTTTCTCGAGCGTCGTGGGGACGTCGCTGTTCGCGGGCCTCGAGAAGGACTCGCCCCGCACGATGCTGGTCGCATCCACGAGCATCCTGGCGGCGATTCTCGGGGCGCTGCAAACCTTCCTCCGATTCGCGGAGCGTGCAACGCTGCATGCGACCGCGGCCGACTGGTACTCCGCGATCCGCCGCGATATCGAGGAGATTCTCCATCTCCCGCTCGCGGACCGCGGCACGCCGAAAGAGTGTCTCGACGAGGTGCGCAAGGAGATGAACCGCGCCGCACAGGACTCGCCCGAGCTGAGCGCTCGCGCGTGGGAGCGGCAAGCGACGCGCTTCGGAGTCAAGGAACCACAAGTCCGTCCGTAAACGCATCTCGTCGAGCGGCCAACCTGTTGGCCACACCGGCCGACAGATTCACGCCAACATTGACTGAAGAATTTACTTGTTAGCGGCGGCGACGAACTCGAAGCCGGTTGCGTTGAAGATTGTCCGCGACCATCTGCACCCGCGAGACCTGCTGGTTCCTGTCGACAGACCAGATCGCTCGCCGAACGGCCGCCACTATCGACGACGCGCGAGGCTATTTGCTGAGATCATCGGACGTGTGGACCGGAAGCGACATCCGCGCTGCGTCGGGCCGGCGTGCTGCAGGGGCCGTCAGAAGATCGGGCTGCTGTCTCGGTCCTGCGCAAGTTCCCGAATGCGACGGTCGATCCGATCGATGATCTCGTCGGGCGTCGAGGTCCCGGCGGTGATGCCCACCGTCCCCGCGGCAGCGAACCATTCCCAGCGGAGATCCGATTCCGCCTGAACGTGATGCACCTGCGCACAGAACTGGCGGCACGACTGCGCAAGTTCACGCGTATTGTTGCTGTTCGCGCCGCCCACGACGATGACGATGTCACAACGTCGTGCGAGCTCCACAGCCGCTTGCTGGCGCTGCTTGGTGGGAAGACAGACGGTATCGATGAGGCGAACCTCAGATTGGGAAAACCGGCGTCGAATCAGCGCGACCAGGCGGTGGACCCTGTCGAGGGGCTGCGTAGTTTGTGCGGCAATGCCAATTCGCGGGTGCTCCTCCAGCCTGTGCACGTCGCTCTCATCAAGCACGACGTCGAAGGCGTCGAGATCTTCCGTCAGGCCCCGCACCTCCACGTGGTCGCGCTGGCCAACGATGACCGGGTGATAGCCCTCGCACACGAGGGTTCTGATGGCCTGGTGCGCCACATGGACGAGCGGGCATGTCGCTTCGATGCTCTCCAGGCCCAGCGCGCGAACGTTGGCGAGCGTCCGC
>Ga0114129_10004479_pt1 | contig 19696 bp, 15 predicted proteins | sample RhiMetdeltSRZDD1_FD_80071 | JGI IMG/M metagenome (GOLD analysis project Ga0114129, IMG submission 80071) | Populus rhizosphere microbial communities from Tennessee, USA - Rhizosphere MetaG P. deltoides SRZDD1 (version 2) (version 2) | ecosystem: Host-associated > Plants > Roots > Rhizosphere >...
AATGGTGAATTTATGCTCAATGGGGTAAATAATGCCAATTTAAATATTGTAATTACCAGCGTTAACTATGAACCCGAAGAAATTAACCTGCAGGGCCAGGAGGAATTAGATATACGTTTAAAACAACATATTAGTGAGCTGGACAAAGTTTCAGTTGTTTCTACCGGTTACCAAAAACTCACAAAGGATAAAACACCGGGCTCTTTTACCATAATTGATAATGAACTGCTGAACCGCCGGGTATCGACCAATATTATCGACAGGCTTGAAGGAATTACCAGCGGACTGGTGTTTAACAAAAATATCAATCCCAATGTAAACCAGTCTTCTATAACTATACGAACCAGGAGCACCATTTATGCCAATCCCAATCCTTTAATTATTGTTGACCATTTCCCCTACACCGGCGATATTAATAATATAAACCCCAACGATGTAGAAAACATTACAGTGTTAAAAGATGCCGACGCCGCTGCTATCTGGGGCGCCTATTCGGGCAATGGCGTAATTGTAATAACCACCAAAAAGGGAAAATACAATCAGCCCCTGAGGGTATCGTTTAACAGCAACGTAACCCTTGGTCAAAAACCCGATTTATATTACACGCCGGTTGTAAACTCAAAAGATTATGTAGAGCTTGAGCAATACCTGTTTGCCAGGGATTTTTATAAAACGATAGAGAATAATCCCGGCCACCCTGCTTTATCACCTGCGGTGGAAATAATGATCAAAAAAAGAGAAGGGAAGATCTCTGCTGCTGAAGCCGATGCACAACTGGATGCCTTAAAAAACCAGGATAAACGAAAAGACTTCGAAAAATATTTTTACCGCAATAAAGTTAACCAGCAATATACCGTTAGCGCCACCGGCGGCAGCTATAACAACAATTACTATTTTTCGGCAGGGTACGATAAAAACCTCGATAACCTGGTGGCAAACCAGTTTAACCGTATTACCCTAACCGCCAATAATTCCTTTGCCATGCTTAAAAAGAAGCTGGAGATAAATACAGGAATTGTTTATACCGAAACCGTTCTGAAAAACAATAATAATCCGGGAAATCTGCCCGTAAATTATCCTTATTTAAAACTGGCAGATGATAACGGCAATCCCCTGCCTGTTAATGTTGATATCAGGCAACCGTATAAAGACACTGCAGGCAAAGCTTTTTTATTAGACTGGAATTACAGGCCTTTAGATGAATTACGTTTGAGCGACAATAATACGAATGCGTCTGACTATCGTATAAATGCAGATATCAAATACTCAATTATCAAAGGATTAGACCTGACCGCGTTATATCAATACAACCGGGGATCAAGCGAGCTGCAGGATTATAAAAGTATTCAAACCTACTTTACCCGTAACCTGATAAACCAATATACCCAGGTCGATTCCAATGGTAGAGTATTCAGACCAATACCATTGGGCGGCATACTGGACCAGGTAGCGAAGCGATACGAAGCCAATAATACCCGTGTTCAGTTAAACTATAATTATAACTGGTACAATAGTAACCATACCAAAAACCATTCGATTACCGCCATAGCGGGTTCTGAAGTAAGGAGCCTGGAAACGCATACAGAAATACTCCGCTTTTATGGATATTATAAAGATCAGCCATCACCAGCCAATGAGGTGAATTATAACAGAGCCTACAGACTTTATAATGACCCTGTAAGCCCGCCTAAAAAGATCGAAAATAAAACTAAAAACAACAGCACAACCGACCGCTATATATCGTATTACGTGAATGCCAAATACATTTTTCAAAAGAGGTATATTTTGTCGGCCAGTGCCCGCAAAGATGAAAGCAACCTGTTTGGTGTAGGCGCCAATAAAAAAGGGGTGCCACTATGGTCAGTTGGCGCCAGTTGGGATATTAGCCAGGAAAACTTTTACCATGTTGCCTGGCTGCCCTATATGAGAGTACGGGTAACCAACGGGTATAATGGTAATGTTGATAAATCGGTATCCGCAAATACAACGGCCTATATTAACAATCAAAACTCATGGGGAGTTCCTTCCGGCACCATTATTAATCCCCCTAATCCGTTGCTGCGCTGGGAAAAAAATCACACGATCAACATAGGCGCCGATTTCGCTTTAAAGAACAAAATTATAGAAGGTAGTCTTGAATATTACCTGCGTAAAAGCACCGACCTGATAGGTGATAGTCCATTAGATCCCACCACAGGAAGCTCCACCTTTAGAGGAAACACAGCCGACATGAAAGGCAAGGGCGTTGATATTACCTTACACACCAAAAATATAAACAGGCAATTCAAGTGGAATACCAATCTATTGTTTAGCTATGCTGCTGACAAAGTAACAAATTACAAACTTAAAGAAAGTGCGATCTGGTATTATTCCGATCCGCAATACTTTTACCCTTTACAGAGCAAACCTGTTTACTCCATATCAGGTTTAAAATGGATGGGGCTTGATTCTCTCGGCGATCCTCAGGGTTACCTGAACGATAAAGTTAGTAAGGAATACAGCGAAATCATTAATTCATCCAACTTCGATAACCTTGTTTATAGGGGAGCTGCCAACCCTACATTTTTTGGCAGCCTGCGGAATGTGTTCGACTATAAGCAATTTGAATTATCATTCAACATTACCTGGAAAATGGGGTACTATTTCAGAAGAAGCTCCATCCGCTATTATAATTTATTCTATGGATCTGCCGGCCATTCCGATTATGAAAAGCGCTGGCAAAACCCCGGCGATGAAAAATTCACATCGGTTCCTTCCCTTCCATATCCCGCTATTAGGGCAAGGGACGATTTTTACTCCTACTCAGAAATCTTAATCGAAAAAGGAGATCATATCAGGTTACAGGATATTCAGTTAAGCTATGACCTGTTAAAAGATAATAATAAAAAACTGCCCCTCCAGATGATACGGTTTTATGTATATGCCAATAATATTGGGCTTATCTGGAAAGCAAATAAAAAAGGCATCGATCCGGATTATATTTTTGATACACCACAACCCAGGACCGTGGCGGCGGGCATTAAAATAAATTTTTAAAAGAAATAAACAGTTTAAGGTTATGGTAAGATCAGCACTGTATATTATTTTTCTTGTTTGTGCAGGCTGTTTATTAAGCTGTAACAAAAAAAAGTTTCTTGATGAAAAGCCCAACTCCGATTTGTTTGTTCCCACTACACTCGATGATTTCCAAAAACTACTCGAGAATGATAATGTTATGAGCGAAACGCCCGTATTGGGCGAATTGTCGGCCGACAATTATTATATTACCTATTCATACTGGCAGTCGCAAACCCTCAGCGTTAAAGAGCACAATGCATACATTTGGGCAACAGATATTTACAATGGCGAAGGCAAAGTAGAAGACTGGGATTTACCTTATAAACAGGTATTGTATGCCAATGTAATATTGGAGGGTTTGAAAAAGATAACCATCACAGCCGGTAATGCACAACAATATAATACGATAAAAGGATCGGCGCTGTTCATAAGAGCCTATGCATTTTATAACCTGGCGCAGGTTTTTGCCCCTGTATTTAACGCTGCAACGGCCAGCAGCGATTTAGGCATTCCGCTACGGTTAAACCCCAGCATCGATGAAAAAACAGAACGGTCAACCATAGAACAATCTTATGCCCAGATTAAAACCGATTTACAGGAAGCCAAAGCGTTATTGCCAGCAAATATACAGGTGAACAATCTTAACCGCCCCTCCCGGCAAGCCGCATTTGCCCAACTGGCCCGTACCTATTTAAGCATGCGCAGGTATGATGAGGCTGGTAGATACGCTGATAGCTGTTTACAGCTGTATGATACTCTATATGATTATAACCAGGTAAATACAGGCAGCTTTCTTCCGTTTAAAAATAATAACCCGGAAGTAATGTATCAAAGCAAATTGCTTTCCAGTACAAATGTTTTACAGGGAATATTATTTCCAGATTGTATTGTTGATTCGACTTTATATAAATCTTATGCCGGTAACGACCTGCGGCGGTTAATTTTTTATGTGGTTAATACCGACGGTAATATTAATCTCAAAGGAAGTTATAACGGAAGCGTTTTGTGTTTCAGCGGCCTGGCTACCGACGAAATGTATTTAATACGTGCTGAATGTAATGCCCGGTTACAAAAAACCAGTGAGGCAATGGATGATTTAAATAAATTACTGGAAAAACGATGGCTGGCGGGGAACTTTGTAAAGGTTACCGCATCAACCTCTGAAGAAGCACTTGATTTGATCTTAACGGAAAGAAGAAAGGAATTACCTTTCAGGGGTGTAAGATGGACAGATCTTCGGCGATTCAATAAAGAAGGGAGAAATACAACTTTAATAAGGAAATTGAACGGACAACAATACCCCCTTCCTCCTAACGATCCACGATATGTACTTCCCATTCCTCCCGATGTGATTAAATTAACCGATATTCCGCAAAACAACCGATAGTAATAATTACGTACTTAATAAAACGATAAAAGCCAGCCAACTTTAAATGACCAGCTTTTACTGTTTGCTCTTCATCTTATTAAAAAGGAGTATAAGCTCCTATTCTGCAAGGTGCGTAACCCGACCCATTCCAGTAATAGGTACATGTTCCGGAAGTGCCCACGCAACCATAGTTCACTCCAAATGTCCCGGCTGGTACATACCCACTGCCATTATACCAATATTGTTGTTCATAGCGGCAGTCCTGGCAAGGCTTTGGTGCAAATGCAAACGCACCACCTATGCCAGCTAATATTGCGATAGCAATAAATGCTGATTTAATTTTTTTCATGTTTGTCCTTTTTTAATGGTTAATTTTTCATGCCTACTCTATTGTTCAGGTTTTCGGCGTTTCCCTTACCCGTTGTCCTTTTATTGTGCATACTTACTCCGGAATAAGCGATGCAGCAATAAACGGGAAAAAGTTATGTGCATTGTAACTCGTGCATCTATATTTCTACAGCATTTACTGGTTCACGTTTCTTAAGAAAAATGGCCACCAGTGAAATCCCCACAAAGAATAGATTAAAGAAAAGGTGTTGAGGCCAGGTTAGCTTTCTTATTACACCACCACACGAACAGGGAATATATTTAAAAGCATGCATCAATATAACCGCCGTATATATAGTAAATGCAAGCATCAAAAATAAGGAGGCATATAACGCTGTTAACCTGGTTCTTTCAAATATCAGGGCCGCTGCAATCAACACTTCAAGAATGGGTATACTCCATACCAGATAAGGCGTCATCCAGTTGGGAAAAGGCTGGTTATTCATTTCGCCAATAAAAAGCTCAAATGCAAACCATTTGCTAAAGCTCGCATACAAAAAAAGCAATATCAGTAAAGAAGATATTATTTCAATAATTATCCTTCTTCTCATAGTATCAAATGGGTTATAAGGGGGCAAGTTATTGACGAATGGAAGTATTCCAAATCCTCTGAATATTTCAATACGTTAGATTATGTAGGTTAGAATAAGGCGCTCAGGGGTGGATAAGGCAGGTATTGTAAGTTAGATTTGAGGGCGATGGTAGCTAAAGTTATATACTTAAAAACTATGTTCAAAAATTTATATCAGTTATTTTTAGTTTATTTCTATAACCAATATATGTTTAACAATTTATCCTATAAAATTTCCACATAAACTCTCAATGGTGAAATTTATTGTTTTACTCTCAAATTGGTTTAGCGCAACCTATCCATTAAAGTTTTTTCTTATTACTTTTTGCATGATGACTATTGCTTTGATCTTTTACGAGCTTTTGCCTGTTGTTGACCCATTTCAATATGTAAAGAACTACTCATTCCATTGCTAACGGTTTTAGCTATATAAAAAATGTCAATACTACACTCAAAAAGCCGGCCATTATAAACCGGCGGTTTCTTAATGAAATAAATACCGGCAACTATTTAAACACATTCCGGGTTTACCAATAATACTCCTGGCCTTTTCGTATTTTTTTACATTGCCGACATTAGGGTTTACACTTATATTTCTGTACGGATTTACAATTATTACACGATATATACTATCAACTGTTAGTTACTGTGCATAGCAACCAACCGGTTTGGTTACGGTCAGGCATCCTGATCAATTTTAACAGGTACGCTGTATCAGCAATGTAAGTTGCCAGGAAAATGAAGAAGGGAATTATTTATTTTATACAAGACAACTATACGTAACAGTTATATACTTTGTTCATGATAAAAAGATGCGGCGATTGAAATATTATTTATTTGCCGGAACGTATTGTCCTTTTCGATAAGGCGAAAACTCTGCAGACCGGTTAACTGAATCGGGCCGGTAAAAAGTACAATTATCTGCTGCTTCATAACAATTATAATCAACACCATACTCCCCTGCCGGCACATAACCACCATCGGCCGGAATATATTGGGGGTGGTTTTCAGGTTGCATACAAAAACGTGTTGCCAAAGCCCCTGCAATTGCAAGAGTAATTGCAGCTACATTTAAAACGATCTTTACTTTTTTCATCTTTAGGGCGTTTAATGGTTAATTTAAACTTCCGTGCAAACGGAAGCCGTACCTACATGTCATTTAATTGAGAGATTATGACTATACGCATGTATTATACATTCATGTGCATACTCAAAAATCTACCAGCACCATTGTTTAAGTTTGCAATAACGTGTACCAGTTGGGAGAGTCACATAAGTCAGAGAACGGCATTACTACAACGTCTACAATCAGGCCGTCACCTGCTTAGGTCATTAAAAAAGCAGAAACACCGGTTTGTTCTTAACTACTTTCGTTTACATGTACCGGAGTAAAGGAATCTGATGCAATATTCAGTTTATGGTAAATTGTGCTACTGCTTTTGTAATCGATATTTACCAGGGAATCCGGTTAAAAGTAAAAAGAAAAATTTTGATTCGAAAAAAATTCATCAAACATTATCTTACTTCATTTATACAATAGAATACATATTCATATTTGTTAGTAGTACATAGCAATAAGGTGCATAACTATTCTATATATATGTGCCGGTAAAATACTATAGTGTAATTACGATACTCATTTGAATGATGAACTGCACAAAAAAACCGCTCTTAAAAGAGCGGCCCAATTGCATAAAACAAGGTTTAATACCAGAACCTTAACCGCCGGTAAACAATATAAAACCGGCATTATGAAATCATAGGATATAGGATATGAAACGGAAAAAAAGTACGGATTACAAGAGCTTTCAATGGTACGGAACTACGGTTCACATCATCATCATCTGTTAATTCAAAAGGCAATTTGAACATAGTTTTACACAGGGTACAGATTGCTTACGATTTGATGGTTGGTTCTTCTTATAGTACATTCCTGTGAACAATCAACTTATTGTATTCATACACACAAACACCTTCCCTGTTCCGGCACCTTAGTGCGGTACTCAATACAACATAATCATTATAACAGCAAAGGGAAATTGGGCAACATCATGTACAGGCTAACTATTTTTCCTTTCTATAGGCCATGCCCAATGTGTAAACAAACAGCGGCGAAACAAAGAATTCTATTACTTTAAAAACATGCTGCAAAGTAGAAAGTTTTTAAAAAAACAGAGAGGGATAAAATCACTTTAATAAGGGGGCAATTTCGTACCACAAATAAGTTCCATACGTAATCAACTGCTTAATCAGGCAATAATCAAACATTTAGTGACCATTTTCCGTAAATTTCTTTTAATCTTTTACCTCAGGGATGCAAAAAATCAGGTGCCTTTATGATAAACATCACCATGTATGCATGATATATTTCGAAAGTTTGCGGTAACAACTGCAAACAGGAAATAACATGAAAAAAGTTTTGCTCATTGAAGACAACCAGGATATCCGCGAAAACACAGCCGAGATCCTTGAACTGGCCAACTATCAGGTATTTACTGCTGAAAACGGAAAAGCAGGTATTGAAATAGCCTTAAAAGACCAACCCGACCTTATCATATGCGATATAATGATGCCGGTGCTGGATGGTTATGGCGTATTACACCTGCTACATAAGAATGCTTCGCTACAAAATATTCCCTTTATTTTTCTATCGGCCAAATCAGAAAGAATTGATATCAGAAAAGGTATGGAAATGGGCGCCGATGATTACATAACCAAGCCTTTCGATGAAACAGAATTGCTGAATGCCGTTGAAAGCCGGTTAAAAAAAGCCGATCTGCTAAAGCATGAAATGGCCGGCGGTTTGGAAGGCCTGAGCCAGCTTATGCAACTTACCGATGGAAAGGATACCTTACAATCATTGATAGAAGATCGCAATATAAACCGCTATCGCAAAAAACAGGTTATATATCAGGAAGGTAACCGCCCCTCGCGCCTGTATTATTTACTTAAAGGCAAAGTAAAAACCTATAAAACCAATGAAGATGGAAAAGATCTTGTAATTGGCTTACACAATGAAGGCGACTTTTTAGGTTATGTTGCTTTGCTCGAAGGCTCATCGTACAACGAAACGGCTGAAGCCATGGAAGAAACCGAACTGGTTATTGTTCCACGCGAAGATTTTGAAAAGCTCATCAACAACAGTCATGAGGTAATGCGTAAGTTTATTACAATGCTGGCCCGGAATGTTACCGAAAAAGAAGAAAAATTACTGGGGCTTGCCTATAACTCCCTGCGTAAAAAAGTAGCCGAAGCACTTATGGTACTGCATAAAAAATATAAAGCGCCCATTGATATAAGCCGTGAAAACCTGGCCACCATAGCCGGTACTGCTACCGAATCGCTTATCAGGACCCTGAGCGACTTTAAAAGTGAAAAACTGGTAGATATTAAAGATGGCGCTATTGTTATTTTGAATGAGAAGAAGTTGGGCAACATGTTGAATTAAGACTCATCTTCTTCATCTTTATGTAACTGCCTGATGATGGCATTCATTACCGGAAACCTGATAAGGCGTTGCCGTGCGAACCATACAATAATTGCTACCAGCAAATAAAAACCGGCCACTATTAAAAACCCGGCATAACGCATCCCTATCCAGTCACCTAAAACCCATGCGCCTGCAAAACTGCCAAAAACAATAACAAATAAAAATAATACAGCTACAACGCCAACCGCAATTATATTTCCTATGACCAATGAGGTTTTTTCTGCTATGCGCAACTTTGCCAATTCAACGCGGGTATTTACAAACTCTTTAACATGCTCAGTTAGCCCTTCTATTTTATCAATTGTATCACTCATACCGGCTGTATTAAGTTACTAAATTGGTTATGCGAATTCTTCTCTGTTCTTATCTTCTTTTGCCGAAGCCATTTTTTCTTTCACCTCATTGAATTTATTTTTAATTGCGTCCGACATCTTCTTACCTTCTTCATTCACCTTCTTCCTGGTTTCGGATCCTTTATCGGGTGCATACAAAATACCCAATACAGCGCCTACCGCAGCACCAACAATTAAAGCAGTAAGTATTTTCGAAGTGTTGTTCATAAAAAATATTTTAGGTGAGAAATTAATTTACCGGAAGCAAAAAACCGGGCCTATACAAAGTTAACGGTATATAACTTCTTTTACACTGACCATCATCAATAAAGTGTTTGACTTCGCTCAAAAAAAGTTGCTAACTTACTGTTATGAACAAAAAAAGCGCCGGCATATTGATGTACAGGGTGCGCAACAAAATACCGGAAGTTTTACTGGTTCATCCCGGCGGACCATTCTGGAAAAATAAAGATGCAGGCGCCTGGTCGATACCTAAAGGCGAATTCTCTGATGAGGAAGAACCCCTGCTGGCAGCGCTTCGCGAATTTGAGGAAGAAACCGGTTTCCCGGTTAAAAAAAGCCAATACATTCCATTAACCCCTATAACACAAAAAAGCGGTAAGCAGGTTCTTGCCTGGGCCATAAAAAGCAATGTAAATACCAGCGAAATCAAAAGCAACCTGTTTGAACTGGAATGGCCTCCTAAATCGGGCAAAAAACAACAGTTTCCCGAAATTGACAAAGCCGCATGGTTTACCATACCTCATGCAAAAGAAAAGATCAACCCCGCCCAGATTGCACTCATTGATGAATTAGCCGGAATACTTAAGTCCTGAACCAATCAGCTTCGGGATGTATTAACCTTGCGCCGCCGGTAATCACGAATATTCAACCAAACGCTGCCAGCTATGCTTATAAGGAAAACGATCAGCGTTACTGTTTCTGTTAACCGGGCCGATACATTTTTGCCCGTTAACTGTAAAACCAGAAAATGAATATAGGAATGAGATTCATCATGATAACCCAGTTTTCTTCGAACCGCCCAATGCCAGTCGGTACAAAAACAATAACCCCATCCGTACCATATTCCCATCACAAACCACGAAAAAGCAGTGGCGCCCAGCGTCATCAAATTCCATTTGCGGGTTGCGGGGAACAGCCATCCCAACGTATTAAAAAAAATTAATACCGTATGAAAAATGAAAAAGAAAATATTCAGTAATTGATTCACACCGGGTAATTTAAGTACTGAAGTTATCAATCTAAACACAGCAAATCCATTAATACCGCCCCATTTTTTAAAATATTGGGGAAGTGCGGGCATTAGATAATATGTTAATTTACAATTATTTATTGGCAAACAATAGAATAAGGCACGTGGCATGGATTTTTTAAAAAATAGTGTATTACGTTCATCCGCAACATGAAGCCGAAACAATTATCTACGTCTGAATTTTTGCCTGAAAAGAGGTCATTTACCATGAATGATTTTGGGGCCATAGCGGCTTTTATTGGCGAAAAAGCATCCAAAACAAGCAATACAGAACAGGAGGTCACCTTTCAACAATTTCTGAATACTTTTCCGGTTGCTGTTTATACCTGCGATGAAAAAGGATACATAAAGCATTTTAATTATGCAGCTGTTGAGCTTTTCGGTCGTATTCCCCAGGTGGGTAAAGATCTGTGGTCGGCTTATTGGAAAGCTTATGATTTAGCAGGCGCCCAACTAAGCCGGGACGAAGTTCCCATGGCCATTGCTATGAAAGAATGCAGAAGTGTTTTTGGCCGCGAAATAGTTATTGAACGGCCCGATGGCACACGTCGAACAGTAACGCCTTACCCGCAGCCCATTTTTAACCAGCAAAAACAAATTGCAGGCGGTATTAATGTCGTTATTGATATTTCAGCACAAAAAGAAATCCAATATGCCTTGAAAGAAAGCGAAATTTTATATGAGCAGTTAATACAGGCACTGCCTGCCGCCATTTATACCTGTGATGCACAGGGGTTCATTTCTCTTTATAATAAAGCGGCCGTTGATCTTTGGGGCCGCGAACCGGCATCAGGAATAGATTTATGGTGCGGTTCATGGAAAATTTATAAGCCTGATGGCACTCCCCTGCCGCCTGAGGAATGCCCGATGGCCATTGCCTTAAAGGAAGGCAGAATAGTTTCTGATGAAGAAATTATTATTGAACGGCCCGACGGTGTTAAAAGAAATATATTGTCACACCCCCGCCCCATCTTTAATGCAATGGGCAAAATTGCAGGCGCAGTGAATATGCTGGTTGATATTACCGAAAGCAGGATCATTGAAGATAAAAAAGGTCATTTTGCTTCTATTGTTCAATTTAGCGACGATGCTATTATCAGTAAAACATTAGAGGGTATTGTAACCAGCTGGAACAACGCAGCAGAAAGAATATTCGGCTACACGGCCGAAGAAATGATCGGCAACCATATAACTAAAATACTTCCACCCGACCGCCTGAATGAAGAACCGCTAATACTTGAACGTTTAAAGAAAGGCGAGCGAATAGACCATTTCGAAACAAAACGTATTACCAAAGACGGAAAATTGCTGGATATATCTTTAACCATCTCTCCCGTTAAAAACAGCAAGGGACTTATTATCGGCGCTTCGAAAATCGCCCGCGATATAACCGCCCAAAAGAAAGCCGAACAACGGATACGCGAAAGCGAAGAACGCCTGCGGCAAGCTACCCTTGGCGCCGACCTGGGCACTTTTTCGTGGGACATAACCAGCCAGGTATTTAATTTCAGTGACCGGCTGGCGCACATTTACGGTTATACGCATACGGCCCGGCTATCGTACGAAGACCTGAATGATGCAATTTTCGGGGAAGATAAATCGATTGCCGAAAAGGCATTCGAAAAAGCGCTGAAAACAAGCATTCTGAATTACCAGGTTCGCATTGTTTTACCGAACATTAACCCAACCCTGCGATGGATACGGTTAAATGCAAAAATCACTTTCGATGAAATGCAAACGCCTATAAAAATTCAGGGCATTGTAATGGATGTAACCGAGCAAAAAGAATCTGAACAGCGGGTAAAGGAAAGTGAAGAACGGTTACGACTGGCCGCAGAAGCCGCTGAATTAGGCATGTGGGATGTTGACCTGATAACAGGCGCAACAGTGGCATCGCAGGAACATCGCAAGATCATCGGATATGCAAAAAACGAACAATGGAATTACGACAAATATTTGCAATACATTCATCCCGAAGACCGCTACATGGTGCAGAATGCCTTTCAACTGGCGCTGAAAACCGGAAGAATGGCTTATGAAGTACGTATTATACGGCCCGATAAAGCCGAACGCTGGATCAGGGTAAATGGTACAACGATGTACGATAAAAAACATACTCCTGTACGTTTATTAGGCACCACGCTTGATATTACCGATCAAAAGAAAGCCAGGGAAGCGCTCGAGAACATGGTGCTTGAACGCACCAAAGAATTGCTGCACTCAAATGAACAACTCGAAAGATCGAACCACGAACTGGAGCAGTTTGCTTATATAGCCAGTCACGACCTGCAGGAGCCGCTGCGCAAAATTCAAACGTTTGCCGACCTGGTTAAAGATCACCTGCACGACAGGGTAGTCAGCGAACGGTATTTCAATAAAATAAACTCCTCGGCCCAGCGCATGTCGATGCTGATCAACGATGTACTGAATTACTCGCGTCTTACAAAAACAGACGAACAGTTTACTGATACCGATCTGAACAGGATATTAAAGCATGTGCTGAATGATTTTGAGTTACTCATCGAACAAAAACAAGCTGTAATAACGCATACCGAATTGCCGGTGATCAAAGGGATTCCCCTGCAATTGAACCAGCTTTTCTCGAACCTGATCAGCAACTCCCTGAAGTTTTCTGAAATTAAGCCCACAATCAACATCAGCTGGAGAATACTTTCAGCCAATGAAATTGAAAGAAAATACCCGCGACTGAATATTGATAATACCTATATGGAGCTTGTTTTTAAAGATAACGGCATTGGCTTTGAACAGCAATATGCCGAGCAGATATTTATTATTTTCCAAAGACTGAATAACCAAAGAACCTATTCAGGCACCGGCATTGGACTGGCCCTTTGCAAAAAGATCGTTGAACACCACCAGGGCATTATTACCGCCAGCAGTGAAAAAGACGAGGGCGCCACGTTTACTATTATATTACCGGTTAATCACTAAAGCGTACTACACTATGTTGATCCCCGCACTATTAAATTAGCTTCCAGCTGTACCTGCGTTTTTTGAAAACCGGCATCGATGTTTTCGCATTGCTCCATGAGCATGGCTACCGCTTTTTTTGCAATAGCTTCAACAGGTTGCTGAATGCTGGTAATACCGGGCGGATACAGCCTGAAAATGTCGTGATCGTCAAAACTGATCATGGCAATATCCTGCGGTATAGACATTTTTAACCGGTTAATACTTTCCAGGCCTAGTATGCTCAGGTAGTTGGTGGCAAAGAACAGTGCATCCAGTTGCGGATTATTCAGCAATAAGGCAGTAATAAGATCAATAGCTTCTTCACGCTGATGCACATATGGTATTTTCAATATAAGATCTTTATTCAACCTGATATTCTGTTTAGCCAGTGCTGCTATATACCCGTCGAGCCGCTGCTCCATTTGAATAATATCAAGGTCAACCGTAACAAAACCAATTTCACGGTATCCGCGCGAAAACAAATGCATCATGCCCTGTTCAATAGCATCGGCGTTATTTACCAGCACGCACGAGGCTTCTACTGCCGGTAAATACCGGTCGAGCAAAACTATAGGCCGGCGCAGTTGAACCAATTGCTGCAACTCTTCTTCCATATGCGGTACAGGAGTAATTAAAAAGCCATCTACCTGCCTTTGCGAAAGCATATTGATCAACTCCTTACCCTTTCCTGCATTATTTTCAGTGCTGCAATACACCACCCGGTAACCGTACTGTTCGGCTTCTTCTTCAATGGTTTTTGCCAGCGACGCGAAAAATATATTGCCGATATTTTCCACGATCAGGCCCAGCGTTTTCGATTTGCCGGTTCGCAAGCTTATAGCAAGCTGGTTGGGATAGTATCCTTCTTTACGCGCAATTTCAAGCACCCGCTTTTCAACCGTTTCGCTGATGCGCATTTTACGGGCCTTGCCGTTTAATACAAATGACACGGTAGACGATGCAACGCCTGCCATTTGAGCAATATCCTTAATAGATAGTTTTTTCATATTGGAATAATGCCTGGGTTAAATGCTGATTGATACTGTTTATTCTTGCTTATTTATTAATCAAAAGCCTTTCACTTCAGATGATACCGAAAACGGAAATGCTGCTGGTGATGTTCCCCGGGTATAACCGGGTTCTTTTTTTAAATCAAACACAAGCGTACCGCCTTTTTGCAATTCGCTGTGGCTGATCCAGTTTTTCGTATGCACAGCACCGTTCAATAAAATATTATTTATATAGAAGGTGTTTTTATCTGCAGCCGGCGCCTGTATCACCAGTTTACGGCCATTTTCAAACGTAAGCGTTGCTTTTCGGAACAACGGAGTACCAAAAACATATTGGGGGGTACCGGGGCAAACCGGGTAAAAGCCCAACGCCGAAAACACATACCAGGCCGAAGTTTGGCCATTGTCTTCATCGCCGCAATACCCGTCGGGCGAAGCATGATACAGCTTATTCATAACCTGGCGTATCCAATATTGCGTTTTCCATGGTTCACCGGCGAAGTTGTATAAATAGATCATGTGCTGAATGGGCTGGTTGCCATGCGCATACTGACCCATATTCATGATCTGCATTTCGCGTATTTCATGAATTACACCGCCATAATAACTTTCGTCGAACACAGGCGACAGAGCAAATACCGAATCGAGCATTTTCACAAATTGCTTACGGCCGCCCATCAGGTTGGCAAGCCCCTGCACATCATGAAAAACGCTCCAGGTATAATGCCAGCTGTTTCCTTCGGTAAATGCATCACCCCATTTATACGGATTAAAGGGCGATTGAAATTTTCCATCCTTATTTTTTCCGCGCATCAGTTTGGTCGAACTATCGAACAGGTTGCGGTAGTTCATGCTGCGGCGGGCAAACCGTTCAATTTCTTCTTTTGGCCGGTTCAATGATTTTGCCAGCTGGCTGATGGTAAAATCATCGTATGCATATTCGAGCGTGCGGGCCGCATTTTCGTTTATTTTAACATCATAAGGCACATAACCCAACTCGTTATAATACTGCGCGCCTTTACGACCTACCGATGTAAGCGGACCTTCATTCCCGGTATTTTTTAATATGGCCTGGTACAGGGTATTGATATCGTACCCCCTGATTCCTTTTAAGTATGAATCTGCAATAAGCGAAGCCGAATTGGAACCTATCATACAATCGCGATGACCAGGGCTTGCCCATTCGGGCAACCAGCCGCTTTCGTTATAGGTATTTACCAACCCCTGCATGATCTGACTGTTCAAGGTAGGGTACATGAGCGTGAAGAATGGAAACACAGCCCTGAACGTATCCCAAAAACCATTATCAGTAAACAGGTAACCGGGTAATACCTGGCCGTTATAGGGACTGTAATGAACAACTTCATTGGCTTTGTTATATTCAAAAAATTTGCGCGGGAATAACAAAACACGGTATAAGCACGAATAGAATGTTTGCAATTGTTCAGGCGTACCTCCTTCAACCAGTAACCGGCTCAACTCGCGATTCCATGCCTGACGGCCCTTTTTGCAGGTAGCATCAAATGAATCGTTCCCTATTTCGCGTTGGGCATTTAATTCGGCCTGTTCAAAACTGATAAATGAAGATGCCACTTTCAGGTGAACCTGCTCACCTTTTTTCGTTTTAAATCCGATTACAGCGCCTGTATGGTCGGCCTTTAATTCCAGGGTATCTTTTGCCAGCGATTTATCGTGCCAGGTGTGCGCTATGGAAAAATCCTTATCGGCATAAATAACAAAATAATTCCTGAAGTTATCGGGCACACCGCCGCTGTTGGCAGATGTATAACCAATGATCTTTCTTTCGGCAGGAATTATTTTAATATATGAGCCTTTATTGAAAGCATCTACCACAATGAAAGAACTGTCGCATGCCGGAAAAGTTAAACGAATTTGCGCAGCACGTTCGGTGGGCGTAATTTCTGTAGTAACATCTGCGTCGGCCAGGTAAACGCTATAATAATAAGGTGTTGATTTTTCTGATTTATGCGAAAACCAGCTTGCCCGGGCATCCTGATCGAATTGCATTTTACGGGTAACGGGCATAATGCTGAATTGTCCGTAATCATTGATCCAGGGCGAAGGCTGATGCGTTTGTTTAAAACCACGGATCTTATCGGCATTGTATTGGTACGTCCAGCCGTTACCCATGGTATTGGTTTGAGGCACCCAAAAATTCATACCCCACGGAAGCGCTATAGCTGGATACGTATTTCCGTTAGACAGGCTGGGTTTCGAATCGGTGCCCATTAATGGGTTTACGTAATCTACCGGATCGGTTGTTGTTTGAATGATCTGGGCATTGGTAAACAAAGAACCGAAAGCAATCGCCAGGCAAATGAAAACTCTCATTTTCAGTTAATTTTTTAATGTACTTCAGTAATCAGGCTGGTAAAATTTGTAACAATGTTACACTTCTAAAACGATTTTGCAAAAATTTATTTTAGACGGTTTTCTTTAATGCGAATTTAATCTTGCCCTGTATAAATGGTATATTTTTCTTATCGAAGGGGGTGAAAGAAAAAGAGAAGTTGCCTTTTTTCAGTTTCCAATTGCCGGTAACAGGAAACCGGTAACCGGTAACTAACTTAAAACTTAGAACTTATTACTTATAATTAATTCCTCACACATCTGAACCCTGTATGCTCCAGGCCGGTATCAGGAGAAGTTTTCATACGTGCCGAAACACGGTAGCTGGCACAATAGGAAGCATGACATAAGAACGAACCGCCGCGAACCACTCTTTTGGGAACCGTTGGCTCTTCGGGATCGTAGCTGGCAGCAGGACCGGCAGGGTTCTCCCCTTTTTTACCACCTGTTTGCGTATAATAATCCGAACGGTACCAGTCGGAGCACCATTCCCATACATTACCGGCTATATCATATAATCCATAGGCATTCGCTGCAAAAGATTTAACCGGCGCTACACGATCAAACCCATCTCTTTTTGTATTACGATCTGGGAAATGACCCTGCCATACATTTGCTTTCGGTTGTCCTTTATCGACAGGCTCACTGCCCCAGCTATAGGGCTGGTTGGTTAATCCTGCCCGGGCGGCGAATTCCCATTCTGCTTCAGTTGGCAATCGCTTGCCGGCCCATTTTGCATAGGCATTCGCATCATCCCACGACACCTGTACAACGGGATAATTATCTTTTCCTTTTATACTGCTGCCAGGCCCTTCGGGATGCTTCCAGTCGGCGCCTTTTACCCAGCTCCACCACTGGCTAACATCATTCAGGGCAACAGGAACTGATGGCGGAGTAAATACCAGTGAGGCTGCTACCAGCAAACTGTCGGCTGGTTTTGGCGTACCGGGAGGCAATTGCTTTTTTAATTCGTCCCAATCGGGTTTCCGTTCTGCAGTTGTAACATAACCGGTGGCATCAACAAACTTTTTGAACATAGCGTTGGTTACTTCGGTGGCATCCATCCAAAAAGCATCTACCTTCACTGCATGTTGCGGATATTCGTCGGGCCTCCCCTCTTTGTCGGCCGCACCCATTAAATATTCACCGCCCGCAATTTTTACCATGCCCGCATAAGAGATACTATCCGTTGCACGAATGGTAATAGTTGATTTACCTGCAGCAAAGCGTGCCGGCACATTCGATGAGCACGACATTACCGTATCTGTTACAGGAATATCTTTTTTGTCGTTTGCCTGCATACAGCCTGCAAACGATACAACTATTACTCCCACCCAAAACTCATGTAACTTCATATGCTTCTTTTATTCGGTTTTCGATGCCTGCGTAAACAACGGGAAGTCTGCACTTTCGCGGTGTTGCTGCTGCATTATTTTTTTGATCGCCTTTACTATATCAGGATGCTGATCAGCTACATTATTCTTTTCACCCGCATCTGTTTGCAGATCGTATAACTCTATAGGGCCATCGGTCTCTTTAATAACATTTAATTGAACGCCTTTCCATTTGCCCATGCGCACAGCCTGTTTGCCGCCCTGCTCGTGAAACTCCCAATACAACCATTTATGCGAGGGCTGATTTTTTTGCGATAACAAAACAGGTACTATCGAAATACCATCGATGTTTTTGGGTGCGGGCGTTTTTGCCAGCTCAGTAAACGTGGGCATAAAATCCCAGAAGGCGCCTGTAAAATTTGACGTACTACCGGCTTTCACTATGCCCGGCCAGTATGCGATCATAGGCTCACGAATGCCACCTTCGTACAAATCGCGTTTAATGCCACGCAGTGAGCCATTGCTGTTAAAGTACGAAGGATCGTTACCGCCTTCTTTATGCGGACCATTATCGCTGGTGAAAATCACGAGTGTATTTTTATCAATGCCCAATTGCTTTAATTGTTGAATGATCTGGCCAACATAGGCATCGAGGCGGCTTACCATCGCCGCATAAGCTGCACGGGGATAAGCCTGCCCTGCATATCCGCTCGCATCGGCAGCTTTTACCGGCACCGGCTGTTCATTAAATTTCTGTTTATATTTTTCAAACAAACTATCGTCGGGCACCTGCAATGCCGCATGCGGTAACGTGTACGACAGGTATAAAAAGAATGGTTTGCTTTTTTGCTGATCAATAAACTGCAATGCTTTTTGCTGTATGAGCTCAGCAGCATATGTGTTATGCTCACTAAAATCAACGCGGCGATCATTTTCCCACAAATGATCGGGATAATAATCATGCGCCAGGCTTTGACAATTATAGCCATAAAAGAAATCGAACCCCTGTTTAATGGGGTCGCCTGATGATGCCACCGGTCCCAATCCCCACTTGCCAAAATCACCGGTGGTATAGCCAGCTTTTTTTAATACTTCGGCAATTGTTACAGCCGAATCAGGGATCGGCCACTGTCCTTCGGGCTTTACACCCTTATTGCCCCGTATGGGCGTATGGCCCGTATGCTGCCCTGTTAGTAACGATGAACGCGATGGCGCACATACCGAAGTGCCTGCATAAAACTGCGTAAACCGCATGCCCTGTTTTGCCATGGCATCGATATTGGGTGTTTCGATCAGTTGCTGCCCATAACAACCCAAGTCGCCATAACCCAAATCATCGGCCAGTATGAAAATTATATTCGGACGAGCAACATTGTTTTTTTGCGCCTGGCTGCTATTGATGTGCAACAACAGTATAATACAAATAAAAAATCCAATATAAGATTTACGCATGGTTACTGTATTTTGTCACCGGATTAACCCACTAAAATAGTAGATTTTATAATACCTACGGCATTAACAACCCTTATA
>Ga0114129_10004480_pt1 | contig 19696 bp, 12 predicted proteins | sample RhiMetdeltSRZDD1_FD_80071 | JGI IMG/M metagenome (GOLD analysis project Ga0114129, IMG submission 80071) | Populus rhizosphere microbial communities from Tennessee, USA - Rhizosphere MetaG P. deltoides SRZDD1 (version 2) (version 2) | ecosystem: Host-associated > Plants > Roots > Rhizosphere >...
CGGCACTGAGTTGTACTTCCTGGCCGATCAGGGGCCTCGCATTACGCAGTTTGCGCCACGCAGTATGAACGTGGTCGTTCGCTCTGCGCTGCCGCCGGAAGCGCTCGCGGTCGACATCCGGAAGATCGTGCAGTCCATGGATCCGGCCCTGCCAATCGTCAAGCTGCGTACGCTGGAACAGGTCTTTGCGGAGTCCGCCTCGCGGCCGCGCTTTCTCGCGGAGCTCCTGGGGATCTTTGCCGCGCTCGCGCTGGCGCTCGCGGCGATCGGCACCTACGGGATCCTGTCCTATTCGGTCAGTCAGCGAACCAAGGAGATCGGAATTCACATGGCGCTGGGCGCCACGCGCGGAAGCGTCCTTGGTCTCGTTCTCGGGCAGGGGCTACGTCTGACGATCGTCGGGCTGATCGCAGGACTCGCTGCTGCCATGGTGCTCACACGACTCCTGCAGGCGCAACTCTTCAACGTGAAGCCCACGGACCCGACGACATTGACCGTCGTGACCGGCTTCATCGGCCTCGTGGCGCTCATCGCCTGCTACGTACCTGCGAGGCGTGCCACGCTCGTGGATCCGATGGTCACCCTGAGAGAGTAGAGTCCGGCTTCAGCCGGACCTATTCATAACGAAGTGCCGTCATCGGATCGACCTGCGATGCGCGATGCGCAGGAACGAGGCCCGCCGCGAACGCCACGACTGCCAGCACGATGGCCGACACGAGAAGGACGATCGGGTCGCTGCCCTTCATCTGATAGAGAATCGATTCAGCTGCCTTGCCAAGACCGTACGCGCTGACTACGCCAATCACGCCGCCAATGAGAATCATCCAGCCTACCTGCGAGATCACCATCTGGCGCACTCGAGCCGGCGCGGCGCCAAGCGCCATGCGCAGGCCGATCTCGCGGGTCCGCTGCGACACCGTGTAGGCAAGCACGCCATAAAGACCGACCGCTGCGAGCAGAGTAGCCAGGACCGCGAACGCGGCCGAGAGCGTGCTCATCATTCGATCCAGGAACGTGTTGTCCCGCACCTGTTGGGTCAGCGTCTTCAGATTCTCGAGCGGCAGGTTCGGATCGAGGCCTCTGACGACGTCGGTGACCGTCCGCGCGAACTGCGCCGGATCGCCGGCCGTGCGCACGTAGATCGTCGCCGACCCCAGGTGGTTGTCCTGTCGATATGGAACGACGAACAGCGGTGGAATCGGCTGTTTGACGTTTGCGTACTTTGCGTTCTGGGTCACGCCCACGATTGTCGTGTCGAGCTTGCTCCTCGGACCGTCAGCGCTCATCAACTTGCCCACGGCGTCCTGACCGAGATTGAACTTCTTGACGAATTCCTCGTTGACGATTGCGACCTTCGGCGCCGACGGACCGTCGGCGGCCGTGAACTCCCGTCCCGAGATCAGCGGAACGCCCATCGTCCTGAAGTAACCCGCGCCGACTCCGTTGAAGCGCGCGTTGCTGTCGATATCAGGGCCGCCCTTGAAGCCCTGGACGGCCACGTCCGTTCCCCAGTTGCTGCCGGCCAGCAGCGGCACGAGCGCGACGGTGACGCCGGTCGCGCCAGGAGTCGCGCCGAGACGCTCCTCGAGCCGCTCGAAGAAACCGCGCGTCCGCTCGGGTGTGTAGCCGTTGAGCGAAGGTGAGAGCCCAAACGTCACGACGTTGTCGACTTTCACACCGAGATCGACGCGGCTCACATTGAGCAGACTCTTGACGAAGAAGCCTGCCGCCGCGAGAAGCGCCATCGACAATGCAATCTGCGCGGTGGCGAGCGCGACGCGGAAGCGCGCAGCCCCGCGCGCGCCGGAGGGCTGACCCGATTGACCCTTGAGCGTCGACAACAGATCCGGTCGTGTGCTGTGCAGCGCGGGGAACAGACCGAACAGAACACCCGTCCCCAGTGTGAGCGCTGCGGCAAAGATCAGGACCGGCGTGCTGATCCGGAACGCCATCATCTGCGCGATCTCGGCAGGCAGGAGCGCGAGGATCAACGCGAGCGTCCAGTGCGCGACGAAGATACCGGCAATCCCACCAAAGACCGCGAGGAGGCACGACTCGGTGAGGAGCTGTCCGATCAATTGTCCCCGGCTGGCGCCGATCGAGAGACGCACTGCCATCTCTCCGGCACGTGCGGCGGAGCGCGCCAGGAGCAGGTTCGCGATGTTGGCGCAGGCGATGACGAGCACGAACGCCGTGACGCCCAGGAGCATGTAGAGCGGCGTTCTGGCTTCGTTCGGTACCGAGCTTTGTCCGCGCCCTCCGGGCTCGACGACGATCGGCTTGCTCCTGAACCGCGCCAGCGTCTGTTGGCTGATCTCTTTCTGGAGCGGCGCCTCGACGTCGTTGACGATCGCGTGATACTGGCCGTTCAGCGCGGCGCGCGCTCCCTCGATGCTGACGCCGGGACGGAGGCGCGCGAACAGATACGCCCAGTAGGTGCGACGGTTGTCCCAATCCTTGAAGCCCGGGTCCATGTAGCCGCGCATCGTGATCGGCACGAACACCTGCGGCTTGGTGCCCATGGTCGTCCCGTCGAAGCCGCGCGGCGCAACGCCGACGATCGTCAGGGTCTGCCCGTTGATGATGATTGCCTGATTCAGCACGTTGGGATCCGACGCGAATCTCGTCGACCAGTACGCGTGGCTCAGCACGACGACGTGCGATTCTCCGACGGTGCGGTCGTCCTGAGGACTCAGGAGCCGGCCGAGCCCGGGCGTCATCTGCAGGACCGGGAAGTAGCTGCCGGAGACGAGGACCCCCGAGCCGCTCAACGTCTGTCCCTGATAGGAAAGGTTGGCATCGAACAGCCGGTGTGCGGCGATATCGGTGAAGACCGTCTGCACGCGCTGCAGATCCCGGAACATCGCGTAGCTGAAGACCTGGTCGCAGTCTCCCGCCTGGTTGCACGAGTGCGACCCCGGCTTGGGACCCGGCGCGGACAGGTTGACCAGGCGATCCGGCTGCGGCACCGTCAGCGTTTCCAGGAGCATCTGGTTGAAGCACGAGAATATGGCCGCATTCGCGCCGATGCCGAGCGCCAGCGATACGATCGCGACGACGGTGACGAAGGGCGTCTTGAAGAGCGTCCTGAGCGCAAACTTCGGGTTGATCATGTTGTCCTTCGACGTAATTTCGCGCCGTTTCGTTTACCGGCGCGGAGCACTACGAGTTGGTCCTGCGCTCCGTGGCATAATTCCGGCCGATGACGTTCTTCGCTCGGTCCTCGGCGGCTGCGGTGGGCGTGCTCGTCGCCGCGCTCTCGGTGCAGACGGGAGCAAAACGTCAGGCGGCGCAGACGCCGCAGCAGTTCTTCGGCTTCCAAATTGGCGCCGATGGCGAGCTCGCCAGATACCCGAAGATCGTCGAGTACCTGCAGCATCTTGCGAAGGCGACCAGCCGGGTGAAATTCGAGGAGCTGGGCAAGACGACAATGGGGAATCCCTACGTCCTTGCCACGATCAGCGCGCCGGAAAACCTTGCGCGCCTCGATCGGCTCGTCGACATCAACAGACGCCTTGCCGATCCGCGCGGCCTGAGCGAGGCCGAAGCGAAGCGGCTGTCGCAGGAAGGGCGCGCCTTCTACTTCCTCTACGGGACGATTCATTCCACCGAGGTCGGAAACACTCAGGCGATCACCGAGATTGCCCATCGTCTCGCCACCGAAGACAGCCCTGAGATCAAACAGATCCTCGACAACCTCGTCGTGCTGATCGTGCCGTCACAGAATCCTGACGGCCAGGTGCTCGTGATCGATCACTGGTACAAGACGAAGGGGACCCGATTCAACCGTGTTTACCCGGACCTCTATCACAAATATACCGGCCACGACGACAACCGCGACTGGTTCATGTTCACGCAGAAGGAAACCAGGCTCGCGGTCCAGAAGGTCCAGAACGTTTTCAAGCCGCACATCACGCACGACATGCACCAGATGGGATCCACCGACGCGCGCATCTTCGTGCCGCCGTTCGATGATCCATACGATCCAAACGTGCATCCGATCCTCGCGCAGGAGCACATCGCCGTCGGTCAGGCGATGGCCTCGGCGCTCGTGTCCGAGGGAAAGGCAGGCGTCGAGTTTCACTCGCGATACGACATGTGGACGCCCGCGAGGCAGTACATGGTCTATCACGGTCAGCCTCGTATCCTGACCGAGATCGCGAGCGTGAACCTCGCGGACCCGTTGGTGAATCCCGCCGGCAAAGATGTGCCGCTGGGATCGCAGGAGACGCGCTGGAACTACCCGATCCCGTACACCCGAAGCGACTGGCATCTGCGGCAGATCGTGGACTACGGAGAGACGGTGGCCTTTGCCGGCATGTCTCACGTCGCGCGCTATCGCACGACCTGGCTGGAGAACTTCTACAAAGTGCACGCGGACTGGGTGAACCGCAAAGTTCCGCCTTACGCGTTCGTGATCCCCGCCGACCAGCGCGACCTCTTCGAGACGAACGAAATGCTCGACATCCTGCGCATTGCGGACGTGGAGATCCACCGAGCGCAGGCGCCGTTCACCGCCGGCGGAAAGCAGTATCCAGTCGGATCGTGGGTCATCATGACGGCGCAGCCTTACGGCGCGTTTGCGAAGACGATGCTGGAGCGGCAGAAGTATCCGGATCTGCGCCTCTATCCAGGCGGTCCGCCGAAGACACCGTACGACGTGACGGCCCAGACGCTGTGGATGCTGATGGGTGTGGATGTAGACGAGATCGCCGAGCCGTTCGAGGCGAAGCTGGCCGACGCCACGAAGGCGGATTCCCGCCTGGCCGGCCTTTCCGCGCCGGGATGGGCGTATGTCTTTGGTCCTGAATCGAACGCCGGCTTCATCGCGGCGGCCAAGCTCCAGCAGGCAGGCGTGCCGCTGTATAGGGCGGCGCGAGCTTTCGACGTTCGTGGACGCACGTACGCGCCGGGCACGTGGATCGTGCGTTCCTCTCCGGAATCCACGCGCATCATGAAAGAGGTGATCGTCACAGGTCTGCCGGTCTCGAGCATCGATGCCGCGCCTGGCGTCGATGCGTATCGCCTGAAGCCGCAAACGCGCATCGGCCTGTACCGCGGCGCCAACAACATGCCCGGCGGCTGGCTCAAATGGGTCTTCGAACAGTACGGCTTCAACTACCGTCAAGTCTCGGCCGCGGACTTCGACGGCGATCTCGCGGCGCTCTACGACACGATCGTGCTGCCCGATGGCATGACCCGGCAGGTCATCGTGAACGGCCTGGATCCTCAGCGCAACGACAAGGAATGGTCCTGGGCGTACGGCGTTGGCGATGCGGGATGGAAGAAGCTGGGCGACTGGGTGCGCGGCGGCGGCACGCTCGTGGCGATCGGCTCCGCGGTGGAGGCGGCGCAGCAGCTGCTCGGGCTGCCGATCGAACGCGCCCTGCCGGAAGCGCGGCCCCGTCGCGGAGGAGCCGCGAACGCGCCGTCACACCCGGAAGGCGACGTCGACCGGGTGCTTCGTCAGGCGTTCTCCAGCCCGGCGCAACTCGATGCGACGCTTCGCGAGCGCGTCATCGATCCGACGACGCTCTTCTACTGTCCGGGGTCGCTGTTGCAGAACGAATTCAACCCCGCGCACCCCGTGGCTTTCGGGATGCCGGAGAAGTGGCCTGTGTTCTTCGAATCCGATCAAGCGTATCGCCTTAAGCCTGGATTTACGATTCAGAGCGAGGTCGTCGCGCGGTATCCGAAGCAGGGCCCGATCCTGCAGAGCGGCTGGCTGCTCGGCGAAGATCTGCTGCGCGATCAAGCCAACGTCGTGGCCTTCCGTGTCGGCAAGGGTTACGTCGTCACGATGGGAAGTCAGATCGATTTCCGCGCGCAGGCGCGCGCGACCCTGAAGTTGCTGTTCAACGCCATGTTTCACGGCCCGTCGACGCTCGTTCCGGCCGCGGAAGTCGGCACGGCGCACTCGACCGCGGCGGGCGTTCAGCGCTGATGCGAGGCTGCCGATGAACACTCGACTACGGCTTGCCGTTCGCCTCGTCATCGTCATCATCGCTCTGCTGACGTCGGCGTCCGCGCTCCGCGGCCAGCGCGGCGCTCTCTCGGCGCCGTTCGATGTCGTGATCGTCAACGGTCGCATCCTCGATGGCACCGGCTCCCCGTGGTACGCGGCAGACGTCGGGATCAGGAACGGACGGATCGCGGCGATCGGACGGCTCGACACCGCGGAGGCCGCGCAGCGGATCGATGCGCAGGGACACATCGTGGCGCCGGGCTTCATCGACATGCTGGGACAGTCGGAGCTGACGATGCTGGTCGAGCCGCGGTTGCCCTCGAAAATCTTTCAGGGCATCACCACGGAGATTACCGGCGAAGGAGGATCGGCCGCGCCGCTGAACGACGCCATCGTCAAAGCGGATCGCGTCGCGTACAACCACCTCAAGATCACGGCCGACTGGCGGACGTTCACACAGTATTTCACGCGAATAGAACGTCAGGGCATGGGCATCAACCTCGCGTCGTACGTGGGGGCCACACAGGTCCGCCGGATGGTGCTCGGCGATGTCGATCGGAAGCCCACGCCGGGCGAGCTGGACAAGATGAAAGCTCTGGTCCGCGAAGCAATGGGGCAGGGCGCCGTTGGCCTGTCGACGTCGCTGCAGTACGCGCCGGCGCCGTACGCAACCACCGAAGAGTTGATTGCGCTCGCGACCGAGGCGTCGAAATACGGAGGCATCTACGCGACTCACATGCGGTCCGAGGGGAATACCGTGATGGCGGCTCTCGACGAGGCGATCAGGATCGGGCGGACCGCACGGATTCCCGTCGAGATCTGGCACATCAAAGCCGCCGGGAAGCAGAACTGGGGACGGATGAAAGAGATCGTCGCGCGCATCGAGGAGGCGCGCGCAAGCGGCGTGGACGTCGGCGCCAATACCTACGCGTACCCCGCGTGGTTCAATTCACTGTCTGCGTTTGTTCCGCCATGGGCGCACGACGGCGGAGACGAGAGATTCCTGGCGCGGCTGAAAGATCCAAAGATGCGCCAGCGGATCAAGAAGGAGATGCTGAGCCCGGCTGGCTCGTGGGACAACGAGTGGCAGGAGATCCCCGGACCGGAAGCGGTGACGATCTGCGTCGTTCAGAACGCGGAGCTACGCGATCTTCAGGGAAAGACGCTCGCCGAGATCGCGCAGCTCTGGAAACAGGATCCTATCGACGCGCTGCTGGACCTGTTGATCAAGGATCGCGCGTTCACCTACGTCGCTGTGTTCGGCATGTCCGAGGGGGACATCTCGCATGCACTGGCACAGCCATGGGTCTCGATCGACAACGACTCGCAGGGCACGTCGCCGACCGGTCAACTCGGGATGGAGCATCCACATCCGCGCGCGTACGGGACGTTCCCTCGAATCCTCCGCAAGTACGTTCGCGAGGAACACCTGCTCACGCTGCCCGAGGCGATTCGCAAGTTCACGGCGCTCCCCGCGCAGCGCATGCGCCTGACCGACCGCGGAGTGCTCAAGCAGGGCATGTGGGCCGACCTGGTGGTCTTCGATCCCGATCGGATCGCCGACAAGGCCACCTTCGAGGATCCGAACCAGCTCTCGGTGGGAATGGAGTACGTGCTGGTCAACGGCGTGCCGGTCCTCGCGGAGGGGAAGGCGACGAGCGCGCTTCCAGGCAAGGTTCTACGCGGCCCCGGCATGCGCAATCCGTAAGGGATCAGCGCAGCATCGCAAGCAAGATGGCGGTCGCGACCGCGACCACGACAACCGTCACGATCGCCACGGTCCGGCGTCGCCGCCGGCGCGTGTCGGCCAGGCGCAGTTCCGCGATATTGGCCCAAAGCGCCCGCTGCAGTTTGCTGTCCATCGCGCTGCCGCGGGTCCCGGGGCGCTGGGGGCCAGGACGTTCAACAGGCGCGATGAACCGATAGCCTCGCCGCGGTACGGTCTCCACATACAGCGGCCGATCCGCATCGTCTTTCAGCACCGATCTGACCTGCTTGATGCAGAAATTGACCCCCTGGTCGAAGTCGACGTAGGTGTCTTCGCCCCAGAGCTGCTGCCGGATCTCTTCGCGGGTGACGAGCTCCCCCGGACGCGACGCGAGCAGGACCAGCAGCCGGAAGGGCTGCGGAGGCAGCCGCACGGGACTGCCGTCCCGGCGAAGCTGGCCTGCCTCTTCGTCCAGCTCGAAGGTGCCGAAGCGGAGCATGCGTTTAGCCTATCATCGCGGCCCCCGCCTGTCCGCTTATGACCAGGTCTAAAGGCGCAATCCAAAAGAACTTAGACGCTCAGATAGATTCTCAGACAAAACGTACTTGTCGCACATGGAACCCGCGTTTCGGACCACGTATGTTCCGGCATATGGAGGCCCGAACCCTATGGATCATCTCCTCAGTTGTGACAGTGTCCGAATCGTAGCGGCGACGGATCGCAGGGACTGGAAGCACAGATCGCTGCACCCGCTCGAGACGCAGATCCGGAGCGCCGCCGGCACGCACATTCCGGTCCTGATCTCTGCCAACCGGGCGCGAGCCCGGACAATCGCCAGCCAGATTCACCAGCGCAGCGCGCAGCGCGATCACGCGCTGCTCGAGGTGGATTGTTCGGCTGCTTCGCACGGGTACGAACAGCAGGTGTTCCAGACGGACGTGGGCGAGTCCGGGAGCATGCTCTTGCTGGAGGTCAATCACCTGCCTGCGTCGATGCAGCTGCGGCTTCGCGCCCGGCTGACGGTCGAGGCGAGAGCGCGAGCGATGGGACCGGCCTCCGCGTTGATCGGACGCCGGCGTCTTCTCGCGACGTGCAGCGGCAGCCTGTTCGAGGCCGTAGAACGCGGCCTGTTCGATCGCGATCTGTTCTACCGGCTCAACGTCATTCACATCGTTCCAAATGGACTATGAGCTTCCGCGTCCGCGCCCGGCTGGCGGCTTCAACTCGTACTGCGGCGGGGGATCTGCGCCCATCAGATAACGCACGAAGTAATCCCACCGGCGCCGCGTCATGTAGTTGGCCGCGTCGCCGTAGCCGTGGCGCTGATTGGGAAGCATCAGGAGATCGAAATCCTTGTTCGCTTTGATCAATGCCTCGACGACGAGAAGCGTGTTGTATGGAGGAACGTTGCTGTCCATGGTGCCGTGCGCGAGCAGCAGATGTCCCTTGAGGTTCTTCGCGAAGTTCTGGTTCGCCTGGCCGTCGTAATTGGTCGTGCCGTCCGGATTCTTCTTCAGCAGCCCCTGCCATTTTTCCGCCCAGTCGTCCTCGTACACGCGGTTGTCATGATTGCCGGATTCCGAGATCCCGACCTTGAAGAAGTCCGGATAGTGAAACATCGCCCCTGCCGCCGCGAAACCGCCGCCGGAGTGCCCGTAGATTCCGGCGCGATCGATATCGATCCAGGAGTACTTCCGGGCGAGCTGTCTCATTCCGCTGACCTGATCCGGGAGCGTGTTATCCCCCATGTCCCCGTAGTAGGCCTCGTGAAACTTCTTCGATCGCCACGGGGTTCCCATCCCGTCGATCTCGACGACGATGAAGCCAAGCTCCGCGAGAGCCTGCGCATCTCCGCGCGCGGGAGAGAACGTGCGCGCTCCGACGCTGCCAGCCTGCGGACCCGGGTAGACGTGATTGATGATGGGGTACTTTCTCGAAGGATCCAGATTCGTTGGCTTGAACAGGAGCCCGTACAGATCCGTCTGTCCGTCGCGAGCTTTCACGACAACTGGCGTCGGCGGCTGCCAGCCGGTCGCGAGCAGCTTCGAGATGTCGGCCTTTTCGAGCGTCATGAGCAGCTTGCCGTTCGAGTCGCGCAGTACCGCGATCGGCGGGACATCAGGCTTCGAGAAGCTGTCGACGAAGTACTTGCCGGACTCGGCCAGGGAAACATCGTGCGTGGCGTCCTCGGGCGTCAGCAGCTGCGCGTTCTTGCCGTCGAATCCAATCTTGTAGAGGTGCGTGAAATACGGATCGCGCCCGTTCTCGCGACCCACGGCAAGGAAGTAGATGGTCCGCTCCCCCTCGTCGACGTGAAGGACTTGCGTGACGTTGCCGTCGCCGCTGGTGATCTGGTTCTTCAGCTTGCCGGTCTGAAGGTCGTACAGATACAGATTTCCCCAGTTGTCGCGCTCCGAAAACCAGATGACTTCGTTCGACGCAGGTAGATAGCGCCAGTTGACACGGCCGTTCCCGGACTCGAAAAACGTGGAGACTTTTTCGTCCAGCACGTCTCGGACGGCCCCCGTCGTCGCGTCCGCGACGCGCAGCGTTTCCTGGCGATGATCCCGGGATGTGGAGACGAACGCCAGGTGCGTCGAGTCGGAACTCCATTGCACATCGGCCCAGTCGCCGCCTCGGCAGGCCACATGATCGCAAAGCGTCGACCGATGCTGATCGGGAGGCATCTGCAATCGGATCACCTTGATCGGATCCACCTCGATGACGACCCGCTGAAGCATCGCAACGTTCTCGTCGCCGGGCAGCGGGTACTTCCAGGCTTCGAGCTTCGGATGGCCGACCTTCGTGTTCACGAGGTACATCTCGCCGACGTCGCGCTGGTCCTGCTGGAAGGTGGCGATCTTTTTCGAGTCGGGAGACCAGAGGACAATCGGCCGATTGCTCTTCGTCCAGCCGGCGTTGTCGGTGGCGTAGCCGAAATCCTTCACGCCGTCTCTGGTGAGCTGGGTTTCCTTGCCGCTCGCGACATCGCGGACCCAGAGGTTCCAGTCCTTGACGAAGGCAATGCGCGTTCGATCCGGTGACGGCGCGTCGGTTCTCGGCGGTGGGGGAGGATCGTCGCCGCCGCGCCCCCTCCGCCGTGCTGCGACGCACTCGGGCAGTTCACAGGCGGATCGCGTTCCCGAGGCAGGATCGATGAGCGGGGTCTCGGCGCCCTTTTCGGTGGTGATGCGGTACCAGAACCTGTCGTCGCGCAGCCACGTCGCCCGCACGCCCGAACGGTAGACGAGCGGCGTCGTGTTGTACGTCATGAACCGCTCCGCGCGCGCGTAGTCCGCCGCCGTCAAAGCGCGCGGGGCATCGACGCGCTGCTGGGCCACGAGGGGCGCCGCCGCAGCAACGCATGCGGCGATAAACAGCCATCTCCTCATCCAATGAGCCTCCGGGCCGAGAGTATGCCACGTTCATTAGCAGCCGTTTCCGCCATGCCGCTCTCGGCCGGTGATATTCTTGCGACCCACTCGCCTATCGGAAGGAGTTTTCCATGCACCGTCCGTCGCTCATCGGCGCCACCGTTCTGGGCGCAGGGCTGTTGCTGCAGCAGGCCGTCGGCCGCGCGCAGGCGCCGGCCGCGGCGTCGGACACGCCGACAGTCGATTCGCTGATATCGCTCAAGCGCGCCGGAACCCCCGCGATTTCGCCCGACGCTCGCTGGGTCGCCTACACGGTCCGCGAGGCCAACTGGGACGAGAACAACTACCACACGGAGATCTGGCTCGCCGATGCGCGATCGGGTGAAACGCGCCAGTTGACGAGCAACAAGAAGTCCAGCTCCTCGCCGGCATGGTCACCTGACGGCACGCGTCTCGCGTTCGCCTCCGACAGGGACGACAAACGCCAGATCTATTTGATCGATCCACGCGGCGGAGAGGCGCGCCGGTTGACGGCGGTCGAGGAAGGCGTAGGCAGCTTTGCATGGTCACCCGACGGAAAGTCGATCGCATTCACGTCGACAGAGCCGAAGCCGGAGTCGGCCAAGGAGCGCGAGAAGAAGTACGGCGAGTTCGACGTCGTCGATCAGGATCATCGGATGTCGCATCTGTGGGTCATCGACGTCGCGGCCAGTGCGCCCAGGCGGCTCACCAAGGGCGACTTCACCGTCGGGCAGTTCAGCTGGTCCCCTGATGGACGCGCGATTGCCTTCGACCATCGCATCAACACAGCCAACAGCAACAGCGGCACCGCGAACATCTCGATCGTCACGGTTGCAGATGGGGCGGTGCGCGCGCTGGTCACACAGGATGGGCCGGACACCGATCCGATCTGGTCGCCGGACGGTTCGCGCATCGCGTTCGAGAGCGCGATGGGCAAGCCGTTCTTCTATTACACGAACGGTGCGATCGGAGTTGTTGCCGCGACCGGTGGTTCGATTGAGAACGTGAGTAGCGGGTTCGACGAAAACCCGTCGCTCATCAAATGGACGCGCGACGGGTTGTTCTTCTCCGCGTCTTCACACACTTGGTCGTATCTCTACTCCCTCGATCCCTCCACGAAGCGCGTGAAGCGCATCGCGCCCGCCGACGATTGGATTGGCTCCGGGTTCAGCCTCAGCGCGGACGGGCAGACGACCGCGTTCGTCGCGAGCAATGCGTCGACGTTCCCGGAGGTGTATGTGGCACCGGTGAGCACGATGCAGGGCCGCAAGCTGACCGATATGGGCGCGCAAACCGACAAATGGCCGAAGGCGCCCATCGAAGTGATCTCCTGGAAGAGCCGCGACGGCGCTGTGATCGAGGGCGTTCTGCACAAGCCGGTCGGCTTTGCACCGGGACGGCGCTATCCGCTGCTCGTGGTGATCCACGGCGGTCCGACAGGCGTCTCGCGGCCGACTCCGTTCAGCAGCGTCAGCACGTACCCGATCGATCTGTGGGTCGGGAAAGGCGCGCTCGTGCTGGAGCCGAACTATCGCGGCAGCGCCGGCTACGGCGAGCAATTCCGCTCGCTCAACGTCCGCAACCTCGGCGTCGGCGACGCCTGGGACGTGCTGTCGGGCATCGATCATCTGATCGCGCAGGGCCTCGCCGACCCCGAACGCGTTGGGGCGATGGGCTGGAGTCAGGGAGGCTACATCTCCGCGTTTCTCACCACGCACGACAGCGCGCGGTTCAAGGCGGTTTCAGTCGGCGCGGGCATCTCGGACTGGATGACGTACTACGTGAACACCGATATTCACCCGTTCACACGGCAGTACCTCAAGGCGACGCCCTGGGAGGACGCCGAAATCTACGCGAAGACATCGCCGATCACGTACATCAAAGGTGCGAAGGCGCCGACGCTCATTCAGCACGGCGCAACCGATCAGCGCGTCCCGCTGCCGAACGCGTATGAGTTGTATCAGGGACTCCAGGATGTGGGCGTGCCGACGAAGCTGATCGTCTACAAGGGCTTCGAGGGGATCGGACACGGGCCGTCGAAGCCCAAGTCCAGCCGCGCGGTCATGGAACACAACCTCGAGTGGTTCGACAAGTACATCTGGAGCGCTTCGTCATCAGCGGTCACCGCCGACCCGCGGAAGTAGCCGATTCGGCTCACCTGGCGAAGCGTTCTGCGGCGCGCTCGCGCGCGCGGGCCGCGACGACTTCACGATCGCGAGGAGGCGCGGACGTGACAAGTGAATCAATAAGACGACGGGCGACGTCGGCGACTTCATCGACAGCCTGCTGGAACGCGGCCTCGTTCGTATGCGAAGGTTTCGTGAACCCGCTGAGCTTCCGTACGAACTGAATCGATGCGGCCTTGATTTCCTCGTCGGTCGCGGGAGGATCGAAGTTGAAGAGCGTCCGGATGTTTCGGCACATGTTTAAACTTTACGCGATCTTTGCGTCCGCCGCGATCCTCGCGGCTCAACCGCCGCAGCCCGCACAGTCGGACTTCATCCTGCGGAATTTCCACTTCGCGTCCGGCGAGACGCTCCCTGAACTACGCATTCATTACCGGACGTACGGCACGCCGCGCAAAGACGCGCAGGGCGTCGTGCGCAACGCGGTGTTGATCATGCACGGCACCGGTGGAACGGGAGGACAGTTCACCGCCGCAGGATTCGCGGGAGAGTTGTTTCAACCGGGTCAGCCACTGGACGCCGCTCGATACTTCATCGTTCTTCCGGATGACATCGGCCACGGTCGATCGAGCAAGCCGAGCGACGGCCTGCGCGCGCATTTTCCACGCTACGGCTATCGCGACATGATTGAAGCCGAATACCGTCTGCTGACCGAGGGGCTCGGCGTGAATCATCTGCGCCTGGTGATGGGCACGTCCATGGGCGGCATGCACACGTGGCTGTGGGGCGAGACGTATCCCGATTTCATGGACGCGCTGATGCCCCTTGCGAGCCTGCCGACGCAGATCTCCGGCAGGAACCGCGTGTGGCGGCGCGTCGCGATCGACGCCATCCGCAACGATCCCGAGTGGAAGAACGGCGATTACACAGCGCAGCCGCAGGGTCTCAGGACGGCCGCGCAGATGCTGTGGCTCGTCGGCAGCAACCCGGTCCTCCGGCAGCGGCGCGCGCCAACGCTCGCGGCGGCCGACAAGGAGATCGACGACTACGTCGCGAACTACATGCGCATCGGCGACGCGAACGACACGCTCTACGCGCTCGAATCGTCGCGCGACTACGATCCGGGACCGGCGCTCGAGCGCATCAAGGCGCCGCTCCTGGCGATCAATTCCGCCGACGACCTCGTGAACCCTCCGGAGCTCGGCATCCTCGAACGCGAGATCGTGCGCGTGCCTCACGGCCGCGCGATCATGATTCCCTTCAGCGAACGCACGGTCGGCCACGGCACGCACACCGTCGCCGCGCTCTGGAAGGGTTTCCTCATCGAGCTGCTGACGGCGACGGAGAAGCCCTGAGAATTTGCGTCGCGCCGGGCGTTGTGTCACGCTGACTCTGCCAGCGCCAGAAGGAGCAATCCCGATGGCGTTCGACCGTCTGTCCTTCTCGCTGCGCGTGCTGGCCGTTGCTCTCTTCGCGGTGATTCTGGCCGTAGCGTCGCGCGATTCGATTGCAAGGGCGTCCCAGATCGACACGGTCCGCCTCGAGCCTGGCGCCTCGATCCACCTCGCCACGCCCGCGTTTCTCGTCGCGGGGCATCGCTACGCCTTCACATGGCCTGGCGGCGGTCCGCCGCAGACCTACGTCGTCAAACAAGTCCGGCCCGATGGCTGGGTTCTCGTGGAAGTGGCAGACGACAACACTCGCCTGGATCTGTACATCCCCGGTGAGTTCCCGACTCGCTGGCTGCACGTCGGCCTCGCGGTGTCGATTCAGGAAATGCGACCGCTTCCCTGACACGGCCCGCTCGCGAGGACACCTGAGCCGCGAGAGGCCGCTCGATTGCGCCGTTTTCCTGCGAAACCACCGTGGCATTGCGGTTGCTGTGTCGACCTGTGCCAGCACAGGAGTGTCCTCATGCGAACACGGTGGATCGTCGCCGCGCTGCTCACGGTGTGTCTCGTTCCTGCGGTTGCGTTCGCTCAGAGCGGAAATTCCGAGATCCAGGGATTCGGCGGAATGACGTTCGGCACCTCGTCGACCTTCGGCAGCTCGACGGCCTCGACGTTCGGAGGCCGCGTCGCGATGGGCCTGACGCGAAACATCCAGGTGATCGGCGAAGGAGGACGCCTCTCCGACATCAAACCGCCGCTCTTCAACCTTCTCGGCTTCACGCCACTCGATCTTCGCGTGTCGGCGTGGTACGGCGAAGCCGGCGTGCGGTTCACCGCGTCACACGGAGCCGTCCGCCCGTACGGCGAGGCGACCGCCGGGTTCGCGCGACTCAGTACCGGGCTGTCCGGGATCAGCGGAACAACCCAGGACGTCATCCAGACCGGCTTGAATCTCTTCAACCGCACGGAGCCGCTCCTCGGCGTCGGTGGCGGCGTGCTCGTGCAGGGGGGACCGCTCTCGCTGGATCTCGGGTATCGCTACAAGAGAATCATGGCCGGCAACACGCTGGCCTCAGCGCTGAACGCGGGGAATCCGTATGAGGTCAATCAGGTGCGGATCGGGCTGGGTGTGCGTTTCTGATTGGCTGACGCACGACTTGATGTCGTCCACGATCACGCCGAGCGTCGACGACAGCCCCGGGCCGTATCCGTACTGACCGGCACGCACGGATCGAATGAAGCGGCTGGTGGTGTCGACGGGAAGCGTCGCGACGTTCGCGCAGAACGCCGGCCACAGGCTGTCCATGTTCAGGTATTGCTCGACGTTGGAGAGATAGAAGGCCGACACGATCGCATGCCGCTCTTTCAGATACGCGGCGACGGCGCGAATCGCTTTGGGGCCCGCGAAATTCCCGACGATCGGCACCAGCAGGTTTTGCGATTCGAGCGTCTTCAGTAAAACAAAGTTCTCCTCGCTCGCCAGATAGCTGCGCGGCTGTCCGCTCTCGTCGGTCGACAGCATGAGATCTGCGTACGACGGAGAATTCCGTCCGAAGCCGCCTCCGCGTCCGCTCATCCAATACGTCAGGCCCGGTCCATAGGTCTGAAAGTTCCGGTAGACGTACTCGATTCCCTGGACGTCTTCCTGCCCGAGCGCGAAGCCATGCGTATTCGACAGATGGTCGAGCATCGCCTTCAGGTTTTCGCTGAAGAGCGCCTCGCTCGACTCGACGTTCGCGAACGCCGCGAAAAGTTCCTGAACGGTCGAACTGGATGAAAGCCCCTCGGGACGCTTTCGCGCGAAGAGCCGCGAGACGAACTCGGCGCGATCCGCCGACAGCTCGAAGAGCGCCTTGTACATCAGGTGCAGATCGAGATTGCCGCGCCGCACATCGACGATGAACGCCATGGCCGGTTTCAGGGCGGCGATGTACGTAAAGTTCTGTTCGGGACCGACGCCCAGATAAACGCGGCCCGGCGGCGCGATGGCGATCAATTCCGGGATCACCGACTGCAGCCAGATTTCGTTCGACAGCAGGTTGTCAGATCGGAACGTGCCGTTGGGCTCCGAGAAATCCGTTACGAGCCCCCAGAAATCCGCGTCGCTCAGGCTTGCCGGGATCGTCAGCGGCGCCGGCGGTGGCGCTGCTACCGGGAGCGTCGCAGGCGGAGGAGTCGGAACCGTCGGCGCGGTCTGCGGCGGCGTGCGCTTCGCGCACGACGCGGGCACCGACGCGATCAGCAGGCTCAGGAGCGCAGCGGCGGCGAAGCGACGAATCATGAGTGGCCTGGCTCCGTCGATCCTATTCTACAGAGGCCCGCTCATTTGGTCCTGAGCGCCTTCTTGATTTCCGATTCGATCCAACCGTCCGTCCCGCGCCCGTAGCCCGTGCGTCGCGCCTGCACGACGCCTTCGGGATCGAGAACGATGTAGGTCGGATACACGTTCACGCCGAAGAGCCCGGCGATCTGGCGGCCTTCGTCCAGATATTGAGGCCAGTCCAACTTGTGCTTCTCGATGAACTGGTTCCACGCGTCCGGTTTGTCCTGGGCGACCCCGACAATCACCACCTGATCCGGGTTGAACTTCTTCGCGATTTTCGCAAGCCCTGGCGTGGCCTCGACGCAAGGCCCGCACCACGATCCCCAGAAATCGAGGAGGACCGCCTTCCCCTTCAGGCTGGCCAGCGACAGTTGATTCCCGTCCCTGGTCGTCAGTCTGAACTCGGGCGCGTACGCGATGCGCGCTCGATTCGGACTCTCGATCAGCCGTCGCGCTTCGTCGGCCTGCGGACCAGCGTCAACCCGCCGCAGATACTCCTTCAGCTCCTGAACACCTTGATCGTCACGATTCTGCTGGATCAGCGTCGTCCCGAGATGGAAGTGAGCGACCGGCACGGCATCTCCGGCTGCAATCGCCGCCCGGAACTCTGCTTCGGCCTCCTTCAGTTTCCTGCCATTCGATCGATTCGCGAGTCCGGCGAGCGCCGTACCTCTGACGGTGCGGATTTCCGCCTCGGTCGTCTTGTCGTCAGGCAACCGCTTCAACGCCTGCTCGCAGCTCTCGAGAGCTTCCTTGAACGCACCGAGCCGCTGATAAGCGACAGCCATGCCAAGGCAGGCGGCGGCGGATTCCTTGAGGTACTTCGCGCGTTTGAACGCCTGCAGCGCTTCGTCGGCGTGACCTTCCTGCAGCTGGTAGTAGCCGCGCTGCAACTCATTTTCATACGCGCCTTGTTTTTCCTGCGCGGCGGCGCGGCTGGCGAAGAGGAACAGCACGACGGCTGGCCAGACCAGAATTGCCCGTTGAAGCTGCATCGTTCGCTCTCGGAACGCGAGTATAACCGCTTGACACGCTGAAGTCGGATGAAAGAGTCTTCTCTCACCCTTCACAAGGATTCTTCGCATGCCGAGTCGTTTACGTCGGTACGTGCTCGTTGCCCTGCCGTTCGCCGCGCTGGCGCTGTCGGTCTGGTCGGCTGGACCGCACGCGCAAGGGGTCGCCGATCCGCTGCTCTCATCCTTTCGCTTCCGTTCGATCGGGCCGGCCAGCATGGGGGGACGCATCGATGACATTGCCGTCGCCGAGAGCGACCCGAACGTCATCTATGTCGGATACGCCGTCGGCGGCGTGTTCAAGTCGGAGAACAACGGCGTTTCCTTTACGCCCGTGTTCGAGAAGTACGGTACCGCCTCGATCGGCGATATCGCCATTCATCCGCGCGACGCCAACATCGTGTACGTCGGCACGGGTGAAGCGAACAACCGGCAGACCTCGTCTTTCGGCGACGGCATCTACAAGACCGTCGACGGCGGCAAGACCTTCACGCGTCTGGGCCTCGAAGGGACGCAGACGATTGCGCGGATCGTGATCGATCCCAAGAACCCGGAGACGGTCTACGTCGCGTCGCCCGGTCACCTGTTCGGTCCGAGCCCGGATCGCGGCATCTTCAAGACGACAGACGGCGGAAAGACGTGGAACAAGATCAAGTTCATCGATGACGATACCGGCTTCACCGACATCGCGCTGGATCCATCGAGCCCTGGCATCATCTACGCGGCCAGTTACCAGCGCCGCCGCAGCGGCTGCTGTTTCAACGGTGGCGGGCCGGGCAGCGGCATCTGGAAGAGCACGGATGCTGGAAAGACATGGAACAAGCTCAGTGGCAACGGCCTCCCGCCCGGAACGTACGGCCGCATCGCGCTCGATGTCTCGCGATCGAATCCGAACGTCGTGTACGCGCAGATTGAAGCGGCCGCTACGGGCGCGCCGGCGGGAACGACCGCCGTCGAACAGACCGCGGCAACCGAGGCAACTCCGCCTGGAGCTGCCGCGGTCAATCCTCCCGGAGGGGCGAGAGGCGCGGGCAGCGCTCAAGCCACGGCCCCTGCTGCGGCTGCGCAGCCGGCCGGCGGGCGCGGCGCCGTCGCGTACAACTGGTGCAACAACGCAGGTCCTCGACGCGGGTGGGACGGACGCGGCGGTTTCGGCGCAACGCAGGAGATTCCAACCGACATCACGCCTCCGGCGCTCGATCCGCGGCGCGGCGGTGTGCTGCGATCCGATAACAAGGGACAAGCCTGGACGCTCCTGAGCAACTGCAACGCGCGTCCGATGTACTTCAGCCAGCTGCGCGTCGATCCGTCCAACGACAAGACGATCTACGTCGCGGGCCTTCCGGTCGCGAAGTCGCTCGACGGAGGTAAGACGTTCGCGACGCTCGATGAGTCGGGCGGCCACAACGATCCAGGTCACGTCGATCAGCACGCGATATGGATCGACCCGAAGAACCCGAAGCACATTCTGATCGGCAACGACGGCGGCCTCGACGTGAGCTGGGATCAGGGCCGGTCGTGGGATTACGTGAACACGATGGCAACCGCGCTCGCCTACGTCGTGACGGCCGACATGCGGCGTCCGTACTACGTCTACGTCGGCCTGCAGGACAACGGGAGCTGGGGTGGGCCGAGCGCGGTGCGCGGCCGCGGCGGAATCATGAACTCCGACTGGTTCGGCATCGGCGGCGGCGACGGCTTCTACACCGCCGTCGATCCCACCGACTACAACATCGTCTACACGGAGTCGCAGGACGGCAACACCAATCGGTACG
>Ga0114129_10004481_pt1 | contig 19691 bp, 19 predicted proteins | sample RhiMetdeltSRZDD1_FD_80071 | JGI IMG/M metagenome (GOLD analysis project Ga0114129, IMG submission 80071) | Populus rhizosphere microbial communities from Tennessee, USA - Rhizosphere MetaG P. deltoides SRZDD1 (version 2) (version 2) | ecosystem: Host-associated > Plants > Roots > Rhizosphere >...
AAATTCATAGGACAGGACGGGAATGAGTTTTTCGTGCAGGGATGGGAGCCCGAAACTCAGCCTAGGGCAGTGATCGCGCTGGTGCACGGCATGGGTGAACATATCGGGCGCTACGCCCATGTGGCGCAAGCCCTCACCGATGCCGGGTATGCTCTGATCGGTTTTGACCTGCGCGGTCATGGCAAATCGGGCGGGGCGCGCGGGCATTTCCCCTCGCTGGATGTGGTGATGGGTGATATCCGTCAATTCTTTCAGTTTGTATCTCAGCGTTACCCCAATATTCCCCAATTCTTATATGGTCACAGTCTGGGTGGATTATTATCCTTCACGTATGCCCTTCAAAACAAAGCCGCGCTGAAGGGTGTGATGGTCACCGGCTCCGCTTTGCGCTCGGCGCTTCAAGAGCAAAAAGTGAAAATTGCGCTGGCGCGAGTGCTTGGTACGTTAATGCCTACGGCAACGATTCCCAGTGGCTTGGATGCAAAGACCATTTCACGTGATGTAGACGTTGTCGATAAATATGTGAACGACCCACTTGTCCACGATAAAACGAGCCTTGGTCTGGGCAAAGCCGCATTGACCGCCATTGACCTGTGCTTTGCACGCGCCGGCGAGTTTGCATATCCACTCCTGATCATGCACGGTAAAGCGGACGCGTTGACCTATCCCAGCGGCAGCGAAGACTTTGCGCGGTTAGCAGGTGAGAAGAATAAGGATGTCACTCTGAAAGTGTGGGATGGTTTATATCACGAAGTTCACAACGAACCGGAACAGACTGAAGTATTCAAGGTGATGGTTCAGTGGCTGGATAAGCATCTTTAAAACTTTGCGAAACGCAAAATTAGAGTGGCAATCAAGCCGATGTTGATTGCCACTATTTATATCTATCTTATAGCGCTTGCAGGGCTTGGTCCCTGCAAGCGCGCTAGATCACGTCATCACGGCGCCTTCCATTTTCAACAACCATTCCTTGGTCTTCAAACCTTCCCCTCCGCCGTAGCCGTGAAGTTTGCCGTCGGTTCCAATGACACGATGGCAGGGAACAACAATAGGCATCGGGTTCATGGCGTTGGCGCTGCCTACCGCGCGATAGGCGTGTGGACGGTCGATCTCTCGGGCGATATCAATATACGTGCGCGTTTCTCCATATGGGATTCGAAACACGGCTTGCAAGGCTTCGCGCTGGAACGGGGTAAATAATGTCCAATCAATGGGGATGGTGAAGGCAGTCCGTTTGCCGGTTAGATATTCACGCAGTTCTTTCGCATAAGGAGCGATCTTCTTCTGATAGAGTTCGATGGGACGTTTGAGGCGCGCGAGGTATGAGTCAAATTCGGGTTGAGAGTCCACCCATTCGATGGCGACCAGGCCAAAATCTGAGACAGCAAGTCGAAAGTCCCCCAGTGGGGTCTCATTCAGCTCACCAATATAGATTGAGCCAGGTGTTTTCGTTCTCATAAAAAATCACCACCGAAAAGTTATTCTCGATGGTGAGATTATAGTGCATTTATTCTGCTCGATCAGGAGTTTAGTCCCTGATAGAGCAATCGGTCAATCAGCCGCGTTCGTGCGTGGTAAAGTCGCGGATTTTGCAGCTTTGCTCGCCGGCTTCCAGTTGACAACCGCCAGGCTTGCCACGATCAATACCGTCCCAACCAATAACTGCCAGGAAAGTTGTTCATTGAGGAAGAGCACGCCGAGAATCACGCCGCCGACCGGGAACAGGTAGGTGACCATAGTAGCGCGTGTCGGTCCGATCTCGTGGATCAAATACCAGAGCATGAGCACCGCCAGGCCCGAACCCAGGATGCCCAACCACAGGATCGAGATCCACGTCAGGGACAGTTTCGGAAACAGAAACGGTTGTTCAGCAACCGGACCGATGATCCACATGAAGATCGCAGAGGTGATGAGCGGCATGGCGCCGCGCACGGTTCCCTGTACGTGCTGAGTGAGTTTGCGAGCGAAGACCGCGCTACCAGCATAGAAGACTGATGCCAGAATCACCGCCGCCTGCCCAATGACCGAGTTGTGCGCGTTGGCTGTCAGGTCTTTGCTGAGCAACACCACCACGCCCGCAAAGCCGATCAGCAGCCCCAGCGTTTTTGGGGTGGTCATTTTGTCGTCATTCAGCATGAAGTGTGCCAGCAGGATCGTGAAGAGTGGCACGGTTGCATTGAGGATGGAGGCGACCGCCGAATCGATGGTCTGCTCACCCCAGGAGATGAAGAAGATGGGGATCGCCAGGCTGGTAGGACCCAGGACAGCGAAGATGCCCCAGGTTTTCCAATCGCGCGGCCATTTCACGCCTTGATAGATACCGATAAGCACAGCTGTGACAGCGCCGAATAACATACGAAAGGCAACCAGCGCCATGGGACCGATTTCCTGCACACCGATCTTGATCCACAGGAAGGATGAACTCCAGATGGCGCCCAGCAGGATAAAAACGAACCAGTGTTTGGATTTCAAAGGGGCTCCTTTCAGGTAAGGGGGTAGGAACAACAATCGTTTCGATGCACTACGAACAGGAAATATTACGCTACTACAGAGGGATATTTGTCACGGATGGATGATATTCATAGTTTCTTCTGCAGACCCCATTGTAAGAATATTACGCCTCTCTGCCGACCCGATTCTTGCTCTTTTCCCAGCCTGAAAAGCGTCCCGACACTTGCGCCAGGTGCAAGTGTCGGGACGCTACGTCTCTAATAATTCGTCACCCAATCAATCAACCCGCGTTCGCGTGCCCGATGGTCGCACCAGCGAAAGATGAAAACGGACGTGACGGCGAAGAGCAGGGTCATACCGGACAATATGCCAAGCAGTTGTCCATTGCTAAAAGCCGCCAGTGTCGGGAATGCCTCCGCCACGTTGCCAATAAGCGAGCGTCGCATGAGCTCGAGCCAATACGTAATAGGCATGGCAAAACCAACCGGGCGCAGCCACGTGGGCAGCACCTCCAGCGGAAAGATCGCACCACTGAATAAATACAGCGCGCCGGCCACCGCATCGCCGAGGATGAAGTGATGATTGACGATCATCAGCGTGATACTGGCGAGGATCAATCCCATCATAGCCAGCATGGTAATACCCAGGAAAAGAGATACGAGGAATAAAGCCCAATTGACCTGGTTTAGGTTAAGCGGCAGATGCAGAAACAACTTGCCGGCCGCCAGGGTAATAATGACGGCTACCGTGGCAACCAGAAAGCGAGAGACGCCGCGACCCAGCAAATAATACGGCATACTGATGGGGGCGACGTACATATACTTTAACGTTCGATAATGTTCTCGGTCTTCGATCACGGCCAGGGAGACTCCGGTCATCACGAAGGCCACATAGATGTAGAAAGCATTACCCAGGTAAATGTAGGGAAAGATAGGCGAGTCATAATTCCCTTTCGTAATGATGCTGTACATGACGACCAAAATGGCGACAGACGCCAGCGGTTTGATGACCAGGTACACCGCGAAGAGAAACGGATCAGTCCAGTTGGCTTCGATCTGCCAACCGAGCCACGTGGCCATACGAAAGGAACGGAATGATTCGGAACGATTCATATAATCTCCAGTATCATTGCGAGGAGAGGCGGAGCGCTGACTAAGCAATCTTCAACTAACGAGGGGATTGCTCACCTGCACTGCACCACACCTGCCTGCTTTGCCATGAAATGCGTTAGCATTTCAAAAATCGGGTGCACGTGTCGCCATCTCGCCGTTTAAGGCTCGATGCTCGCAAAGACATCACCTTCGGCTCTCCGTAATCCTGCCCTCGCGGATGGCAAGCTTCTCCATGTAGTCAAGCAGGAACTTTGCTCCAACAAGAAAGATTACACACAACAGGCTCAAGATTGTGATCTCAATGGTCACGTTAAGGAAACCGAGCGCGGCCCCCGATGGAAAGATCAACTGTCGCATCGCATCCAGCCCGAGTGTGAGAGGAATCAACGAAGCCGCCGCGGCCACCCAGAAATTGAATGACTTGATCGGGAAGTAAAAGCCGGAGGCAAGATAAACAGGCTCCTGCGCCAGGTTGGCTATATGCCAGGCCTCTCGGCTGAGCAGCAGAAAGAATGACGCGCTCATCATGCCCATGCCATACAAGGCCGTCATCGCCAGGAAGAAAACAGCCAGCAATTGCGTAAAGCTGCTCACCGAATACTGGACGTGAAAAAGCAGTGATCCCAGCACGATGATCGCAACGGCGCGCAACGCAGTGGCCACCAGCCCACCAATGGCCATGCCCAGCAGAATTGCCATCAGCGAATTTGGCGCCATGATATACAACCCCAGATTGCCAGTCTCTTTTTCCCAATACAACTGGCTGGACATGCTCCAGAGAATATTCATCCAAAACGCGGTCATTGCGCCACCCACTACCACAAAACCCACATAATCCTCCGGTGCGCCGATAGCGCGGTAGACAAACACATAGGCAGAAACGGCCAGCATCGGCAGAAAGACCTCAAAGAATACCCAGGACAGCTCCCGTTGTTGCCCGATCACGCGTGGGTAAGCACGCGCCACGATCGTTTTGAGGAACAATCGCCAGCCTGTTACTTTTTTCGTGGTGGCGAAGGTCAGTGAATCGCTTGCTTTCATTCCGCACCTCCTTTCTCAATATCCTCCATGCGCTGACCCACCAACTCCATGAAGACGTCCTCCAACGTTGGCTCGCGCTTACTGAGACGTTGCACCTTGATGTTCTTATGAGTCAGGATGTTGATCACGGTTGCCAGCGCCGACTCCTCTTTCAGGATTAACTCCAGGCGCGCGCCGCCCTCGATCTCGGTCAACGCGGCTTTCTTGACCTCAGCCTGCTCCGCAAAAATGGAATGTTTCAAACCGTTGAGCGGACTCGTCTCGATCTCGAAGATGGCATCGCGCTGCAAATTGCGCTTGAGGTTGGCTGGCGTATCACAAGCCAATACACGGCCCTTATTGATGATTGCTACCCGGTCGCAGAGTTCCTCTGCCTCCACCATGTAGTGAGTGGTGAGCAGCAGTGTGCGATTCTTGTCCGCATCCATCCATTCACGGATCAATTTGCGCACGTCGCGCGAGGCACCCACATCCAGTCCCAGAGTTGGTTCATCGAGAAAGAGCACTTCCGGGTCAGTGAGAAAGCCGCGCACGATGTTCATCTTTTGGCGCAGGCCGGTAGAAAGGTCAGAGGACTTTGTATTCATTCTGTCCTGCAAATCAACGAGAGTAAGGAGTTCTGTGATCCGCTGATTGGCTTCCTTCGAGTCCATGCCGTAGAACTGCGAGAACATCCACAGGTTCTCGCGCACCGTCAGCAAGCCATAGCCCGATGACTCGCCGCCCGAGACCATATTGATGCGCGGTCGAACCAGATGCGGGTTAAGGTTAACATCATGAGTGGCAACCCGCGCCCAGCCTGAGGTCGGCGCGAGAAGCGTGGTGAGGATCTTGATCAGGGTCGTCTTGCCGGCACCGTTCGGTCCAAGGAGGCCGAACAGTTCGCCGCGTTCCACGGTCAGATTTACATCCTCTAACGCGACCAGTTCCTTACGCTCCTGGCGTTCCTTTTTGTTGCCGCGTATCTTATAGACACGCCCGAGGTCTTTGGTCTCCACCGCGTAGTTGGACATGCTGCTCCTTGTAGAATGATAAGGGGAAAATTTGTTCTATTTTACCGCGTTTGGGTCCAGGGTGACTGTCAAATTTTTCCCTTTGGTCTGCCTTTCGATTGTCATAAAAGTGACAGTCGCCTACTTTGCATCTTTGCAAATTGCCCCATTTTGCGGGGCAATCGTAGGGTAATCGTAGGTTTCACGTCAAGCAGGTTTGAGTCCAATATGATAAATTAGACCCAGCAAGGTGATTTCTCTTCTCCTCCTTTCGTAGGGAACCGCGGTCGGCGTCCGCGGTTCTCGCACTTTAAAGGCAGTATAATGCCTTCACCTGTTAATTTACTCAAGCTGCGAGGAAAAGATGACTGTTCAAATCACCATTATTGGTCTGGGTCAGGTGGGAAGTTCAATTGGGCTGGCGTTAGCCGGGCAGCCCAACATCAAACGAATTGGTCACGACAAGAATTATGAAACCGGTCGTCTTGCGCAAAAAAATGGCGCTGTGGATGAATTTAAGATCAATCTGCCCGCCTCCATTAGTGAAGCGAATGTTGTCATCCTGAGCCTGCCTTTAAGTGAAATACGGGAAACGCTTGGCTATATCGTCCAGGACCTTCAGGAAGGGACGGTAGTATTCGATACAGCTCCCGCCAAGACAACCGTTGCTGCCTGGTTCAACGAAATGGCCCCCCAGGGACGTTATTATGTAGGGCTAACACCTGCCATGGGCGCGAGCTATCTGAATGGTTCGGATTTCGGGGTACAGTCTGCCAGGGCCGATTTGTTCGCCAAAGGCCTTTTTGTAGTGAATGCCCCTCACGGAACGCCGGGCGAGGCAGTGAAGCTGGCAACCGATCTCGTGTCGTTACTGGGGGCGCATTCCATGATCTCAGATTCAATCGAAGCGGACGGTCTGCTGGCCTCCACACATATCCTGCCGCAACTGGCTTCCGCCGCGCTGCTGGATGCGACGGTGGATCAACCGGGCTGGGCAGAAGCACGCAAGGTCGCGGCGCGTCCATACGCAACTATGGCAGCTGCCGCGGCGTATCATGACGAAGCGAAATCATTGAGCGAAGCGGCCCTGGTGAACCGTGAGAATACGGTTCGGGTGTTGGATGCGTATATGGCGTCACTGCAGCGTCTGCGCGACCAGATTCAAGAGGGTGATGAGAAATCGGTGGCTGAATTTCTTGAAGATGCTGTAAAAGCTCATGGCCGCTGGCTGGAAGAGCGCACCAAAGCGGACTGGCAAAGGGTCGAAACCACTCCGGTTGAATCCTTTGGCGATAAGATTAGCCACCTGTTCCTTGGCAACGTGATGCAACGCACGAAGAAGCGGAAATAAGTAGGGGCGGAGTCTTGCTCCGCCTTTTGAATTTCCTATGCCTTGTTATTGTTATATTGTTGAGTGCGCCGATGGGACATATTACACCGGCTGGACGCTTGACCCTCAAAAACGCGTAGACGTGCACAACAAAGGTCGCGGTGCAAAGTATACACGCATGCGATTACCAGTCAGGTTAGTCTACATGGAGGAACAACCGGATCGGAAATCCGCGATGAAGAGGAAGATTGCCATCAAGAGATTAGGGAGAAATGGGAAAAGAAAATTGATCGTAAAAGGTATACACGGAAATAGGTAGACACGGAAACAGGTTTCCGGCAAACAAAAGGCTGGAGGTTATGCCATACCTCCAGCTGTGTTCACTTGGATACCTGATTTACCCTGTACGCAATCAATCCGTAAACAATGGCAGATGTCCCAATGCGATGATATGCATCCATTGCGCTCGGTCACCTTCCGTGAAGATGGCCGCCTCTGCCACAACGCTCGCACCTGCCTTATCCAGAATCATCCGCATGCCTTGCAGTGTTGACCCGGTGCTGATCACGTCATCCAAAATCACAACCTGCTTGCCCTTCATCATTTCGATATCTTTTTCATCGAGGATCAAAATCTGCGGCTGGCCCGTGGTAATCGACAGAGTCTCGGCCTTCAGTGCAGCACCCATATAGGGCTTGTAGGATTTGCGTAATACAACATAAGGTTTTTTCGTTTCAACAGATAGCGCGTGGGCCAACGGAATCGACTTGGCCTCCGCTGTCACCAACACATCGTAATCTTTCTCTTTAAGCTTGTCTGCGAGTTCCCGCGCACAGGCCTGTACAAATTCGGTATCTCCCAAAATATTCAGGATGGCAATTTTCAAACCGGGCTTGATTTCGAACAGACGAAGGTCACGTTTTATTCCCGCAACTTCAACGGCATAGATCTCGCGGTTGGACATAATTAAATCTCCTCTGCCAAATTTATCGTGCGTAGTGTATCATGATTCATTTATAATGGTTGTCATCCTTCATTCGCCCGCTTCTACCGATCCAAAATATGCTCCTCGACCTGCAACTCAACGATCATTTGCGCCTGCGCAAACAGCATCCCTGTGGCTCCTATGAATGGACGGTCACGCGCTTGGGCGCGGACATCGGGCTCGAATGCAAGGGCTGTGGACGGCGCGTCATGCTGACCCGTCGTGAACTTGCCAAACGACTGAAAACTAATCTCACTAAACACGAAGAAGAACAACATGGACAGCAACCCAACTCTTAGAACACCGCACATTGTTTTTTATTTCTCCGACACCGGTGGCGGGCATCGCTCCGCTGCGGAGGCAATTATTGAAGCTGTTCAACTTATGTATGGCAAGGCGGTCACAACCGAAATGGTGGATTTCTTCAAGGATTACGCACCGGCGCCTTTTAATCGAGTAGGTGCAATGTATCCCTACATGGTAAAGGCGCCTCATTTATGGGGGGCCAGTTTCCATGCCACCGATGGACGGGCGCAGGCACGCGTCATCACCACCACCTTATGGCCACTGGCGCGTAAGGCGGCGCGCACCCTGGTACGGAGTCGACCCGCCGATTTGATCGTCACAGTCCATCCGTTTGCGAATTCCTTTGCCCTTAAAGCGCTGGGCGTCAACCGTCCGCCGTTTATTAACGTGGTCACGGATATGGTTACTACGCACGCGTTGTGGTATGACAAACGGGCTGATCTCATCCTCGTCCCCACGGAGACGGCGCGACAACGGGCTATCAAATACAACATGCCTCCCGAAAAAGTCCGTGTGGTAGGGTTACCCATAGCAGACCGGTACTGCAAGCCATTGGGTAGCAAAAGTATACTGAGGAAAAAACTGAGTTGGCCCGTGGAAAACCCCATTATTCTTATGGTGGGAGGTGGGGAGGGCATGGGTCCGCTGGCCAAGACCGCACGTGCGATAGACGAATCAGGACTGAACGTTACACAGGTCATCGTGTGCGGGCGGAATCAGAAATTGAAAGCCACACTCGAAGCGGAGAAATGGGAAAACCCCACGCTGATTTATGGTTTCACACGCGATATGCCGGACTTCATGCGCGCTTCTGATTTCATTGTGACCAAAGCAGGTCCTGGCACCATTGCGGAGGCGCTCAACGCGCAATTGCCGATCATCCTCTACGCAAAGCTACCGGGGCAGGAGGATGGCAACGTCACCTTTGTGCAGGAGGAAGGCGCAGGGGTCTGGGCTCCTTATCCACAGGATGTGGTTCGCACCCTCACGCGTTGGATTTCGCGCCCTGAGGAAAGACAGCGCGTCATTGATAATTGTCTTCGTGCCGGAAGGCCCGAAGCCGCCCGCACGATTGCCAAAACTATTGGGGAAATGTTGAGACTGTCCGATGAACAACAGTCATCTTGATATAGTGAAGATACAAAAGTAATCAGTATACAGGTAGCCAAGTACCTACCTCATCTTATTCATCTGGCTCAAAATCAGCATGAACAACCTAACTCTCCGAATGCATATACACCGTTTGGATAGGGAATGGCATACGAATCCCCTGCTTGTCTAATGCATCCTTGATCAACGAAAAAGCCGCATTCTTTGCGGCACCAGGGTCGGTCTTGGAGGTATCAATCCAGAAACCTGTATTGAACTCCAGAGCTGAATCACCAAACTTTGAGAAACCGATGGCAGGTTTTGGTTCCATGACAACGCCCGGAATATTTTGGATGGATTCCAAAACAACCTGGCGCGCGACCTCTGTATCTGCATCATAGCCCACTCTGAAAATCAACTCCACGAGCCTGCGGTCTGCGCGCGTATAATTAATGATGGGACTCGCCAGAATATTCGCATTGGGGATGTTCACAATCCGCCCATCGGTGGCCTTGATTTCTGTGGAACGCAAGTCAATTTCCAGCACCGTCCCATCAAAACCTGCCACACCGATCACTTCATTCACATGGAAGGGTTGTTGAATCAACAGAATGACGCCGGCCACAAAATTTTTCATTACGTCCTGCAAGGCAAAACCAACGGTGAAACCTAAAATACCCAAACCCGCCAGAAACGCAGTCACATCGAAGAATCGCTGCAAGGCTGTGATCGCTCCAGCCACAACGATTGTCCCATAGGCCAGTTGTGCCAGAAGCTGGGTTACTCCCTCAGGGGCATTTCGTCTTTTGAGTACGCGGTTGACGATCCTGCTCAAGACCCGCGCAAAGTAAATAGCGAGGATGAATATCGCCAGGGCAGAAAGAAGATTCGGGATACCTTTTATGAGGCCATCCATAAATAGGTTGATGTAATTTTGCATGGCGCTTCTCCTAATGAACCATTGTCAAACACGACATCCTATAAACATGCTCAAAATGGCTTGAACAGATGTAATGTGCGATAGCATCCCGCCCTACGAGATACATTGAGCTTTCCAAGACACTATCCAAATTTAATGAATCTTAACCGAAAGCCAGGCCTGAGTCCATTCACTTGGGAATGGATAATTGGCTTAACGGCTTCGCTTGAAGTGGAATTCATGTGCCTGATATAATCCTTTCGATGCCCATCCTCGATGCACATACAATGGATTTCTTCAGCCGCAGCCCCGAACAGACCCGCCGCATCGGTATGCGTGTGGGTGGCGCACTGCAAACGGGTGATGTGATTTGTCTGCAAGGTGACCTGGGTGCGGGCAAGACGACATTTGTGCAGGGCATCGCTCACGGCTGGGGTTCATTAGATTCGGTCTCCAGCCCAACCTTTATCTTGGTAAACGTCTATCGACGTGCGGATCAAAGCCAGCTCTTTCACATGGACGCCTATCGCCTCAACTCCACTCCCGAAGCGGAAGAGCTGGACCTGGATTCCATGCTGGCTGACGGCGCGCTCATCATCGAATGGCCCGAGCGCATGGCAGAGTTGATTCCTGCAGAGAGATTATGGGTCAAGCTCGAATATGTAGATGACGAAGAACGCGAGATGAAATTTAAAGCCAGCGGCAAGCGCTATGACCAATTGCTGGATGTGGTCCTGCATGCTTTTGGAGGCGATTGATGTTGTTGGCCGTTGACACTTCCACCGCCCAGCTGGGGCTCGCATTATATGATGGCGCGCAAGTCATCGCTGAATACGCCTGGCGCAGTGGACATCGTCACACGGTGGAACTGGCTCCCGCGACCGCTGAATTATTGGCGCGTTGTGGGCTGACGATGGAGGCTGTTCAGGCGTTGGGTGTGGCATTGGGGCCTGGTTCCTTTACGAGTTTGAGAGTTGGTCTGGCTTTTGTAAAAGGACTGGCAATTGCGCGTCATATTCCTCTGATTGGTATTCCCACTTTGGATATCCTGGCAAATGCACAACCTGTATCGAAACTTCCGCTGGCGGTTGCAATTCAGGCCGGGCGCGGCCGGTTCGCCCTGGGCTGGTATAAAGCTTCCAAAAGAAGGTGGCAGGCTCAAGGCGACGCGCGAATCGTGACTCTCGAAGCGTTGCTGGCTGAGCTGCAGACTCCATATGTCCTGTGTGGAGAATTCCCGGCGGAAGTCCGTCAACAAATTTTGAACCCTAAAGAGGCGCAGCTTGTCTCACCCGCGGGTTCGGTGCGCAGGCCGGCAATACTGGCGGAGCTGGCCTGGGCGCGCTGGCAAAGCGGCGATGTGGATGACGAAGCGTCGCTGGCCCCGATCTATCTCCATGTTGCCGAGCCGATTCGATGAATTTTCACATTCGCAGGATGACGGTGGAGGATGTTCCAGCCGTCACCCAGTTGGATCGAATTTCGTTCACGCTGCCCTGGACCGAGCGTTCTTTTCACTTTGAAGTGACCTCCAACCCGGCCTCGCGTTGCTGGGTGGCGGAGAGTGGCAGGGTGCTGGCAGGGGTAGTGGTGGCCTGGCTGCTGGTGGATGAGGTGCATATCGCCACCATTGCGACGCATCCCGATTTTCGCCGGCAGGGAATCGCGCAGGCCTTGCTGGCACATGTGCTGAAATTGGGCGCTGAAGAGGGTGCGATCAGTTCATTCCTGGAGGTGCGGGAAAGTAATTCTGCCGCGCAGGCGCTCTATCGCAAATTTGGTTATGAGGAAACTGGCCGAAGGCCGCGTTATTATAAGGATAATGGTGAGAGTGCCATTCTGATGACGCTGGAAAATTTGCAGGACCGGGTAGATACCGAAACCGGTAACAGGTAGACAGGCAGGCTGACATGCTGAATGCTGAACAAACGCTTACTCAAATTGCCAGCGAAGTTTCCGCCTGCACAAATTGCGCGCTCCATCATTCGCGCAAGCAGGCTGTACCTGGCGAAGGGCCCGCCAGGGCTGAAATCATGTTCATTGGAGAGGGGCCAGGCTTTCATGAAAATGAGCAGGGCCGTCCGTTCGTGGGCGCGGCGGGTCAGTTTTTAGACCAACTGCTCCAGCAAGCCGGGGTTACACGCGGCGAGGTTTGGATTGGTAATGTAGTAAAATGCCGTCCGCCGGGGAACCGCGACCCGTTACCCGAGGAACTCGCCGCGTGCGATGTGTATTTGGAGCAGCAGATTGCAGCCATCAACCCAAGCATCATCGTGACTCTGGGCCGCTTCTCGATGAATAAGTTCATGCCGGGCGCGAAGATCAGTCAGGTGCATGGACAGATGCGCAAGGTTGGGGAGCGTTACGTCATCGCGATGTTTCATCCAGCCGCGGCACTGCATCAGGCTTCGCTCAAGCCGGCCATTCTGGCCGATTTTGGAAAACTGCCTGAATTGTTGAAGCAGGCGCGTGCTGGCCTGGGCCGCGAAAAGGTGGAAGTGGAGAAGCAGGCTGAGGAGAAGGAAGAACCGAAGCAGTTGAGTTTGTTCTAACCCCATCATTGCGAGGAGTGCCCGCGCTGAGCGGAGTGAGCCGACCGGCGAACGAAGACGAACCGTAGCCCGACGAAGCAATGACGGAGGGTAACTATAAGGAAGAGAATGTCAGTCAAAGAAGACCTAATCAAAAAACTTAAGAATAAGGATGCGCGTATTGCGATTTTGGGACTCGGCTATGTGGGACTGCCATTGGCCGCCGTCTTTGCGGAGGCGGGATTCCGCGTGATGGGCATCGACCCAGACTCACGAAAGGTTGATTCGCTCAAGAATGGCATCTCCTACATCCCGGATGTGAAGACCGAAGCCATCGCGAAATTGGTACAGTCCGGTCATCTCACGGCCACCGTGGATTTCTCCGTGTTGAGGGATGTGGACGCGGTCAGCATCTGTGTGCCAACACCTTTGCGGCAAACCGGCGATCCGGATATGTCGTTTATCATCTCTGCTGCAGATCAGCTGGCAACGTATATGCACCAAGGCGTGGTGGTGGTACTGCAGTCCACCACTTATCCGGGCACGACGCGCGAACTGCTTTTGCCAAAACTTGGAACAGACCCTGACTTGAAAGTGGGAGAAGACTGGTTCCTGGCTTTTTCTCCCGAGCGGGTGGATCCCGGTCGGTCGGATTACATGACCAAGAATACGCCCAAGGTGATGGGCGGTATCACGGAAGCGTGTGGCGAAGTGGCAACTGCCTGGTATAAAGTCGGAATTGATATCGTTCATCAAGTGAGTTCCGCCGAAGCGGCAGAGATGGCCAAACTGCTGGAGAATACCTTCCGCATGATTAATATCGGCCTGGTGAATGAGCTGGCGATCATGTGTGAACGCCTGGGTGTGGATGTGTGGGAGGTGATCGATGCCGCAGCGACCAAGCCGTTTGGTTTTATGAAGTTCACTCCCGGTCCTGGCCTGGGTGGTCACTGTATTCCGATCGATCCGTTGTACCTTTCCTGGAAGATGAAATCCTTCAATTACAACGCGCGCTTTATCGAACTGGCCTCCGAGATCAACACCAATATGCCGCGTTACGTGGTCAGTCGCGTCATGGAAGCGCTGAATGATCGCAGCAAGCCGCTCAAAGGCTCAAAGGTATTAGTCCTTGGCGCGGCCTACAAGCCTGATGTTGATGACGTGCGCGAGTCCCCTGCACTGGATGTGATCGGCCTTTTGCAAAAGAAAGGCGCGCTCGTGGAATATCATGACCCCTTTATTCCTCACATCCAGCACGAATATGATGGCTGGCATATGGACAGTATCAAGGATGTGATGCAGGCCGTACAGGAGGCCGATGCCGTGGTGATCGTGACCAATCACAAGGTCTATGATTATGATGCCATCGTTGCTTCGGCAAAATTCGTGTTTGATAGCCGCAACGCGACGCAGAAAGTTGTGAAGGATAGTGAGAACGTTGTGAGATTATAGTGTCATTGCGAGCGAACGAGGTGAGCGAAGCAATCTCCGTGTTAATATTGAGATTGCTTCGTCGGTTTTCGACTGCGCTTCACTTCGCTCAATCCTCCTCGCAATGACACAAAATAGATATAGGAAAATATGGCACACTATTTGGTGACTGGTGCGGCAGGTTTTATCGGTGCCCGCACCTCCGAACTGCTTATTCAGGATGGGCATACTGTCATTGGCATTGATAATGTCAATGACGCCTATGACCCGCGCATGAAGGAATACCGGCTGAAAAGATTGCAGGCGCTGCCGGGCTTTGCCTTCCACAAGCTGGATGTTGCGGAGAAATCCATCATCGACCAGTTCAAGGATCAGAAATTTGAGGCTGTCATCAATCTCGCCGCACGCGCGGGCGTACGCTACAGTGTGACCGATCCCTGGATCTTTGTGCAGACCAACACGGTCGGCACGTTAAATATGCTGGAATTGTGTAAACAGACTGGGACAAAGAAGTTCATTGTCGCGTCCACTTCGAGCCTGTACGGGGAAGATCCACCCTATCCGACGCCGGAAACAGCTTCCAGCAGCGAACCGCTCCAGCCATATGCGGCCAGCAAAAAGGGGGCAGAGGCAATGTGTCACGCCTATCATCACTTATACGGAATCGATGTCAGTATCCTGCGTTACTTTACAGTGTACGGGCCGGCCGGCCGGCCAGATCTGGCGCATTTGCGCTTCGTACAATGGATCAGCGAAGGCAAACCGGTGCGCGTCAACGGAGATGGAGAACATTCACGCGGTTTTACATATATCGATGATATTGCGCGCGGCACAATCCTGGCACTCAAACAGGTCGGTTATGAGGTGTTCAACCTGGGCGGGCATGAAGTCATCACGGTCAATAACCTGATTAAGTTGATGGAGGAAACCATTGGCAAGAAAGCGAATGTACAATATGGTCCCGCCAACCCTGCCGACATGCTTACCAACCATGCGGATGTGAACAAGGCCGGTGAAGTGCTTGGCTGGGAACCGCAATTTGACATGCGTGCGGGGGTTGAGAAGCTCGTTGAATGGTATAACGCGGAACGCGAGTGGGCGAAGGATATACTCACCCCATGAAATGACTTCGAAGTACGCGCTGTATTCAGAGACAGTGCAGTAATTCATCCACGTGGGATGCTTCGCAATAATTTTATGTCCCTCTTCAACAAAATCCAGGCATACCTGCGCGATGACCCATTGATCCGCCGCGTGCTGCGAAACAGCGGATATTTGTTCAGCGGAAATGCGGCCTCGGCTGTCTTGAACGTTACTCAGGGAATTTTAGTGGCGCGCCTGCTCGGCGATGCCGGGCTGGGATTGCTGACCATCGTTATGGATTTTGCATCCAATACCAACCGCCTGCTTTCGTTTCGTATGAGTGAGGTGGTGGTCAAATACATGGGCGAAGCCCTGGCTCAGGAAAACAAGGAGCGCGCCGCGGCCATCGTCAAAGGGATTGGGCTCACAGAGGCCGCCACGTCTGTGTTGGCCTATCTTGTATTATTGGTTCTGGCTCCCTGGGGTGCGCAGCTCTTCGCCGACAATGCGGCTCTGGCAGAAGTCTTTCGTTTTTACGGTTTGTTTTTGCTTGTCAACCTTGTGTATGAAACTTCCAGCGGCGTGCTGCAAGCCACAGACAAATTCAAACAGGTTGCGCAATTCAATTTCTATCAGAGCATGGTCGTTACGACTCTGATTGTCGCAGCTTTCATCTTGAAATGGGGACTGCTCGGAATCCTCACCGCTTATCTCATAGGCAAGGCCATCACCAGCGTGGCCGTTGTACGCCTTGCGCTGCGCGAAATGAATCAGACATTTGGGAATTCCTGGCTGCGCGTACCTCTTCATACGGTTCGTGATTGGAAATCCATTTTCGGTTTTGCCTTCAACACGAACCTGAACGGGACTGTCAACCTGTTCGCGCGCGATAACATCCGCCTGTATCTCGCCATCTTTCTCCCCGACTCACAAGTGGGTTATTTCAGCCTGGCCTCCCGACTCATCAACCTGATGATGCTGCCCATCGAACCGTTCATCTGGCCCACCTATGCCGAGATCACCCGCACCATCGCGCAGCGACAGTGGCAGGCCACGCGCAAACTCTTGAAACAGGTCAGCACCATTGGCGGCGCGTGGACTCTGCTGGCGGGTGGCGGCCTGGTCGCTTTGGGCTGGTGGTTGATCCCGCTTTTGTACGGAAGCGAATTGGCGCCTGCCTATCCATGTCTCGTGATTCTGCTGATTGGTTATGGCATTGCCAATGTGATGAATTGGAATCGTCCGTTGTTGCTGGCGCTGGAGCGTCCCAACGATCCGCTCATCGTCGCGGCTGTGACCGGAGCGATTGAAATCATCCTGTTCTTCCTCTTGGTCCCCAGCGGCGGCTATCTCATTGGCGCAGCGATCTTTTCCGCCTACCTGGCCGTATCTGTCCTTATCAACGTTGTACGCGGGTTGTCCATCCTCAAACATAATGAGGCGACGGCATGAATATTGTTGCCATCGCGGGTTCGACGGTACCGTCCGATACAGCCAACAGCATCCAGGTGATGAAAGCCTGCTCCGCCCTCGTACAACTGGGTCACATGGTCACGCTTATCGTGCCCGGTGAATCTCAACCAGAGATGGGCGATCTAAAATCTCATTATGGTCTACAGGCTGAGTTTCCCATCGAATGGCTATCCTCCTCAAGCCGCCGCGCCTTCACGTGGAAATCCGTTCAACGTGCGCGTGCTCTCAACCCTGACCTGCTTTATACATGGTTCCCGCAATCGGCAGTCTTCGGTCTGCTGTACAAGATTCCCACTGTCTTTGAAATCCATATTCAACCGACTGGATTCTTTGGCCCCGCGTGGCATCAAGCTTTTGCAAAACTTCCGAGGCGCAAACGACTCATCTCCATTACACGTGCTCTGGTAGATGTGCTTGAACATGACTACAACATTCATATGAAACCAGACGATGTAGTGATCGCGCCCAACGGCGTGGACCTGGAGCGCTTCGCTTCGCTGCCTGCTTCGCCCGAACTTGCCCGCCAAACCTTGAACTTTCCATCCGCTCCGACCGTGATGTGCACGGGACACCTCTACCCCGGTCGTGGTGCGGACTTGTTCCTCGCGCTCGCAAAAGCCATTCCACAGGCACACTTCGTCTGGGTTGGTGGTCGGTCTGAGGATGTCGCAACATGGAAACGACGAGCTGATAACGAAAATATTCCCAACCTCACCTTCACAGGCTTTATCCCTAACCAGGATCTGCCCCTCTACCAGTCCGCCGCCGACATTTTGCTCATGCCCTACAGCCGCTCCATCATGGGCTCCAGCGGCACCGCGGACTCGGCCAGCGTAGCCAGCCCAATGAAGATGTTCGAATACATGGCGGCAGCGCGCGCGATTGTTACCGCTGAACTACCTGTGATACGCGAAGTGCTGAATGAGAAGAATGCGGTTTTCTGTGAACCAGATGAGGATGGAGACTGGAGACGGGAGATTGAGAGCCTGCTCGCGGATGAATCACGCAGGATCGATTTGGGGAAACAAGCGCGAGAGGCGGTGGAAGGTTATACGTGGTTAGCGCGGGCGCAGAGGATATTGGATGGGTTTGTGAGGGATGAATAGGTATTAACGGCTCGCATTTGCGTACGCCGCGGAGCGGCAGCCCTGTAAAGGGTATGCCTCTTCGGGGTATTGCGCAGCATGGGTGGGTGGGATTGGGCACCATCCCGGCGCTCTCCCGGGACGAGACAACGCTGCTTTGCCGGAATCAACTTCAAGCCACTCAAACTGCCTGACTGCCCGCAGGGCGTGCGCACGCCGTCCCCAAGGACGGCAGTCCCACCACCACGGCCCCGACGCACGTTGTCGGGCTTCGGGTGCACGTCGCGAAGCATCCCCGAAGGGGGCTGTGTTGGGCGTGGCTTCGTATCTTTATCCTCTTGACCAACGCCACGATGTGAAGAATGCGGGGCTGCCCCCTATGGCTCAACCCTCTCACCTGTTTGCGCCGCTTCCACCACATGAAGAATCTTTTCAACACTGATTTTCGCGATCTCTGGATCAAGCCAAAAAGAGGCGTGATTTGTGTCTGGCACAACTTGATGCACACTATTAGTCGAAAGCAATGCCAGTTCATTCTGCCAGCCCTGCCAGAGTTGCTCCTGCTCGGGCGGCGTACCGTGTTCAGTGGCTGTCAATACGAATAGAGGCATATCACCCAATGACGTCAGGTTCCGCGCCTGATTATTGGTAGCCGTTGAAGCCAGAAATTCGGCACTTTGGGCATCCCAATCCTTTGTTGCTGCGAAAAACGCTTTGACTGCCTCGTTCTGAGGGGCGGGTAATCCTGGATCTGGTTGAAATGCTCCCATCAGCCGCATTACACCCATCCGTGCGAGCCAGGGTGCGATTTTGTACATGCCGGCGAAGGATTCAAATTGGGTCTTACCGGCCGCCGTGCTGGTCCACTGATCAGGATGCGAACTATCAAGCAAAACCAGGCCGGAAACTTCGGTCGGATATTTTCCTGCGTAAATGCGGACATAAATCCCACCATACGACCAGCCTACCAATACATATGGACCAGGAATCTCAGCATTATGTAGCAGGGTATGTAATTCAGAGGTGATGTGTTCACCATCGCGCGGCCCGCTGCCAGAATCGCTCCAGCCCATACCCGCACGATCGTATGAACATACGCGCGTTGATTGGGCCAGCTCTGACTGCACGCGCACCCACGCCGCCGATGTTCCTCCCAAGCCTTGTTCTAGAATGACAGTCGGACTGCCCTCCACGTTCTCGCCAACGCAGTAGATATGGAGCTTATATCCACCGACATCAATGAGTTGACCTAAAGTAGGGGTATTTCGTCGGTCGGAGCTTGTAGACAGAGCTTGATAGATTGCCCCCATAGTAGCCAATACCACGACGCCTGCAACTATCCACATAATTATGCGGGATACTCGTTTGAGGAGCGAGCTAGATTTCACGAATGATAATCCTTCGAGATTTGATGGAATAAGGCATTGTGCCTTCAAGTAGCCCAACGGCTGGCGCTTAATCTGCGAGCGACTCCTGGCCGGGCGCAAGGAGCCTTGCTCGGTGCACCGCCGGTCAACGGCTCAGCGCACAAATGAACGGTTTCCTCCAGCAGCGCTCGGCAGCTTCAAGCGCTGGTTAGGCGGCGCTGCTAGCCAGGCGGCCGTCGACCAACCCGACCGCCCCCGAAACGCCCGCCGCGGACCGCCCGATCTCCGAAAGCCCGCGCAGGCGCTCGGCCTCAGGCAGTCGGCGCGAGGGGTGGGCCCTCGAGCACGCGCGGCCGGTACTCGACGAGCTGGGTGCGGCCGTCGAAGGTGCGGTGGTCGATCATGTCGAGCGCGACGTCGGGATAGCCGTCGTAGATGCGTTCCGCGCCGGTGGCACCGGTGATCACGGGGAACATCACGACCCGGAAGCGATCGA
>Ga0114129_10004482_pt1 | contig 19690 bp, 17 predicted proteins | sample RhiMetdeltSRZDD1_FD_80071 | JGI IMG/M metagenome (GOLD analysis project Ga0114129, IMG submission 80071) | Populus rhizosphere microbial communities from Tennessee, USA - Rhizosphere MetaG P. deltoides SRZDD1 (version 2) (version 2) | ecosystem: Host-associated > Plants > Roots > Rhizosphere >...
CTGAAGAACTCGCACTCCAGCGGAATCAGTACGCCATGGGCCACGGTCAGCGCGTTGATCGCCAGCAGGCCGAGGGACGGCTGGCAGTCGATGAGGATGAAGTCGTACTCCCGCATGACCGGCCGCAGGATCCGGGCCAGCGCCATCTCGCGCGCGACCTCGGTGACCAGCTGGATCTCGGCCGCGGACAGGTCGATGTTGGCCGGCAGGATGTGCAGCCCCGCGACGTCGGTCTTGATCATGATGTCGTCGATCGTGACGTCGTCCTGCATGAGCATGTTGTAGATCGACACATCGAGGTTGTGCGGGTTGACCCCGAGGCCGACCGAGAGCGCGCCCTGCGGGTCGAAGTCGACGAGCAGCACCTTGCGCCCATACTCCGCGAGCGCCGCGCCGAGGTTGATCGTGGTCGTGGTCTTGCCGACACCGCCCTTCTGGTTGGCCATCGCGATGATGCGCGCGGGGCCGTGGCGGTCGGTCGGCATGGGCTCGGGGATGGGCCGGCGCATGGTGTAAGCCGAGGGGTCAGCCGGCCCGAGCTCGGCACCGAAGTTGAGCGCGGACTGCTGCTCGGCACGGAGCGTCGAGGTCCATGCCTCGGCCTGGTCGGTGATGCCTGCCATCTCCTCAACGCCCTTCCCGGACGAACTCCCCGCCCCCTCGTGCCCATCGGAGTTCACACCGCTGCCCGACTCTACGACACGCCTGATCCCGCACCTGGGACAAGAACCGGCGTGTCGCGCGCGGCTATCAGCGCGCCCGCGGGTGCGTCGTCGCGTACACCTCGCGGAGCCGGTCCACCGTCACCAGCGTGTAGACCTGGGTCGTGGTCACCGAGGCATGGCCCAGCAGCTCCTGCACGACACGTACGTCGGCGCCGCCGTCGAGCAGGTGGGTGGCGTACGAGTGGCGCAGCGCGTGCGGCGAGACCGGCCCGGCGACCCCGGCCCGCGCCGCGACATCGCGCAGGATCCCGAACGCACCCTGCCGGGTGAGCCGCCCGCCGCGGGCGTTCAGGAACACCGCCGGCCCAGCCGGTCGAAGGCCCGGTCGGGCTCGCACCAGGTACGCCTCCAGGGCCGCGCGCGCGTAGCCGCCGACGGGCACGACGCGGGTACGGCCGCCCTTGCCGTGCAGCACGACGGCGCCGGCCTCGAGGTCGAGGTCGTCGACCGCGAGGCCGACCGCCTCCGAGATCCGCGCGCCGGTGCCGTACAGGAACTCGAGCAGGGCCCGGTCGCGCAGGCCGAGGGGGCTCCCGTCGGGTACGGCCAGGATTCGCTCCACAGTGGACAGATCGAGCGCCTTGGGCAGGCGGCGCGGCAACGCCGGCGGGGGTACGTCGCGCGCGGGATCGCTCGTGCACAGCCCCTCGCGCAGCGCGAAGCGGTGCAGCCCGCGGACCGCGCTCACCGCCCTCGCGGTGGACGCGGCCGACAGCGGGGGATCGCCCGTCCGCAGCGACTCGACGAACGCGAGCACGTCCCGCTCGGTCACCGTCGCGAGGTCGCGCACGAACGACGCGTACCGCGACAGGTCCCGGCGGTACGCGGAGAGCGTGTTGCCCGCGAGCCCTCGCTCGACGGTGAGGTGGTCGAGGTACGCCTGGACCGCGCGGCCTGCGCTCTTGTCACCGTTGACTGTGCTCGCCTCCGCCAAACCCGGCTCCGACCGCGCTCAGTCAGTGGTGGAGGACGTCGTCGAGCGGCACGCTCGCCATGCCGTGCGCCTCGGCGACCGGACCGTACGTGACGTGCCCGCCGTACGTGTTGAGCCCGAGCGCGAGCGCCGGATCGCGGAGCAGCGCCTCGCGCCAGCCGTAGTTGGCGAGCTCGATGGCGTACGGGAGCGTCACGTTCGTGAGCGCGTACGTCGACGTGTGCGGCACGGCGCCGGGCATGTTGGCGACGCAGTAGAAGAGGCTGTTGTGGACGGGGTACACCGGATCGGCGTGCGTCGTCGGGTGCGAGTCCTCGAAGCAGCCACCCTGGTCGATCGAGATGTCGACGAGCACGCTGCCGGGCTTCATGCGCGACACCAGCTCGTTGGAGATGAGCATCGGCGCCTTGGCCCCGGGGACGAGCACGGCGCCGATCACGAGGTCGGCGTCGATGACCGCCTTCTCGACCTCGTACGCGTTGGACGCGACCGTCTGCAGGTGCCCCTGGTAGATCGCGTCGGACTGGCGCAGCTTGTTGATGCTGCGGTCGAGCAGCAGCACCTCGGCCTGCATGCCGAGCGCGATCGCGGCCGCGTTCAGGCCGGAGACGCCGGCGCCGATCACCACGACCTTGGCCGCGTACACGCCGGAGACGCCGCCCATCAGCACGCCGCGGCCACCGCCCTGGCGCATCAGGTGGTACGCGCCGACCTGCGGAGCCAGCCGTCCGGCCACCTCGCTCATCGGGGCCAGCAGGGGCAGCGTACGGTCGGGCAGCTCGACGGTCTCGTACGCGATCCCCGTGACCTTGCGGTCCAGCAGCGCGTCGGTGCACTCCTTCGAGGCGGCCAGGTGCAGGTAGGTGAACAGCACCTGCCCCTCGCGCATCCGGTGGTACTCCTCGGTGATCGGCTCCTTGACCTTGAGGATCAGCTCGCCGGTCTCCCAGACCTCGTCGGCGGTGGGCAGGATCAGCGCGCCGGCCTTGGTGTACTCGTTGTCCGGGATCGAGGAGCCCATCCCCGCGCCGGATTCGACGAATACCTCGTGGCCGCGCCGGACGAGCTCGAAGACACCCGCCGGGGTGATGGCCACCCGGTACTCGTGGTTCTTGATCTCGCGCGGGATTCCGACCTTCACTGTCCTGACCCCCTTCGGCGGTGCCCGACCGGCGGCACCGTTGCCGCCGGCTCGGACCCCGTCCACTGGTGCATCATGCTAAGTACCCGGCCGGGGCGCCGGACTACCCCGCGCGGGTCGGCAGCGGCGCGTCCAGGGGGCGGAACGCGGGCCGGCCCGCGGCGGCGACCCGGGCGGCGGCCAGCACGCCGACCAGGCACGAGGCGTTCGTGATCTCTCCAGAAAAGATCATTTCCAGGGCTTTGTCCAGGGGTACCCGGTGCACCGCCAGCCCGGCCTCCTCGTGGGTCCGGGTGTGCCGGTGCGCGTCGGGCACCTCGGCGAGCCCCCGGGCCAGGTACAGCCGGATCAGTTCGGTGGAGCAGCCGGGTGAGGTGTGCACGTCGGCCAGCAGGTCCCACTCGCGCGCGGTCAGGTCGGCCTCCTCGGCCAGTTCCCGGGCCGCCGCCGCGGGCAGCGCCTCGCCGGCGACGTCGACCAGGCCCGCGGGCAGCTCCCACAACTCGGTACCCAGCGCCGGGCGGTACTGCCGGATCAGCACGATGCGGTTGTCGTCGTCGACCGCGACCACGCCCACGGCACCGATGTGCACCACGTAGTCACGGTCGGCCACCGAGCCGTCCGGCATCTCGACCTCGTCGGTGACCACCCGGAACACCGAGCCGGTGAACCGCTCGTGGCGGGCGCGCACCCGGTACCCCGGCGGGGTCGTGGTCATGAGACGGCGGCCGGGTCGACGGTCGCGGCCGGCCTGCTCGTCGCGGAGCTGGTGGCCTTGTCCGCGCGTGGTGTGTCCGCGCGCGGGGTGGACCCGTTGCGGCCGGGCGGCAGCTCCATCGGCAGGCGGTCGGCGGCGTTGTACGCGAGAGCCGCCCCGACGAACCCGGCGAACAACGGGTGCGGGCGGGTCGGCCGGCTCTTGAGCTCCGGATGGGCCTGGGTCGCGACGAAGTACGGGTGGAGCGCGCGGTCCAGCTCGACGAACTCGACGAGCCGCCCGTCCGGCGAGGTACCCGAGATCGTCAGGCCGGCCCGGGTGAGGCGGTCCCGGTACGCGTTGTTCACCTCGTACCGGTGCCGGTGCCGCTCGTCGACCGTGGTCTGGCCGTAGACGCCGGCGACGATCGTGCCCTCGCCCAGCCGGGCCGGGTACGAGCCGAGCCGCATCGTCCCGCCCAGGTCTCCCTTGCCCGCCACGATGTCCTCCTGGTCGGCCATCGTCGCGATCACCGGGTGGACGGTGGCCGGGTCGAACTCGGTCGAGTTGGCGCCCTCCAGCCCCGCCAGGTGCCGGGCCACCTCGATCGTCATGCACTGCAGGCCCAGGCACAGGCCGAGCGTGGGGATGCCGTTCTCGCGGCCGTACCGGGCCGCCCCGATCTTGCCTTCGATGCCGCGTACCCCGAACCCGCCCGGGATCACGATGCCGTCGACGCCGTGCAGCACGGCCGCGGCGCCGCTCGGGCTCACGCACTCGTCGCTCGGTACCCAGCGCAGCTCGACCCGGGCCCGGTGGTGGAACCCGGCCGCCCGGATCGCCTCGCTGACCGACAGGTACGCGTCGGGCAGGTCCACGTACTTGCCGACGATCGCGACCGTGACGACGTGCTCCGGGTGGTGTACGCGGTCCAGCAGGTCGTTCCACGCCCGCCAGTCCACGTCCCGGAAGGAGAGCCCGAGGCGGCGGACCACGTACGCGTCGAGCCCCTCGGAGTGCAGCACCTTCGGGATGTCGTAGATGCTCGGCGCGTCCGGCGCGGAGACCACCGCCTCGCGGTCGACGTCGCAGTAGAGCGCCATCTTCTCCTTGAGCTTGGCGGGGATCTCGCGGTCGGACCGGCAGACCAGCGCGTCCGGCTGGATACCGATGTTGCGCAGGGTCGCGACCGAGTGCTGGGTCGGCTTGGTCTTCAGCTCGCCGGACGGGGCGAGGTACGGCACGAGCGAGACGTGCAGGAAGAAGCAGTTGTCCCGGCCGATGTCGTGGCGGATCTGGCGGATCGACTCCAGGAACGGCAGGGACTCGATGTCACCCACCGTCCCCCCCACCTCCGTGATGACCACATCGGGGGTACGGCCGTCCTCGTCCGGGGCGGCCATCGCGCGGATCCGTGCCTTGATCTCGTTGGTGACGTGCGGGATGACCTGGACGGTGTCGCCGAGGTACGCCCCGGCCCGCTCCTTCGCGATCACCTCGGAGTAGATCTGGCCGGTGGTGACGTTGGCGCGCTGCGACAGGTCCCGGTCGAGGAAACGCTCGTAGTGCCCGACGTCGAGATCGGTCTCCGCCCCGTCCTCGGTCACGAAGACCTCGCCGTGCTGGAACGGGTTCATCGTGCCCGGATCGACGTTCAGGTACGGGTCGAGCTTCTGCATCACGACCCGCAGTCCCCGGGCGGTCAGCAGGTTGCCGAGGCTGGAGGCGGTGAGCCCCTTGCCGAGTGAGGAGGCCACGCCCCCGGTGACAAAGATGTGCTTGGGCGGGTTACCTGCGGTCCGCGATGGGGCCAACGCCTGCTCCCGTGATCGTCGCTGCATGGGGTGCAGATAGGTGATCAGCTAGACCACTTGATCACACGATCCACGGGATTTCACGGTAACACGTCCGACGCGGGAGGCGACGGAGCGGTGGTCGCGCCGCGCGTCGTGGTACGCGTGTCGACGGATGAGCCGTCGGGCAGGTCGCCGGGTACGTCCTCGACGGCGTCGGGATCGTCGGCCGCGAGCTCGTCGGGTGTGCGCTCGTCGGGCGTCTCGGAGGGTGTGCGCTCGTCGGGCGTCTCGGAGGGTGTGCGCTCGTCGACGACCGTACGGTCGTCCGCCCGGCCGAGCACGCGCAGGGCGCCCAGGGCCGCAAGCGGGATCACGGTCGCCGCCGCCGCGCCCGCCACGTTCAGCGCGGCCTCGTTGAACAGCCCCGCGATCACGCTCGCGACCGCGGCGCCGGCCAGCCCGGCCTTCACCGCCGGGTACAGGCCGTAGAGCCGCTTGAGCCCGCCCCAGTCGCGGAGCAGGGCGAACCAGACGAACAGCGCCGACCCGATCGCCAGCAGGGTCAGCGGGCTCGTCGCGAACGCCACCACGTTCGCCGCGCCCGTGCGGTGGACGACCGGGCCGCCCGTACCGTCGCTGAGCTGGGTGAGGAACCGGCCGAGGCTCCCCCGCTCCTCCACCGGCCGGCGCAGGTCCAGCAGGGCGAACCCGGTGGTCACCGCGAGGCCGGCCAGCATCGCCCAGGCGAGCCGGGCGAACGTGAGCCACCCGCCCGTACTCAGCGCCGCGGCGATGCACACGCCGGCCGTCAGGGCCACGGCCCCACCCGCGTCGGCGCCGAGGTACGGGCTGCCGACGAGGAGGACGCCGATGCCGCCCAGCACGGCGACGATCGCGGGCCGCCAGCGCCGGCTCGCCCGCTGGGCCAGGTAGCCCGCGGTCAGCAGCAGACCGGCGATGAACGTACCGAGGCCGACGGTACCGACCCCGGCGTACCGCGATCCCTCGATCGCCGAGTACCCCGCGACGCCGTTGAGCTGCAGCCGCGCGCCGGTCAGCAGGTCGAGCCCGACCACCGCCACGGCGACGGCGGCGACGCCGACGAGCGGCCCGAGCGTACGGCGGCGCAGCGGACCGACAAGCACGATCGCGCTGGTGACCGCCAAGGCCACCACACTGACCGCCAGGAAGACGAGTCCGGGCCGCGGGCTGCGCCACCACGGGATCGCGTCGGCCAGCAGTGCGGCCGGGATCGCGAGCGCGGCCGCGACCAGCGCCAGCTCGGCACCGGCCAGGAGGTACCACGGCGGCCGCCGGTCGGGCCCGGGTCCACCGTGCCGGCGCGCCCGGCGCAGCAGGGGTACGACGGCGACGAACAGCAGCACCTGGACGAGCGCGAGCCCGCCGAAGAACCGGGACGAGACGCGGCGCTGCGCGATGGCTTCGGTATCCGCATCGGACAACCTGTTGACCGCCGCGGTCAATTCACTGGGACGACCGTCGACCCGATCGGCCGGATGCCCGGCGAACAGCCGCTGCGGCGACGGCTCGTCCAGCGCCGCGAGGGCGGTCGGCGCGAGGTCGACGAGGGGCAGGTACCCGGGCCGGCCCGTACTCGCCGAGCTCAGCCATCCGCCCGACCAGCCCGGCCCGTCGGCGATCGCGACGTGCAGGCGCGACGTCAGGTCGGTGTCCGACAGCCCGGCGACGAGCAGCAGCGAGCGGTCCGGCCGGGCGGCCAGTACGCGCGCCAACTGCTGGTCGGCCCGCGCCGCCGACGCCTGCCGGAGGGCCTCCGTGGCGCCGCTGACCGTACCGAGGTCCACGATGTTCAGCCGGCAGGCGGCCAGCAGGGGCTTCGCGTCCGCCGGCAGCGTGGCGGCGTACCGGTCCACGCGACCGAACGGCCTCGCCGCCGCGATCGCGGCACCCGGGCCCACGGCGGTCGTACAGCGCACCGACTCGGCGAGCGCCCCCGGCACGCTCCCCCACGGCAGCTGGTCCTGGTGCTTCAGCACGACGCGCTGCTGGTCGGGCAGGTTGGCGCCGGTACGGTCCGGCGTCTGGATCGTCACCGTCAGCGGGGGGCACTCCCCGACGACCGGTCCGATGGTGCGCTCGGCGTAGTTGCCCGCGCCGAGCGTGATCCAGCCGTCCGCGGGGCAGGTCGGGCGCTGGGCGGACCGTACGGAGAGCGCGCCGACCGATCCGCGCTGCGCGACCGCCCAGAGCGTCGGGGTGCGTACCGGGTCTACGTCGTCCCAGCGCAGGCCGGGCGCACCGGCGATCACCACGTAGTCGACCGTCTGCCGGTGCGTATCCGCCGCGGGGCGCATGAGCAGGCCGAAGATGCTCGCCACCGCCACGGCCGTCGCCACCGCGACGGGCGCCATCCGGCGGACCGCCTGTGCCATCGAGCCCCGCGCGATCGAGCCCCGCGCGATCGAGCCCCGCATCATCGAGCCCCGCATCATCGAGCCCCGCATCATCGAGCCCCGCGTCATCGCGGCCCCGTGCCGCGGCTCCGCCGCCCGCTGCCGTCGCGGGCCGTGGCGAGCTCGGCGTACACGCCCAGGATCTGCGCCACCGTGTCCGCCTCCGTCGGCCAGGTCTGCGACCGGGCGAGGCCCCGCTCCGCGTACTCGACCCGCCGGGCCGGATCGTCGAGCAGCTCCCGTACGGCGTGGTCGAGCGCGTCCACGTCGCCCGCCGGGACCAGCACCGCCGCGTCGCCGACGAGATCAGGGATACCCCCGACCGCGGTCGCCACCAGCGGCGTACCGCTGCGCAGTGCTTCCTGCGCGAAGAGCTGCCTGGCCTCCCAGACGGAGCTGACCACGGCGAGGTCGGCGGCGTTGAGCAGGTCCGCGACGTCGTCGCGGTGGCCGAGGAGCGTGACCGGCGCCCGGCTGGCGGAGATGTCGGCCGCCAGGTCGCGGTAGCTGGGTCCGGTCCCGGCGATCACCACGGCCGGCGCCGGGTCGCGGTCCCGCCACCGGCCGGCGGCGGCGATCAGCGTCGGGTACCCCTTCTGCGGGTGGAGGCGGCCGACCGAGACCAGGAGTGGCGTGCGGGCGGCGACACCGAGCTCGGCGCGGACCGCGGCGGCGGTACGGCGTGGTGGCGCCAGCGTCGGCGCCGCGATCGCGCCCAGCCGGGCATCCGTCGCGCCGAACTGGGTGGCCCGCGCGACGAGATCGGCCGAGGCGCCGAGTGTGACGTCCGCGGCCCGCGCGACGTACCGCTCGGCGAGCCGGTACGCCTGGCCGCGCAAGCCGTGGGCCAGCATCGTGTTGTGCCAGGTGACCACGAGCGGGGCGGCGGTACGCGCCGACGCCGCCACGAGCCCGGCGCGCAGCCCGTGCGCGTGGACGACGTCGGGCTGGTGGCCTCCGTTCCAGGCGCGGCGGAGCGCGGTGACCGTACGCGCGTCGCGCGGGTGCAGCGCCTGCGGGATCTCGATCGGCACGAACCCCGCCCCGCGCGCGGCGAACCCGAACCGCTCCTCGGTCGCGGCCGGACCGTACACGGTGACGTCGACGCCGGCCTCGACGAGCCCGGCGGTCAGCGAGGCCACATGCCGCCCGATCCCGCCGGTGCTCGTGGCGAGCACCAGCGCGACCCGCCCCGTCCACGGCTCGACGCCCAACTAACCCTCCACCCGCTGCTCACCACGGCCCGACACGAGCCGGCGGACGCGCTCCACCAGCGGCGTCATGTCGCGGCGGTCGATCGCGTACGTGACCGCGAGGAAACCCAGTGCCACGGCGACACCGGACAGCATGCCCTGTACGACGGTCGCGCCGACACCGGGGGTGTGCCAGGCGGCGCCCACGACCAGCCCGGCCGCGAGGCCCGCACCGGCACCGGCGAACCCGGCCAGCGCGGCCCGGCCCAGCCCGTCCAGGGCGCCGGGGCCCGCGCGCCGCGCGACGGCGACGAGCAGGACGGCACCGAGCACGGTCATGCCGATCGAGTTCGCCGCGGCCAGCGCCGCGACCCGGTCGGCGGCCGGCAGCGCCGAGGCGAGCGCGGCGGAGGCGACCGCGACGACCGCCCAGCCGGCCACGGTCGCGAACGCGGCGTCGCCCGGGTTGCCGTGCGCGTACAGGGCCCGGGTCAGCGCGGCGCTCAGGCCGTACCCGACCAGACCGGGGGCGAACGCCGCGATCGCCCCGGCGAGCTGGCCGGGCGGCGGGCCGTCGCCGGGCATGACCGCGATCAGCAGCCGCGCCGTCGGACCCGCCAGCGCGGCCAGCGCCGCCGCCCCGAGGCAGCTCAGCAGGAGTACGGCTCGCGTCGCACCCGCCAGCGTCGCGCGGTACCGGTCCGGCTCGCCGGTCGCGGCGTTCGCGGCGAGCACGGGGTACGCGGCCGTCGCGACCGGTACGGCCAGCACCGCCCACGGCAGCAGGTACACGGTCTGGGCGAGGTTGAACAGCACCACGGCACCGTCGTCCGGCCCGGCGGCGAGCGCGTACTTCAGCACGACGACGAGCGCCACCTGCTGGGCGGCCACCGTCACCGCGCCGGCCCACGCGAGCCGGGCGAGGCTGCGGCGCAGGTCGACGTGCACCGCGTACCGGGGCCGTAGCGGTACGGCCAGCCGGCGCAGCGGGATCAGCAGGCACAGCGTGAGTACGGCCACCCCGAGCGTCGTCCCGATCGACAGTACGAGCTGGCCACCCGGCGTGACCGTGGCCAGGTCGGTGCCCTTGCCGTCGACCAGCGCGAACGCGACATACGTCCCCATCACGGTCACGCTCGACAGCAGAGGGGCGAGCACCGGCCAGGCGAAGCGGTGGTGCGCCTGGAGTACGCCGGTGAGCACGATCCCGATCCCGTACAGCGGCAGCTGCGGGGCGAACACGCGCAGCATGCCCGCGCCCACCGCGATCTGGTCCGGCGACGCCGTACGGTCGAGCGCCGCCATGATCGGCTCCGCCGCGAGCGCGACGGCGACGGCGACCGGGGCGAGGATGCTGACGGTCCAGGTGAGCAGCGCCGAGGCGGTGGCCCCGACCGACGCCCGGTCGCCGCGCGCGACCGCGCCGGCCAGCAGCGGTACGACGAGACTCGCGAGCGCCCCGCCGGCTACGATCTCGAAGATGATGTTGGGTACGGTGTTCGCCGCGAGATAGATGTCGCCGAGATCGTTGGGCCCCACCGCCCAGTTGAACGTGAGCGTACGGGCGATCCCGGCGAGCCGGGCCGTGATGGTGAGTACGGCGACCAGCGCGGCGGCGCCGGCGATGCGACGCACGGTCAGGCGGGCTGCGCCGGGCGGGCGCGACCCAGCTCGTCCAGGCGGCGCAGCGCGGGCGTCCGCTCGATGACCTTCGTGAAGCTGACCTTCTCGCTGGCCGCCGTGAGCGTCGCGATCGCCAGGAGCAGGGCGGCCCGGCCGGCGGGCCCGGTACGCGCCGCGAGCCCGACCCCGAGCTGCGCGCCCAGCGCGTTCGCACCGCAGTCGCCGAGCATGACCCGCTCGCCGAGGTCGTCCGGCAGGAGCGCGGCCGTCGCGCCGAGCGGACCGGCGACCAGATCGCCCGCCGGGTGGCGGCCGAGCAGCAGCGGACCGCCGATCAGCAGGCCGGCCTTACCCGCGCGGCCCGGGCGCAGGTCGAGCAGGTTGACGAGGTTGGCGGTCCCGGCGATCACGCCGGCGCCGAGCAGGACATGCCCGACCCCGCGGCGCCGCCGACCCGTCGACAGCAGCGCCGCCGCGACGAGCCCGGTCGCACCGACCCCGGCCACCTTGACCAGGCCCGGCGTGATCCGTCCGGCCCGCAGCGCGGCGAGATGGCCCCGGAACCCCTTGGCGCCGTGGTCCGGCATCACGTCGTCGTACAGCCCGACGGCACCCGCGCCCAGGCCGGCCGTGAGCGCGGCGGCGGCCTCCGGCAGGCTACGCGCGCCAGCGGCCGCCGAGGTCGCCGCGGCCACCGCCAGCGCCGGTCCACCGGTCAGGCTGACCGTACGGCCGCGGAAGTTCGTGCGGTCGAGCGCGGGTGGCGACCCGGCCGCCCGGCGGGCCGTCCGGGCGAGCGCGGCGCCCGTACCCGCTGCCAGCAGCCGGCGCATCACTGCGGCCACTTGGGCATCAGCGTCTCCGCCGAGATGCCGTAGTGACCCGCCCTGTGCGTACCGTCGGGGGCCGGGCGCAGCTGCTCGGCCAACGCGAGAACGGTGGAGATCCGGCCCTGCGCCGTGTTCACGTTGTCGGTCGTCGACACCGTCTTCGACAGGGCCGGGTCGTCCCGGACTTCGGCGACGGTGTTACCCGTACCCGAGACGCCGTTGCCCGCGAGCACGACGGCGGTGGCCTCGTCGAGCTGGGTGACCAACGTCAGGGAGGCGGCATTTTTCTTCGGCGCCTCGCGGTCGACATCCGGGTCGCCGGAGATCACGATGATCGCCTCGGCCGGCTCGTTGATCTGGCCGTCGATGGTGATGTACCCGTCGGCCTTGTACGCCTGCAGCACGACCGCGCGGTCCGCCGCCGACACGGCCGACCCGCTCTTGCGGTCGGCGAGCACGGCGGCGAGCAGCGCACCGGACGTCTCGACCCCGTCGCTGTTGCCGGGCAGGTCGGTGATGCTCGGCGGCATCGCACCGTCGTGGGCGAGGTCCAACAGCGCGACGTTGTTCCCGGGGGTGGTGAACTTGTCGGTGATCTTCACCTTCGCGGTGACCCTCGCACCGGCCTTGCCGAGCATGTCGACGACCCCGTTGACGTAGTCACCGGCGGACGGCAGGGACACGATCGCCACCCGGCGGTTGGTCAGAGTGCCGGCCAGCAGGAACGGCGCCGCCTCGACGGCGAAGTCCTCCTGCCGGTTGACCTCCTCCTCCATGTGGCTGACCTTGTCGCGGAGCTGCTTGTTCTGGTTGCCCAGCCCGTTGACGGTGTCGTTGAGCCGGTCCGCCACCGGCCCGTTGAGGGCGGCGGTACCGACGACCAGCCCGATCGCCAGCGCGAGAAACACCGCGGTCAACGACACCACGTGGTATCGAAAGTTGATCACCAGACTGCGCCTTCACCGGTTGTGGACGGTCAGAAAAGCTGCCGTACCTGGAACATCACATTGTCCCACCACTCCGCGATCACAGCGAGGTAGGCCTTACCGACCGTGGATACGGCCACGGCCGCGGCCATGGCGGCGATCGCGGAAAGCACCAGCAGCAGCAGCGACGATCCGTTGATGTTCTGGCGGTAGAGCCGGCTCACGCCCTTGGCGTCGACGAGCTTGCCGCCGACCTTGAGCCGGGTGAGGAACGTCGACGCCATCCCGCCGCGACCCTTGTCGAGGAACTCGACGAGCGTGGCGTGCGTACCCACCGCGACGATCAGCGACGCGCCCCGCTCGTCGGCGAGCAGCATCGCGAGGTCCTCGCTCGTGGCCGCCGCGGGGAATGTCTCCGCCGCCACGCCCAGCTGCCGTACGCGGTCCAGGCCGGGCGCGCGCCCGTCCGGGTACGCGTGGACGATCACCTCGGCCCCGCAGCGCAGGACGTCGTCGGTGACAGAATCCATGTCACCGATGATCAGGTCGGGCGTGTATCCGGCCTCGACCAGCGCGTCCGCGCCACCATCGACGCCGATCAACACCGGCTTGAACTCGCGGATGTACGGCCGCAGCACGTCGAGATCGGCCTTGTAGTCGTACCCGCGCACGACGATCAGGCAGTGCCGGCCCGCGATCTTCGTCGCCACCTCGGGGACCCCGACGCCGTCGAGCAGCAGATCGCGCTCCTGCTTGAGGTACTCCATCGTGTTGGCCGCGAACGCCTCCAACTGCACCGACAGGCCCTCACGGGCATCGGCCATCGCCTTCGCGACCGATTCGGTGTCCTGCCGTACGCCCAGCGCGAGCGGCTCGGCGCCCCGGTAGACGGTGTTGCCCTCGATGCGGACCGTGTCACCCTCGCGCAACTGCTGGAAGAGCCCCTCACCGAGGTCGTCGAGCAGCGGGATGCCGGCCTGGATCAATACCTCCGGACCCAGATTCGGGTACCGCCCGGAGACAGACGGTTTCGCATTGAGCACCGCGACCACGCCCACCGCGACCAGCGAGTCGGCAGCCACCCGGTCGAGGTCAACGTGGTCGATGACCGCGATGTCCCCGGGGCGTAGCCGACCGACCAGACGCTTGGTCCGGCGATCGAGCCGCACTGTGCCGGTGATCATGCCCGGTTCGGCGCTCCGGGTCCGGCGCAAGGTGGGAAGACGCATCGTGTGCCATCCTGGCACGCGCCATCGAGGATGTCCGCGCGATGTCCCTGAACAAAGGACAAATACCCCAGATCTTAGATCTTGGGGGTACGGGGGCCGTGCGCGCGCCGCGGGCGAGCTGTGCGCGGGGTCCGCGCGGGCGGGGCACGGGCGCGCCCGCAAGATCGGCGTCCGCGGTGCGTTCCCGCAGCCCGACTGCCGATCCGCACCGCGGATCGCGATCAACGACCGGGGCGCGGGCGCGCCCCCCAGGGGCTCCCACCGGCGCCACCCCGCCCCGCAAGATCGGCGTCCGCGGTGCGTTCCCGCAGCCCGACTGCCGATCCGCACCGCCAACGCCGATCAAGGCCCGCCGCGCGCAGGCCCCTGCGCCCGGCGCCGCGCGCAGACCCCCGCGCCCCGCCGCCCCAAGAGCCCCCGGCCTCTCTGCAACGTCGAACGGCGAACGCGGCGAACGGCCCGGGCGAACCCGGGCCGTCGTTACGCGTACCACCCCTACGCGGCCAACGGCCTCTTCTCCCGGTCGGCGACCGCGAGCAGCTCCTCGGCATGCGCGATGCCGAGGTCGGAGTCGGGCAGGCCGGCCAGCATGCGGGCGAGTTCGCGGGCGCGATCGGTGTCCTGGACGACCCGTACGCCGCTGGTGGTCACGGAGCCCCCCATGTCCTTGGCGACGACCAGATGATGATCGGCGAACGCCGCGACCTGAGGCAGGTGCGTCACGACGAGCACCTGGTGCCGCCGGGCGAGCCGGGCGAGCCGCCGGCCGATCTCGACCGCGGCGCGACCGCCGACCCCGGCGTCGACCTCGTCGAAGACGAGCGTCGGTGGGCCTCCGGCGCCGGCGAAGACGACCTCGATCGCGAGCATCACCCGCGACAGCTCGCCGCCCGAAGCGCCCTTCTGCAGCGGCAGGGCCGGCGCGCCGGGATGGGCCAGCAGCCGCAGCTCGACCTCGTCGGCCCCGTCCGCGCCGACACCCGTCTCCACGCCGGCGATCGGCAGGCTGGGCTCGGCCCGGCCGGCCGGCTTGGGCAGGACGACCACGTCGATGCGGGCATGCGGCATGGCGAGCCCGCACAACTCGGCCGTCACCTCGTCGGCGAAGCGGACGGCAGCCTCGCGCCGCGACGCGGTGACCCGGACCGCGAGCTCGGCGACCTCTCCCGCCAGCCGCTGCCGTTCGCGCTCCAGCTCGTCGAGCAGCTCGTCGGAGGTGTCGAGCTCGCCGAGGCGCGTACGGGCGCGCTCGGCCCAGGCGATCACGCCGTCGATGTCGTCGGCGTACTTCCGGGTCAGCCCGCGCAACGCCGCCCGCCGCTCGTGCAGCGCCTGCAGCCGGGCCGGGTCGGCGTCCAGCCCCGCCAGGTACGCCCCGAGCTCCGCCGACACGTCGTCCACGAGCGTCGCGGCCTCGGTGAGCCGGGCCGCGAGATCACCGAGCGTGGCGTCCACAGTGGACTGTGCCTCGAGCGTACGCCGGGCTGTGCCCAACAAGCTCGTCGCGTCGGAGGAGTCGTCACTCCCGGAGACGGCCCGGTGCGCGATCTCGGCGGCCGTACGCAGGCCCTCCGCGTGCTCCAGCCGCTGGGCCTCGGCGCGCAGGGCCTCGTCCTCCCCCGGCTGTGGGTCCACACGGGTGATCTCGTCGAGCCCCAGCCGCAGCAGGTCGGCCTCCTGGCTGCGCTCCCGCGCGTTGCGCCGCCGGTCGGCGAGATCGTCGCTGACCTCCCGCCAGTGGGTGAACATGTCGCGGAACTCCGCGAGCAGCTTCTCGTGGTCGCAGCCGGCGAAGCGGTCGAGCGCGGCCCGCTGCTCGGCCGGCCGCAGCAGGCGGAGCTGGTCGGACTGCCCGTGCACGGCCACGACCTGCTCGCCGACCTCGGTGAGCACCGCGACCGGTACGCTCCGGCCGCCCACATGCGCCCGCGACCGGCCCTCGATCGTCACGGTGCGGCTGAGCAGCAGGCTGCCGTCGTCATCGGCCTCCGCGCCCGCGTCGACCACCCGACTCTGCACAACCGAGGCGAGCACACCGGCGAGCCGCAGCCGCCCGTCGACCACGGCCCGCCCGGGCTCGTGGCGCACGCGTGCGGCATCGGCCCGACCTCCGAACAGCAAGCCGAGCCCGGTCACCACCATCGTCTTACCGGCACCGGTTTCCCCGGTGATCACGTTCATCCCCTTTGTCAGGGGCAGGGTCGTGTCGTCGATGACGCCGAGACCGGTGATTCGCAGCTCCTCCAGCACGGTCCAGATATTAGTACCTGTGTGCGACACATTTGTACTAACGACACGCCTACGGCCCCGCGGATCCTCCACGCCACCCCTCGACCGGCAGCTCGAACTTCGCCACGAGCCGGTCGGTGAAGGGCTGGGGCCGCAGGCGGACCACGTGTACGGGCAGCGCTCCCCGGTGGACGGTCACGCGCGACCCGGGCGGCAGGTCCTCCGTACGCCGGCCGTCGCAGCACAGCACCGCGGGTGTGGTGGCGGGCTCGACGGTCACCGCGATCGTCGACGTCGGCGCGGTGACGAGCGGCCGGCTGAACAGGGCATGCGCGCTGATCGGCACCACCAGCAGGGCCTCGACCTCGGGCCAGACCACGGGCCCGCCGGCCGAGAACGCGTATGCGGTCGAGCCCGTCGGAGTCGCGCACACGATGCCGTCGCAGCCGTACCGCGACAGGGGCCTCCCGTCGACCTCGACGAGCACCTCCAGCATCTTGGCGCGCTCGCCCTTCTCGACGCTGACCTCGTTGAGCGCCCAGGAGCTCAGCACGCTCCCGTCGGGCAGCTGGGCGGTGACCTCCACGGTGAGCCGTTCGTCCACCGTGTACGCCCGCTCGACCACGTCGCGCACGGCCGTGTCGAGGTCGCCGATCTCGGCCTCGGCGAGGAAGCCGATCTTCCCGAGGTTGATGCCGAGCAGCGGTGCCTTGGCCGGGCGGGCCAGCTCGGCGGCGCGCAGGAACGTCCCGTCGCCGCCCAGCGCGAACACGATCTCGACGCCGTCCGCGGCCGCCGGCCCGTGGACCGGCAGCACGCCCGGCAGATCGACGTCGGCGACCTCCTCGGCGACGACCCGTACCTCGAATCCGGCTTCGATGAGGTCGGTCGCGACGGCCCGGGCGTGCGCCGTGCTGTCCCGCCGCCCCGTGTGGGTGACGAGCAGTGCGGCCCGACTCACGCCTGCGCTCCTGCCGCGGTCCTGACCACCGCGCCCACCGCCTCCTCGTCGACCGGCGCCGCGTCGCGCCGCAGCCACAGAAAGAACTCCACGTTGCCCGACGGCCCGGGCAGCGGGCTCGCGACCACGCCGGCCACCCCCCAACCCAGATCTTCGGCGGTACGGGCGACCGCGAGCACGGCCTCCGTCCGCAGCCCCGGATCCCGGACGACACCGCGCTCGATGCGGTCCCGCCCGACCTCGAACTGCGGCTTGACCATGGGTACCAGATCGCCGCCAGGCTCGGTACACGACACGAGGGCTGGCAGGACGAGTCGCAGCGAGATGAACGACAGGTCGGCGACGGTCAGCGCGACCGGCCCACCGATCGCCTCCGGCGTGAGCTCGCGCACGTTCGTCCGGTCGAGCACCGTGACCCGTGGATCCGTACGCAGGCTCCACGCCAGCTGCCCGTACCCGACGTCCACCGCGACCACCGACGCCGCTCCGTTGCGCAGCAGCACGTCGGTGAACCCGCCCGTGGACGCGCCCGCGTCGAGGCACCGCCGGCCGTCGACGCGCAGGCCGGGGAACGCCGCCAGCGCGCCGGCGAGCTTGTGCCCGCCGCGCGACGCGTACGGGTCGCCGCCGTCGCGTACCCGCACCGCGTCGGCGGGATCCACGAGGGCGGCCACCTTCGTGGCGGGGTTCCCGCGGACCTCGACCCGCCCGGCCGCCACCAGCTCCGCCGCCTGGTCGCGCGAGCGCGCCAGCCCCCGGCGGACCAGCTCGGCGTCGAGTCGTCGGCGCGGCACGACCAGCCTCAGGGACTCTCGTCGATCGTCGTCAGCGCCTCCTGCAGCGTGCTGAGCGCGGCGTCGTACGCCTCGATCTGCTCACCCGGCGGCAGCTCGGCGGCCTGATCCAGGCGCTCGATCGCGGCATCCACACCGGTATGCCCGGTCGTCGCGGGCGGCTCAGGGTACCCAGAAAATTCCTGATCGCTCACAGCGAGCTCCCCGCGGCCTTGGTCGCCTTCTTGGCCGGGGCCTTCTTGGCCGCCTTCGCCGGCGCGGCCGGCGGTGCGGGCGCGACCTTCTTGGCGACGGTCTTCTTCGCGACCGCCTTCTTGGCAACCGGCGCCGGCGCGGCGGCGGGCGCCGGGGTCGACGGCGTGGCGTTCAGCTTGGCCTCCAGGTCGCGCACGCGGGCGGTCAGATCGGCGACCTCCTCGGCGGTCGCCAGCCCGACGACGCCGAGCGCGCGGTCCAGCTCGTACCGGATGAGCTTCGTGATGGCCTCCCGGTTGGCCATGCTGGTCTTGACAAGGTCGTCGGCCAGCGCCTGGAGCTGTTCGGCGGTCGCCCCGCCCTTGCCGATCAGGCGTTGGGCCGTCTTCGTCGCCTTCTTCCGCGACGCCTCGGTGAGCCCGAGAGCCAGCTCCACATACGCCTTCCACGCGTCCTGCATCATCACTCCCTTCCGTGGGTAGGTGCCACGCTACCGGCCCGGCCCGCGAGACCCTGCGGTACCGTGCCGTTCACGCGCCGTGCCGCCGCTTCCCGTTCGCCGGGCCGGCCCCGACCGAGGAGGTACCTGCTGTGGCGACCGTCGACGAGTGCCGTGCCGCGCTGCACGCGCTGGCGACCCGGCTCGACGAGCACGCCGACGAGATGCGCGGCAAGCTCGACCTCGACCGCGCGATCGCCTGCCGCGTAACGGATCTGCGCGTCGCGTTCCATGGCCGGCTCACCGGCGGCCGGCTGGTCGGTATCGCCGACGGCGACGACCCGAAGGCGAAGATCGCCCTGTCCGCGTCCAGCGATGACCTGGTCGCACTCCTCGCGGGCCGGCTGGACTTCGCGAAGGCGCTCGCCGCGCGCCGGATCTCGGTCAAGGCCAACCCGTTCGACCTACTCAAGCTCCGCAAGCTGTTGTAGCGCGCGGGCATCCAGCTCCGCCGGCGGCCGCCGGTCCGACCAGGCCGCGGCGCACAACACCACCAACCCATTCAGCGGTACGCCGTCGCCGGTCAACGTCAGCCGACCGTTGTCCAGGCGGGCGGTCCAGCCCGCCACCGTGACCTCGGCGGCCGGCGCGGGGATCCGGCTGGCAGAATCCAATGTGGACAGTCCACTCGCGACATACGTCGGCCGGAGCGGCGCCGGGGCGTCGAGGAGCATGCGCGCGGTCGTCACTCCGGTCAGCACGAGCATGCTGTCCAACCCGGCCCGGTTCGCGCCCTCGATGTCGGTGTCGAGCCGGTCGCCGACGACGAGCGCCCGGCGGTGCCGCGCCGCCGCGACCGTGAAGAGCCCCGGGGCCGGTTTGCCGATCACGACGTCGGGCTCGCGGCCGGTCGCCGTACGCAGCGCCGCCACGAGAGAACCGTTGCCCGGCAACGGTCCCCGGTCCGACGGGAGGGTCGCGTCGGCGTTCGTGGCGTACCACGCCGCACCCGACCGGATCGCCACACAGCCCTCGGCGAGCTGCGCCCAGCCCACGTCGCGGCCGTATCCCTGCACGACCGCGACCGGCGCCGCGTCGGCACTCGCGACCGGGACCAGCCCGACCTCGCGTACCTCCGCCGCCAGCGCCTCGGCACCGATCACGAGGATGGCGCTTTCCGCGGGGTACCGTTCGGCGAGCGCCGCGGCCGCCGCCTGCGCCGACGTCAGCACCTCCGTCGCGTCGGCCGGAATGCCCATGCCCGTCAACAGATCCGCGACCTCGCCCGCCCGGCGCGACGCGTTGTTGGTCGCGTACGCCACCGCCGTCTGTCGCTTGTGGAGGGTCGCGATCGCCTCGGCCGCGCCGGGGAGTGGACGGTCGCCGACGTAGACGACCCCGTCAAGGTCGAAGATGACGAGGTCGTACGCGTCAACCACGCTCATGGTGTGTCGTCGGTGGGGGCTTTCGGGTACTCGAGTTCGTCGCGTTCTATCGGATCGAGATCCTCGGTGTCGGCGACAGTCTCCTCGTCGTGGGTGTC
>Ga0114129_10004484_pt1 | contig 19689 bp, 20 predicted proteins | sample RhiMetdeltSRZDD1_FD_80071 | JGI IMG/M metagenome (GOLD analysis project Ga0114129, IMG submission 80071) | Populus rhizosphere microbial communities from Tennessee, USA - Rhizosphere MetaG P. deltoides SRZDD1 (version 2) (version 2) | ecosystem: Host-associated > Plants > Roots > Rhizosphere >...
CGGCCTTGATCGCCAGGACGTCGGGCCCGAGCTCTTTCTGGGCGGCCTTCAGCGTGGCGTCGCTCCGTCCGGTGATCGCGACCTTCGCCCCTTCGCGGACGTACGCTCTGGCCGTGGCGAGACCGATCCCGCTGTTCCCTCCGGTGACGACCGCGACCTTGTCCTTGAATCTCCCGCTCATTTGAGATCTCCTGTTGAGTGTGGCCATCGTGGCCGCGACTCTCCCTACTTCAAGACGCGTGCCAGTCGCGCGGCCCGCGATCGCTCATCTTAGATCATGCAGACGGGGCAGAGGTTCCGGCGGATGCGGTGCGACGTCGCGGGACCTGCGCGCCTGCCGCGCGCCTGCATGAAATCGGACACCTGCCCGATTGCAGGCAGCACCGGTCAGTGAGCGGGCAGGGGCGATCTGGGGCGGCGCGTCGAATGGGTCCAGCCGACTGACCTCTCAAGGGGGAGTGGAACTCCATGGAGGACCTGGTGTAGGCTGTGCCGTAAGCCGGTGCGGATTTTGGAGGAGTTTCATCATGCGATACCGGCCCATCCGCGCCCTCGGCGTTCTCATCGGTCTCATCCTCGTGAGCATCACCCCAGGAGGCGCCCTGACCGGACGTTGCATGGGATCCGCCTACCGGCAGTTCGATTTCTGGCTCGGCTCCTGGGATGTCACCGGGCCGGACGGCAGCGTCGCCGGCTCGAACCTGGTCGAGAAGGCATCCGACGGCTGCGCCCTGGTCGAGCGGTGGACCGGATCGCGGGGAGGCCGCGGCACGTCGCTCAACTTCTACGAATCGGCGACCAGGCAGTGGCATCAGATCTGGGTCGACAACGATGGCGGGGTCCTGGAGCTGAGCGGGGGGCTGGTGGGCGGGAAGATGGTGCTGTCGGGCACCACGTCCGGCGATCGCACCAGCCGCCAGCGCATCACCTGGACTCCGATGGACGGCGGGCGGGTGCGACAGCACTGGGAAAGCTCGGGTGACGGCGGCCGGACCTGGAAGACCGTCTTCGACGGGACGTACGCGCGCCGCGGGTCCGACCCGATGATGATGTAGGGCGCGCGGAACAGCCTTCCCATTTTCAGACTGGACTGTTCGAGTTCGGACACTTGCGCCGACGGTCCCGCCGCGCGCTCGAGGGGATTCACTGGCGAATCCACGACTTCCAGGTGCCGGGATGTTTGGCACGATTCGTGAAAGGAAGGCTGGTGCAGAAGCCGACCAGGAAGCACCTGCCACCCAGGTCCGGTGATGTATGGAGGGTCAGGCCATGAGACGGACAGACGATCGCACCAGAGAGATTCAGGTCGAACGCGATCCGGCGGGCTCCTCGGTCGAGCTGAAGATCGCCGCCTCGGCAGGGAACGACCCCGGGATCGTCCATCTGAGCCGCGAGGACGCGCGTCGACTCGCCGCCCTCATCCTGTACCATGCCGCGCGGCTGGATGGGCCCCAGGTCAACTGGCAGCTGCCTCACCCGGACCTCGCGCGCCGGAGCGCGTAGACGGTCTCCGGGGCGCTCTCAGGCCTTTCGAGCCTCCGGGAAGCGCGGCAACCCATCGTCCGGGATCGGCTCCCACGGCGCGGCATAAGCCACGTACTGCCGGTACGACGGGCGGATCCCGGGATCGGCGTCGAACGTACCCATCCGGACGCTGATCACGTCGGGGTCCTTCTGGCTCTGACTCCAGAGCGCGCCTCCGCAGCCCGAGCAGAAGATCTTCGCGAACCCGTCCGGCGGCCGCCAGGACGTGACCCGATCCTGCCCGGAGAGGACCCGCAGCGAGCCGGGCTCGATGCGGGCCGATACGGCCGCCGCCGTCCCGGTCCGCCTCTGGCAGCGGGTGCAGTGGCAGTAGCCGGCGAGGACGAGGGACCTGGTGATTTCGTAGCGGACGCTGCCGCACAGGCAGTGCCCGGTCAGCGGTAGGTTGGGCATGCTCGTGACCTCCTGTGAGTTCCCCGGCATCTTACGACGAAGTAGACTAGGCGCTCGACCATGACGACGACCCCGACCCCCAGCCCTCGGCCTGACGAGGTCCCCGGCTCCGTCCCCCGCCCCGAGGGCGGGCGGGGAGACCTGGCCGTCGTCGGCGAGCTGCTGCCGTACCTGCGGCCGTACCTCGGGCGGATCATCCTGTCGCTCGCCCTGATCCTGTCCTCGAAGGTCGCGACGCTCCTGGTGCCGATCGTCCTGAAGGGGCTGGTGGACGACCTGAACCTGGATCGCGCGCTCCTGGTGCTGCCTCTGGGCCTGCTGCTCGCCTACGGGGCGTCGCGGATCGGGGTGACGCTCTTCACCGAGTCGCGGCAGGTGGTGTTCGCGCGGGTCATGGCGCGGTCGTCGCGGCAGATCGCGGTGAAGGTGTTCCGCCACCTGCACGACCTGAGCCTGCGGTTCCACCTGGACCGGCGCACGGGGGGCGTGGCGCGCGACCTGGAGCGGGGGAGCACGGCGGTCGCCGACCTGCTCGACTGGACCCTCTACACCATCGTGCCGACGGCGGTGGAGGTGCTGCTCGTCACGGCGTTCCTCCTGTGGAAGTACGACTGGGGGTTCGCCCTGATCATCGTCGTGACGCTCGCCGCCTACGCGGCGTGGTCGTTCCTCGTGACCGAGTGGCGGACGCGCTACTACCGGGCGGCGGTCGAGGCGGACACGCGCGCCAACGAGCGGGCGGTCGACTCGCTGATCAACTACGAGACGGTCAAGTACTTCAACAACGAGCAGCACGAGGCGGCACGCTACGACGAGAGCCTGCGGCGGCTGGAGGACGCCAACGTCCTGGCGCAGAAGTCGCTCGCCCTCTTGAACCTGGGGCAGACTGCCATCGTGGCGATCGGCGTCACCGCCATGATGTGGCGGGCCGCCGCCGGGGTCGTCGCCGGCGCGCTCACGGTCGGCGACCTGGTGCTGGTCAACGCCTACCTGCTGCAGCTCTCGTCGCCGCTCTTCTTCCTGGGGATGATGTACCGCGAGGTCAAGCAGTCGATCACCAACATGGAGCGGCTGTTCGCGCTCCTGGACCGGAATCCCGACGTGCGCGACCGACCGGGGGCGGTCCCCCTGGCGGCGCGGCGCCCGCGCGTGACGTTCGAGAGCGTCCGCTTCGGCTACGACGCGCGGCGCGAGATCCTGCACGGAGTCGACTTCGAGATCCAGCCGGGGGGGACCGTCGCGGTCGTCGGCCAGTCCGGCTCGGGGAAGTCGACGCTGGCGCGCCTCCTGTACCGCTTCTACGACATCGACGGCGGGAGCATCCGGATCGACGGGCTCGACCTGCGCGAGGTGACGCAGAAGACGCTGCGCGGGGCGATCGGCATCGTCCCGCAGGACACCGTGCTGTTCAACGACACGATCTTCTACAACATCCTGTATGGCCGCCCCGACGCGAGCCGCCAGGAGGTCGAGTCGGTGGCGCGCGCCGCGCACATCCACGAGTTCGTCGTGAGCCTGCCCGATGGCTACGACACCCAGGTCGGCGAGCGCGGGCTGAAGCTGTCGGGGGGCGAGAAGCAGCGCGTCGCGATCGCGCGGGCGCTCCTGAAGAACCCCGCCATCCTGATCTTCGACGAGGCGACGTCGGCGCTCGACTCCCAGTCGGAGAAGGCGATCCAGGCCGAGCTCGACCGCATCCAGGTCGGGCGCACGACGCTGGTCATCGCGCACCGCCTGTCGACCGTGATGGGGGCCGACCAGATCCTGGTGATGGAGCAGGGGCGGATCGTCGAGCGGGGGACGCACGAGGAGCTGCTCCACGCCGGCGAGCACTACGCGCGCATGTGGCGGCTGCAGCAGCAGGAGCGGCGCGAGGAGGTCACAACGGATGCGGCCCCCGGGTCCAGGGGGCGGTGACGAGGTCTTGGCCAGGAGCCGGCAATACTCGGACAGGCTCCTAGAGGCCGATGACCTGGAGGCCGCTGGACCGCGCGGCCATGCCCAGGGCGGTGTCATGGGTCGCCATCACGAGGTCGACACTGCTGCGCTCGCGCCACATCAGGGCCGTGGCGAGGTGGATGGCGTCGAGCGTGCCGAGGGGCGTCGGGAAGGGCTGTGCCGCCCGACTGAGTATCGCGCGCGCCGGCTCGACGACCTCGACCTCGTCCATGAGCCTGAAAACCGCCTCCCTGCGGACCATCACGTCCTGGTCCCTCAGGCGCTGCGCGTGACGAACCCGGTCGATGGCCCTCAGGCATTCGACCTCGACCAGAGCGCTGGCCACGCCTCGGCGGATGCGCTTCCAATCCTTCAGCCGGCGGCCTTGCCCGAGGACGATGCGCAGGACCACCGACGAGTCGAGATAGGCATTCATCGCCGGTCCTGCCGATCCTCGAGCAGCAGATCGACGACGTCCCCCTTGATTCTCAAGGGCGGAGGGAGGGGGACGCGCTGCAGCGACGGGTAACGTCCGCGGGGCGGCCGGACGCGAATCGGCTCGGTCTCGGATCCGTAGGGAACGACACGAGCGATCGGGGTGCTTCGGTCCATGATCGTGAACGAGCCTCCCCGCCGGACATCCTGCAGGTGCTCGCTCAGCCGGGCCTTCAGCCGGGCGATTCCGACCTTCTTCATGACCATAATCTAGTCAGATCTGGTCATGTCGTCAAGGCGCCCTAGCGCTTGCGCGCCAGGCGCCAGAAGCGCTTCTCGTCGAGGAGCGTGATCCGGTGCCCCTTGGCGCGCAGCCTCTTGATCTCCATCAGCTTCAGGCCGGCGTCCTTGCCGGCGGCCTGCAGCGGGTTCGGGCGGCCGCGCACGATGACTGTCGTCTTCGACGACGGCCCGCCGTGCACCCTGGCCCCGGCCCGGCGCGCGGCCTTCGCGGCGACGCTGCGGCGCGTGCCGAGGATCCCGGTGAAGGCCAGGTGGACCCCTTTGAGCGACCGCAGCACGCCGACCCTCAGCGGCGCCGGCGGATTGCGCAGCGCCTCGATCAGGTCGTCGGCGCTCTCGTACCTCTTGCGGCGCTCGCCGAGGCATCGGTGGATGATTTCCTTGAGGTGGTCGCCGCACGCGAGGCGCCGGACGTCGTGGGTGCGGAGGCGCGCGCCGGCGTCCCCCTTCACCAGCATGCCGATGAGCTGTCCGACCTGGTAGACGTCGTCGCGCGCCTGCCACTTCGGGACGGTCCCCGCCAGGATGTCGCTCGGCGCCGTCAGCGCGTTCATGGTGCCCGCGACGATCCCTCCCGGGCCGCTCTGCTGGCGCACGATCCCGAAGTCCCCGAGCTTGAGGCTCGGCCCGTCGCATACGAAGACGTTCATCGGCGTGAGGTCGCGATGCAGGAGCTGGCCGCGGTGGAGCTTGCGCAGCACCTCGAGGATGCCGGCGATCTCGCGGCGGACCGTCCGCTCGCGCCAGCCTCCTTCTTCCGAGCGGTGCAGGAACGCCCGCAGATCGCCGTGCGGCGCGTACTCGAGCGCCAGGAAATACAGCATCAGCCCGTCGGACGTCGTGAGCGGGAAGGCGTCGTAGACGCGGATGGCGCGCGGATGGCCGTCCAGGAGCTGGCCGAAGTACGCCTCGCGCAGCCAGCCGTCGATGCGCCCGCTGACCTTGATGCAGACCGACTCCGCGACGACCGGGTGGCGTCCGAGCCGGCGGGCCAGGTAGACCTGGCCGAAGCCCCCCTCGCCGAGGAAGCGCTCGACCTGGTACGAGAGCCGCGTCTCCGGGCTCTGGATCGTCTGGCCCGGGGACAGCAGGCGGCGTGCGGGACCGGGCCCGGCGAGCGCCGGCACCGCGCCGGCGCCTTTCCCTCCGGTGCTGCGGGTCGTCGCCGAGGAGACTCGCTTCACGGGCTGGATGTCCTCCATTCGCGATCCCTCGACTCGGCGCGAGCGTACCTGTATCCTACCTCACACCCCGAGGAGGTGTCTCATGTCCATCCGACTCGTCCTCGCCGCCTGCACCATCGCTGCTCCCGTCCTCTGGCTCGCCGGGGTCCCGGTTGGCCATGCCGAACCCGCGACAGCCGTCTGCGGCGACCCCGACGATGTCGATTGCGACCACGTTCCGGACGAACTGGACAACTGTCCCGCCATCGCAAACGCCGGCCAGAGCGACAGCGACGGAGACGGCGCGGGGGACGCGTGCGACAACTGCCCGAGCACCGGGAACAGGGACCAGGAAGACGTCAACGCGGACGGCCAGGGGGACCTCTGCGACCTGGACGACGGGCTCGTCTACCTCACCCTTCGGGCCCCGACCTACCTGTGGTGGCAGCCGGAGATCGGCATGGCGACATTCAACATGTACCGAGGCCAGCTGGAAGTTCTCACGTCCCGGGGGTTGTATACCCAGGATCCGATTCTCGCGCCGCAATCGGCCCAGTTCTGCGACGTGGTGCAGTCCTCCGAGCCATTCAGCGACACAGTCCAGCCTGCCGCCGGCGAGGCGCTGTTCTACCTGGTCACCGGGAATCGGGGAGGCGTGGAGAGCAGCCTCGGCAAGGACAGTGCCGGGTTCGAACGCCCCAACACGTTCCCCTGCCGGCACCCGACCTGCGACAGAGTGTTCGACTCTGTGACCCACACCAAGACCAGCGGCATCTACACACAGCAGTCGCTGCTGATCGACAACCCGGTGGCCTGGTGCCAGTTCTGGGGCTCTCCCTTCCCTTGCGACACGAAAGGAATCGATTTCCAGGCTGAGGTGGCGATCGTCGCGACCTCCGGGTACGCCACCAACGGTTGCCACGATGTGGCCGTGACATGCGTCCGATCCGAGGCGGCCGACTCGATCCACGTCGTGGTCACGAACGTGGGGCCCGGAAGCCTCTGCGGCTGCCCCGACAATATCGGCTCGCCGCTCGACGTGGTGAAGCTGCGGCGTCCCGTTTCCTCCGCCACGTTCGAATGGTCGGGGTACTCGTTGAACTGCCCTTTGTAGGTTTGGACCTAGTGCCGTGGCTCCTGGTCCTCGGGGGCGAAGTCGTAGCCGAGGGACTGCAGCACTTCGACGGCGCTCCGGAATCGGCCGAACTGCGGCATGAGGTAGGCGCCCACGACTTCGGACTGCACCGCCTCGAGCATCTGGCGGGCGATCAGGACCCCTTCGCGGCGCCCCGACTCGGGGGTGGAGGTCTTCGCCATGCGCTCGCGGATCGGCGCGGGGATCTGCATGCCGGGGACCTCGTTGTGGAGGAAGTCGGCGTTGCGGGCGCTGGCCAGGGGGCAGATGCCGACGAGGATCGGCATGCCGAGCGACCGCGTGTCGGCCAGGAACCTGCGCAGGACCTCCGGGTCGTAGACCGGCTGGGTCATGACGAACTCGGCGCCGGCGCGCTTCTTCTCCTCCAAGCGCCGCAGCTCGCGGTCGTAGTCGTGCGCGGCCGGCTCGGCGCCGCAGGCCATGAGAAAACCCGTCCGCCCCTGCATCGGCTTGCCGGAGGGATCGATGCCGTAGTTGAGCAGGTCGGCCATGCGCAGCAGGCCGATCGAGTCCAGGTCGAAGACAGCCGTGGCGGTCGGGAAGTCCCCCATCTTCGGGGGATCGCCGGTGATGATGACGAGGTTCCTGATCCCGAGCACCCACGTGCCGATCAGATCGGAGTGCAGGCCGAGCAGGTTCCGATCGCGGCAGCAGACGTGCAGGATGACGTCGATCGCCGCCTTCTCGCGGAGCTGCAGCGCCAGCGCGAGGTTGCTCATCCGGGCGACGGCCCGGGGGCCGTCGGCGGTGTTGAGGACGTCCGCGCCGGCGCGCTTGAGCATGGCCGCGGCCGCGAGCGCCCGGGCGGGATCGAGCCCGGGATCGGGATTGACCTCGACCGAGACGACGAACGAGTCCGGCCCCGAGACCGGCAGGCGCGGGCCGGCGGGGTCGATGCGATCGCGGTAGACGCGCGCGAGCTTCGCGCCGAGCGGGGACTTCAACTCCATCGGCACCGGGGGCTGCCGCGCCACCTCGGGCATCTTGACGGCGGCCCTGGCCTCTTCGATCTTCACGCGCCCGCCCGACAGCATGGCGGCGGCGTCGACGACTCGCCGGATGTGCTCCGGCCCGGTGCCGCAGCAGCCGCCGACGAGGGCCAGGCCGCTCTGGAACAACCGGCGCGCGTAGACGCCGAAGTACTCCGGCGTCGTCATGTAGATGGTCCGCTCGTCGAGGCGGCGGGGGCGGCCGGCGTTCGGCTGGGCGCTGACCGGGCGGCCGTGCCCGAGCATCTCGCGGGCGACCTCGAAGACGTAGGCCGGCCCCTCGGCGCAGTTGACCCCCACGACGTCGGCGCCGCGGTCGTTCAGGAAGTCGGCGATGAGCGCGGGGGAGAGGCCGTCGATCGCCGGCCGGTCCTCGCTGAACGACATCTGCGCCACGATCGGCCCCTGGTAGAGCGCGCGCGCCGCCTGGAGCGCGGCCTCGATCTCGGCGGCGCTGAGGAACGTCTCGAGCACGAGGAGGTCGATCCCCTCCTCGAGGAGCGCTTCGATCTGCTCCTTGAAGATCGACACGAGCGCCTCGCGCCGCTCGTCGTTGAGCCCGCCGGGCATGCGCCCGGTCGGTCCGACCGACCCGGCGACGTACGCCCTGCCGTCCGCCGCCTGGCGCGCGAGGCGCACGCCGGCCCGGTTGATGTCGCGCGTCCGGTCCTGGACGCCGTAGCGACCCAGCAGCTCGCGGTTGGCGCCGAAGGTGTTCGCCTCGATGATGTGCGCCCCCGCCGCCACGTAATCCCGGTGGATGTCGAGCACCAGATCCGGGCGCGCGAGGTTCGCCTCGTCGAACGAGCGGGTGATGAAGTAGCCGCGCTCGTAGAGCTGCGTCCCCATCGCCCCGTCGAACACCAGGGGACCGCGCTTCAGCGCCTCGAGAAAGGGGGTATCGGGAAGAGGCATCGTGATCCCGCGCCGCGGCAGGTCAGGGGCGCTCCCTGGAAGGAAATGGAGCCGACGGCCGGGGTTGAACCGGCGACCTACTGATTACGAATCAGTTGCTCTACCACTGAGCTACGTCGGCGCCTCGCGGACAAGCCGGCCTGAAATCAGCTCGCGATTGCGCGAAGAGCCGGTAGTTTAAGCGCGGCCCGCCCGTGATGCAAGGGTCCCGCCCGGGCGCGGCCTGACACGGGGGGGCATGCCGGCGGGGCGACTGCCACTCTTTGTCACCCGGAAACCTCTCCGATGCGCTTGCCCTTTGGGACTTCTTCCCTAAGTTAGGCATGGGGTTAAGGCCCTGCGGGGGCAGGGGGTTCGATCCTGGCACCCGCTTTGCCCTCCTATCAGGCGTCGGAGAACCAACGCATGCAAAGCGGACGCAGGCATTCGACGGGCGGGCGGGGAGGGTTCACCCTCATCGAGCTTCTGGTGGTGGTCGCCGTCATCGGGATCATCTCGGCCATCGCCATGCCGAACCTGATGAACTCTCTCGACAAGGCGAAGCAGAAGAAAACCATGTCCGATGCGCGATCGATCGGGGTCGCTGTCGAAGCGTACGCCACGGACACCGCGAGGTATCCGTTGAGCGCCGGCAGCTGGGCCGCGCTCAAGCCCAGCATCGATCCCTATTTCATCAAGGCCCCACCGGACACCGACGGCTGGAGCAACGGCTGGGACGCGGCCACCACCGCAGCCGGCGACAACTACACCGTCGCCAGCAACGGCAAGGATGGCATCGTCGGGGCCCGTCCGGGAGGCGCGACCAACAGTTTCAACTGCGACATCGTCTTCTCCCAGGGCCGCTTCTACCAGTGGCCCGAGGGGACCCAGTCCTGAGGCATCAAGGTCGGCGCCAGTCTCCCGCCGCGACGAAGCTTCCCCAGAAATAAGGGTGCGTGGTCCGTCCCAGGGCCCGCTGCGCCCTCAGGAGATCCAGGCTCGCCGCGCGCACGGAATCGACGGTCGAGAGGCCGGAGAGCCTCTTCTCGTAGAGCCCCCGCATCCAGACACGCGCCGCGCCATCGTCCACCGGCCACAGGCTCGTGACGAGCGTGCGGGCGCCGGCGAGATCGAACGCCCGGCGCAGGCCCACGACTCCCTCGCCGTCCAGCACCTGGCCCACGCCGGTGTCGCAGGCCGAAAGCACGGCGAGCTCCACGCCGGACAGATCGAGCGCGGCGATCTCCTCCGCGGTGAGGATGCCGTCCTCTCCGCCGCCGGACGTCGCGGGATCGGCGTGATGGTTGGCGCCCGCCAGGACAAGACCGGAGCGCCCGCCGGGCCCGCATCTCTCCGGAAGGGAATAGGCGTGCGTCGCGAGGTGGAGAACCTTGCGGGAAGGCGCGTGCCGCTTGAATGCGGATTCGCTGGCGGCCGCCCCCGAAAGACGGAGCGCGCCTGCAGCGCGGTCCCAGAGGCTCGCGACCTCCGCGGTTTCCTTCTCGGAGCCCGCGAGGGGGCCGAACCGCATGGTCGCGAGATCGGGGCAGAGCGGCGCCGGCGCGCCCGGAGGGGCGCCCGTGGAGACCGCCGGGAACGCGTCCGGCGACGGGAGCGCGTCGAAGTCGACTCCTCCCATGACCAGGACCCCGTGTCCCCGGGAGGGCGTGCTGCGCGGGATGACGTCGGCGGGCGCCGCGAGGTAATGGATCGGCGGGCCCGTCTCGACGACGTAGCTCCCGTCGATTCCGGTCCCGTCGACGTGACGTCCGCCGGCAGCCGGGAGCGTGGCCAGGCTGACGAGATCGATGGCACCATCCGGCACCACGAGCACGCGGCGCGCCCCGAGGACGTTCGGCGTCACCGGGTCCCAGATCGCCTGGCGCAGATGGCTCCCCGCCGACCCGTAGGCCCGATCTCCCGTTCCGTCGGGATGCAACCGGGGATCCGACGAGATCTCCTGCCGCCACCGGGCGACGAGGTCGTCGATCGTCGCGGCCGGGCCCAGGCGCACCACCCGCGGGGACGCGGGCGGGGCCTTCAGGATGATCGCCAGGTACTCGGGCGTGGACAGCCTGCTGGACCTGTCCAGCCGGCCGAAGCGCACGTAGAGGAGAAGGGGGCTGTCGGCGGGAAGAGCGGCGAGCACGTCCGGCGCGCCCGGACGATCGCCCGGGACGTCACCGCGCCGGGCACTCCGTTGATCTCCCAGCACGACCGCGCGCGAGCGCACCAGCTCATCGAGGATCCGTCCGGCCGATTCGCCCGGGAGGTCGCGTGAGGGCTCCGTACCGGCGAGGACCGTGAGCGCGACGTCGAGGCCCGAGGTGCGATCGTCCTCGAATCGAAGCGCCTCGCCGTCCGCGAGATCCTTCGCCGAACGCCGGAAGGACTCGCGCGCGATCGCCTCGGCACGGAGGGCGTTGCCGAGAGCCGGTCCGACCGCGCCGGACAGCCATTGCAGCCGAGCCAGGGCGGCGAGGGTCGAGGCGACCTCGGGGTGAGACGGCCCAAGATGGCGCTCCTGGATGTCCAGCGCCCGGGCGTAGAGCGCCTCGGTCTCCCCGGCGGTGCCGGCCTCGAGACGCGCCAGGTCGGCGAGGCTGCGCGCCACGAGGTAGTGGTCGGGACCGAAGGCCCGCGTGCGGACCTCGAGAGCCTGTTCGAGAAGCCGTCTCGCCCCCCGCGCATCGCCGGCGTCGAACAGCAGGCGCGCCCTCCCCGTCAGCGCGCGCGCGACGAACGGATGCGATGAACCGAGCGCCCGCTCCCAGATCCCCTGCGCGCGCGCGAGCAGCAGGCCGGCGGTCGCGCGGTCTCCGGCCCGCGCGTGCGCCTCGGCCAGGGCGCTCAAGGTCGTCGCCACCAACTCGTGCGCCGGGCCCAGAGTGCGCTCGCGGGCCTCCAGCGCCTCGGTCAGAAAGGCTTTCGCGCCGGGCAGGTCGCCCGTCGCCAGCCGCAGGACGCCCAGGTAGTGAAGAGACGAGGCCGCCTCGGGGCTCTGCGGTCCGAGGATTTTCTGCCAGACGGCCAGAGCGCGCTGGTGAAAGCGGATGGCACCGGCGTAATCGCCGTTCGCGCGGCGCAGCTCCGCGACCTGGTAGAAGCTGGACGCCGCCTCGTGACTCTCCGGACCGAATGCCTTCAGCCGGATCGAGAGGGCGCGGTCGGCCAAAGGCCCCGCGGTGGCGTAGTCCTCCAGTCCCCACAGGGACTGCGCCATGCCGGCGAGGATCCGGGCGATTTCCGGGTGGGCGGGGCCGAGGCTCCGCTCGGCGACCGCCAGGTCGCGGTTCGACTGCGCCACGGCCTCGTCGAGGGCCTGCCGCGTCTTCGCATCAGCAGCCCCCGGAGCCGCCTGCGGACCTGCCGCTCGAGGTGGAAGCTCCGGGCCGGAGGACTCCAGTCCGAACAAGACGATCGTCAGTCCGCATGCCAGGACCCATGGACGTCGCGGGATCCCGGTAGTCTTCGTCATGGTCCTTCACCCTGGACCTGGAACCGATAGACGGTAGGGACCTCCGCGCCCGAAGCGGGTGCGACCACGAGACGGTAGGCCCCCGGGGGGAGCGGCCCCACGACGACGTCGAGCCGGCTGCCATCGCTTGCGAGCGGGGAAGGAAAGCGCCGGACGATGGACCCGTCCCGGCCCTCGATGCGAAGGACATAGTCGCCTGCGGGCGCGCCGAACGGCAGCACGATCGAGACGGCCCACGGGCCGTTCGCGGTGAGCCGGACCTCGTCCCCCTGTCCTCGACGCGGGGGTGCGAAGGTGATCGGCGCCTCCGTCCCGGCCGGCGTCCCCGGGACACCCGTGAGCACGCGGCGAAGGAACGGGGCCAGCGCCACCACCGCCAGGATCACGGCCGCGAGCGCCCAGACGCGCTTCGAGAGCCGCGGGGGCGCGGGGTCCACGGGGCGGGGAGCGGACGCATGGCCCGGCTCCGCGCGGAAGCGCGCCTGCCGCAACGCTCTCAGGTCGGCGGCGCAGTCGGCGCACGTCCCGAGATGTCCTTCGATCGAAGCGGGGAGATCGGGGCGGCCCTCGAGGGTTCCGTCCTCGTAGAGGACCAGGTCCTCCGTGCGGATGTGACCGGCGCCGATTCGAGCGACGAGGGTCGTCCTCATGGACGAAAGGGCCTCGGCCTCCGACCGGCACTCGGGACAGGTCCTGACGTGGGCGGCGATCTCGGCGGCCTGGCCCGGCTCGAGCCGGCCGGCGACGTAGAGCAGCAGATCGGGGTGCTGCGAAGAACGGCTCATCCGCCGGCCTCGTCCTCGGAGCGCCGGACGTCGAATCCACGGGGGACTGCCGCCGCCTCGCGGCAGGCCAGGCGGATCCGGTGCATGCGCGACTTGATGGCCCCTTCGGTCAGCCCGAGCCGGTCCGCGATGTCCGCGTAGGACAGGCCTTCGAGAAAAATCAGGCGGAGGAGCTCCCGCGACTCGGCGGGCAGCCCGGCGAAGACACGCAGGTTCCTGCGGTGCTCCTCGTCCATCAGGAGCGCCGCTTCGGGCTCCGACCAGCGCGCCCCGGACGGGATCGAGTCGAGGTTCATCCTGACCTCGAACCGACGCCGGCGCAGGTGCTCGAGGCAGGCATACCTGGCCACCTTCTGGACGTAGGTCCCGAGGGCGGACTCGCCGCGGAACTGTCCGGCGGAAAGATTGCGGATGACTCGGCTCAGGACCTCCTGCACCAGGTCGCGCTCGAGGCCGTCCCCCGTCAGCCGGAAACTGCGCACCACGGCCTCGATCGCGGCGCGGATGGCCGCGACCCGGCCGGGAGCCCCGGCCAGGAACTCCGCAACCTCGGTGCTCCGGGAGCGCATCCGCAAAACATACGATGAAACAGTCCGATCATTTCGGAAACCTTCCTGCCGCGACGACACTGGATGGGGGCCGGGAGAATCCTGCACAGCGGCAGAACGTGACGTTCCACGATCCGGCCCCCGGGCCGACAAGGGTGGGAGGAGACGCAGCCATGAGACGACAGGCCCTGTTCGCATGCGCGTACGGTTTTCTGATCCTCGCGGGTCTGGCGGGACGGCCTGCCGAGGCGGCCAATGCGCCGCCGGTGGCGCGGTTCACTCTCGCACCCGCGAGCGGCACGGTTGAGCGCGATTTCCTGGTGGACGCCTCCACCTCGACCGACGACAAGACTCCCGCGAGCAAGCTGAAGGTCCGCTGGGACTGGGAGAACGACGGCGTCTGGGATACCACGTACACCACCGTCAAGACCGCGACCCACCGGTACGGCTCGGAGGGGGGCCGGACGATCCGGCTCCAGGTTCAGGACGCCCAGAGCGCCACCGGCACGGTCACCCACTCCGTGACGGTCGTGCCTCCGGCGGCCTCGCAGCGGTCCGTCGGTGGAGAGGGACGAGAGCCGGACGTGGACGTCAACCCGACGGACCCGGAGAATGTGGTGATCTCCGTCGGGACCGGGGCGGGCGGAGGCATCACGATTCCCGTCCCGGCGTACGCATCCCTTGACGGCGGCGACACGTGGACCCGGAGCCTCGGCCAGGAGTCCAACCGCGGGGCGGATCCGGGATTCGAGTTCCTGCCGGATGGCCGGGCGGTTCTGATGAGCCTGGACGACACCGCGTGCGACGGGAACCTCCAGGGAATCCAGATCGACATCAGCACCGACAAGGGGCTGTTCTTCACGCGCGCGGGTTACGCCTTCCACGAGAACACCCTGTTCCTGTTTCCCGATGGTTCCAGCCGCGCCGTCTGCGGCACGCGCGCCATCCCGCCCTGCACGAACGGAGGCGACAACCTGTTCTTTGACTATCCGAAGATCGCGGCGGACAAGGGGCCCGGATCCCCGCATGCGGGACATCTTTACGCCATCGCGCACAACGTTCCGTTCGACCTGAACGGGGATGGCGTCTGCGATTCGATCCACATGGCCTACGCCCGCTCGATCGACGGCGGCACCAGCTGGGTATCCGCCCAGGCGCTGCCGGGCGGAAGCTTCACCAGCGCCCTGGGGGTCGGTGCGGACGGTGTGATCTATCTTGCCAAGGTCTCCGCCGAAGCCAGCTGCGCGTCCGCCGGTGGAATCGACTTGAGGAGATCCACGGACGGCGGGGCGACATTCGTGTTGTCCTCGTGCGCCTACGAAGCGGTCGGCGACCTGACGCCGATCAGGACCTGGACCGCCGCCGATCCCTCGAGCGCGTCGCGCGTCTACGTGCTGTTCGACGCCACGGTTGCCTCGCTGGGTGGCTCGGCCCACATCTTTCTGATCCGCTCCACGGACGGGGGAGCCACCTGGTCGGCCCCGGTCCGGGTGGACGACGTCGTCCTGCCGGACGATGCGGTCGATCACATCCGCCCCACAATCTCCGTGTCCGCCAACGGCCGCCTCGATGCCGCCTGGTTCGACTATCGGCACTCGTCTCCCGTGCGGCTCCAGGGGTCCGGACAGAACGGCGACGTCTATTACGCCTACTCCGAAGACCACGGCGTCACGTGGTCGAGGAACGTCAGGCTGTCGCCGGCATCCGCCCCGGCCTATTACGGCGCGCACAACGACTTCCTGACCGTCACCTCCGCAGGAGGCAAGGCGTACGCCGCGTATGCACTGTCTCCGAGCGGACCGCTGACTTACGAGGCCTACCTGGGAATCGTGGAATTCAACTGATAGACTCCGGCCTCAACCGGCTCGCGCCGACGGAGGCCGACTGCGCGCACAACCGCGCGTCCTGACCGGAAGCCACAGGGCCGAGACACGCGTCGAGGGGTCGCGCTTCCTCGCCACCGCCTTCCCTGCGCGCGACGAGCGGTCGGCCCGCGCCGGGATCGAGGCGATCCGCGAAGAGTTCCCGGACGCCACGCATCACTGCTGGGCCTTTCTGCTGCAGGGGACCGGCGAGGAGCCGCTGGAGCGATCGCACGACGCCGGCGAGCCGGCCGGCACCGGCGGCCCGCCGATCGGCCAGGCGATCCGGCGGGCCGGGCTGGTCGACACGGCGGTCGTGGTCACGCGATATTTCGGCGGCACGCTGCTCGGCAAGGGGGGGCTGGCGCGCGCCTACCGGGGCGCCGCGTCCCTGGCGCTGGCCTCGGCGCCGTCCGCGAGCGTCCCCAGGCTCGGCCGCGCGCGGTTCAGCGTGCCGCTTCCCCTCGACGGCCAGGCGCGCCACCTGGTGGCGCGCCGCGGCGGCCGGGTGGACGAGGCCTCGTACGGAGACGCCGGACGGGCCGTCCTCGACGTCACCGTCCCGGCCGACGCGCTCGATCCCCTGCGCGAGGACCTGTCCTCGCTGGCGAAGGGGGACCTCGGCGTGACTCTGCTGGCGTGAACCGTATCGATGGACCCGCCCCCTGTTGGATCCGTTCTGTTATCATCGCGACTGCGGGGGGCCCTCCATGTCCGTCATCAAGGACACGATCCGAGCCATGGGTAACGGCGACGACGTCGACGGCATGACGCTGATCGACCGGGACGTCACCCTGATCGGCGAGATCGTCTCGGACGAGAACATCCGGCTGCGGGGCCGCGTCGAGGGGAACGTGCTGACGTCCGGCTCGGTGGTCATCGAGCCGCAGGGCTCCGTGCGCGGCGACATCACGGCCGAGAACCTGATCGTCGAGGGCTCGATCGAGGGGAAGGTCGTCGTGGCGCGCAAGTTCGAACTGCGCCCCACCGGACGCATGCGCGGGGACATCCGCGCCTCGGTCGTGGCGATCGCCGAGGAGTCGTTCCTGCAGGGGAAGGTCCTCGCCACCGAGAAGATCTCGACGAACGTCAAGAAGCGACGGCTCGAGAGGCCGTGACCCGGAGGACCGCGGGGAACGCCCGCCTGGTCGTCTTCCTGATCGTGGCCGGCGGGCTGTCGGTGCTTCTCGTCCTGTACACGCTCGGCCACCGGAAGCCGGAGATCCCGGCGGACGCCGACCATCTCAAGAGCCTCGAACCGCCGGCCTGCCTGCAGTGCCACGGCCCGTCCGGCAGGAACCCGCGGGGCAGGAACCACCCTCTCAACGATCAGTGCTTCGACTGCCACCAGCGGGCCTAGGACACACTCCTAGCGGCGCGCCAGCGCCCGCGCGACCAGGTCCACCCCGACGACGGGGACCGTCAGGACCAGGCGCCGCTTGAGCGACCGGTACGGCTGCCGGCCCGCGATCAGATCCGAGAGGACCCGGGCGATCGCCGGGCTGCGCCCTCCGAGGAACACCAGGCGCTCGAGGAAACGGGTGTCGAAGAAGCGTGTGGCGACCCTCGCGGCGCGCGACAGCTCGGGGGCGAAGCGGCGCGACCAGGCTTCGGAGTACTGCTCCGGCTTTCCGGCGATCAGGGCGTCGGCCAGGAGATCCCCCGACTCCATGGCGTAGTAGATCCCCTCCCGCGTCAGGGGATCCACGAACCGGCCCGCGTCCCCCACCACGGCCCATCCGTCCCCCACGAGGGGAGCATCCCTGCCCGCGTCTTTGTCGCTCGCGCTGGCGTCCCGGCGCTCCGCGCTGGCGCCCGGGATCAGGGCGGCGTACGACTCCGAGCGCTCCAGGATGCCGTCGGGGTAACGCTCCTCGAGGAAGCGGTCCATCAGCGCCTTGAGGTCCGCGGCCGGCAGCGCCCCCAAGGGCGCGCAGATCCCGGCCGACGCGTGGCCGGGGCGCGGGAAGACCCAGAGGTACCCCTCGAGGCCCGCGTAGAACTTGAGGGTGATGAAGTCTTCGGAGATGAATGGCAGGTAATAGCCGATCCCCTGCGCGACGTTTCCGCGGGGCGCGCCCGGAGACAGCTTGCGGCGCGCGATCCCCGCAGCGCCGTCGGCCGCGACGAGGAAGTCGAACGGGGCGTGGACCTCGGCCGGCCGCTCGCCTCCCGGGGCCCCCGGCGTGCGCGGCGCGCCGGAAACGACGATCCAGCCGCCGGACTCCCGCCGGAACGACAGGACCCGCGCCCGGACCCAAAGCACCCCGGCAGCCACCGCCCGGTCCAGCATGAACCCGTGCAGGTCGGCGCGGCTGAACACCCAGAGTGGATCGCGGAGAGGAAAGCGCGCCTCGCGCCCCGACGGCGCGACCAGAAGGCACTCGCGGATCTCCTTGCAGGGCAGGCGGGGATCGAGGAGATACGGATAGCGCTCGATCCCGCGCGCGGGGATCCCGCCGCCGCAGGCCTTCTCGAAACGGGTGCGCGGCTCGAACAGGGTCACGGCGCACCCGGCCTCCGCGAGCCGCTCCGCGCAGCGGGACCCGCCCGGCCCCCCTCCGATCACGGCCACGCGCAGCCGGTCCGGTCCCTGCATCCCGCGCCTCCGGCCCGATGATAGCGGGAAAGTCGCGGTATGGAGACGCCCGCCCCGCGTTGTGGGGTCCGGGGCCTTCCGCTATAGTGGCGCCGTGACCTACGTCCTGGGGCGCATCCTCGAGGTCGCGGCGATGCTGACGCTGGGCGTCGCGCTTTTGGTCTACGGGTTCGGGGAGGAGAACATGAACGCGGAGCTCGGGTGGCTCCTCGCCGGCAGCGTCCTGTTCCTGATCGGCTACGTCCTGGAGCGCCGCTCCGCGAAGGGGTCGTGAATGGCGCGCCCCGCGGCAAAAGACAAGGCGCAGCCGTCGGCCCCCGAGGACCGGGCGGTCCGGATCCTCCTGGTCGACGACCTCCTGCCGTTCATCGAGCTGCAGAAGAACTATCTCAAAAGGACCACCTGCCGGATCCTGACGGCGCGCACCGGGGCGCAGGCGCTCAAGGTCTGCCGCATGGACCGGCCCGAATTGATTTTCCTCGACGAGGCGATGCCCGGGATGGACGGCATCGAGGCATGCCGCCACCTGAAGGCGGATCCGATGGCCGGCCGCATCCCGATCGTCATCGTGACCGGAGAGGCGCGGCGCGAGGAGTGCCGGCAGGCCGGCTGCGACGGTGTCCTGATCAAGCCGTTCGACGGGCCCGCCTTCCTGGAGATGGTGCGGCGGTTCGTGCCGCTCCTCGAGCGCAACGAGGGGCGCATCCCGGTCAGCTGCCGGGTCGAGTTCACGGCGCCGTCCGGCTCGTACACCGCCTACACCAGGGACGTCAGCCTGCACGGGCTGTTCCTGAAGAGCCCCCGCCCCTTCGCGATCGGGGCGCGGCTGCGCCTGACCCTGCACCTGCCGATGCGGTCCCAGGCCGGGGGTCCGCGGACCACGACGAGCCTCAGCCTCGAGGGGGAGGTGCGCCGGGTGGTGCGGGCGTCCCCGGGAGAACACCTGCTCCCCGGGGACGGGGTGCGCTTCCTGGACATGAGCCCGGAGGCCCAGGCCCAAATCGGGACATTTATCGCCTCGCGGCGGTAAACCCCGGGGGGGTCCCGGCCGTTGGATCCTGCGTGGAGGGGGGGTGTGGAGCGTGACGACTTCGCCCTCATGGACGACGTCCGGAACGACCGGGAGGGGGCGTTCGAGGCGCTCGTCCGGCGCTACCAGAGGCGGCTCTACCGCCTGGCGTTCGGGTATCTCAGGAACCATGAAGACTCTCTCGACGCGGTGCAGGAGGCGATGGTGAAGATCTACGTGGCGCGTGCCGCCTACCGGCCGACGGCCCACCCGTTCACCTGGGCGGCCCGCATCCTGGCGAACCACTGCATCGATCTGCTGAGGCAGAGGCGCAGCCGCCCGACCGAGTCACTCGACACGGCGCAGGGAGAGGGGGAGGACCGGGCCCCGCGCCAGATGGTCTCGAACGACGAGCCGCAGCAGGCCCGCCAGGAGCGGAAGGATCTCGGGCGCGCCCTGAACCGGGCGATCGACAGCCTGCCGACGAACCAGCGGGAGATCTTCATGCTGAGGCATTTCGGGGAGATGCGTCTGGAGGAGATCGCCTCGGCGCGGGGCTGCGCCCTGGGGACGGTGAAGTCCTCGCTCCACC
>Ga0114129_10004485_pt1 | contig 19688 bp, 17 predicted proteins | sample RhiMetdeltSRZDD1_FD_80071 | JGI IMG/M metagenome (GOLD analysis project Ga0114129, IMG submission 80071) | Populus rhizosphere microbial communities from Tennessee, USA - Rhizosphere MetaG P. deltoides SRZDD1 (version 2) (version 2) | ecosystem: Host-associated > Plants > Roots > Rhizosphere >...
CGCCGACCTCACCGCCACGGCGATGGACGACCCCGGAGCCGTCGCGATCGACTACCTCATCGGCTCGCCGGGACTCGTCGGCGGCGGCCTCGGACCGCAGGCGATCTGGGCGTACCTGCGCGACGTGGTGCTCCCGGCCTTCCCGGCCGCACACAGCGTCCTGGCCAGCCCGCAAGCCGAGAACACCCGATCCGTCCGGGCCCTGGAGAAGGCCGGCTTCCTGCACCTCGGCGACGCAGCCGTCCACAGCGCGAACGGCGTACAGCAACAATCCGTCTGCGTCCTCGACCGAGCCCGCGTCTTCGGGAACTGAACTCTTCGGGGCTCCCGGAACCTAGACGAGGTCGCTCGGATCGGTGTTGGCTCCACACAGCACGACCGCGACCCGCTCACCCTCAACCGGCGCGTACGCACCACTCGTCAACGCCGCGTACGCCGCCGCCGCGCCCGGCTCCACGACGATCCGCCACTCGTCCCACAACGCATGCCGAGCCTCCCGGATCGCCCCATCGCTGACGAGCACACTGCCCATCCCCGTACGCACGGCGACATCGAACGCGATCCGGCCGACGCTCGGCGCCCCCAGCGAATCCACGGCGTACCCGCTCACCTCGACGTCGACCGGCTCCCCCGCCGCCAGCGCCCGATGCAGGCAGCACGACGTCTGCGGCTCGACCCCGACCACGCGTACACCGCTGCCCACGACCGCGGCCGCGATCCCGCCGATCAACCCACCGCCACCGACCGCGACCAGAACCGTGTCGACAGCCGCCTGCTCCAGCAGCTCCAGCCCGACCGTCCCGGCCCCGGCCACCATCGGCACCTGGTCATACGGATGGCATTGGTACGCACCCGTCTCCGCGGCCCGAGCCGCCGCCGCCCGAGCGGCATCCCCATACACCGCACCGGTCTGCACCACCGTCGCCCCGTACGCCTTCAACCGCGCGACCTTCACCGCCGGAGCCGTCACCGGCACATGAATCTCGGCCGCAACGCCGACCCGAGCCGCCGCCCACGCAACCGCCAGACCGGCGTTGCCCCCCGACGCCGCCACGACACCGGCCGAACCGACCTCACCGCGCTCGACCGCCGACACCACGTTGTTGAGCGCACCTCGAGCCTTGAACGACCCCGTGTGCTGGACGTACTCCAGCTTGAACACGACGCCCGAGGCCGCCTCGAACACCGGCGTACGCCGGATTCTCCCGTCGATGCGCACCAGCGCGTCCCGCACATCTGCTTGCGTGATCACCCATCCACCCTAGAACCTCGAAGCATCAAGATCGCCAGGGCGGATGGGTGGGTCGGTGCCGAAGGCACTCCTATTTTTTGGGCGGTCCGCGGACCGTCACATCTCCTAAAGGCGTCCTAGGACACTAGTTCAACGGAATATGCGGCAGCCTGCCGCGAACGCGCTCCGTACGCCGTCCCCGCGACGATCGCGGTGGCGATCGTCGGCCACCAGCCGTTCGTGGTCACGAAGATGGATGCCACGCCATCGGTGACAATCATGAAGACGGCACCCATGATGCTCTCCCAGTACGTCGTCCACGGGTTGCCGGGCAAGGCGAACACTTTGTCAAGCAACGCGGTCATCCCGACGGTGTTGGCGTACGCCACCACTACCGTGCCCACGATCGCGACCGGCAGCGGCCACCGCGACCGGCGGATCGCCAGGACGAGAACGATCGCCGACGACACCCACAGGACCTGCTCGATGAGCGACCAGACGAACCAGTCCCAGTTGACCGACACCATGATGTGCGACAGGGCATATGCGTCGACACGCAGTACGTTGCCCACGAGGCTCACCAGGGCCAGAGCGGCGATCGGGATCGCCGCCCGACCGCGCCCGTAACGCCGGGCGAGCAGGAACGCGATCGAGGCGGCGACGGCCACGCAGAAGGCGGTCAGCAGCCGCATCTGGAACAGGTCATCGCGGAGCGCCGGAACCGCCAACGATCCGTCCAGCGCCGCCCCGATGATCATCGACCGGGCGTGCTCGGTGATGAAGCCGAAGGCGTACGCGCCCAGCAGCCACAGCAGGGCGAAGCCGGCCCAGCGGGGCGCCCGGCGCCAGGTGAGAGACATGGTGTACTCCGTCCGGTCGAGCAGGGCCTGCCAGAAGACATCGAGCAGGTCGCGCCGAGGCGTCGGGGACGACTCCAGCAGCAAGGCGATCTCGTCGCCGTAGCGGTCGCGGAACGAGCGCGGATAGAGCTTCAGGATGTGGCTCATGCGGCCGCCAGCCGGGTCAGGCCGGTGCCGGCCAGCGACCGCATCCGCGACAGCTCGGCCCGCAGTTCGCGGCGGCCGGCATCGGTGATGCGGTACGGCTTGCGGCGGTCGTCCGACGGCATCGCCTCGATGTAGTCCTGCTCCTCCAGGCGGCGTACGGCGCCGTAGAGGGTCCCCGGGCCGGGGCGGTCACCGGTCAGGGCGGCGATGTCGTCCTGCATGGCATAACCGTGTTTCGGCCCGTCGGCGAGGCTGATCAAGATGAGCAGGGCGGGTTCGGAGAACCGGCCGAACCCTGGCAGTCCGGGCATGCATCCCCCCGTTCTCTAGTACGTACTGCGATGCTACGCCGAACGTAGTAAATGTCAAGACCGCCGACCCACGGCGGGTACAGTGCGTCGGTGGTCTATGCCGACATCCCTCTCACCCCGTCGATGCGGCTGGCCCTGACCGCTGCTTTCGGCGTACCCGTGAATGAGCGGGCGGTGCGGCTGCACGGCGGTGAGGAGAGCGCGGCCTACCGCGTCGGCGAGTTCGTGGTCCGGATCGGGCCGCAGTGGCGCACCGACCAGGAGATGCGCTGGTTCGCGACGCTAGCCGCCCACGCCGCCACCGTCGTGCCCGAGGTGGTCGCGCCCGTCCCGGCCGCCGCCGGTGACTTCGTGGTACGCCTGTCCGGCCGGCCGGTGTCGGTGTGGCCCTTCGTGCCGGGTGACTGGCCGGCCAAGGGCGACCACGTCCTGCGCCATCAAGCCGCGGAGCTGCTGGCGCGATTGCACAAGGCGCTCGCGGACGCGCCGATGCCGGACCAGCCGCCGACGCCGATGCCGCAGGGACCCGGCGAGGACCTGCTCGACCCCGCGCTCGACGACTGGCTGCGCGAGCGTGCTTCCGTTGGCGTGCAACCCTTACACGGCGACTACTACCGCGGTAACGCGCTCGCCGCGGACGGGCGCATCACCGCCCTGCTCGACTGGGACGACGCCTACGTCGGCCCGGTGGAGAAGGACGTCTGCGAAGCCGCCTGGGAATGGGGCGCCGGGCTGTCGGCCGGCACCCTCAGCGGACCGCTGGCTTTCCTCGCCGCCTACACCTCGTCCGGTGGCACCGCCGTTTCGCGGTACGCCCTGCGCCAGTACGCCCGCGCTCGGATGCGCGCCGAAATCCTCTATGCGCGTACGCGGTGGCAGGAGCTGGACGCCGACGACCACGCGTACCACCGGGCGCAGACGGCGGCGTTCCACGCCCTCAAACCAGGTACGGCGTAAGCCCTTCGTACCAGACGTCGGCCATCATCCAGCCGCCGCTGTCGTTGTGGTGAATGTGGTCGGACCGCATGCAGCCGACCGATTCCGCGTTCACCTCCTGCCCGGCGACGAACTCGGTGTCATCGGCGGCCACGCTCGCCGGACGCCCGGCCGGCGCCGGGATCGCCCACGCCGTCAGGCCGACGTCATAGCAGTCGTCGCTGCGCAGATGCATCCGCCGAAGCTCGATCTCTCCTAAGTGGATCCGCGGGTCGAGGGCCGTCTTCGTGGTCAGCTGCTGGACGGCTCGCCACTCCCAGTAGACCAGCGGGTTGTAGAAGTGGTCGAACGGCCGCGACGCGGTCGGCGTACGCGTGGTGTGGTTGCGGCAGTTGGCCTGCTCGGCAATCGGGTAGTTCGGGCACGTCGCGCCGAACTCCAATGGCTTCTGCGTCACGAAGACGTGGTCGACGCCGTCGGCGCCGTAGTTGTTGAGCAGCGCCAGGGAGAAGCGTTCCAGCCAGCCGGCGTACGCCACGTGCGGCGCGTCGGCACCATTGAGTACGCCGTCACACGTCCAGTCGACACTGCCGTTGACCACGCCGCTGCGGCCGTTGCCACACGGCTCGGCGGCATCGGGGATCCGGCTCGCCGGCCACAAGTCCGCCGCGGTGACCGATCCGTCGCCGGTCCAGTCGTCGATCGGCCAGCTGCGGTTGGTGGTGTCCTGAATCAGCGCGAGCGTCACGTCCATCCGCTGCCAGCACGTCCGGAATCCGCTGGTGGTGTGGGCACCGCCGGCGTCGTAATAGGTACAGGAGATGGTCGGCGGCGCGGTGTTGGGGCAGGCGCCGCCGGTCGGGTCGGCGCTGCCGGTGAGCGCGCGGTCCACCCGCACCCGCCGCACCGACCACCGGTTGCCGGCGGCGTCGGTGCACCACTGCTGGGCGCTGGACCCGGCCACCCGGCGGAACTGGAGGTCGGTGGGCGTGAACTTGGCCTGGCTCCACAGGAATCCGCCGTCACCGCCGGTGATGACCTCGAACACCTGGTAGTTGCGGCCGTCAGCGGGGTCGGCGTTGAGCGCCTGAGCCAGCTTCTGCGGGTAGTCGCCCTGATCGCTGGTGCTGTGGCCGAGGATGAGCAGGCCGACGTTGGTCCGGTGGCCGTCGGTCTGGCGCGCGATGTTCAGCGACGCCCGCGCCGCCGACGCCGGTTCAGCGATTATGACCGATGCCAGCAGCACCGTGGCGGCCACGAGAGCAGAAGACCTCATGGCCGCCATGGACTCACATGGATATCGATGTACGCAAGCACGCCAGCGTACGGATCCAGTAAAGATCGGCACAGCCGGCACCGGCCGGTGGGTCAGGACGCGGCGCGTACGGCGTGCAGGTAGTCCTTGTTGAGCCGGGCGATCGACGCCAGCGGGATCCCCTTCGGGCACACCGACGTGCACTCGCCGGTGTTGGTGCAGCCGCCGAAGCCCTCGTCGTCGTGCTGGTGCACCATGTTCAGCACCCGCGAGTCCCGCTCGGGCTGCCCTTGCGGCAGCAGGCCGAGATGCGTGATCTTCGCAGCGGTGAACAGCATGCCGGAGCCGTTGGGACAGGCCGCTACGCAGGCGCCACAGCCGATGCAGGTGGCCGCCTCGAACGCGGCGTCGGCGTCGGGCTTCGGTACGGGCATCGCGTGCGCGTCCGGCGCCGATCCCGTTGGTGCGCTGATGTAGCCGCCGGCCTGGATGATCCGGTCGAACGCCGACCGGTCGACCACCAGGTCCTTGATGACCGGAAAGGCGCGGGCCCGCCACGGCTCGACGTCGATGGTCTCGCCGTCGCAGAAGCTCCGCATGTGCAGCTGGCACGTGGTGGTCGCCTTCTGCGGACCGTGCGGGGTCCCGTTGATGACCAGCGAGCAGGCGCCGCAGATGCCCTCGCGGCAGTCGTGGTCGAACGCCACCGGCTCCTCGCCGGCCAGCGTCAGCCGCTCGTTGAGGACGTCGAGCATCTCCAGGAACGACATGTCCGGCGACACATCGTCGAGTTCGTAGGTGACCATCCGGCCGCTGTCGGACGGGCCCTTCTGCCGCCAGATGCGCAGCTTCAGGCGCATCCGGGGATCGGCGTGGTCGGTCACTTGTAGCTCCGGGAGCTCGGGTGGGCGTACTCGAAGACCAGGTCTTCCCTGTGCAGGACCGGGGCCTCACCGGTCCACTCCCACGCGGCCACGTAGGAGAAGTTCTCGTCGTCGCGCTGGGCCTCGCCGTCGGCGTCCTGGCTCTCGGCGCGGAAGTGGCCGCCGCAGGATTCGGTACGGTGCAAGGCGTCGATGCACATCAGCTCGGCCAGCTCGAAGAAGTCCGCGACCCGGCCGGCCTTCTCCAGGGCCTGGTTCAAACCTCCAGGACTGTCGGAGCCGCCGCCGGGCACCTTGACCCGCCGCCAGAACTCGTCCTTCAGGTCGCGGATCATGACGACGGCCTTGCGCAGGCCCTCGTCGGTCCGCTCCATGCCGCAGTACTCCCACATGATGCGGCCCAGCTCGCGATGGAACGAGTCGACCGTGCGGTCGCCGTCGACGGCGAGCAGCCGCGTGACGCGGTCCTCGACCTGGCGGCGGGCGGCCACTACCTCGGGGTGGTCCGCGGTCAGCTTCTCGAACGGGCCGGCCGCGAGGTAGTCGCCGATGGTGTTCGGCAGCACGAAGTAGCCGTCGGCCAGGCCCTGCATGAGCGCCGACGCGCCGAGCCGGTTGGCGCCGTGGTCGGAGAAGTTGGCCTCGCCGATCACGAACAGGCCGGGGATCGTCGCCTGCAGGTCGTAGTCGACCCACAGCCCGCCCATCGTGTAGTGGACGGCCGGGTAGATCCGCATCGGCGTGGTGTACGGATCGTCGCCGGTGATCCGCTGGTACATCTCGAAGAGGTTGCCGTACTTGGCTTCCACGGCCGGGCGGCCGAGGCGCTCGATCGCGTCCGCGAAGTCCAGATAGACGCCCAGCCCGCCGGGGCCGGCGCCGCGGCCCTCGTCGCAGACGTTCTTGGCCGCCCGCGAGGCGATGTCGCGCGGTACCAGGTTGCCGAACGCCGGATAGATGCGCTCCAGGTAGTAGTCGCGCTCGTTCTCGGGGATCTCGGCCGGGTTGCGCTGGTCGCCCTGGGCCGTCGGGACCCAGACCCGGCCGTCGTTGCGCAGCGACTCCGACATCAGCGTCAGCTTCGACTGGTGGTCGCCGGAGACCGGAATGCAGGTCGGGTGGATCTGCGTGTAGCACGGGTTGGCGAACAGCGCGCCCTTGCGGTGCGCCCGCCACGACGCGGTGACGTTGCAGCCCTTGGCGTTCGTCGACAGGAAGAACACGTTGCCGTAGCCACCCGAGGCGAGCACGACGGCGTCGGCGAACTCCGTGGTGATCTCACCGGTCACCAGGTCGCGGACGACGATGCCGCGCGCCCGCGAGACTCCGTCGCCGTCCGGGACGACGATCAGCTCCAGCATCTCGTGCCGGCTGTGCATCGTGACGGTCCCGGCCGCGATCTGGCGCTCCAGCGCCTGGTACGCCCCCAGCAGCAGCTGCTGCCCGGTCTGGCCGCGGGCGTAGAACGTCCGCGACACCTGGGCACCGCCGAACGAGCGGGTGTCGAGCAGGCCGCCGTACTCGCGGGCGAACGGTACGCCCTGCGCCACGCACTGGTCGATGATCTCCACGGAGATCTGGGCCAGCCGGTGCACATTGGACTCCCGCGACCGGAAGTCGCCGCCCTTGACGGTGTCGTAGAACAGCCGGTGGATCGAGTCGCCGTCGTTGCGGTAGTTCTTGGCTGCGTTGATGCCACCCTGCGCCGCGATCGAGTGGGCCCGGCGCGGCGAGTCCTGGTAGCAGTAACTGGCCACCTGGTAGCCCAGCTCGCCCAGGGTCGCCGCGGCGCTGCCGCCGGCCAGCCCGGTGCCGACCACGATGACCTTCAGCTTGCGCTTGTTGGCCGGGTTGACCAGTTTGGCCGAGAAGCGCCGGCGCTCCCAGCGGGTCTCGATCGGGCCCTGCGGCGCCACGGTGTCGCGGATCGCGGCGCCCTCAGTGAACAGATCCATGATTAGTCCACCAATCCGAACGTGATGCTGAGCGGTACGAGCAGGAAGCCGGCGCTGAGCCCGACGGCGACGATGAGCGCCGCGGCCTTCGCGATGCGGGCGCGGCGCGCACTGGCGGCGACCGTGGCACCGGATGTGAGGCCGAGCGTTTGCAGGGCCGACCAGATGCCGTGCCGCAGATGGAAACCGATCATGACCATCGTCACGGCGTAGAACAGCGTCACCGGCCAGCGGCCCGGCGCGAAGCCCTGCATGAGCGCGTCGTACGCCTTCGTGCGGTCGCTGACCGGGTTCACGGTGCGGGTGGTCAGATCGAGGATGTGCCAGACGATGAAGAGCAGGACCATGACCCCGCCCCAGCGCATCGTGCGAGCGGCGTAGCTGCCCTGCACCGGCGGGCGGTGGGCGTACCGGACGGGGCGGGCGCGGCGCGAGCGGATCGCCAGCACGGTCGCCGACGCGATGTGGGCGATAACCGCTGCGGACAGCACTGCGCGCTGCACCCACAGGTAGCCTTCCAGCGGCAGCACCGGCTCGCCGATCGTCCGCAGCCAGTGCGCGTAGTGGTCGATGGCTTCGGCGCCGTAGAACAGCTTCAGGTTGCCGAGCATGTGCACGACCAGGAACGCCACCAGCAGGGCACCGGTCGAAGCCATGATCACCTTCAGGCCGACGCTGGTACGCCGCCGCCGGCGACGCAGCGCCCTGCGCGACCCCTCGGCCGACGTTCGCGCCGGCGCATTCGGCGGCGCGGGAAGAACGGAAACTGCCACGTTTCGCAGGCTAGAAACGCCTCACGTCATACGTCCAATGCATGATGCCGTCGATTTCCATAGCCGTAGACTATGGTCGTGCAGCTGCAGCAGCTCCGATACTTCGTCGCAGTGGCAGAAACCCGGCATTTCACCCACGCGGCCGAGCGTACCGGTGTGACCCAACCCTCACTGAGTAAGCAGATTCACGCCCTCGAAGCGGATCTCGGCGCCGAGTTGTTCACGCGTACGCGCGGCGCGGTGGCGCTCACCCCGGCCGGCGAGGCGCTATTGCCGCTGGCCCGGCGGATCATCGCCGACGCCGACACCGCCCGCGTCGAAGTGCAGGAGCTGGTCGGGTTGCGCCGGGGCCGGCTGCGTCTGGGCGCCACTCCCAGCCTCTGCGTCAGCCTGCTCGCCCCGGTCCTGCGCCGGTACGCCGACGCGTTCCCGCGCGTACGCCTGCAGGTCGAGGAGAGCGGCTCGCAGGACCTCGTCCGGCACCTCGTGCAGGGCGCGCTCGACCTGGCCATCATCGTGCTGCCCGCGGGCGGCACCGATCCGAGCCTGCGGACCGAGCCGATCCTGCGCGAAAGCCTCGTCGTCGTGTCGTCGCCGGCCATGCCGGCCCCCACGGAGCATCCCCCGCTGCGCATCACCGAACTGCGCGACCAGCCGCTGGTCATGTTCCGCACCGGCTACGACCTGCGCGACGCCACCGTTGCGGCGTGCGAGAAGGTCGGCTTCACACCATCGTTCGCGGTCGAGGGCGGCGAACTCGACGCCGTCCTCGGCTTCGTCGAGGCCGGGCTCGGCCTGGCCCTCGTGCCCTCGATGGCGGTCGCCGGGCGCGAGCGGCTGCGCATCACTCCCCTGGCCCGGCCGGGCGTTCAGCGTACGGTCGCCCTCGCTCACCGGCGCGATGTGACGCCGACGCACGCCGCTCGGGCGTTCCGGGACACACTGCTGGCGTACCTGACCGAGGCATCGGCGTGGAGCACCTTGCCGCCCGGCGTCGAACCGCTGTAGCCGGCGGCTTCCTCAGCGCCGGGCGCGGCGCCGGCCGCCCGTTCCCTCCGGAGCGTTGAGCCGTTGCCGCAGACGCAACCAGGCCAGCCCGGCGAAGCTGGCGGAGAGCACGGCGCACAGTCCGATGTTGAACAGCCACTGCGAGGTCGTGTGTGTCCACAGTGCATCATCAGTGACGCGCGGCGCGACATGACGCAGATCCATAGACGACGCCACGGCCGCCAGTCCCCAGCGAGCGGGCAGCGGGTACGCCAGCGCCGCGACGATCGGCTTGTCCGCCAAGGCGAACGCGATGCCGTTCAACCCGACCTGGACGACGACGGACACCGTCGCCAGCATTATCGCTCGTTCCAACGTCTTCGCATGTGCGGAGATCAATAACCCCAGGCACATGGCCGCGACCGTCGTCGCCGCCAGACCGATGAACAGCTCGGCGTCGGGCGCGTCGAGGAGCCCGGTCGCCGGACCCGGCCGGTACGCCAGGTAGACGAGCACCACGACGGCCGCTTGGAGGACCGCGATCCCGCCGAAGACCAGCAGCTTGCTGAGGACCACCGCAGAGGGTGCTATGCCGATGCGATGCTCACGCCGGATGACCTGGTATTCGGCCACGATGTCGCCGTACACGAGCGCCTGACCGGCCACCACGCACAGCGTAACGAGAAGGCTCAGCGCGGGCGGTGCGCCCGGCCCGGCCAGACCTTGATCGCTGGTCAGCGTCCCGGCCAGCGCCGCGCCGATGAACGCGACGACCAGCGGCCCGGCCGCGGCGACCCCCCGCGCCCTGAGCAGGGCCAGCTGGCGGCGGATCAGGATGCCCAGCTGTCCCAGCAAGCGGGGATGGTTACGCCGGACCCGGCTGGCGATGCCCGGCTGGTCGGGCTGGACGGCGGGGCGAGGCGTACGCGCCGGAGCGGACCGCGAGACCACTCCCTTGCGCAACGCCCCCATGAGGTCGGCGAACCCGTTGGCGCCGAACGCGCCGAGCAGCTTCGACGGCGGTCCGGCGTACGCGGCCGCACCGCCCTTCTGGCCGCCCTCCGCGAAGGCGAGCACATCGTCGGCGGTGCCGAGGTCCTCGCTCGCATGAGTGATGACCATGACCGTGCAGCGCTCGTCGCGCGCCAGATCGCCCAGCAACCGCATCACATCGCGCGCGAGGTCGGCGTCCAATCCCGACGTCGGCTCGTCCAGCAGCAGCAGCGACGGATGTGACAGGATCTCCAGCGCGATCGACACCCGCTTCTTCTGCCCACCCGACAGCGTATGGATCTTGCTGCCCAGGTGATCGGCGAGGCCGAGCCGCTCGCAGATCTCCTCGATGCGCTGGCGGCGGCGGTTCGCGGACCAGTCCAGCGGCAGCCGGTAGAGGCTGGTGTACCAGAGCGCCGCCCGTACCGTCAGGCTCTCATGCAGGTGATCCTGCTGCGGCACGAAGCCCAGGGATCGCCGGATCTCGGCGTTGTGGGTACGCAGATCCAGGCCGCGGAAGACGACTTCGCCGCTGTCGGACTGCATCTCTCCGAGCAGCGTACGAAACAGCGTCGTCTTCCCCGACCCCGAGGGCCCGACGATCGCCAGCAACGAGGCTGCGCGGACCGAAAAGGATACGTCGGCCAGCAGGCGGCGGCCCTTGACCGAAGCGCCGAGCCCGCTCACCCAGAGATCCGGCGCCCCCAGCGACTTCGTGGTGACCCGGCCGTCGGGATGGATCTCCAGGATCGCCTCGCCGATCGTGAAGGAGTCGCCGGGCCGCAGCCGGGCCCACAGGATCGGCTTGCCGGCGACGAAGGTGCCGCCTCGGCCGAGGTCGCGTAGGCGGTAGCCGTCCTCGCTGCGCTGGAGAAGGGCGTGCTCGGCCGCGACCGCGGGGCCCTCGACGATGATGTCGGCGTCCGGGCTGGAGCCGATCAGCAGGGGCCGCTCGGACGGCTTGCGCTGAGGGCGCGGCGGCTTCACGGGGGCAGGCACCGATGCCGGCGCCAATACCGGCGCGTTCGCCAGGGCGGGCACCGATGCGGGCATCGCGCGCGTCGCCGCCGGTTGCGCCACGACCGCCGGCACTGGCGCGCTATCGAGCCGCAGACTGACATCGGTGTCGTTCGACCGGACGTCCACCACGACACCGCGGGTGACCGGCGTCGGGAGGTGAACGTACCGCCCACTCACGGTGGCGCCGTCCGCCCGGATCTGCGCGCCTTCGGGCAGGACCTTGATCAGCCAGTGCGGACGGCGGCGGATCTCCAGCAACGCGCCGGGGGCGTGCGGGGCGGCCAGCCCGATGTCGAATCCGCCACCGAAGCCGACCGTGTACTTGCGGTCCGGGTCGAGCCGGTGCGTGGTGCCTTCCACCGTAAGATAGATCGTCATAAGATCGTATCCCTACCTGATGAAGTAGATGCAAGCGAACGTGATCGAGGCGAGTGCAGCGGCGGCGGCCACGACAGACCACGCCCGCCGCAGTGCCGACCGCCGTAGGCGTGGTCCCGGCGCCGGAGCCGCCGGCCGCGGGTCGACCGGGGTGATGAGCGGCGTACGCCCGGTGGCGGTGGCATGACCCGGAGACGTACGGGCCGTCGGCGAAGCGGCCGGTTGACGCGGCCGGGCGGTGGCGGCACCGTTCGGCCATGGCTTCGTGGTGTAGCCGTCGATCTGAACGAACAGCTTTCCCTGGCGGATCAGCGACCGCCACAGCCGAATCCGCGGCTGCCAGTTCGACCGCAGCTGGTACGCCGTGAGCTCGCCGTACCACGTCTTGCGGAGAAGATCGACCGTACTGGTATTGACCATCGACCGCAGGTCGGGCGGCCGGATGTCGGACTCTTCCGGGCTGTCCAGGAGGCACCGCACGACCACCTGGCTGAACTTGGCGTAGTCGCTCAGGACACTGAAGGCGCGGGTATGCGAGAACGGCGTCGCATACAGGGGCAGCTCCGCCCAGGGCAGCGCCGAGCCCCAGCCGGCCGAGACCGCCGCGTCGCAGTCGAGGATGAGCACCGCGCGCTGGTCAGGGTCGAACATTGCGTTCAGCAGGTGCAGGTCGCCGACGGCGAAGCCGTGATCGTGCAGCCACACCATGGTCTCCAGCAGGTGCGCCAGGATGACCAGCTTCACCGGTGGCTCGCAGTACGCCGTGGCCACGCGCCGCGCCGGCAGCTGAGCCGTCTGGCGGTTCATGGCCAGCACGTCGAGGTGGCGCGGCCAGATCCGATCACCGTGCTGAAATCGGAGCCGCTCGTACATGCCGTCGTGTGCGGGCGCCATCAGGATGCCCCGGGCCTGGCCGTCGCCGCCCAGCACGACCGCTTGCGGCCAGGCGAGCCGGCTCAGATACGGGCGTTGCGCCGCGGGCAGCGCTCGCCACCAGGCGACCGATCGGGCCAGGGCGGCCTGATCCAGCTCGGCCAGGACGGCCTGGCGATACTCCTTGTACACATACCGCCGGTCATGAACCAGGCATCGCACGACCGCCGACGACTGTCCGCCGGAGCCGAGGTCCTCCGGATCGATGATGAGATCGCGATGGGGCACGCTGGCCGGGAGCAGGACGGGGGCGGTCATTCGTAGCGCTCGTCAAGACGGCCGTGCCAGACGGCGACCGCGGTTTGGTCGTCGCTGCGGGTGCTCTGCCGGTAATCCACGTCACGGAGGAAGTCGAGGAAGGCCGGCGGGCGCCGCCACGCCGCCGCGAGGTCGAGCGCCAGCCGCGATTCGCCGGTGCCCATCGCTTCCTCGAGACCGTCGGTCATGAGGACCAGGACGCCGTCGTACGGCCATACGACGGTGTGGACCACCGGATCGCGGTGGTGCGGCAAGGACCTGGTCCCCGGCTGATGAAGCCCCTGCTCCGGCCGGTCGTCGGAGTCCGGCGTTTCGGTGATCCACCGCCAGGTCAGGCCGTCGAGGAGCACGGCTGCCGAATTGCCGACCGCCGCGATCTGCACCTCGTCGGAGTGCCCGTCGGCCGGGATGACCGCCAGGGTGAGTGTGGTCGCCGGCCCGTGCAGCGACGTGCTTCGCCGCGACCCCCGCCGAGCGGAGGTCCCTCGGCCGCAGGCCCGCTCGATCTCCGTGGCAGCCTGCACCATGATCGCGGCGAAATCCTTGTCGGTGAGGCTGTTCGCGGTGTCTTCCAGCCGTTGCAGCGTTGCGCTCACCGCGGCGCGGCAGGCGACCTCGGCCGCGAGATCGGCGGCTGAGGCCAGGCGGACCCCGTCGGCGACCGCCACGACCAGGCGGCGCTGGTCCGGTGTGAGGGCGATGGCGTACCGGTCCTGGCGACCGTCGCCGGTCTCGGCATGCGATCGCCCGCGGCAACTCGCCGCGCGGATCGTCACCTGGTTCACGATCCCGCCGTCGACCACATAGCCGCAGCCGCCGGATTCGACCCCGGTTGGCAGCAGCATCGTGATAGGAGACGGCCGGGGCTCGATCAGCCGCACCGGTGTCGCCGGAAGGAGGCGCACGGCGTACTCCCGGGCCGGGTTACGCATCGGCGCGGATGAGGAGTCCTCCGGAGCCGATGTCAGTACGCGCTGGGTTTGCACGGGCGGCCTATCCGCACCCGCCGGTGGAGCCGCAGCCGCCTGTCTCGCGGACCGCCGCCGCGGTCGCAGCCGCGGCAACCAGCGCCGCCCCGGCCGGGGTCTCGGTCGCGCGGCCGCCGGCCGGCCACGGCGCGCACGGAGGGCGATCGCCAGGAGAGGGCCGGCGAAGCACAGGCCGACCACCACATAGAGCAACGCGTCGAGGACTTTCACGACGACCACACGCCGGCGTCGCATTGCGCACGGCGCATCCCGGTCGGCAGGTCCGGCAGGAAGACGCCCTCCCGGATCGAGGCGCCGATGGAGATGTAGACAATGTTCATGATCTGCCGCAGCAGCTCGGTGACCTGTACCGACTGATCCGCGACGTAAGCCAGCTTGTCACCGCGTACGGAGGTCGCGATGCGGCACAGGGTCGCTTCGCTGGCGCGGCCGAAGCCGAAGGTGACGATGTTGGGCCGGTACGCGAAGGACGCGGTCGTCAGCTCCTCCAGGTACGGAAGCCAGTCGTGATCCGGCTGCCGCGCGCCGTTGACCTCGGGCCGGCCGTCGGTGAGCAGGAACACGGCGGGCTGATTGAGCTTGTAGTCGTTCTTCAGCCGCTCACAATCCGCGGCGACCGCCTGGCACAGCTCGCGAAGCATGGCGGCATAGTTCGTGAACTGGCCCTTCTTCAGCTCGGGGACGACCTGGGCGTCGGACAGGCGGGTCAGCGGGAGGACCTGCTCGGCCGCGTCGGCGAACGTGATGACCGATACCCAGGCCGCTTCGCGCACGGCGACCTTGGCCTCCAGCTCCTCCAGGAGTTCGCTGACGCAGTGGCCCAGGACGTCGAACGGGGTCAGCTCGTTGTCCGGGTAGCCCGACCACATCGACGACGACACATCGCAGACGATGTAGAAGGGGAACGCGCGGGGCCGGTTGCCTTCGCTCATCGAATGTCTCCCAGATCAGTAGGTGGGTCAGGGCCGCGCGGTGACCGGGTCCAGCAGCCCGGTGCGGATGGCGTGGGTCACGAAATCGGCCGCGTAGCGAGCAGCCAGTGCCTGTGCTTCGTCCGACTTGCCGACGCCGTGGTCGGAGACCGCTTTGATCACGATCCACGGCACGCTCTCCTTGGCCGCGGCGGCGTACAGGCCCGCGCCCTCCATCTCGCCGCCCAGCGCCTCGGGCTCGGCGGCCAGCAGCCGCTGCCGCTCGGCTTCGGAGTCGACCAGGCGGCTGGCGGACAGCATCAGTCCAAACTCGACGGTCGCGCCGGTCCAGTCGTACTCGGCGGCCCGGAAGCGGTCGAGCAGCTCCAGCGAGCAGGACGGCTTGTCGCCGCGGGAGATCTCGATGACGGCGCCGGGCGGCTCGGTGTCCACGACCTTGACGTGGTCCATGACCTTGAGCTGCCTGGCCACGATCACGTCGCCCATCGGCTGGCCCTGCAGCCCGAAGCAGATGCCGACCATGACCAGGTAGGTCGGCTCCAGCTGGTCGATCAGCGAGGCGGCGGCCAGGGCGGAGCCGCCGACCCCGATGCTGCCCTGCTCGGTCTGGGCCAGGAAGACGTCGACCTCGCTGAGCGTGCCGAGTTCGAAGACCGTGTGATGGTGTAGCGGCTTCGGCTGGGCGGCCACACCGGTCGCCCGGGTGACCGCGTGCACCACCGCGTTGCGCTCTCCGGCGGTCGCCACGAGGATGACCAGTCTGGACCGCATGCGTACCCTCCGTTCTCGGGCTCGCCGCCGCTCGGTCGCCGCCGCCACGACCAGCTGGTATTGGCGTACGGCCACGATCGCCACGAAGATCAACATCGGCGTCAGGAGGCTGAACAGCCAGCCGAGCAGGAACGCGCGATCGGTGGCCGGATGCAAGCCGGCGGGATCGCTCCAGAGCATTCGCTGAGCCAGGAACTTCAGCGCCTCGCCATACGACGCCGGCCGCCCGGCGCACGCGTCTAGACACGCGCTGCGTTCGGCGTCGGCCACGAAGACGGCGCAGATCAGGACGGCGATCACGATGCCGCTGGCGTACCAGAAAAGGAAGCCACCCGACGCGACCTGCCGCGCGTCGATCTCCGCGGTGGCGCCGCCCGATCGCAGGACGACGACGTCGTCACCCTCGCGGTACGGGCGATCGCGCGCGGTCGCCTCGACCAGGCTCCGCATGTAGGAGGTCGTCACCGCGCGATAGCGGCAAGACAGCTCCTCCAGGACCACCACCCGGGTTGTACGCGCGCCGTGCGTGGCCGCCATTGCCTCGACGTCGTGAGTCACCAGCCGGACCACCCGCCGCGAAGCGGCCCGCAGCAGATCCGGACCGCGGCGCCGGTCGGCGGCGTGGCAGAGCACCAGCATCCACGTCGTTCCGGCGCGGGCCTCGTCGGCCAGGTTCTCGGTCGGCACGGTCCGGTGCCCGAAGGTGCGTACCAGCCACCCGACGGCGGTCACGAGCCCGGCCACCAGGAGAAGGCTCACGTACACCAGCGCGGCGAGCACCAGGACGATTCCGGCCAGCGGCTGCCGGGTGAGCACGGCCGCGGGGACGGCTGCGGCCAGGAACACGATCGGCGGCCCGGCCATCACCAAGAGTTCCCAGTGCCGATCCACCAGCCGCAGCACCGATGTCGCCGGCCCGGCCGCCACCGCGCGGCGGCGCCCGGACGGCGCTTCGAGCACCGCGAAGCCGTCGGCACTCGGCCAGACGAGCCGGTCTTCGCGGTCGGCGACGGCCAGCATCAGGGCCAGCGGGCCGCGCGAGCGGACGATCCCCAGCACTCCGCGCGGGCGTACGTCGGCCATGGCCTGCACACCGAACTCGGCGGCCCGTACCGATGCCGCGGCGGCACGATACTGCGCCCAGGTGTGCATGGACATTCACCTCCGCCCGCAAGCTGCTGTCGTGCAAGGGTTTCCGACCACGTGCGGCGACCCTAACCGCTGCGCCGGCCGGCTGTATTCGTTGTCATGCAGACGGATTCACTCGCGTCGGTCTCGCGCCGCGTTATCCGTCCACGCCGGCGCCGCGTTCGGTCATCGTCGATTGCCCGCTCCGAGGCGGTCCGGCTGCGCGTGGATCGATCGCTGCACGACACGGCCCATCGCCAGACGCCCTGTGGTGCAGCATGCCTGGAGGTTCTACCGATGGAATACCCGCGCTCTACCCGGCTCTACCGCGCCAGGACCTGTTCCTCGGTTTCCGCGCCGCCGACGTGCCGGCGCATTGCCGGGTCGGCGCGATTTGCACGCAACACCCACACTGGCGGCATGAGTACCGAGACGTTCTCCATCGCGACGGCGTTCCCGTGCCTCTTCTTCGTCTTCGCCGCCGCCGTCGTCCTGGCCCTGGTCGTGATGACGCGACGGCGCCGCTCGGCCGAGTCCGTCTACATGGGACCGCCGCTGGACGCCGAGGAGGTGGCGTACCTGGCCGGTGGCCGGGATCGGGCGGTGCAGTCCGCGCTGGCCGCGTTGACGGTCTCCGCGGGGCGCGTACCGGTCGCCGCGAGCGGTGAGCCGATCGCACCCGCTCCCGCGCAGACGAACCTGCAACGGGCCGTCGCCGGAGCGCTGGCGGTGGGGCTGCGCGGCCGGGCGATCGTGTCCAGCCCGCCGGTCGACAGCGCCCTCGACGCCATCCAGCACAACCTTCAGCTCAAGGGGCTGCTGACGTCGTTCGGCAAGACCAGCCGGATGGGCGCCGCCGCGGTGCGATCTCAGCGGCAGCAGTACCTGCACTTCGCACCCGCGTACCGGCCCGCGTGGCAGACCTACGGTGCGGCCGGAGCGGCCATGGGTGTGGGCCTGTTCGGGTACGGCGTCCTGAGCACGGTCGACCCGACCCTGCCCGAGCTGTTCCCGATCTACCGGCGCAACACCGACGGCACCACCTACGGGTCCGGCTCGACGTACTCGTGCAGCGCCACCAGCTGCGCGGTCGGATCGTGCGGCAGCAGCCACAGCTGTGGCGGTGGTTCCAGCTGCGGTGGCGGCTCCAGTTGTGGCGGCGGCGGATCCAGCTGCGGTGGCGGTGGCGGCTGCGGTGGGGGCGGATCGTGAGCATCCTGCGGGGCCTCGGCATCGGCTGGCGGCCGGAGATCGCCGGATTCATCGCCGGGTTGGAGACCCTGGGCTTCACCGAGGTCATCGCCGAGTCCATCCATCGCGAGCTGCCGCCACCGCTGGCCGCGCTGCGGGACAAGGGCGTACCGGTGATCCCGCACGGGGTGAAGCTGTCGCTGGGCGGGGCCGACCCGGTTGACCCCGACCGCGTCGAGCATTTTGCGAACGCCGCCGCGGTCACCCGGGCACCGCTCGTGAGCGAGCACATCGCGTTCGTCCGCGCCGCCGGGATGGAAGCCGGTCATCTGCTGCCGTTGCCGCGTACGCGCGAAGCGGTCGACGCCGTGGTGGCCAACGTGACCACGGTTCAGTCCACACTGGACGTTCCGCTCGCGCTGGAGCCGATCGCGGCGCTGGTCGAGTGGCCGGACGACGAGCTGACCGAGGCGCAATTCCTGACCGAAATCCTCGACCGGACCGGCGCCCTGCTGCTGCTCGACATCGCGAACGTGTACGCCAACGCGCTCAACCGCAACGAGGACCCGCACGCCCTGCTGCACGCGATCCCGTGGGACCGGGTGGCGTACGTGCACGTGGCCGGGGGCGAGATGGTCGACGGGCTGTACCACGACACGCATGTCCATCCGGTGCCGGACGAGGCGTACAAGATGCTGCGGGAAACCCGGCCCACCGCGGTGATGCTGGAGCGCGACGGCCGCTATCCCCCGGCCGGCCAGCTGCGCGCGGAGCTGGACGCCATCGCGGAGGCCGCATGGGGCTGAAGGAGCGGCAGGAGGAGCTGGTACGCGCGCTCGTGGCGGGCGGGGCGGACCCGGCCGGCTGTACGAACGTCGCCGCCGCGCGGGATCAGCTGCTGCACAAGCGGGCCGGTGAGGCCGGGCGGGCCTGGCCGATGCTGCGGGCGAGCCTCGGACCGAACTGGTACCGCGACTTCAGCGCCTGGGCCGCGAACCGCCCCACGCTGGGTTCCTATCGCGACGGTCTGGAGTTCGCGCGCACGCTGACCCTCACCGGTGCCGCCCTCGCCGAGTTCGAGCAGCGGACACGTCCACCGGCGAGGCGCTGGTTCGCACGGCCCGCTCGATAGAGTGGCCGGATGAGCGCCGAGCTGGAGAACAAGCCCTGCCTGCACTGCGGGCGTCCGGTGCCGCAGCGTGCGTCGGCGGGCCGGCCGTTCCGATACTGCCGCGACAACGACGGCGAGTGCCAGCGCGCCGCGCGTACGGTCCGCATGCGCCACCGGGCCGCGCCCGGCCTGGCCGGTCAGGTGGCCAAGGCGTTCGAGGTCGTCGACCGCCTCGACCACGTGGTCGAGACCCTCGCCGAGGCGCTGCACGCCGAACTCTCCCCCGCCGGCGTGGAGCGGCAGATCGCCGAGGTCCGCGCCCAGGCCGCGACCGAGGTGGCCGCGGCCCGCGGTGAGGTCACGGCCGCGCATGCCGAGCGTGACGAAGCTTCACGGGTACGCCAGGAGACCGAATCGGCGCTGTCGGCCGCGGCTGCGGAAGTCGAAGCCGCCCGTGCTTCGGTCAGTGCGGCGGAGTCGGCTGCGGCGGCTGCGATGGCATCGGCCGCCGCGGACGTGGCGGCCGCCGAAACCGCCGCGGCCGAAGCGGTTGCCGCCGCTCAGTCCGCGGCGTCGATGGCGGTGGCGGCGGCCGAGGCTTCGGCGGAAGCGTCCGCGGCCTCAGCTGCGGCCGCGGTCGCCGAC
>Ga0114129_10004487_pt1 | contig 19685 bp, 17 predicted proteins | sample RhiMetdeltSRZDD1_FD_80071 | JGI IMG/M metagenome (GOLD analysis project Ga0114129, IMG submission 80071) | Populus rhizosphere microbial communities from Tennessee, USA - Rhizosphere MetaG P. deltoides SRZDD1 (version 2) (version 2) | ecosystem: Host-associated > Plants > Roots > Rhizosphere >...
CCAGCAATGAGGGCATGAACGTTTTCTCGCGCAACGCGAGGAGCAGGAGCCCCGTCAGGCTGGTGAGGAACAGCATGGCCAGGAAGGGCGCATCGAGCGAGGCCTGCGTCGAATGGGTGAGCGCTGGATCGCGACGCCGATCGACCAGGAACAGGCCCGCCGGTCCTACGAGCAAGCCGAGCCCGCCCACCGTGCCGAGCACGACCGGGAGACTCGTGTACGCATAGGGCGCGACCCATCCGAACACCACGTGATAGATCGCGGCGACGGAGGTCGAGGCGAAGCAGAGCAGGAAGCCGTAGAAGGTGCAGTGGTGCATCCAGCGACGCCACGGCCGCCGCGTCTCCTCGGCGTCGACGCAGTCTTCGCCCGTCGCGTGCAGGTGCTTGAGCGTCAGCGCATCGCGTGCGGCCGCTCCGACAGGGCGTGCCGCGCCGAAGCCGCGCAGCGGCGAAGGCGGGTCCGCGATGCTCTGATCGGCGATGCTTCGAGTGAACCGCTGATATCCGACGCCTAACGCGAGCACTGCGAAGAGGCCCACGATTCCAAACAGCGTGACCATGACATCGTGCGGAATGACACTGTAAAAGTCTGCGGCAGCAGAGAAAGCCACACGTTCATCGCGGACCCAGAGGGTCCGCGCCGCTGAGGCGGAGGCGAGTGCGCCCGCCACCAATGCGACGGCGGTCGTCGTCCACGGCCTGCGGAAGGCGGGCGCAGCGAACGCGGGCCACGCCGCCGCTGCGTACGACTCGACGCGCAGCGCGGAAAAGGTCTTCGGCACGTCGATCCCGAATTCGTGCGGCGGCGCATACTGACACGCGTACAGGCATTCGCCGCAGTTGTGACAGAGATTGGCCAGGTACGCGACATCGCCGGACGTGAAGGTGAGCCGCTCTTCCATCGCCTGAAAGACGGGACAGTACGCCTCGCAGTACCGGCACGAATTGCAGACGGCCATCTCGTGCTGCGACTTGGCCGTCGCGTCAGTGAGGACGGGGAGTGGGTCAGCCCGCACGACGTCCAGTCTGGCTCGCGGACGTGTCCGACGAAACCCCACGAAATGCCTCTCTCCCGGCAATCTCGCCGAAGACCGTCCCGATGGTCATTCCCACGCCCGCGACGTATCCCTTTCCGAGGATGTTGCCCGCCATGATCTCGCCTGCCGCGAAGATATTCGCCGCCGGGCCACCGCGCAGCGCGACGCGCGCGTGCTCGTCAACCTTGACGCCCAGGTAGGTGAACGTGATCCCGGGCCTGAGCGGATAGGCCCAGAACGGAGGCGTGTCCAGACGCTGCGCCCAGTGCGTCTTGTTCGGCACCAGGCCGTCGGTGCGGCAATCATCCAGCGCTTCGTGATTGAAGATGCCGGTCAGCACGCCGCCATTGAACCGCTCGACGGTCGCCGCAAGCGTGCCGGCGGGCACGTGGATCAGCGCCGCCAGCTCGCGGATCGAAGCCGCGGCAATCGGTGGAAAGACCGACGGCATGAAGCGACCGACCGCCTTCGCGTCGATAATCGAGTAGGCAATCTGGTCGGGCTGCTGTGCCACGAGCCGGCCCCAGATCGCGTATCGCTTCGGCCAGAAGTCCTCGCCCTCGTCATAGAAGCGATCGCCATGCTTGTTGACGACGATCCCCAGCGGCACGCAATCCAGGCGCGTGACGATGCCGCCGTCGAACTTCGGCGCGCGGGCATCGATGGCCACCGCGTGGCACTGAGTCGGATCACCAACCGGTTCGGCGCCCGCGTCGAGCATCAGCTTCAGGACCGTGCCCGTGTTGTACGGTGTTCCGCGGATCAGAAAGTTGTCGGCCGCATCGCCCCAGATCTCCTTGAGCCATTCGAGATTCGATTCGAAGCCGCCTGCCGCGAGCACAACCGAGCGTGCCCGCACCTGCTGTTCGCGTCCGTTGATCCGCACGGTGGCCGACTCGAACCGGCCGTCGTGGATCTGGAGGCCAACGACGTCCGCGTCGTACACGACGTCGACGCCGCGGCGCTCGGCCGCGGCGTAGTAGCTGTTCATCAGCGCCTTTCCGCCGCCCAGAAAGAAGGCGTTGGTGCGGCCGAGATGGAGTGTCCCGCGCAGCGACGGCTGCAGGCGGACGCCGAACCGGCGCATCCGCGCCGGCGCATCCGCCGATGCCCGGACGACCATCCGCGCCAGGGTTTCATTGGTCGCTCCGCCAGTGACGCGAAGCAGGTCGGTCATGAACTCGTCTTCGGAGTAGCTCTCGGTGAGGATGTCGGTGGGGGCGGTGTGCATGCACCGGAGGTTGCGCGTATGACGGCTGTTGCCCCCGCGGAACACCCTGGGTGCGCGCTCGAGGACAATGACCCGGGCACCGCGCTCCGACGCGGCGAGCGCTGCGCACAACGCGGCATTGCCGCCGCCCAGCACGGCGACTTCGTACACCTCCGGGGGAGCCACCGGAGCGATTGAACCACGAAAGCGCGGGCAGTCGGCACTCGGGCTTCGGCATCACCTGTGCTTCGGGAAATCCCGGAGGCGCTATGAAGCCAGGGATCTTCGATCGTCCGCAGGATCCGGCACCGGGCAGGGGCGAGCCGTCATCGCGACATGATCCGGAAATCGGGGCTGCGCGCGATGACGGTTTTGTCGGCGTCGCGGAGGAGGAGCTGGAATTCTTCGACACGGTCGGCGTCGAGTCGCCGAACGCCGCCGACGCGTTCAGCTTCGCCGGTGTGCGGGTCCGGCACTAACGAATGCCCGAAGCTCAACGCTCACAGCTCAAGGCTCAACGTCGGACGGCCAATCTTGAGCATCGGGCATTGAGCCCTCGAGCACTGAGCCTTATTTCTCAACGCGTAGCGTATTCTGGACGCCGATGATGCCGGGAATGCCGCGGACGATGTTTTCCGCCTGCCGGCGCTCGACCTCGGAGTTGACGACCCCTGTGAGGAGCACGCTGGAGTTCCGCACGATGATGTGAACCGGGGGAACGGCCTGCGACGCGTAGTTCGAGAACGAAGGGTCGCGGTAGATCGCGTTGGCGATGATGTTTCGGAGCCGGTCGTCTCCGAGCGACGCCGGCAACACCTCGAGGCGGTTCACGAAGTCCTGCGCTCCGTCCACGTGCGACACGCGCCTGGCCAGATCCTCTGACTTGATTGGCTGCGTCACGTAACCCGTCAGCGTCACGACCCCGTTTTCGACACCGATTTCGACATCATCGAACACCGTGAAGTACGACGAGCGCCGAACCTGGTCGGCCACGCGCTCGGCCAACGCGCGATCGTTCTCGGCCCGGCCGATGGTCAGCTCGCTCACGATTTCCTTGACGCCGTCGACCTTCAGGACCTCGGCCACCAGATCCTGCTTGGCGCCGACGCTCCCGACCGATCCCGCAAGCGTGACGCTGCCGTCGTGCGCGGCGACCTTGATGCCGCTGACACGTCTCTGCGACAAGCGCTGCTCCACACGCGCCTTCAGCTGCTGATCGGCGGAGGCGACCACCTGGCCCGCGTAAGCGGTGGGCGCAAGCGTGAGCGCGCAGAGAATGTAGGGAAGCGCGGCACGTACCGTCTTCATGGGTCTTACCTTACGCCAGATGGAAGCCGCCGATCACTGGAGAATCTGGACTGTAGTGGATGCATTTTCCACCAAATTCGGAATTTGGGATTTGGGCTCTGGGCTTTGGGATTTACTAATGCGTGAGCGCGTAGAGCACCATGTCGATCGTGACCTGGTAGCCCTCGGGCGAGAACGCAGCGAAGAACGCCGGATCCTCCGACTCGCGCTCCATCGAATCGCCGATGTCGGTGTTGTGCGTCATCACGACCATGATGCGGCCGTGGCCGTCGGCGATGCCACGGAAGTCGGCCTGGGGACTGTCGTTCCCGCGCTCGGCGGTGCCGCCGCCGCTCGCCCGCCAGAAGTTGATCCCCGGCACCTGCGGCACGTGTGAGACATCGAACAGCGTCTCTCGAATCGGATGATCGAGCGGAATGTCGAAGATCGGATATTCGGGCAGCACCTGCCGCATCGCGTCGGCCCACTGGTCCCACGCGCGCGTGCCCCAGAAATCATCGACCCAGAGAAAACCGCCTTTGAGCAGGTACTCGCGCAATCGCGCGATTTCGACCGGCGCCAGTCCGATCGTGCCGACGTCCGAGCCGAGGAGCACTGGGCATTCGAACAACGATTGGTCGGTGAGCCGGACGGTCCAATAGTTCGCCTCGCCGCGCGAATCCTTGCTGATGCGCGTTTTCGTCAGCTCGGATGAGCGGAGCATCAGGTTGAGCCCGGAGAACGGATAGTCGGTCGACCATCCGAAACCGTTGGCCTCGCGCCGGTTGCTCGTGAATATCATCTTGCATATGGTGAAGGCGCCGTCGCTGAAATGGGGCGGCGGAATCCTCAGCGGCATGCCGGGGCCTTCCATGACGCGGAACCGCTGGGCCCACGAAACCGAGGTGAGGGCACAGACGAGCAGCACAACCACGACGAGGACGCGGCGGCGCAGGAACATCTCGGCTCAGTGTACGATCATTTCGACGGTCCAAGAGAGGAGGCAAACGATGTCCGGGTACCTCATTAGCAGCGCGCTGGCGACGATGTTCGCCCTCCAATCCGGGTCAGCGCCGGCGCCGGCGACCGCCGGTGGCAAAGATCCCAAGGAGATCCGGTTGAACGGCTGCATTGCGCGCGACCGCATCATGCCCGGCCAGTTCACTTTTCTGGTCAACGAAGGGGGCGGGAAGTACCGGCTTACCGGCAAGGGACTCAAGAATTTCGTCGGTCGGCGCGTGGAGATCATCGGCGGTCCCCCCGGAAAGGGCGTCACGTTCCGAACCGGGCTGCTCCCGTCACCGAACGTTGCCGCCCAGGCGGGGGCGCTCGATCCGGCGCAGGCGGCGATCGCGAATCTTCCGGGTGGCGCGGCCGACGCGAACGCCAACGCGCCTCTTCCTGAATTCCGCGTGATCCGCTTGCGGCACGTTGAGGGAGCCTGTCAGTAGGCGGAAACACCCAACGCCCAACGCCCAACTCCCAAGGCACGAAGCCTCAACGCGGTGTCTTGATTTGGGAGTTGGGAGTTGGAAGTTGGGATTTCTCATGCTCCCGCTCGAACGTGAGGTACAGCGGGAACGCGCCGAGCATGAAGAGGAGACCGAACGAGATCGTCCCGGTTCGGTTGATCGCGGTGAACTTCGCGTGATCGCCCGGGCGCAGCACGATCTGAAGCGTTTTCCAGAACAGCGTGTTGTGCGCGCGCAGCCGGTGCGGTCCCGGTTTCACTTCACACGTGTACGACTCGCCGAACTGCAGCATCACCAGCTGCTCGCCATCGAGCGACACGAAGATTTCGCGGTAGCCCGCATCCTGCTGTGACTGCCGGCAGATCGTGATTCGCGCCGGCTCCGCCGGCTGGCGCTCGACGTTGAGGATGTCCGCGCCGATGTCGATGGCCGGAGGGTCGGCGGTCGCTCCGCCACGCAGCTCGATCTGCGGCCGGATGTGTTGGCGCCGCCCGGGTGCGCCGCGCCATCCAATCGAGCCGTCCGGATAAATCGTGAATGACATACCCTCTTACAAGCCGCCGCGCGATTATTGCGCGGCCCGGCGGAGTGTTCAAGAATAGTCGCGCGTCGAGGAAGTAGGATGCGATTTCTTGCCCGTCTCGTCCTCAACGGTTTCGCGATCATCGTCGCGGCGTGGCTGCTGCCAGGACTGCATCTCAGCGGCCCGTTTGCGGCACTCATCGCCGGCGCGATCCTCGGCTTCGTCAACGCAATCATCCGCCCGATTCTGTTTCTCCTGACGCTGCCGCTGACGCTCGTCACGCTCGGCCTGTTCATTTTCGTGTTGAATGCGCTCTGTCTGGGGCTGACGGCGGCGCTCGTTCCAGGCTTCGAGATCGACGGCTTCTGGTGGGCCGTGCTCGGTGCCTTGCTGGTGAGCGTCGTCAGCTGGATCCTGAACGGCCTCTTCGTCGGGAAGCACGAGGAACGGCGCTCGTAGTCTTTCGCTGCTGCTTTTACGGTCGGGAATGGATCGGCGATACTGATGGGCCTTATCGGGCACTTTCCGTGAACATCCTCCCACTGAAGGAGTTGTAGATGTGTGGTGTGAAATGCCTGCGGCCAGGCCTTCGACGGGTCTGCCTGGTCGCCGGATTGGCATTGCTGTGGCCTGGCACCTCGCGCTCCCAGAATCTCAGTCTCGGGAGCATCAACGGCACCGTGACCGACACGTCCGGTGGCGCGCTCCCGGGCGTCTCGGTTACCGCGGCGAGCCCCGCGCTGCAGGTCGGGCAGGTCTCGGCGGTCACCGATGGCGATGGCCACTATCAGATCGTCGATCTTCCGAGAGGCATGTATCAGGTCCGATTCGAGCTGCAAGGGTTTCAGCCGCTGCTCCGCGACAGCCTGCAGCTGACCGCCGGCTTCGCGGCACGCGTCGACGTGTCGCTCTCGATCGGCACGCTCGCGGAGGTCATTACCGTAACCGGCGCGAGTCCGGTGGTTGACGTCACCACGACTCGCGGCGGCCAGACCGTCGATACCGAGCTGCTCACCGTGGCGCTCCCGGGGAACAAGACGATCGGGGACCTCGTGCAGATGACCCCGGGCCTCACCAACACCGCCGGCGAGAACCCCGGCACGCTCGGCCTCCGCGGTCGCCCGCGCTTCAACAGCTACGGCATCAACAGCGACAACAGCAACACGACGATGATGATCGACGGCTTCCAGATCATCGCGAACAACCCGCTGCCAGACGTCGGCGCGACGCAGGAAGTCGACGTGAAGACGTTCGGACATGGCGCCGAGGTGAAAGAGAACGGCGCCGCGATGAACATGATCGTCAAGTCGGGCGGCAACCAGTTTCACGGCGAGGCGAGCACCGCCTACAGCACGCAGCCGTCGAGCAATCTTGATGACGCCTTGCGGAAGCGCGGCCTGGTGGTCGGGCAGGAGATGAAGTATTTCAGCGATTCCGGCGTCGACCTTGGTGGACGCATCGTTGAGGACAAACTGTGGTTCTTCGGCTCGTACCGCGAGCGCCGCAGCAAGACGACCCAGACCGGACTGGTGCGGAACGCCGGACCCGACGGTAAGTACCTCACGGGCGACGAGCCGCCGGCGTTTCCAAAACAGCTGGCGCGCAACGCGGCCATCAAGCTGTCGTATCAGATGACCCCGCGCTACCAGTTGAGCGGATACACGACGCGCGATCGCAACTTCAACGAGGCCGACTTGCAGATCGCGCCGTTTGGCGCCACGGTCGATTTCGCGCACTCGCCGTGGGAGCAGACGAACCCCTTCAACTGGAAGCCGTACGTCTACAAGAGCGAGTTCCGCGGCACGCCGAGCAACACGACGTTCTTCGACATCCAGTACGGCAAGTCGGGCTACAAGCTCTTTTACGACGTCCAGCCCGAAGCGATCGACAAGCCGACGATGTACGACCGGGCGACGCTGCTGCTGACGGGGAGCAACATCCCGCACATCAGCGATTTCAATTTCTGGGTCTTCGACTCGAACCTGTCGTACGTGCCCACGCGCTTCCTGGGCGGGCGCCACCAGTTCAAGTTCGGCTATCACCTGCAGCGGCGCGACAACTCAGGTGCGCGTCCGATCAACAAGGCGGGCGACTACGCGCTGCTCTTCGACAACGGTGTGCCGGCGGAGTTCGAATCGAACAACGCGCCGGTCGATCCGACGAACTGGGACAACGTCTACTCGCTCTTTGCGACCGATCAGTGGAGGATTGCCAGTCGCCTGACGCTGAATCTCGGGCTGCGGTGGGACAAGCAGCACTCGTTCGTGCCCGAGCAGAGCCGCGCGGTGGGGATGTTCGCGAAGGCGGAAACGTTCCCGCGCGTCGAAGTGCTCAAGTACGGCCACATCGCCCCTCGCGCCGCGGCGGCATGGGACGTCACGGGCACCGGCAAGACCGTCGTCAAAGGCACGTACGGCTGGTTCAACGTCGAGAACATTCTCTCGGCCGACTACAACCTGAACTCGCCGTCGGCGACACGCTATCGCTGGCGGGATCTGAACGGCAACCGCAACTACGACGCGGGCGAGGTGAACCTCGACACCAACGGGCCGGACTTCATCAGCACGACGAGCTCCGCCAACAGCCTCCTGAACCGCGATTTGAGGCTGGCGCACATTCACGAGGTCACCGCATCGATCGAGCACGAGCTGATGGCGAACATGGGGGTGCGCGGCCTCTATCTGTATCGTCGTTTCGGCGACCAGTTCGCGTCGATCAACGTGCTGCGGCCGTACGACGCGTTCAACATTCCGCTGTCCCGGCGCGATCCCGGTCCCGACGGCGCGATCAACACCGGCGACGACGGCGGTATGGTCACGATCTATGACTACGCGGCGGCGTTCGCGGGAAGCCGTTTCGTCGGTAACAAGAACGTGAATCGTCCCGAGGGCAGAGAGGACTTCTACCAGTCGATCGAAGCTGCGCTCTCCAAGCGCTTCTCGCAGGTCTGGTCGCTGCAGGCGTCGTACACGGCGACGAAATATCACCGCTGGATCACGGCGATCGCGCAGAGTCCCAACGACGAGTACTTCCCGCTCGACACCGCGTGGCGATGGGCGATGAAGATCAACGGGAACTACGATCTGCCCAGCGGATTCGGCGTCGGGGCCATCATCGAGTACCTCAACTCGCCGCTCGGGCAGCGCACGTACGTCTTCCGCGCGGCCGATCCGCTCGGCGGTCCAGCGCTCCGTCAGCTGGCGTCTGTCAACCTGCGTCTCGAGCCGTTCGGCAGCCGCCGCGAGAAGGCGGTGCCGCTCCTGAACGTAAGGGTCGGGAAGAAGCTGGGCCTCGCAGGACGGGAGTTCCAACTCAGTGTGGACGCCTTGAATGTGATCAATTCGAACTCGATCAAGGTCGGCAGCTACGTCTCGGGCCCGTCATTCGCCAGCGTGACCGATGTCGTTCCGCCGCGCCAGATCCGGTTCGGCGCGCAGTTCAGGTACTAGAGGAGAGTGTCGTGACGAAATCGCACAGATACATCGTCGCCTCGTTTGGGGCGGCCGGAGTCATACTTGCGGCCGCCGCTTCTTCGCATGCCCAGATGGATCTCGGCCCCAAGGTGGAAAAGAACTACGGCGAAGGACTGCCAAGAGACCGCGATCGCCTCGTGTTCACTGATGCGCAATACCCGGTCTGGCCGCTGACGCCGGAGCAGAAGCAGTACGCCACCATCGACGGCGCCCGGATGAAGCGGCAGGTCGTCGACCTTGCCCAGGTGGCACTTCGCTATCGCGACGCCGGTCACAAGTGGTGGGGCCGCCTGCCGGGCACGACAGCCGATCGCGAAGGCATGGCGTACATGACCCGCGAGTTCGAAAGCCTTGGGCTCAAGGTCGAGCATTTCCCGTACACGATGCCTGAAGATTGGAGACCGACGGACTTCGCGGCCGGCTACAAGACGGCGGACGGCAAGACGGTTGAGCTCACGACCGCGTTTCCCGTCGCGGACACCAAGTCGACCGGTCCCCAGGGCATCACGGCGGAGGCGATCTGGGTAGGCATCGGCTCCGGGGCCGATTTCATCGGAAGGGACGTCAAGGGCAAGGCTGTCGTCATCTACAGCACATTCGTGCCCGGAGGGCGGAGTCACTCAGCGAGCGATCGCTCAGGCCTCTTCAACGCCAACGCCCGGGCCGTCAAGCTGGGCGCCGCCGCCGTCGTCAACGTGATGGCGGTCCCCGGCAACGCGCAATTCCAGCCCGAGGGCGGTTTGCCCCAGGTTCCCCAGTTCACGCTGAGTCAGGACGAAGGCTTCGCGTTGAAGGATCGGCTCGACAACGGCGAGAAGATTGTGATCAGCCTGCGGCTTGAAGTGCCGGAGCTGCGCAACATCCAGACCGCCTACACGATCGCCACGCTTCCGGGCATGTCCGAGGAGCAGATCGTCGTCATGACGCACACCGACGGATACTTCCAGGCCGCCATGGATAACGCGGCGGGCATGGCAAGCGCGCTCGAGATCGCGCGCTTCTACGCGAAGAAGCCCCTGCAGGAGCGTCCGCGCACGATGAGATTCATTCAGTTCCCGGATCATCATCACGGCGAGATCGCCCGCGGTCAGCACATCGACAAGACCTATCCGTGGGACAGGGTCGCCGTGAAGCTGACGATGGAACATCCGTCCCAGACGTTGCTGTACATGTACAACAACGACCTTTCGCCGACCAACGCCGTCGGGGCGTTCCGGTGGAACGCGCTCGGCAGTCCTGAATTCGAGAAGATGGTGTTCGATACCCTTCGCGAGTTCGGCGTCTCGGTCTACGCGATGGAGGATGGGCCCAAGAACGGCAATTACGCGCCATCCTTCCACATCATCGACCACGTGATCTACCACACGTCGCTCGACGTACCTGAGCTCGTGCCGGCGACCGGCCTGGAGCGCTCCACCCGAGCGTTTGCTGCGGCACTCGATCGGGCGAACAAGATGACGATGAAGCAGCTGCGCGGGACGACGTTCCCTCTCAAGAGCGGTCAGGGGTCTCTCACAGGGACTCAGTTGCCGAACAAGTAGGGCGACCCGTCGGAGAACAGGAGCTGTTATGAGCAGGCGTATTCAAATCGGCCTCGCAGCCGTGATCGTGGCGGCGTTGCTCGCCACCGCGGTTGCCCGTGCACAGCGCGCCGGTGCCGGGGCTCAGGCTGGTCAGCGCCAGGGCGGCGCGGCGGCCAACGGCGAGCAGCCACTCGGCCGCGGCGCGTTTCAGCCAACGGTCTGGTGGGGCGACGAGATGTTCCCGAAGTGGCCGTATCCCGCCGGCGACGCGGCCTACGCCGATCTCGATGGCGTCAAGATCAAGGGGTACATCAACGAGATCACCGCCATCGCGCGCAAGAGCCGTGACGACGGCAATCAGTACTGGGGCCGTATCACCGGCTCGCCGTACGACAAGATGACGACCGACTGGGTCCAGACGCAGTTCACGCGCGTCGGCCTCGAGCAGGTTCGTTCCCAGGAGTTCACCGATCTGCCTCCGCAGTGGTGGCCGACGTCATGGGAAGTCACGGCGGCAGGCGGTGGCAAGACGCTTGAGTTGAAGACCGCGTTCCCGCTGTACCACTCGGTCGGCACCGACGGCCAGGCGGACCTCGAACCGGTCTGGGTGGGGATGGGTACGCCGGCCGATTTCCAGGGACGCGACATCCGCGGCAAGGCTGTGATCGCGTATGGATTCCCGAACCCCGGCGGCCGCGAGGATACGGCGCTGACCTTCGGCACCGTGAAGCGCGCCGATGAGGCCGGCGCAGCCGCACTGTTCATCGTCCTTGGCTTCCCTGGCAACGTGATGAACGAGCCGACCGCGGGCGGCACCACCGACCCCGCGCGGATGCCGATCTTCATGCTCGGCAACCAGGACGGCACCGCGGTCCGTCAGATGATCGAGGCCGGCCAGTCACCGAAGATCCGCTTCCGTCTCGCGGTGGAGCTGAAGACCGGCCAGAAGACGGCGAACGTCTGGGGTGTGCTCTCCGGCGCAACCAGCGAGAACATCATCGTGATGGCCCACACCGATTCCTTCTTTGAGGGGGCGATGGACAACGCGTCCGGCGTCGCCACGATGCTCGCGCTCGCTGAGCACTACGCCAAGATCCCAAAGGGGCAGCGTCGTCGCACGATGACGTTCCTGACCACGTCGGCACATCACTCGCCCTCGGGTGACAACGCGGGCATCCGATGGGTGCACAACAACATGAGGGAAATGTTCTCGAAGACGGCGCTGATCGTGAACTGCGAGCACACGGCGCAGGTGGCGACGTTCCTGATTGGCGAGACGTTGTACGCGTCGAACCAGGTGAGCGCTCGCCGGTGGTACATCGGCGGCAGCAATCAGCTGAAGACCATCATCATGAAGAACTTCAAAGACTACGGGATGGCGCTCTACTCGCGTCCCGAAGGACGTCCCGGCGGAGAACTGAGCCAGGTGTTCCAGGATGCACCGAGCTTTCACATCATCGACCACACCGTCTATCACACGGACTTGGATACGCTGAATGCCGTTCCCGCCGCCGGGCTCGAACAGTCGGCGCACGTCTTTGCGAAGATCATCGACGACGTCAACAAGGTCGAGTTGAACGCGCTCCTCGGCGCGCCTGTCACGACCCGGTAGCACTGGGTGGCGAGGATGGTGCGATTGCACTGACGTGATGGTGCGATCGCACAGACACCAGGAGTCCGAGAAAGACTGGCGGGACGATTTCCACTACGTGCGTCGTGATGCCGACGCTCAACGCTGTCTCTGACGGCACGCCCCACAACGCCAGCGCCGCGGCCGTGGCCAGCTCGAACGTGCCCAGGTTGCCGGGCGTCGCGACCACCGCGATGCCAAGGTTCACGATCACCAGCACGCTCACCGCCGCGCTGACCGGCAGCGGGAGGCCGAATGCACGGAACATGCACCAGAGGATCAGCGCTCGTGCGATCCAGGATGCCAGCGAGGCGGCAATCGTCGCCGCGATGCGGCGGCGGTGACCAAGGACTGTCATCCCTGCGACGATCCTGTCGAGGGTGCCGCCGACCACATCAGGTACCGTTCCCGCCGCGTGACGATGGGCCAGACGTCTCCCGATGACGATTCCGAGGGCCGTTGCTGCGGACAGCGCCAGCATCATCCAGGTCCTGAAACGGAGGACGCTCGCCGGCAGCGGCAGCACCACGCTGGCAACGATGACGAACAGTGGCAGCACCAGTGCGTCGATCACGCGATCGAGCACGACCATCGCCAGGGCCGTCGCGATCGGGAGCTGGTGACGCTGCGTAAGTACGAATGCTCGTGCCCCTTCGCCAAGCTTGAAGGGAAACAGCACGTTTCCGACGATGCCCATCAGCTGGGCCCGCAGCGCATTCCCCATTGTCAAGCGGCCGACTGCCCTGACAATGACGCGCAGCCTGGCCGCATCAATCACGATGCCGATCAGGTTGACAACGGCGGCGATGGCGGCCCATCGCCACGACATCGCGGCGAGCGCGCGAACGATGGCGGCAGGATCGGATCGAGCAACGGCAACGGCGGTGGCGATGAGGACCGCGACCAGGAGCAGGAGCCGGAGGCGCCTCGTCATCCAAGCGGGCTGGCCGGCGGCTCTCGGGAGGACGACCGCGTTTCCAGGAGGAGCTCTGACACGGTGAGCAGGCGGAACCCCTGTCGTTGCGCCTCGCGCACGATGCGCGGAAGCGCGGCGACGACCTGGCTGGCATCCGGCTCGGGGTCGAGACCGCGGCCGTCGTGCAGGAGCAGGATCGAGCCGTCGACGAACCCTCCGATTGCGCGCTCGACGATCGTGTCGGCGCCGGGTCGATCCGTGTCATACACGCCGACGGTCCACGCGATCGGCTCGCATCCTTCTCTTCGGGCGGCGCCAGCAAGCCACGGATTTCGCCATCCGAACGGCGCGCGGAACACTCGCGGCCGCCTTCCGGTGATCCGCTGGACGAGGTCCGACGTGCGACGGATCGTCTGTCGCATCGTCGATGGCGTGCGCAGCGGCAGCGGCGCATGATCCCATGTGTGATTGCCGATCTCATGTCCTTCGGACGCGGCTCGCCTGACGACTTCTGATGCGCTTTCCGCACGGACGCCAAGCACGAAAAAAGTCGCGCGCGCGCCGAATCCACGCAATACGTCGAGAATCTGCGACGTGTATGGCTCCGTAGGGCCATCGTCAAACGTGATGGCGATGGCTGGCGTCCGGGGCCGGCCGCGGCTCACGATCCGCCCCCAGAGCGGGGCTCGTCGCTCGAGCACGGCATAGAGGAGCACGGCGTCGAGCGCAATACCGCTCCAGACCCAGAGATGTAGGGGGACGGTGAAGGGCAAGACACGCCCCGCGGCGATTCGGACGGCGCCGACGGCGACGGCGGAGACGACCGATACGACCGCGACGATTGAGGTAATCATCGCAGCGACAACACCTCGTCGAAATAGTCGAGCAGCCGTGTGACGACGCACGGCCACGAATACTGGTCGGCCTTGCGCAATCCGCCTTCGCGCATCGCCACGCAGATGCGGTCATCTGACAGCATCTGAACGATGGCGTCCGCAAACGCGTGTACCTCGTGTGGGACAAGTACGCCTTCAGCCGGACCGAGGAGATCCCGGTAGCCGACGTTGTCGGTCGCGACGATGGGCGTGCCCGATGCCATCGCCTCGAGCAGCGTGATACCGAACGAGGCGTTGCTAATCGGCGAACAGAACAGATCGGCCGTGGCGTAGTAGGACGGCCGGTTCAGCAGCGCCGCGCCTTCGAAGTGCACGTCGTCGCGGAGATGCTCGGGGACCATGCGCCTGTAAACCGCCTGCAGTGGGCCCGTGCCAACGACGATCAGACGTACGTCGCGGATGCGACGACGGACTTCCACAAACGCGCGCAGCATGAAAGGGAGGCCGTTACGCGGTTCGAAGCGCCCAAGAAAGAGGAGCGTCCGCTTGTCCTGAGTGAACCGTGCCAGGCGGGGGACCGACGGATTGAACATGTGCCGGTCCACACCGTTGGGGATCACGCGTGCGTCGAGCTCGAAATAGCGGGAGAGCGCCCTGAGCACGCTTGGCGAGACCACGGTAACGCCGTCAAGCCGGTTGACGAACTGACGCTGAAGGACGCCCCTCAGTGCCGCATAGACGGCGCTCTGCTCGAAGTAGCTGTGAAACGTGCCGACTCGCGCGCAGGTGCCTAGCAGCGCGGCCATCGGCGGCAGCGTGAAGAAGAGCGGCGAGTGCAGTTGGAGGATGTCGAACCGCTCCTCGCGGAGCAGATCTCTCATGTCATGCCAGAGACGCGTGCCGACCGTCACATGTGCGGTCGCGCCGTTGCCGTAGACGGTGATGCTGCGCCCGATGCGTCGCGTGGGAATGCCGTTCGGCTGCGGAAGCGGAAAGCCGTTCGTGCGGGGCGCGGCGCTGATGATGGTGACCGCATGGCCGCGGGCTTTCAGCTGTGTCGCGGTGTGGTGTACGTTCTCGCTGATGCCGCCGAGCAGCGGGTAGTAGTATTCGGTGACGATTCCGATCTTCAGCGCCATGCTCTTGATAGCCTCCAGGTTGTGGCGCTTTGGCCGCGGTGAGGCATTCGTGCTCGCGTCCCGCGGGACCACGCCGTTCTGTTGCTGGCGGTTAGCGCGACGTCGCTACGCGCGCGCAAAGAGATCGGCAATATCCGTGCGCTGTCTCTGCCTTCAACAAGAACCCGAGCCAGCCTTCGGCGAAGCGCGCCCGTACGTGCGGCGCGAGGCGGGCTGTGTCGCGCTAGAATGCGCACGGATGCGGGCGGGACTGAATCTGCGGACGGGGTTGATGCTGGCGGGAGCCATGCCGGCGGCAGCCCACGCTCAGCCGAGCGCCGTTGCCAGTCGATTGCCGGCAATCCGTCGTCGGCGGTCGCCTACGACGACTGGGGCGAGACTTGGCTCCGCAAGGGGACGCTGACAAAGCACTTGCCGACTTCGAAGCTGGGTTGATCCTGAATCTGCGTCGGCCATCGTCGCTCTACGGTCGCGGACTCGCGAAGCGGGCGAAAGGCGACGCGAGGGGCGCTGATGCGGACGTCGCGGAGGCGATGCGCTTACAACCCGGCGTGGCGGAGACGATGCCGTTGATCGCAGAACCGGGCCACAGAGACATTCAGACACAGAGGTAATCGGTTTGCGAATCGCGATCATCGGGGCTGGTGGGGTTGGGGGGTACTTCGGCGCGCGTCTGCAGCAGGCAGGCGCCGAAGTCGGATTCGTCGCGCGCGGCGCGCATCTCGAGGTGCTTCGTCGGGACGGACTGAAGGTCGAAAGCCCGCTCGGCGACATTCATCTTCCACGCGTCAACGCCACTGACAACGCCGCCGACCTCGGCCAGGCGGACATCGTCTGGCTGGCAGTGAAGTTGTGGGACACGGAATCCGCTATTCGATCGATGAAGTCCGTGGTGGGCCCGGGCACCGGCATCATCTCGTTTCAGAACGGCGTGCAGAAAGACGACGTCCTTCGTCAGGCGTTTGGCGACAAGGCTGTGATGGGCGGCGTCGGCTACATTGCCGCGAACATCGACCGGCCTGGCGTGATCAAGCACACCGGCACGATGCAGCGCCTGATCTTCGGCGAATACGACGGGAGCCGCTCCGCGCGGGCCGAGGCGCTGCTCGATGCGTGCACCCGCGGCGGTATCAACGCGGAGCTGAGCGACGACATTCGCCGGGCGATCTGGGAAAAGTTCGTGTTTCTCGTCGGCCTTTCGGGATCCACGACCACGATGCGCGCAACCATTGGACCGATCCGGTCAAACCCGCGGACGCGCGCGTTTCTGTTCGATCTGATGCGCGAGACGGTGGCGGTCGGCCGCGCGCTTGGCGTTGCTCTTCCCTCCGACTATGCGGACCAGCGCCTCACGTTCGTCGATAGCCTCCCGGACACCATGACGTCGTCCATGCATCATGATTTGAACGGACGCAAGCGGCTCGAGGTCTCGTGGTTGAGTGGCAGCGTCGTCCAACTGGGCGACAGGACAGGTCTGCCGACACCGATGAATCGCGCCGTTTGGGACGTCCTTGCACTTCAGGAAATGGGCACGACGTAAGGCGGACTTTCGCCCAACTCCCAAGGCGAAAGCGCATGGAGACAACGACCCCGACTCTGACGATTCGATCGCTGCGGACCACGGCCGTCCACGTGCCAATGAAGCGCGCGCTCGGCACCAGCGCGAGGCGCATGGACGTCGCGCCGTTCGTCCTGATCGATCTCGATACCGATGAAGGCGTGACCGGCCGCGCGTATATCTTCTGCTATCTCCCGGCGGCGACGATTGCGGTCGCATCGATCCTCCGCGACGCGTCGGCGCGCGTGAAAGGCGACCGCGTTGCGCCGGACGACATCAACGCCAAGCTGGGACGGCACTTCAGACTGCTTGGCGTGCGCGGCGTCGTGACGATGGCGCTCGCGGGGCTCGACGGCGCGTGTTGGGATGCGCTGGCTGTTGCAGCCGGCGTTCCACTTGTGTCGCTGCTTGGCGGCACCGTTCGCCCCGTCCGGGCGTACAACAGCAATGGCCTGAGCCTTAATCCGGGATCCATGTCTGGACTTGCGGATGAAGCGGAGCAGTTGCTGGACGAGGGCGGATTCACCGCGATCAAGCTGCGCCTCGGGTACCCGACACTCGACGAGGATCTGGCTGCGGCGCATGCGGTGCGCTCGCGTGTGCCTGCCGGGACGGCCATCATGTCGGACTACAACCAGGCACTTAGTGTGGCGGAAGCGCTGGAGCGCGGGCGCGCGCTCGATCAGGCAGGCCTCGCGTGGATCGAAGAGCCGATTCGTCACGACGACTATGCCGGCGCGGCCGCGCTCACGCGCGAGCTTTCCACGCCGATTCAGATCGGGGAGAACTTCGACGGACCGCATGCGTTGGCCGACGCGCTGGCCGCAGAGGCGTGCGACTACGCCATGCCCGACTTCGCGCGTATCGGCGGGGTCAGCGGGTGGATGCAAGCTGCGGCGCTCGCGCAGGCCGCGGGAATGGAGATGTCATCGCACCTCTATCCGGAGTTCAGCGCCCATCTGCTGGGCGCAACCCCGACATGTCATTGGCTGGAATACGTCGATTGGGCGGCGCCGATCCTGAAGGAGCCCATCGAGATCCGCGACGGTCACGCGGTCATTCCGAACCGGCCTGGAGTTGGAATGGCGTGGGACGAAGGGGCGGTCAAACGATATCGGGTGTAGGGGACAACTCCCAAATCCCAACTTCCAACTCCCAAGAAGCTTGCTGTCGCAACGCCAGATCTCCTTGGGAGTTGGGCGTTGGTCGTCGGGAATTAGTTCGCCTCGGCCGAACATTTCACGTTCGAGTATCCAGACCTGAATGGCGTGACTGTTCCAGCGTCAGGGTCGTACTTGTGCCTCCAGACGCACGCGGTATCGTTTGCCAAAAGGTGGATCGACACAGAGGGCGTCTCCGACACGGTCTTCACGTAGTGAATGTCTCCCTCCGGGGGCAGCAGCGTATAAAACTCACCCGCGCCTACTTTCTGCTGGCTCGCGATCTGTAACGTCGCCTTCGCCTCATCACTCCCGTCGTCCAGCCGCGCATAGGTGGTGTCGAGCTGCGCGCCCCGATAGACGCCGACGAGGCCCCACGCGAGATGGTCGTGGACGGGCGTCGAGGACCCCGGTGGCACGACGAGTGAGAACAGGCAGAGCGCGCCTGCTTCATCACGATACAGCGCGTACTGACCAATCCCGCCCCCCATGCCGCTGGTGGTGTCCGGCTGAGCAAACTGATCTGGCAACCACCCGTCGGCCGCGAGCAGGCGGGCAAAAGCGGGGCGCAGCGCCTCGACACGCGCAGCGTGCTCGCGAATCGTACCGGCCAGGCGCCGCGTCTCATCAATCAGCGCGCGAATCTCGGGCACGTCGACGATGAAGCCGAAGTCGCGCTGTTCGTGGTGATGATTCAAGTCGCACATGAGAGCTCCATGAGCCGGCTGAAGCCGGCCCCACGTACCCCGTTTGGGTGATTCGCACTTCTGACATCTGTTTCTAGGATCCTGCTATGAACACCGAACCGCGCGTCGACGACGATCAGCTGCTCGACGCGTATTCGCGCGCCGTCATTCAGGCGGTCGAGACCGTCGGCCCTGCTGTGGTCAACGTCCAACGCGAGCGCGGCGGCGGCTCCGGTGTCATCTTCACGCCGGACGGCCTCGTGCTGACCAATCACCATGTCGTCGACGGCGCCGCGCGGGTCGAGGTGATCTTACCGGAGGGCCGCGCGCGGCGCGCCGACGTCATCGGGCAGGATGCGGGGACCGACCTGGCGGTCCTGCGCATCGACGGCACATCGCTTCCGTGGGCGCGATTCGGCGACTCACGGCGTGTGCGTGTCGGGCAAGTCGCCATTGCGATCGGCAACCCGTACGGATTTCAGCACTCCGTCACCTCTGGCGTGATCAGCGCGCTTGGCCGATCGCTGCGGTCGCGGTCCGGACGGCTGATTGACGACGTCATCCAGACGGACGCGGCGCTCAACCCTGGCAACTCCGGCGGCCCCCTGGTGACAACGCTCGGTGAAGTCATCGGCATCAACACCGCGATGATCCTTCCGGCGCAGGGGCTCTGCTTTGCCATCGGCATCAACACGGCGCGGTTCGTGGCGTCGAGGTTGATTCGCGACGGGCGTATTCGCCGGGCGTACATCGGGATCGCGGGGCAGAACGTCGACGTGCCGCGAGCGACGGCCCGCGCGAATCAGCTGGCGGTCTCGTCCGGTGTGCTCGTCACGTCCGTCGAGGCGCGCAGCCCGGCGGAGCGCGCGGGATTCAAGAAGGGGGACGTAATCCTCGCGTTCGCCCAGAACGCCGTTACCGGCGTCGACGATCTTCACCGGATATTGAGCGAGGAGCAGATCGCCCTTGCTTCAGCCCTCCTCGTGTTGCGCAGCGGGGAGCGCCGAACGATCACAGTCGTTCCGGTTGAGTCAGCGCGAGAGTAGGCCGAGCAAGGAACACTCGATTCGCCCGCCGCCTCGCGGACTCGGTGTTCGCGGGGGTACGCGACTTGCTCGATGCCTTGCCGTTTTTCATCCCCCTCCATTTTAGTTTCCGTGATAATTGCGTCGTTTCGTCGCGTACTCGCCCCTCGCGGCGGAGACTTTTATCCGGCTGCGCGCAGAGGAGATA